>Ga0116216_10001700_pt1 | contig 15058 bp, 9 predicted proteins | sample Sb_taG_11_FD_89696 | JGI IMG/M metagenome (GOLD analysis project Ga0116216, IMG submission 89696) | Peat soil microbial communities from Weissenstadt, Germany - Sb_50d_3_AS metaG | ecosystem: Environmental > Terrestrial > Soil > Wetlands > Peat | place: Germany: Weissenstadt | collected 2010-09-21
CAGGCGCTCGGCCCGGCCGGGGTCCTCGACGGACGCGATGAACAGCTCCATGTCCCGGTAGCCCTCGCGTGAGCCCTCGCCGTGGACCGCCAGCCACCGCTCGCGATCATCACTGGTGTCCTCGTCTTCCTCTCCGGTCTCCAGGACGTATTCGATCGCCGCCTGCGACCAGACCTCACCAGTCCTGATATCGATGCGGCCCCCGATGCTGAGTGGATCGCCCGCGAGGACGCCGGCCAGCTCCTCGAGATCGACGGGCAAGGCGCGCAGCATCGCCGCCGGTCCGCACCCGAGCCGAGCCTCAAGCTGATCGGCCAGCTCATCATCCCCCTCCCAGCCTCGCTGCCGGAGGCCGACCACGAGTATGCGAGCCACCTCGGCGGCCCCGTCCACACCCTGCATGACGGCCGCGATGAGGCCGTCGCCAGCCAGCTGCAGCGAATCATCGTCGGCGCCGACGCCGCGGAGCAGGTCGACGACAGCCCGTCCGCCACCACGATATACCGCCGCCCGCAGGGCGCAGCGCTGCTCCTTTGAGTCCATCTCGCTCCGCGTAGTGTTGCGCTGCCAGGCCCAAGCCGTGGCCCATCATCCGCGCCGTGAGAGGCGCAGGCTGCGAGCGCGAGCCCCGTGTCCTGCGCTCGCGCAGTTCTGTGGAAGTCACAGGCGGGACGTCCAGGCACCTCAGTACGCCAAAACGCCTCGCCCGAGTCGCCCGTCTCCTGCCCCGACCCTCGCGGCGCAGCCGGAGACCGGATCCCGCCGCGACCCACCTCTCCGCGTTCTCTGAAGTAATGGGGCCGCTTCCGGTCCACGCTTCTGTGGATTCTCCGAAGCCACGCCGCCAGGCCGCGCTGTGTCCGTTCAGGGAAGCGCGACGCCGCGAATCCGCGATCGTGTGTCAGCAGCCGCCGGTTGTGGGGAGCACACAGTTCGGTAGTCGCCGACAGTCACGACCAACGCAGTCGACGCGACTATCGGAACCGTGGCAAAGGAATGGCCGGCGCAGGCGCCGGCGGAGTGCTGGATCGTCGCCTTTGCGATAGCGCGGCCGTCGCGGGCGCGAGAAGAAATGCAGTCGCGCCGAGCCCCGGCCTCACACGCTTGGATCTGGGCGAAAGCACGTGCGTCGGCGCCGACACGGATGGTTAGCTGAAAGCACCGGACTCGATCGTCAGCAAGCGGTCTGTGAGCTCCCGATCGGCCGCTGAAGTTTGCTGGAACGCGCCGAGCAGGCCTCCAGTTCGATGAGACCGTCGCCTCCGCGATGCCACCCTCATCCGCCGCGACCGCATAGACGAGAAGGCGCGGTTGGACAAGCTCGGCGGCATTCGCCAGTGGATCGAATCGATCAACGACAGCCTCAAAGGCCAGCTTCCCCTCGAAGACCACGGCGGACACATTTCACAAGGCGGCTGGGCTCGAATCCGCCAACGGATACTCGCCCTCGCCGCAGGCGTCCGGCGCAGCTGGGCGCGCTGGGGGCCGGACTAATCGATACCGCCGGACGTCACTTCATCAACTGCGATCACTGAAACCCTTAAAGACGGAACCAGCCGCAAGTTGGGCACGGCAATCTACGCCAGAACCCAAAGATCATCCTGCGGAGCCGGTCGGTCAGGGCTGGACGAGGATCTTGACGTTTTCCTCCTTGTTGTTGATCAGCTCGTCGAAGCCGTTCTTGACGATGTCGTCAAGGGCGATCCGTCCGGTGATGAATTGGAACGGATCGACCTTTCCGCTGGCGATCATCTCGATCGTGGCGGGATGGTCGTTCGCGTACCCGAGGCTTCCCAGGACGTTCACCTCGTGGAACACGAGGTCGTTCATCGCGACCGATGCCTCGTGGCCCCAGATCGCGACGTTCACGCACGTCCCGCCGGCTCGGGTCGACAGTATCGCCGACTTTAGGACGGCGTCGATCCCGGCGCACTCGAACGAGACGTCGGCGCCGCGTCCCTTGGTGAGCTCGCGCACCTCACTCACGACGTCGGAGGTCGTCGGGTCGATCACGTGATCGGCTCCGGCGATCGGTGCCTTTTGCTTGCGCGCGGCGGCCGGCTCCACCACGATGATCTGCTCCACCCCGGAAGCACGCAGAGCCGCCGTTGTCACGAGTCCGATTGGGCCCGCTCCGAAGACCAGGGCTGAGTGGTTGGGCTGGGCGCCGGACAGCCTGACCGCGTGGTGGGCGACCGCCAAGGGCTCCACCAGGGCACCGAGGTCGGTGCCGAGGTCGCCGAGCGGGTGGATCCAACGGCGCTCGGCGACTACTAGCTGCGAGAACCCTCCTCCGAAACCCGACAGGCCGACGAAGCCGAGAGACTCGCAGACGTTGTACTTGCCCTGCGCACAGGCGTCGCAATGTCCACAGATGATGTACGGCTCGACGACGACGCGGTCACCGACGTGGACGTCATCGATACCGTCACCCACCTCGTGGACTACCCCGGCGAACTCGTGACCGAGCGTGATCGGCAATGTCTCTCCGGTGAGCGCGTGCGGAGCGTCTGCGGCCGGAACGAAGATCGGCCCCTCTAGGTACTCGTGCAGGTCGGTGCCGCAGATGCCGCACCACTCGACCTCGACCTGGACCGTCCCCGGACGCGTCCGCGGCTCCGGCACGTCGTCGATCCGGATGTCGCCAGGACCGTAGTAACGGGCAGCTTTCATGAGGAAATCTCCTTGGATTCGAGTGTGAGCTGCATTAGCCGATTGACGTCCCCGGACGCCTCCATATGGGGCGAATGGCCGCTGCCGTCTAGCACATGCACGTCCGCGCTCTCGGGCACCCGCCGAGCGTGCTCAGCTGGGAGGATGCGATCCTCCGCCCCCCAGACGACCAGAACCGGGATCTCGAGCTCGGCGAGGCGGTCGCCGATGAGCACGTGCTGTTGCCCGCCGCCGAAGATCTGATCGGCGATCGAGCGCAGAGCGGCGTCGACGCCGTCGATGCGTTTGTACTTGAGCACGTCGTCGACTAGCTGACGGGTGACCTGGCCGCTGTCGGCGAACAGCAGCTCGAGCGCGGGCTTGAGCTCGCGCCGGCTGCCCGCCGAGATGAACCGATCGAGGTACTCGCCGTTGATCTCCTCGCCGAGGCCGGCGCTCGCGACAAGCGTCAGCGACCGCGCGCGGCCGGGGCTGCGTAGCGCGAGGCTGGCGGCCACGAGTCCGCCGAGCGAGTGGCCGACGAGGTGCACGCGCTCGAGCTCCAGCGCGTCCAGGAACTGCTGTACCGCATTGACCAGGGACTCGAGATCGCCCGCCCCGACGTCCTTCGAGGAGCCGCCGTGGCCGGGCAACTCGAGCGCGTAGACGACGTGGTCGGCCGCCAGAGCGGGAGCAACGAACAGCCAGTTGTTGAGATCGCCACCAAACCCGTGCAGGAGCACGACAGGCTCGCCGGCCTCCCCTTGTCGTAGGTAGCGCAGCGTTCCTGCGGGCACCCGCACGTTCTCAGGTGCGGGACCGGCGTCCTCCTCTGACTCCCCGGGCACGAACGAGGCCTGGAACTCCGCCACGAAGGCATCGATGTCCGCGTCCGCCACGTCGGGGTCGGCGACCACGGCGAGGAGGCCGCCGACCGGGATCAGGTCACCCGGCGACGCAACGCGTCGGCGCAAGACGCCGGCGACCGGGCTCTCAACGGAGCCGTTGAGCTTGTCGGTCTCGACGTCGGCCACCTCGTCGCCCACGGCGACCTCAGTCCCTTCGTCGACGAGCCACGCGAGCAGGTGGCCCTCCGTCATCGACAGCCCCCACTTGGGCATCCCGAGCTTCAGGATCTCGCCACTCATGCCGGCCTCGCGCGCGCCGCGCCTGAAACCTCACGCACCGCGGCCGCGATCTGATCCGGGCTCGGCACGTAGGCATCCTCGAGCACGGGACTGAACGGCACCGGGCTATGCGGAGGGGTCACCATCCGCGGCGCCGCCTTGAGGTCCCCGAACGCCGCCTGCGCCACCTGCGCGACGATGTCGGCCGCGAAGCCGCAGCGCGGATTCGCCTCGTCGACCACGATCAGGTGACCCGTGCTCGCGACGCTCTCGAGGATCGAATCGAGGTCGAGGGGCGACGTCGTGCGCGGATCGATGATCTCGCATGAAATGCCTTCGCCGTCGAGCTCGGCGGCCGCCTGCTGGGCGACCAGCGCCATCCGGCCGAGCGCGACGATCGTCACGTCGTCGCCCTCGCGAACAAAGTTGGCCTCGCCGAACGGAATCGTGTACTGCTCCTCGGGCACCTCGCCCTCGGTTCCGTACAGGACCTTGTGCTCGAGGAAGATCACCGGGTCGTCGTCGCGGATCGCCTGGATCAGCAGGCCCTTGGCGTCGTAAGGCGTCGACGGCGCGACGACCTTGAGCCCGGGGATGTGGGTGAAGATCGGGTGCAGCGCCTGCGAGTGCTGCGACGCGGCCCGGATTCCCGCTCCCCACATCGTCCGGATCACGATCGGCGTCCTGGCGTTGCCGCCGAACATGTAGCGGAACTTCGCGGCTTGGTTGAAGATCTGGTCGAAGCAGACGCCCAGGAAGTCCACGAACATCAGCTCCGCCACTGGCCGCAGCCCGGCGGCGGCGGCACCGGCCGCCGCGCCGATGTAGGCCGATTCGCTGATCGGCGTGTCCAGGACCCGATCTGGGAACCTGGGGTACAGGCCCTTGGTCACGCCGAGCACTCCACCCCACGCGTCCTCCTCCCCGGGTGAGCCCATGCCGCCGGACACATCCTCGCCGAACAGCACGACCGTCGGGTCACGCTCCATCTCCTGGGCGAGCGCTTCGTTGATCGCCTGCTGGTAGGTGATGGTTCGAGCCATCTCGTTCTCCTCGCTCAGTAGCTCACGTAGACGTCGGTGCCGACATCCGAGGGGTCTGGTTCGGGAGCCGCCTTGGCCTCGGCGACCGCCTCGTCGATCAGCGCGCGTGTCTGCTCGTCGATCGCCTCCAGCTCCCCCGGATCGATCGCGCCGGCGCTGGTGACGCGACCGGCGAAGGCCAGCAGGCAGTCACGGGTGCGACGCAGCTCTTCGACCTCGCCCGGGGCACGATAGGTCTGCTGGTCTCCCTCAAAATGACCGAAGTAGCGCGACGCCTTGCACTCGATCAGCGTCGCTCCACCGCCGGCCCGCGCGCGGGCGATCGCCTCGCTCGCCACCTCGCGGACGGCGAAGAAGTCGAAGCCGTCGACGCTGATGCCCGGCAGACCGCAGCCCTCTCCACGCTTGATCAGGTCTACGCCCGCCTGGTGGAAGTTGGGCGACGTGGATTCCGCGTAGCCGTTGTTCTCGATCACGAACACGACCGGTAGATGCCACGCCGCCGCCAGGTTCAGGCTCTCCAGGAAGGTCCCCTGATTCGAGCCGCCGTCGCCGGTGAACGACACCGCAACCTGATCGCTCTGCCTGACGCGAGCATTCAGTCCGACGCCACACGCCAGTGGTGGGCCGCCCCCGACGATGCCGTTGGCGCCGAGCATGCCCCGAGACAGGTCGGCGATGTGCATACTGCCGCCCTTGCCGTGGCACAGGCCAGTCTTCTTTCCGTAGATCTCGGCCATCATCCCCTTGACATCACAGCCCTTGGCGATCGCGTGGCCGTGTCCACGGTGAGTGCTCGCGACATAGTCGTCATCGCGCAGCAGCAGACAGACGCCGGCGGCGATCGCCTCCTCTCCCGCGTAAAGGTGCACGAACCCCGGGATCTCGCCGGTGGCGAACTCCAGGTGCACTCGCTCTTCGAACTCGCGGATCGTCCGCATCACGCGGTAGGCGTCAAGCAACTCATCCCTGGTCAGCTCAGACGACGCCGGGGTCTCAACGGCCGACATGAACTTTCCCTCCTTCGGACGGCGATCGATCGACTCGATCCTACGCCTACGAAAGATCCACGCAAGTGGGGGGCGTGCCGGCCGCGCGCTTCATCACCGCGTCGACGTCGATCCGCAGCGGCCCGTCAGCCAACCGCACCGTGATGCGGTCGTGACCGTGGCACTCGATCTCGCGCTCGCCGTCGAGCGCCACCGAGCCGTCACCCGCTCCGAGCCGCACCGGCACACCCGGATCGAGCGTCTCAAAATCGGCAACGGCAACCTTCGTCACCAGCCCCGGCGCGAGCGCGACCTGCACGACGACTCGCGACTCACCGGGATCGCTCGCCATGCGCACGTGCAGCCCCTTGCCGCCCCCCCGGGCGAGCGGCGACAGCAGCCCGGCGAGCGACGACAAGCCCACCGCGCTTGGGTCCGCGACCGTCACGAACAGCTCGCGCAGCGCGTCAACTCGCCAGAGCGCACGCGCCCCGACGAAGCGTTCACTGGTCACCGCGACATCGACGAGCGCAAGATCCGGCTCGGCTCCGGGACGTTCCACGACCAGCACCGGCTCGCGGCGCAGCCCATCGGGACCCGCGTGCCCGAGCGCCACCAAGCCGGTTGCGATTCCGGCCACGGTCGTCTCGCGCATCTCGGGGAAGACGTTGTTGGTGCCGGTCGACAGCGCGCAGATCGGCACGTCTCCGCAGGCCTTGGCGACGACGCGGTGCGTTCCGTCCCCTCCCAGCACGACGATCGCGGCGACGCCCTCGGCACACATCCGCTCAACGGCGCGCTGGCTGTCCGCCGCGGTCGAAGTGATCGGCATGTCGAGCTCGTGGAGCGCGGGGAACGGCGCGCCCATGCTCGCGTCCCGGGCCGTGCGTCCGGCCAGCTGGCGGCGTAGCGCGCTCGACAACCCGTCACCAGCCGGCATCATCAGCGTTCGCGGCACCCCCGCAGCGCCGAGCCCGGCCAGAAGCCGGAACACCATCCCGGCTTTGTCGGCGTTCCCGAACACCGACGCGCCGGCGACGAGGCGGCGGATGTCTCGCCCCGAAGCAGGGTTGGCGACGATCCCCACGCACGCGTCGGCGGACACGCGCAAAGGGTACGCCGGAGGGGGCTGCGCGGAAGTTGCAGCCGGCAGTACACCCGGATCCAGGCAGAGAAAGCGCGATCCCGTCGTTGCGGTGAATATGGCCACCGATCGACAGGCGCATGCACGTCGTTTGCGCCTCATGGGAGTCCAGGCTGACGGGTCGGCTGATCCGCGCCCGCGTGCGCCCGGCGATCATCGGTCCTTGGCGACGGATGGTCGGCGCGGCGCTCGACCCCCGGCGGTCACCGAATTGGGTCGACTCGACGTCATGGTCGCCAACGCCGGTATCGCCGACGTCGCGCCTCTGATCGACGTCACCCCCGACCGGCTCACCTCAATCAACCTGCGCGGCGTATTCCTCTGTTACAGAGCCGCCGCGCGACAGATGATCAAGCAGGGCAACGGCGGCAAGAGATCATCGGCGCCGCGTCGATCGCCGCGCACAAGGGCTTCGCGATGCTCGGCCACTACTCCGCCTCCAAGTGGGCAGTGCGCGGCCTGACCCAAGCCGCGGCCCAGGAGTGGGCCGAGCACGGGATCACGGTCAACACCTACTGCCCGGGGATCGTCGGCACCCAGATGTGGGAGCCCATCGACCAGAAGCTCACCGAAGCCTCGGGCGAGCCCAAGGGCGCCGCCCTGGCGAAGTTCTCCGAGCTCATCACGCTCGGGCGAGTGGAAACCCCGGAGGACGTAGCCTCCTTCGTCTCCTACCTCGCCTCGCCCGACGCCGACTACATGACCGGCCAGTCGGTAATGATCGACGGGGGAGTGCTGTTCGCCTGACCCTGTCGTTCGCGGCCCGTCAGACTGCTCCAGCCCCCCGTTGCAGGCGTCCGAAATCCTGTGCGATAAGACTCCTGAGTTGAACAATCTCAGCAGCCTGCGAGTCCCCCTCGGACGGACTGCCGCTCGGCCGCAGAATCAGGACAGGACACGTCTTTTGGTGCAAGCCGACTCGGCGGGTCCAGCACACGCCGGCGGAAGCTCGGGAGATCACAGACCGCTCGCTGATGTTCGAGTCCGGTGCTTTCAGCTAACCATCCGCGCGGGCGCCGACGCACTTGCTTTCGCCCCAGAAGCAGCCGCCAGTCGGCGTCTAGCCGACGCGGGTGCTTTGCCGGGGATTGGGAGCGCCCAGCCCGCCGGGCTGCGTGTTGTCGCGTTGGACGAGTTGCAGAGCTGTCAGGGCGCCGAAGCTGCGACCCTCGTCAGACTCTCCCAACTCGTGCACCGGGGGGCGGTAGGCATTAGCGAGAATCGAGCAAGCACAGGCTCCTCCTTCTTCGTGGATGCAGCACGACGCTCGCTGTCGCGCAAAGTGCACGCGGGATGTGACGCGCCTCCGGCGGCGTACCGCATAATGCCCCTCCTCTGGTTGAGCCGGACCGGGTTTGACGGAGACTGTGATCTGCCCCCGTCTCCGTGAGAACCGGCATGGCTCATATGGGTCAGCCCACCGAGTCGTGACCCCCGGCGGCGAGCAGCGCGGGCAGGCGCTCGCGGGAGGAGATGTCGAGCTTGAGGTAGACGTTGCCCAGGTGCTTCTCGACGGTCTTCCTGGTGACGAACAGCTCCTGAGCGACTGCGGGATTCGAGAGGCCCGCAGAGGCGAGCTCGGCGATTCGCAACTCGCTTGGCGTCAGTGAGTCGAGTCCAGTGCGAAGGGCCCTGCGGGGTCGGGCGCCGGCCGCGGCCAATTCCGTTCGGGCCCGCGCGGCATAACGCGGCGTCCCGAGCCGCTCCGCGAGCTCCAGCGCGCGGTACAGGTACTCGCGTGCGTCGCGGCGGCGGTTGGCGCGACGCAAGGTCGCGCCCAGGTCGACGAGGCACGCGACGTGGCCCAGACCGTTGAGGCCATCGAGTAGCTCGGCCGCGGCCTGTAGGTCGTTCAGCCCTGCCTCGCCTCCGGCCACACCTCGGGCGTGAAGAGCGCGCGCGACCTCAACCGGATCACCCCACTCGCGGGCGATCGCAAGCTCAGCCTCCGCGAGCTCCAGCGCCTGCGCGTGCCTGCCCAGGTGAGCCAGCGCCATCGACGCGTCCGCACGCCACCAGTAATTGCGAGAGCGATCGCTGTATTCGGCGTTCCGGCGCCCACATTCGACGAAGTCCTCATACGCCTCCTGCCAGCGTCCCTGGCCATAACGCACGACGGCGCGTCCGGCCAGCAACGCCGTTCCGATCACATTGTTGGGAAGCTCGTCTTCAAACCCACCTCGCTCAAGCTCGGCCTGCGCATCGTCGACGTATCCCCTTTTTGCGAGGAGGATCAGGAGGGGGTTGAGAACCTGCCATTCGAGCAGCGGCCATGCGTTTTCGCGAGCGGCGTCCAGCGCACCCCGCAGGTTCGCCTCGCTGGCATCGAGCTCATTGCACAAGATCTGGGCCATGCCCAGATAGCACGAGGCGAAGGCGTAGCCGGGAAGCGACCCGCGCTCCCGCGCGACCTGAAGGGCACGCTCCAGCACACCGACCGCGAACTCGATCTCGTCGCCCCGGATGGCGGCATACACCGCGAACAGGAACGGCGGGTAGTCGGGACCGCGCGACAGGAGCGTGTCCTCCGCGAGCGCCGCAACCGCCAGCTCGCCGGTGACGGCCTGCGAGCCGCCTCGGCGGATCTGATCCGCTGCCAACATCGCCAGCAATGGCCGGCCCTCCTCCCCGGCAGCGCGGGCCTGGTCCGCGAGCGCGTGAAGCCGACCGGCCAGACGCGCCCACACGGATCCGCGACCGATCAGTCCCACCATCAGCAGCTGGGTGTCGATCGCGAGCGCGGGCGCTCCGCCGCCTAGCTTTGCCCGGGCCTCGTCAGCAACCGCGACTGCGGCGTCGACGTCACCCTGCAACACCAGCACCCCGGTCAGGTCCGACACCGCCTGCGCCCGTACCGCCGGATCTTCGGCCTCCGCGGCGGCAGCGCGCAGATGCTCGGCGGCCGCCGGCCGCCCGGTGCGGAGCTCGACATAGCCAAGATCGGCAAGAACCTCGGCCCGGTCCTCGATCGGTGGCGGCTCCACCGCGGCGCGAGCCAGATAGTCAGCTGCCGTATCCGTGGCGCCCCTCGCCGCCGCCTCCGCGGCCGCGCGGCGCAGCGTGGAGACCACGCTTGGATCGCTGCCCGGCTCGGTCCGAAGCAGATGTGCCGCCTGCATTTCCAGAGGCCGCCCTCGACGCTCCAGAATGCCCACCGCCTGTCGATGCATCCCAGCGCGGATGACCGGGGGGATGCTCTCGTAGATCGCGTCACGGACGATCGGGTGCTCGAACTTGAGCTCCTGTGCAGACCGCAGGATTGCCAGCTCGACGAGCATGGCCGCCGCGTACCTGGCGGTCGCCTCGTCCATCTCGGCAAGCTCTGCCGCGTCGAGCACCGATACCTCCTCGCCGAGGACCGCCACCGCGCGCGCCAGCCGGCCGACATCTGGAGACCTTGCGGCCAGGCGACCCACCACCGAGCGGGCAACAGTGTCCGGAGCGAGGCTAGACACGGCCGTCACGTTCTCGTCGCTGGCGTGGATCCCTCGGGCGCGCAAGTCGCGGGCCAGCTCGGTCAGGAAGAACGGGTTCCCTCCGGTCGCGCGGTGACAAGCCTCCGCGAAGCGCCCCGTGGGTACGTCGACGAGCTCACGGCCCAGCAACTCCGTCGAGGCTGCCAGCGAAAGCGGATCAAGCTCGACCACTGCAGATGCGGTCTCGCGCAGCGCTGCCCACTCCGCGGGGGCTTGGGGCTCGTCGCTGCGACCGCTAGCCAGCAACACCACCGGCACGTCGCGGATGCGCGGCGCCAGGAACGCCAGCCACCGCGACGACGCACCATCGCACCAGTGCATGTCGTCCACCACCAGCCCCACCGGCTGCTCGGCGGCGACGTTCCCCAACAGCCACCATAGCCCGTGGAGAATCGCGAAGCCGCTCGCATCAACCCCGAAGTCGACCCGGAGCTCGCTCGGGCCGTCCATCCCGAACAGCGGGTCCGCCAAGCGAGCAGCCCCGCCGAACATCCGCTCCCGACGCTGGCGACCGGCCCGCATGAGCAGCGGATCGAATAGCTGGCGCACGACCCCGAACGCGAACTCACGCTCCAACCTGGTACCGCGGGCGACGAGAACGCGCATGCCCTGGCGGCGCACTCGCCTGGCCGCTTCCTCCAGCAATGTCGTCTTACCGATCCCTGCCGGTCCCCGTACTACGACTGCCGAACCCTGACCACCCGCCGCAGCCTTCACGGCGCGTTCCACTTCGGCCAACGCCGGCTGGCGCTCGAACAACGCCCCCAGGCGAGCCTCCACTCCCAACGTCATCGCCGCCCCACTCTAACCGCGCGAGCCAGGGACGAAAAGAGTAGGGAGCTCCCCACTGCGAACCCCGCGAGGTCGCGGAGATACTCGCTGCCAGTTCCAGCCAGCAAGCCGTAGGAGGCCAGATGCAGCCCAAGGTCATCACATCGACAACCGCCAAGGAACAGCGATGACGGCAAATCTGACAGCAATCAGGGCACAGTCAAACGTCGACGACGCACTTCGCCAGGCCAACGAGCACCGGCGTGCGCACCACTCCGAGCTCGATCGGGTCAAACCCGGCCCGGCTCACAAGGCGTGTCAACGAGGGGATGGGGTGATCGGGATGTTGGATGTTCGGGCGTTTAGGGCTGGATCGGTTTTGGGGTTTATGCGTGTGGTCGGTGGTTTGGCCTGGATGCGGCGCGTGTTGCTGTTGGCCGTGTTGGCGTTAGCGGTGTTGCCTGCGCGTTCAGCATCGCGATCTACTCACGGCTCATGAGCTTTAGAAACCCACGCCTTCACCGCAGCGAGCTTGCGGTACCCGGCAGCAACGTTCGCATGCTCGAGAAGGCGCCGGAGCTCGGCGCGGACGTCGTCATGCTTGATCTGGAGGACGCGGTCGCACCCGACGACAAGGAGCAGGCACGGATCAACATCATCGAGGCTCTCAACGACCTCGACTGGTCGAGGTGCTCGGTGTCGATGCGGATCAACGGCCTCGACACGCACTATTGCTATCGAGACATCGTCGAGGTTGTCGAGGAGGCCGGGCAGCACCTGGATACGATCATGATCCCGAAGGCCAGCTGCGCGGGCGACATCCAGTTCGTGGCCACCCTGCTCACGCAGATCGAGGATGCGACTCGGCGGAAGCGTCGGATCGGGATCGCGGTCCTGATCGAGACGGCAATGGGCATGGTGAACTGCGACGAGATCGCCCGCGCCTGTCCCGAGCGGATGGAGGCGATGGTGTTCGGTGTGGCCGACTACGCGGCTTCGGTGCAATCTCACACGACCTCGATCGGTGGCGCCAGCCCCCACTACGCGGTTCTCACCGACCCCGATAGCACAGCCGAGCGCCACCTGCACTGGGGTGACCAGTGGCACTACGCGTTGTCACAGATAGCGGCTGTCTGCCGCGCCCGCGGGCTGCGGCCGATTGATGGACCATTCGGCGATTTCAATGATGTCGATGGCTACCTGGCGTCCGCTCGCCGCGCCGCGGTGCTCGGTTACGAGGGCAAGTGGGCGATCCACCCCTCTCAGGTTCCTTTCGCCAATGAGGTCTTCACGCCTGATGCCGGCCTCGTCGAGAAGAGCCACCGAATCATCGCCGCGATGCAGGAGGCCACCGCCAATGGCAAAGGCGCCGTGTCGCTCGACGGACGGTTGGTGGACGCCGCCTCAATCCGGATGGCGGAGACGCTCCTGGCCAAGCTCGAGCAGATCGAAGCCCGCGAGCAGCTGCGCGCGCGCGGTCAGGGCGGCGATGACCACTGGGCGCCGCTGTCGCTCGCCGAGGACCTCGCTCCGCACCGGATCCGCGAACCCACCCTCACGCTGACCACCTAAGGAGACAATCTCATGCCCAAAATGACCGCCGCCCGCGCCGCAGTGGAAATACTCAAGCGCGAAGGCATCACACACGCGTTCGGCCTGCCCGGCTCTGCGATCAACCCGTTCTACGCCGCGATGCAAGCCAGCGGCGGGATCGATCACATCCTAGCCCGTCACGACGAGGGCTCCTCGCACATGGCCGAGGGCTACAGCCGCGCGCAGCCCGGCAACATCGGGGTATGCATCGGCACCTGCGGGCCGGGGGGCACCGACATGATCACAGGCCTGTACTCCGCCGCGGCGGATTCGATCCCGATCCTCTGCATTACCGGCCAGGCGCCGGTGGCACAGCTGCACAAAGAGGACTTCCAGGCCGTCGACATCGCCTCGATCGCCAAGCCCCTCACGAAGCTGGCGATGACCGTGCTCGAGCCCGCGCAGGTGCCCGGGGCGTTCCAGCAGGCGTTCCACCTGATGCGCTCCGGCCGACCCGGCCCGGTGCTGATCGACCTCCCGATCGACGTGCAGATGACCGAGATCGAATTCGACGCCGACACCTACCAGCCGCTGCCGGTCTACAAGCCGGCCGCGACCCGCGCCCAGGTCGAGAAAGCCCTCGCCATGCTGAACGAGGCGGAGCGACCGCTGATCGTCGCCGGCGGCGGAATCATCAGCGCCGACGCGAGCGACCTGCTGGTCGAACTGGCCGAAATACTCGACGTGCCGGTTATCCCGACGCTGATGGGATGGGGCGCGATCCCCGACGACCACCCGCTAATGGCCGGCATGGCCGGGGTGCAGACCTCCCACCGCTACGGCAACGCGACGCTGCTCGCCTCCGACTTCGTGCTCGGGATCGGCAACCGATGGGCCAACCGTCACACCGGCGGTCTCAACACGTACAGGCGCGGGCGGAAGTTCGTGCATGTCGACATCGAGCCGACGCAGATCGGCCGCGTGTTCGCGCCCGACTACAACATCGTGTCCGACGCCAAGGCCGCGCTCGGGCTATTCGTCGAAGCGGCCGCCGAGTGGCACGCCCAAGACCGGCTCGCTGACCGCACCGAGTGGGTCGAGGAGTGCCGCGACCGCAAACGAACGCTGCAGCGACGCACCGATTTCGACGACGTTCCGATCAAGCCCCACCGGGTGTACGCGGAGATGAACCGCGCCTTCGGTCCCGACGTCCGGTACGTCAGCACCATCGGGCTCTCACAGATCGCCGCCGCTCAGTTCCTGCACGTCTACAAACCCCGCCACTGGATCAACGCCGGGCAGGCCGGTCCACTCGGCTGGACCGTGCCAGCGAGCCTCGGCGTCTGCGTCGCCGACCCGGACGCGACCGTCGTGGCACTATCCGGCGACTACGACTTCCAGTTCATGATCGAGGAGCTCGCCGTGGGGGCGCAGTTCAACATCCCCTACATCCAGGTCGTCGTCAACAACGCATACCTCGGCCTCATCCGGCAGTCCCAGCGCGCGTTCGACATGGACTACTGCGTACAGCTGTCATTCGAGAACGTCAACGCACCCCAGCTCGGCGGCTATGGCGTGGACCACGTCAAAGTGGCCGAAGGCATGGGGTGCAAGGCGATCCGCGTGCTCGACCCAGACGAGCTCGCGCCGGCGTTCGAGCAGGCCCGCGAGCTGATGCGCGAGCAGCGCGTGCCGGTCATCGTCGAGGTCATCCTCGAGCGCGTCACCAACATCGCGATGGGCACCGAACTCGACAACATCATCGAGTTCGAGCCCACCGCCGACGACGAGACCCAACGGCTGGTCTCCGGCGCGGCTCGGTAAAGCGGCCTCATTCCGGTCGGGATCGCTCGCAGGCAGCGCACCGTCGGTGGGGACACGCTACCACCGAATCTCACGGGCTCGAAGCCCATCGTCCAAACCGGCGTGCCCGACTGCGTTCTCCACACAAGAATCCCCTGTGCCCGGTAATCCGCTAGTACGCGGGCGGGCTGGAGATTCCTGCGGGAGGGATTTTCATGCCCCGAATCTCAACAGATGAGCGACTCGCCGAGTCCTACTTGTGCCTATCCAGGCAACGCCGTGTTCAACGACGACTGCGATGCCTCGCAACCCACGCTCGCAATCGCCTCCAATCAGACCCCGACGCTCGCTGTCAGGACAGCCGCCGCCACTCCCCTTTGTCGCCGACGAGGAGGCGGTGCTAGCTGCATTGGAGTTAACGCCGGCCGCTACTTTGGACGACCGATGAAAAACAAGAGGGTGGCTGACCGTTCTGTCGGAGTTTGCGGCCTTTCGGGTCGACCTGTTGGTCGCGTCGGGG
>Ga0116216_10001701_pt1 | contig 15056 bp, 13 predicted proteins | sample Sb_taG_11_FD_89696 | JGI IMG/M metagenome (GOLD analysis project Ga0116216, IMG submission 89696) | Peat soil microbial communities from Weissenstadt, Germany - Sb_50d_3_AS metaG | ecosystem: Environmental > Terrestrial > Soil > Wetlands > Peat | place: Germany: Weissenstadt | collected 2010-09-21
AAGATCACCGACTTGCGACCTCTTTCAAGGCCTTGTGAGCCCGATCTCGACCGATCGACCCGCGAACAACGGCGGCTCGACCACGACCGGTTGAGCGAAGCCCGTACTTCAGCAGTCTCCTAGGCTCGGTCGGGAACCATCCGGGAGGGAGCCAGGTGAAGCTCGGGCTGATGATCGGGTACTGGGGGGCGGGGCCGCCCGCCGGTGTGCCGCAGCTGGTCGCTGAAGCCGAGCGGCTGGGCTTTGATTCGATGTGGGCGGCCGAGGCCTGGGGCTCCGACGCCCTCACGCCGCTGGCTTGGTGGGGTTCCGGCACCTCGAGACTGAAGCTGGGGACGTCGATCCTCCAGCTCGCCGCGCGGACCCCGGCAGCGACGGCGATGGCTGCTCTCACCCTCGACCACCTCAGCGGCGGGCGTTTCATCCTCGGCCTCGGCGCGTCGGGCCCACAGGTGGTGGAGGGGTGGTACGGCGAACCTTACGGGAAGCCGCTGACCCGAACCCGCGAATACGTCGAGATCATCCGGCGCATCTTGGCCCGAGAGGGGCCGCTGGAGTTTCGGGGCGAGTACTACACGGTGCCCTACCAGGGCGGCACCGGGCTAGGGAAGCCGTTGCGCTCGATCACCCATCCACTCCGGACGGAACTGCCGATCTACCTGGCCGCCGAAGGCCCGAAGAACGTCGCCCTCGCCGCCGAGATCGCCGACGGCTGGTTGGCCGTCTTCTACTCGCCCCGCAACGACGACTTCTACCGTGCGGCGCTGGCCGAGGGCTTCGCCCGCTCGGGGGCCCGGCGCACCCTGGACGACTTCGAGGTGACCTGCTCGGTTCCCGTCATCATCCGCGACGACGTGGAGGCGGCCGCCGACGAGATCCGGCCGCACCTGGCTCTCTACATCGGCGGTATGGGCGCCCGAGACCTCAACTTCCACCACGAGGTCTTCGTCCGATTGGGCTACGAAGCCGAGGCCAAGCGCATCCAGGACCTGTACCTCGATGGCAAGAAGGACGAGGCGGCCGCGGCGGTGCCGTTGCGGCTGGTGGAGGAAGTGGCGCTGGTCGGTCCGGTGGAGAAGGTCCGTGACGAGCTGGCCTGGTGGCGGGAGTCAGTCGTCACGACCATGCTCGTCAACGGCGACGTCGGGACGCTGCGGACCATCGCTGAGCTCGTCCTGGGTGGCTGAGCAATCTGTGACGGTGCAATCCGGGAGGTCGCGGCGCAGCTCCCGCTTGAGGACCTTGCCGAGCGCATTGCGCGGGAAGTCCGCGACGAAGGTGACGCCCCCGAGGTGCTTGAAGCGCGCCGCGTGGTCGCCCACGAGGGAGCGCACTTCCCCCTCGCTGATCGTCGTTCCGGGAGCGACGCGTACGAAGGCCCAGGGCACTTCGCCGTAGCGGGCATGGCCGGCGCCGACCACCGCGCACTCGGCGATGCGCGCGTCGGCGTAAAGGAGTTTCTCGAGCTCCTTCGGGTAGACGTTCATCCCGCCTCGGATGATCATGTCCTTCTTCCGGTCGACGAGGTAGATGAAGCCGTCCTCGTCGAGGTAGCCGAGATCCCCCCAGTGCAGTCGACCGCCGCGAAGCGCCTCGGCGGTCTCGCCGGGCATGCCCCAGTAGGCGCGCATCGGCTCGTACCAGCCGGCGAAAGGGCCCTCCGTCATCGAGGCCGTGCAGATCTCGCCGACCTCGCCGGGAGCCAGCCGCTGGCCGGCGTCGTCCTCGACCGTCACGAGAATGTGTGGGAGCGGCACGCCGACGGAGTCGAACTTGCGCTCTCGATCGAGCGGGTCCGTCGAGACCATTGCCGGGCCCTCGGTGCCGCCGTACGCGTGGAGGAACCGGAAGTCGTAGCGCTCCTCGAAGGAGCGGCGGATCTCCGGGGGCATCGGGGAGCCCCCGCAGCTCGCGATCCGCACCGAGGACAGGTCGACGTCGGCGGCCTGCTCGGGCGGGAGCGCGTAGAGGTCGGAGAACATCATCGGGATCGTCGCGCCGATGATCGTCGTGTGGTCCGCCTTGACGTGGTGGGCGAAGGCGAGCGCCTCATAACGTGCCATCAGCCGGCAGGTGGAGCCCACGTGCACCGATAGCAGCGGGCCGAGCACGAGGATCGAGAGCAGGTAGATGGGCAGCGCCGAGAGCATCACGTCGTCCTCGGTGAGCGCGTAGCGAAGCGCGACCATCTCGAGCTGCACGCGGTGCGCGCGATGCGTGTGAGTCGCGCCCTTCGGGACGCCGGTGGTCCCCGAGGTGTAGAAGATGGTCGCGTCAGCGCCCGGTCCGAGCTGCATGGCCGACAGCGGCGGTCCGTCGACCTCGCCCATGGTGACGACCCGCGGCGCTCGCGAGAGGCCCATTGCTGCTTGCTCGACGATCTCGCAGGAGCGCCCCGTGTCGACGACGACGACGACCGGCTCGGAGTTCGCGAGGTGCTGGCGGACCTCCGCTGGCCCCAGCTGGTTGTTCACGGCCACCACGATCGCCCCGAGCTTCCATACGCCGTAGATCGTGACGATGAGCTGGACGTGGCTGCCCCCCATCACCGCAACGCGCTCTCCGGGACTCACACCGAGCTCGGACAGCCCGCCCGCGACGGCGCTCGAGCGCTCGTCGAGCTCTCGGAAGCTCACGTCGCCGGAGTCCGCCCACAGCGCCGCCTTGGCCGGCAGCCGTGCGGCGGTGCGCTCGAGACGGGCGGCCAGGTTCCAGTTGCCGCCGTCCGCGAGATCGCCACCCGGCAGGCGCACACCGGACGTGCCCTCGGCGCTGGCGCTCATCACGGGTTGGCCTCCTTCCTCAGTCGGCGTCGTATCCGAGGGGAGTGGTCGGCCCGAGCAGCTCGCGACGGTCGATCCAGTCGAGTACGAGGGTGCTGAGCTCCGCGCGGTGCCGCCGGTAGTAGTGGTCATCATCGACCACTACGAGCTCGCCGTCGAGAGCGGCGGCGGCTGTCTCCTCGGCGCGCCGCCGGTAGGCGGCCGGCTCGCGCGCACCGACCACGACGAGCACCGGCACTTCGAGCGTGCCAACGTGGCGGCGACTGTCGGCTTCGGTGTCGGGACCCCAGGTCGACAGCACCGTCATCGCCTCGGCCACCATCGGCACCGGAGCACCCGACGAAAGCACGATAAGGCGCTCGGGATGACCCGCGGCGACGGCCGCCGCGGCCCGGGCTAGGTGGTGTTCCGCCGCGCCGTCGACGAACACGCTCGCTGCCGCCTGGAGCTCCGGCGCCGGGCTCAGCAGGACGACGCCCGCGGCGCGCAGCGAGCCCGGTTGGGCCTGCCAGTAGGTGGTCCGGTGCGAGCCGTAGCTGTGCGCGACGCTGACAAAGCGACCGATCCCGCGGTCCTGCAGCAGGCGCGCGGCAGCCTCGAGGTCGAGGGGCGCCTGCTCGAACAGGTCGCGCAGGAAGCCGATGCAGCGCTCGCCGTCGCCGAGCGAGCCAAGATCATGCCCCCGCCCGTTCATCGACAGGGCCGCGATCCCGCGCACCGGCGCGTCGGCCAGGAACTGTGCGACAGGCGTGCCGTAGAAGTTCCCCCAGGCGCCGTGGACCCCGAGCAGCGAGCCACGGACGCGCTCAGGCACGGTGAGCGCACCGTGCAGGAGCACGCCGTCACTCGTCCTCGTGCTCACGAGGTCGACCAACACCAGTTTCCCCCTCTTGGAACGACCTAGCCGATCACGTCAAACGTTAAGAACATCGTGATACTAGGTTAGGATCCGAGGCGGCGGGTCACTGGACCACAGGGGGTAGCAGATGCTCGTCAGCGACATCGTGCGGTGCAATGCCGAGTACTTCGGCGAGCGTGAGGCGGTCGTCGTACCGGGCGTCAGTGTCACGAGCTGGGGAGAGCTCGAGGCCCGCACGAACCGCCTGGGACGAGCGTTCGGGAGCCTCGGGATCGGAAAGGGCGAGCGCGTCGCCATGTTCGCGCCCAACTGCGGCGAGTACATCGACTTCTTCTTCGGCTGCGCGAAGAGCGGCGTGATCGGCGCGGCCACCAACATCCGCCTGGCGGCTCACGAGCTCGTCAGCTACTTGCGCTACGTCGAGCCCGCCGCAGTCATCGTGCACGTCGACGTCGCCGAGCGCGCCCGCGAGTGGCTCGGCGAGCTCGCGCTGTCGACGAAGGTCATCGGCGCGGGCGCCGGCCACGGCTTCGGTCTCGACCTCGAGGAGCTGATCGCCGCCGAGTCCCCACTCGATCCCGGCGTCGCCGTTGACGACTCCGACGTCTACCAGCTCGGGGCCACAAGCGGCACGACGGGCGTCCCGAAGGGCGCGCTCCTGACGCACCGCAACGCGATCGCCGCCATGCTGAACTGGCTGGCGGAGATCCCCATCGCCGAGGGGGGCACCACCGTCCAGAACATCCCGATGTTCTTCAACCCCGGTGGCCCGGCCGGACTCCATCCGGTGTTGATGAAGGGAGGTCGCACCGTCGTGTTCCCGGCTTTCGATCCGGCGAACTTCCTGCGCGCGGTCCCCGAGTACAAGGTGACCCACGCCATCCTCGTGCCGACGATGCTCCAGATGGTCCTCGACCAGCCCGACTGCGAGACCTACGACCTGTCGACGCTCCGCGGCATCACCTCTGGTGGCTCGCCAGTCACGCGGACGCTGCTCGAGCGCGCCCGGCGCGTGTTCGGCGACGTGTTCTTCCCCTTCTTCGGCATGGCCGAGACCTACTCCTGCGGCCTCGTGTTGCGCCGGGAGAATCAGCACACGACGGGCAGCGAGACCGAGATGCGCCGGCTCGGCTCGGCTGGAAAGCCACACGTGCTCATGTCGGTGCGCGTAGTCAACGACGAGGGCGCCGACGTGCCGCACGACAACGAGACGCCCGGCGAGATCTGGATGCAGGGCGACACGGTGTCGCCGGGCTACTTCAACATGCCCGAGGAGACCGAGCTCTCCCGGGTCGGCACGTGGTTCAAGTCGGGCGACGTCGCTGTGGTCGACGACGAGGGTTTCGTCACTGTCGTCGATCGCAAGAAGGACATGATCATCACCGGCGGCATCAACGTCTTCAGCCAGGAGGTCGAAGGTGTCCTGCTCCGCCATCCCGGCGTCCATTCGGTTGCCGTCATCGGCATCCCGCACGAGCGCTGGGGCGAGGCGATCCACGCCGTCGTCGTGGCCGTGCCCGGGCAGGCGCCGAGCGAGCAGGACCTGCTCGCCTTCGCCGAGGAGCACCTTACGCACTACAAGCGGCCCCGCTCGGTAGAGTTCGTCGAAGCCCTGCCCATCTCGGCCACGGGCAAGGTGTTGAAGAAGGAGTTGCGTTCCCCGTACTGGACGGAGCGGTGACGATTCCGGGCCCGCGCCGGCGGGCGACAGTTCAACGCGCAGCACGACTTCACCTTCGCCGAGCATCTGGCGAGCACAAGTGCATGGACGACCGGCTGGCACTTCGGCGAGGCCGCCACGGCGTTCGTCGCCGAAGGGCGGGCCGAGGCGGGAACCGAGGGACGGTAGAGGGGCGGTAGAGGGACGGTAGAGGGACGGTAGGCCTATGGCCGGCCGGCGCCTTCGTGGTACTGGCGGTGCGCCCGCGACTGCAGCACCTCGTTCGCCCCGTCGACGACGAACACGGCGCCGTTCACGTACCAGGCCTCGTCCGAGATGAGGTAGGCCGCAGCCCCGGCGAGGTCCTCGGGCAGCGGCGTGCGGCCGATGGGGGAGCGCTCGGCCATGCTGGCGGCAGCGCGGTCGACCGCGTCGGGATCTCCGGTGATCGCGAGGGCGGTGAGCGGGGACGCCACGGCGCCGGGCGCGAGGCAATTGATGCGGATCCCGACGTAGCGCAGCTCCGAAGCGACCGAGCGCGTGAGCCCGACGACCCCGTGCTTCGCCGCGGTGTAGGCGTGAGGCCCGAGGCCGCCCTGCACGCCGGCGGTGCTCGCGACGTTCAAGATAGCGCCGCTTCGCGCGGGCACCATCACCCGGGCTGCATGCTTGGTGCCGAGGAAGACGCCGGTGAGCAGCACCGCTACGGTGTGCTCCCATTCGGCGAGGGACGTTCCGGCGATCGGCCCGACCGCCCCGAGGATGCCCGCGTTGTTCACCATGGCGTGCAAGGCGCCGAATCGCTCGCACGCGAAGTCGACGGCACCGGCGACGTCGTCCTCGCGCGTCACGTCGACATGGCGGAAAACCGCCCCCGGCCCGAGTTCCTCGGCGATCGCCTGGCCCTTCCCGTCCTGGACGTCCGCAAGCACGCAGCACGCCCCGTCAGCGACGAAGCGCCGGGCGAACGCCTCACCGATGCCGCTCGCCGCGCCCGTGACGATCACCGTCTTGCCCGTCAATTGTGCCGTGCTCCCTGCAGCCACCGTCCGACCTCCTCGAGGAACACTTGGCGCGTTCCCTCTTTCTTAGAACTTACGTTGGACGTAGACTGCTGGCCAGAAAATTGGTGCCGCGACGCCACCGGTATGCCGCGACCTTCGCGGAGGTTGGACTCCTGAGCACCACGTCGAATCGAGCGGCGTTGTGACGCCTGCGCGGAGCGGAGGTCCGAGATGGTAGATGCCACAGGAAGCGACGGCTCGGTCGTCGCGCTCGACGAACAGATGCACGAGCCGACGGACGATCTGCAGTTCAACGAATCGATGTACTTCAACTTCGTCGACGGCGACACGGGCTTCGCGACGCTCGTGCGTATGGGGAACCGGGTGAACGAGGGACACGCCGAGGTCACGGTGCTCGTGTACCTCCCGGGCGGGGGAGCCGCCATCCACTTCGACCGAGCGGCGATCAGCAACAATCGTGCGTTCGACGCCGGGGGTCTTCGTTTCGAAGTCCTCGAACCGCTCCAGACGCTCCGGATGACCTATTCCGGCAAGGCACACCGCCTTCAGCAGGGCATCGACCTCGCCGATCCCAAGGCGGCGCTCGGATCGTCCCCGGAAGTCCCTTTGGAGCTCGACCTGCGTTACGAGTCGCTCGTCGCGCCGTACTGCCTGAGCTCTTCGGGTGATGCGGCAGGCGGGATCGAGGGTGCCGAGAGCACTATCGCGACTGGTCACTACCAGGGCCCGTGTCGCGTGCGCTGCCGGATCATGGTCGGCACCGAAGAGTGGGACGTCACAGGATTCGGCTTCCGGGACCACTCCTGGGGCCCGCGCCACTGGCAGGGCCCGCGCTTTTGGCGCTGGGTCTCCTGCCTGTGCGACGAGTCGAACGGCTTCGTCGGTTGGTTGAGCCGCGTCGGTGATCAGTTGCTGCCAAGCCACGGCATGGTGCTTCTCGACTCCGTGTTCGAGCGTGTCATCGGCGTTGAGATCTCGAGCACGTACGGTCCGGCACCGCACTACCCGGAGTCGATGGTGGTCAAGCTGCGCACCGCGCACGGTGTGGTCGAGGCCACCGGCGAGGTGTTCGGGACCGTCCCGCTGCGGAATCGCCGCGAGGGCCAGACGGCTCGGCTTGCCGAGGTGCTCTGCCGCTGGAATTTCGAGGGTCGAAGCGGCTTTGGCATCTCGGAGTACCACGACCTCATCGTCGACGGGATTCCGGTCGGGATGACCGAAGCATGAGCGACCCCGCCGCTCATTCGGCCGCTGCGCTGCGCTGATGCGCCCGTACCCCGACGAGCTCTTGCGCAGCCTGCGTCACTCGCTGCGTGAGGTTGTCATCCCGGCGATCGAGGAGCCATGGCCCCGCTACGTGGCCAAAGCGATGGAGAAGCTCCTCGAGCATCTCGAGCTGCGCGCCCTGCACGAGGAGCGGCTGCTTGCCGAGGACATCACCGAGCTCGACGAGGTGCTCGGCTCGCTCGCGGAGAGCTTCGCTGACCCGTCCCTCGCCTCGAGCGCCGCTCTCTCGGCCTGGCGTGCGCTGCCGCTGCCGGGGAGTGCTACGGGCGCTCTGGGCCATCGAGGCGAGAGCGGAGCCGGGGTCGCCCAGGCGCAGGGACTGCAGGCGCTGAACGAGGGGAACGAGGCGCGACGCGCGCACTTGGTGGCCGCCATCGAGGCGATGGACACGGCCGAACGTGACGACGCGCTCGAGACAGCGCTCGCCGAGTGCCGGGCGCGGGTGCGCACCTACCTCCGGCGCGAGCTCGACCGCGACGTGCTGCTCACCCGCCCGACCTTCATGTCATTCGGCCCGCCGGTCGCGCGGACCGAGGGGGCCGGGGCGTGAGCGCGAACGTGAACGCGAGCGTGAGCGGTCGCGGGGGGACGGGCGCGACGCAGCTCGACGCCGACGGTCTGCAGGCTTACCTGCGCCACGTGCTGCCCGAGCTCGAAGGGCTGAGTGTCGAGCGCGTGTGGCGCAACGTGGGCGGCATGTCGCGCGAGACATGGTTCGCCGACGTCTCCTGGGGGGACGGTGGCGAGCGCGTCGAGGGTCGCTACACGATCCGCCTCGATCACCCAAAGGGCTCGGTCGTCCCGGTGCCGTTGTGGTGGGAATACCGTGTGTTAGAGGCACTATACGGTAGCGAAGTACCTGTGGCGCGCCCGGTCGCATTCGAGGTGAACTCCTCTTGGCTCGGGCGCGCGCCCTTCTACGTCCGTGAGACCGTGCCCGGAACGGCGTCGCCGTCCGAGCTCTACGCACCCGGCCGCGAGGAGTTCCGCCGAGAGATCGGCGCGCAGTTCGCCGGCCTGCTCGCGAGGGTGCACACCTTCGACTGGCAGGCGAGCGGGCTCACCGACTTCATGCCTGTTCCCACGAACGCGACCGAGTGCGCCACGCTCGAGCTGCGGCGCTGGCGCGACCACTATCGCGCGCGCGCGGTCGACCCGCAGCCGGTGATGGCGGAGCTCTTCTCCTATCTCGAGCAGAACGCGCCGGCGGAGGTGTCGCGAGTATCGCTCGTCTGGGGCGACGTCGGGGTGGGCAACTTCATCTTCGACGGCGGGCGCATCGTCGCGCTCACCGACTGGGAGCAGTCGCACCTCGGCGACCCGATGAAGGACTGGGCGAGCGCCTTGTGGCGCAGCGTCGACGCGTTGCTGCCGGCCGAGGAGCTCTTCGAGATCTACACCGAGGCGAGCGGTATCCCCGTCAACAGCGACGCCATCCGGTACTACCTCGCGTTCTACGACGTTGAGTGCGTGTGCACCTCGCACCCCGTGGTAGGGGAGTTCCTCGGGGGTCGCACAGCCGACGCCACCTTCGCCCGGCTCGCCCTCGGCATCCCGTTCTACTGCCAAGACCATGCCCTCCGGACCCTTGGCTGGTAGCGCGCCGGTGGGCGGCGACGGCCCTCCGACGCCTGCACCGGGCCCGCCCGATCCCGCCGAGCTCGCGCGCCTCGTAGACGAGCGGGCAATCGTCGAGGTGACCCACCGCTACTGCGCGGCGCTCGATGGGCGCGACTGGGCGGAGCTGGCACGCTGCTTCACGCCCGACGCTGTCGCCGTCTTCGGGCGCGTCCCCGGTCAGCACGAAGGCATCGCCGCGATCCAGCGCGTCTGCCGGCGCTCGCTCGAGCCGCTCGACGCGTCCCAGCATCTCGTCGCAAACCACCTGATCGACATTTCCGGGGACGCCGCCAGCTCGCGCTGCTACGTGCGCGCTCAGCACACGCGCCACGGGCTCGAGGGAGGTAAGAACTTCATCGTCGCCGGGACCTACGAGGACGAGTGGAAGCGCACGCCCGAGGGGTGGCGGATCACCAGCCGCAACCTCGTCGTGACATGGACCGAGGGCAACCCGGCCGTGCTAGCCCGGCACGCCGAGGAGGGATCGGTGGCTCCAGGCGCGCCGACGGGTGCTGGCGAGACGGAGGCCGGAGAGGGGGCCCGTTGACGCCCGCCACGATGCGCGCCCTGCGCTTCCACCGCCACGGCGGACCCGAGGTGCTGGTGTGGGACGAATTGCCGGTCCCCGAGCCGGGACCGGAGCAAGTGCTCGTGCGCAGCCGCGGCTTCGCGGTGAACTGGGCGGACCTGATGGAGCGGGCCGGAACCTATCCGGGCGCGCCCGAGCCACCGTACGTGATGGGCCACGACATGGCGGGCGACGTCATGGCGCTCGGCCCCGGGGCGAATGGGCCTGCCGTCGGGACGCGCGTGTTCGGACTGCTCCGGGAGGCGGGGACGGCGGCCGAGTGGCTCGTCGCCGATGCACGCGAGGTGTATCGCGTGCCGGACACCCTGAGTGACGCCGAGGCTGCCGGTCTCGGCTCGCCGTACATCACCGCCGACGCGGCGATTGTGACGATGGGTCGTCTCGAGCCCGGCGAGACGGTCCTCGTGCATGCCGCAGCGGGTGGCTTCGGCTCGGCGGCCGTCCAGCTTTGCAAAGCCTACGGGGCCGGCACGGTGATCGCGACCGCAGGATCGCTGGCCAAGCTCGAGCGCGTGGCCGCCATCGGAGCTGACGTGACGGTCGACTATACGACCGAGGACTTCGTGGAAGTAGTACGCGAGGTCACCGGGGGCCGGGGCGTGGACCTCGTGATCGAGTCGGTGGGCGGCGACGTCCTCGGGCGGAGTTTCGACTGCCTGCGCCCAGTCGGTCGGCTCGTGAGCGTCGGCGCAAGCTCCGGCCACAGCACATCGCGCTTCCGCCTCCAGACGCTGTTCGAGACCGGCGTGACCGTCGGGGGATTCACGCTCGGGCTCTGGCTGAAGGACCATCCCGAGCTCGTCGCCCCGAGCGTCGAGCGCATCCTGCGCGTCCTCGAGGACGGCACGATCCGCCCACTCATCGGGGCGGTGTACGCGCCCGAACAGATCGCCGAGGCGCACGAGTTCCTCGAGAGTAGACAATCGATCGGCCGCACCATCGTTCTGTTCTCCACGGACTCGCGGCCCCCTAGGGACGCTAGTTGACGTTGAACGAGAGATCTGATAGCACAGACGCAGTGGCCGCGGCGGCAGCTGAGCAGGCGACGCCGCGGGTTCCGGGCCAGTGCCGCTCCGGCTGCCGGCCGGCAGCTGATCGGTGGCCGGGCACTCCCTCGCAGGTGCGGATGGCATCCGTGGCACGCCAGGTGCCGCGGTCGAGATGAGGAGAGGCGATGCACTCGACCCTCGCCGGGGACCTCGAAGAGTTCCGCGCAGCGTGCCGTGGCCGGGCCGTCCGCCACTTTGCTCCGCTCGTGCCTGTCATGGACGTCGAGCGGCGATTCCCTGAGGAAGCACGACCGGTCCTCGCCGAGATGGGCGCCTACGGCCTGCCGTTCTCCTCCGCGGTCGGCGGCCAGGACGGCTCGTGGTTGGCGTGGGCGATCCTTCACGAGGAGGTGGCACGGGTCCTGCCGGCTCTCGGAATCCACTTCCAGGTCAACACCGTCGTCGCCGGAGCGCTCCTCGATTGCGCGACGCCCGAGCAGATTGCCCGCACGGTGCCGGCCCTGCTGAGTGGGGAAAAGGTCGCGTTCTTCGCGTTCACCGAGCCGGCGACCGGGTCGGACCCGTCCCTGCTCGCCACGCGCGCCGAACGCACGAGCATCGGCTGGCGGATCACCGGGCAGAAGCGGTGGATCACCAACGCGTCCCATGCCGATCTGGGTGTGGTGTTCGCCCGCGACCCCGCGGGCGATGTGAGCCTCTTCCTCATCCCCGAGGGCGCGTCCGGCGTACGGTCGGCACCGCCGACGCCGATGCTCGGCCTACGAGGGACGGGCCTGGCCGACCTGTATCTCGACGACGTCGAGATCCCCGAAGATCACCTGCTCGGCACCGCCGGCGGCAGATTCGCGACGTTGCAGCGCGCGATGACCATCGGCAAGCTCGGGCTCTCGTCGATGTCGGTCGGCATCATGAGCGCCGCGCTCGACGAGGCAGTGGCCTACGCCAACCAGCGCGAGCAGCGCGGTCACCCGATCATCGACTTCCAGGCCATCCACTATCTGATCGCCGAGATGGTGAGCCGGACCGAGGCGTGCCGGCAATTGCTGTACTGGGCGGCCACTTGCAAGGACCAGGGCGCGGAAGCCATCGCGGAGGTCGCGAGCGCGAAGTTGTTCATCACCCAGACAGCGGTCGACGTCTGCCGGATGGCGATGTCGGTGCACGGCGTCTACGGCATCGCGGAGGGGATGCCGATCGAGCGGATGTTCCGCGACGCGAAGATGTACGAGCTGCTCGAGGGAACCTCGGAGGTCCAGCGCGAGCTCGTGATGCGAGCCGTGCGCTGACGCCCGCCATGGACGCCTCGCCGCGAGGCGGGCGGGATCGGCGGGATCGTGGCCACGGGGCGGGCGGGATCGTGGCCACGGGGCGGCTCGAGGGTTGGCGCGCCGTTGTGACCGGTGCCGGACGCGGGCTCGGCTGCGTCGCCCACGCGCTCGTCAATGAACGCCGGGATCGGCGGACTGCCTGGCCTCTGGGGCTGCCTTGCCTATGCTGGGTTCGCCGGCCGCCGCGAACCGAAGTTCGTGGCGGAGTGAAGTCCCCGTCGTGGGCCGGCGTCTCGTCCCAACGGAGGCAACCGGCCTTGGGCTTCACGCCATCTATTGGCCGCGCAGGCGCTGGACGATCTCGGCCGCAGCCGCCAGTTGGGAGTCAAGGAACGAGACGTACGAGATGTTCCAACGCTCCCTCATGGCGAGCAGCTTCTCGATGATCTGCTGAACACTGCCGGCCAGGATGTACGGTGAGCCGGTCACCGTGGTCGGGTCGATCTCGGCCCCGAGTGCCGAGCACCAGCTCGCAATCGCGTCCAGCGGTCGGTCGGTGATCTTGAGCAAGTAGCACTGCACGTGAAGCTCCAGTGCCGCGAACCGATCCCGAGCCGCGGCGCGCACCCACGCGATCCGTTCGTCGGTCGGCGAGTCGCTGCCACTCGACACCGCTTCGGCGGTCACGACTCCGGCGCGGACGTTCCAGTTGATGCTCACGATGTCTGCGGACTGCGCTGCCAGAGTGAGCATGCGACGGCCGTTTCCTCCGATGAGCAGCGGGGGACGGTGGCCCTGGTCCCTCGCGGGGACAGCCGGCATGCCGGTGAGACGGTAACGAGGACCGAGATGGGTGGTGGTCTCGCCGTCGAGCTGCTGCCGCAGGATGTCGACGGTCTCGGCGAGCCGACCGATGCGGGCCGACGGCTGTTCAAAGTCGATTCCCGACTGCTCGTAGTCCTGCGACATCCAGCCCGCGCCCAGCCCGATCTCCACCCGACCGGGAGCCAGGAGCTCGAGCGTGAGCACCTCCTTCGCGAGCACTGCGGGATGCCGGAAGTCGTTGTTCAAGACGAGCGACCCGAGGTGCAGCTCGGAGGTGACCGTGGCTGCGGCAGCGATGGCCGGAACCGGCGCCAAGGGCGAGCTCCCGAAGTGATCGCTCAGGAGCAGGGTCGAGAATCCCTCGGACTCCACTCGGCGAGCGTGCTCCAGCCAACTTGCGCCCGACGCGACTTTCGACATGTGCAAGATGCCAAAGCGGAACGGATGTGGCTCCCCCGACACGCCGGCGCCGCTCAACTTTCTTCGGCCGGCGTCGCCGTCTCCCAGGACGCGTCACGAAGTCCGAAGACCCGCTCGTCGAGGGCGTCGTGCTCGGCTGCGAGATCGGCGAGGAGCGATCCGATACTGATCATGGCGTTGGCTTCGTCGGGTTCAACGGTCGTCGGCCTCGCCGAGCCCGGCGAGCCGGCGGGCGTAGCCAAGTGCCTCGCCGGCGGGATAGGACCGGTACATTGCCAGCTTCTCGGCCTCGAGAGACCCCTCGGCATGGATCGCGAGCACGGCCTGGTAGCCGCCGTAGGCGCGCGTGGTCAGGTCGCCGATCAGGTTCAGCATCGCCAGGCGGTCGCGAGCCGGCCAGGCGCCGCGCAGGTATTTCTCGAGGACCGGTCGCACCTGTGCCGCCTCCCAGTCCTGTCCCGAGGGGCCGGTCACAAGGAGGCCGCCGGCGAGGTCCTGGAGGAACTCGAGCGCCACGTGGAAGTCGCGGGCGAAGGTCCATTTCGCGAGGTTCGTCGTGAACACGTCTGGGTAGGCGATGCCTTCCTCGAGCTGCCCGCGCTGGGCGGCGAGCTGGATCAGGCCGCGGACGGTCTCCGCGTAGCCCGCGAGCCACGTGAGCTTCTCGCGTACGTGCCCGGCACGCGAGATGCCGTTCGCCGCGGCCATCGCGATCCCGCAGCCGACGAACGCGTCGAGCAGCGGCAGCTTGTAGCTCACGGCGGTGAACCGGTGGAACTCCACGAAGGTGAGCGCCACGGCACCGGCGATCTGCGGCTTGCCGGAGAAAAAGACCCGCTCGGAGGGCACGAAGACGTCGTCGAAGACCGTGAGGGTCTCGATCATCTTGTGGCGGGACGACACCGGGTAGACGAACTCGTCGTCGGTCCCGTGCAGGAAGTCGGCCGCGTACAGGCGCAGGCCTGGGGTGTTGACCGGGACAGCAAAGGACACCGACCACGGCTCGTCGCCCGCTCCCATGCTCCGGCTCGGCAGCACGATGATCTCGTCGACGTTCGGGGCACACGACGTGTGGGCCTTGGCTCCGCGCACGACGATGCCGTCCGGGCGCTCCTCGACGACTCGCAGGTACAGGTCCGGGTCGTCCTGCTCACTCGGGCGCTTGGAGCGATCGCCCTTCACATCGGTCTGCGCGACGGCGAGCGAGAGATCGCCGTCGCGACAATGGCGGTAGAAGGCCTGCAGGCGCTCGAGGCCCTCGGTCTCGCCCGACCGGGCGAGCACACGCATGAGCGCGAAGAGCGCGTCCGTCCCGATCTCTTTGATCAAGATGACGAGGGTCCCGCCCTCGGCGGTCGCCGTCTCGATGAGGCGTGAGCGCGCGCGGAGGTCGTCCGGGCCGCGGGGGACGCGGTAGTAGGCGGAGTACTCCGAGCCGTCGGGATCGCGCTGCAGCGCGAGGTCGCGATGGGCGGGGTCCTCGGCGAGCTCGAAGTCGATCGCGGCGTGGCGCGCCGCGATGCCGAGCTCCGCGTGCGTCGTGACGTCCTCGACCCGCTCGCCGCGGTAGTAGACCTCGCGGCCGTCCCTGAGGCCCTCCAGGTACTGCGCAGCCGTGCGGATCGCCATGGTCCCTGCTCCCGTTCTCCTCACTTGCGCCGTCCAGCCGGCACGCAGATGACGAGGTCCCTCCTTCCTGAGACTACCAAA
>Ga0116216_10001703_pt1 | contig 15049 bp, 12 predicted proteins | sample Sb_taG_11_FD_89696 | JGI IMG/M metagenome (GOLD analysis project Ga0116216, IMG submission 89696) | Peat soil microbial communities from Weissenstadt, Germany - Sb_50d_3_AS metaG | ecosystem: Environmental > Terrestrial > Soil > Wetlands > Peat | place: Germany: Weissenstadt | collected 2010-09-21
AACGACTAACGACTAACGACTTTTTATGGCACAAATCAAAGCAGACGAAATTACGCAATTAATCCGCGAGCAAATCGAGAATTACGAATCGAAGATTGCGGTCGACGAAGTTGGCACCATCATCACCCTTGGTGACGGCATCGCCCGTGTCTACGGCCTCGACAAGGTTATGGCTGGAGAGTTACTCAGCTTCCCACACGGCATCGCCGGCATCGCCATGAACCTTGAAGAAGATCAGGTAGGCGTGGTCATCCTCGGCGAATACACCGAGATCAAGGAAGGCGACGAAGTCAAGCGCACCGGTCGCATCATGAGCGTGCCCGTCGGCGACGCCCTGATTGGCCGCGTCGTAAACTCCCTGGGCGTGCCGATCGATGACAAGGGTCCGATCGCCACCGATAAATTCATCCCCATCGAGCGCCTGGCTCCCGGCGTGATTGCCCGCCAACCCGTGCGCGAACCGATGGCCACCGGGTTGAAGGCCATCGACTCCATGATTCCCATCGGTCGCGGTCAGCGCGAACTTATCATCGGAGATCGCCAGACCGGCAAGACCGCCGTTGCCCTCGATACCATCATCAACAGCAAGGGCAACAACCTGATTTGCATCTATAACGCCATCGGTCAGAAGCGCTCGTCGATCGCGCAAGTAGTAAAAATTCTTGAAGACGCCGGCGCCATGGAGTACACCATCGTGGTTGCTGCGTCGGCTTCCGAACCGGCTCCCATGCAGTACATTTCTCCTTACGCGGCATGCGCCATGGGCGAATTTTTTCGCGATTCCGGACGCCACGCGCTTTGTATCTACGACGATCTTTCCAAGCACGCTGCCTCTTATCGCGAAATTTCACTCCTGCTCCGTCGTCCTCCCGGCCGCGAAGCCTATCCCGGAGACGTGTTCTATCTCCACTCACGTCTGTTGGAGCGCGCCGCCAAGCTCAGCGACAAGAACGGCGGAGGGTCGCTAACCGCGCTCCCCGTGATCGAAACCCAGGCGGGCGACGTTTCGGCTTACATTCCGACCAACGTGATTTCGATTACCGACGGCCAGATTTATCTTGAAACCGACTTATTCAACCAGGGCGTCCGTCCGGCAGTGAACGTAGGACTCTCAGTAAGTCGAGTAGGTGGCAGCGCGCAGATCAAAGCCATGCGCCAGGTAGCCGGAACGCTAAAGCTAGAACTAGCCCAGTATCGCGAACTGGCCGCCTTCGCGCAGTTCGGCAGCGATCTGGACAAAGCCACGCAACAACAGCTCAATCGCGGAAAGCGGCTGGTGGAACTCCTGAAGCAGGGCCAGTTCTCGCCACTGCCATTCTCGAAACAGATTTTGATTATCTTTGCCGGCACCAGCGGAGTGCTCGACGACATGCCCGTGGAACAGGTCCGCGACTTTGAGCAGGATCTTTACAAGTACGTGGAGACCACAAATCCGGGTCTGCTCAACACCATCATGGAAAAGAAAATCCTGGACGACAATCTGAAAGCAGAAATGTCCAGAGTAATCAAGGAAGCGAAACAGCAGTTCGTGGATGCAAGACAAGCAGTAGCGAAGTAGGGCTTGTAACGAAGAGCGAACGGCGAATAGCGAACGACTAACGACTAACGACCAGCGACTAACTGATGGCCAACATTCTCGACATTCGGCGCCGTATCCGCAGCGTGGTCAACACGCGGCAGATCACCAAGGCCATGAAGACCGTCTCCGCCGCCAAGTTGCGCCGCGCGCAAGAGGCTGCGCTGGCCGCGCGTCCCTATTCGCAGATGCTTACCAACGTTCTTAAATCGCTCGTCTCGCGAGCCGATATCTACGATCCGATTACCGGAGAGCCGCGCCATCCCCTGCTCGCCGAACGCCCCGAGAAAACCATCCTGCTGATCGTGGTCACCGGAGACAAGGGCCTAGCCGGAGCGTTCAACACCAATATCCTGAAGATGGCCTCGAAGTTCATATCGACAACCATTCAGTCCAAGCCAGACGTGAATATCGACATTGAATGCATCGGACGCAAAGGCCGCGACTTCATGCGCCGCCGCTATCCGATCGCCCCGGAGAAAACATCGGCAGATGGAACGACAAACGATGGAGCGACGGGTGTCTCGCCCGTCCAGCCGGGTACTGAAGTCGCTCCGCCGCGCGCCGGACACGTGCAGATCACAGGCGAATATGTCGGAGTTCTCGGCAAGGTCGACCACAACTTTGCAAATACTCTAGGCCAGAACCTGATCGCCTGTTACTGTCGCGGCGAGATTGACGGCGTCTACATTCTTTTCAACGAATTCAAGTCGGTCATCGCACAACGCCTGGTCGCCGAGCGGCTGCTGCCCATCAAGGAGATCGGCGAAGTCGACGTCCAAATGGCCGAAGAGCCTTCCGAAGAGGAACGCAAGAAGCGAATCGAAGCGGCGAAGTCAGCCCACGTCGGTCTCCGTCCAGTCGACACCAGCGCCGTCGACGAGGCTGCCGCCAAATTCGCAACCTTGCCGGTGGATTACATTTACGAACAGAAGCCAGAGCGACTTTTCGAAGGTATCCTGCCTAAGTACATCGGCATCCAGATTTTCCATGCACTGCTCGAGTCCGTAGCCGCGGAGCACGCGGCCCGCATGACGGCGATGGATGCGGCCACCAGCAACGCCAGCGATATGATCGATTCGCTGACGTTAATCATGAATCGCGCGCGTCAGGCCAAGATCACAAAAGAAATTATAGAAATAGTAAGTGGAGCAGCAGCACAGTAGAAACAAGGTTTGGGTCGGGCGACGATGAATCGCGAACGACTAACGACTAACGACTAACGACTAACGACGTTGAGATCTTATCTATGTCAGAAAACATCGGACACGTAATCCAAATCGCCGGCCCGGCCGTCGACGTGCAGTTCGTCGAAGCGACGATGCCTCCCATCTATCAAGCGCTGAAAGTTGTCAGCGATGGCTTCACCGTCCCTTCGCCCATCAACGTGATTCTCGAAGTGCAGCAGCATCTGGGCGAAGGCCGAGTCCGCTGCGTCGCTATGGAAGCGACCGATGGGATGGTGCGCGGCATGAAAGCGATCGATCAGGGTGGACCCATCTCCGCCCCCGTCGGCCGCGGCACGCTCGGCCGTGTAATGAATGTCATCGGCGAACCCGTGGACGATCTCGGTCCCATCGCCTTCGAAAAGAGAATGCCCATTCACCGCCTCGCGCCCGCGTTCGACGAACAGTCAACAACCGCCGAGATGTTCGAGACGGGCGTGAAAGTCGTTGACCTCATCCAGCCGTTCTTAAAAGGCGGGAAAATCGGCCTCTTCGGTGGCGCCGGCGTGGGCAAGACCGTAGTCATCATGGAGTTAATCAACAACGTAGCCAAGCAGCACGGTGGATTTTCCGTGTTCGCCGGAGTAGGCGAGCGCACCCGTGAAGGCAACGATCTCTGGCTGGAAATGAGCGAGTCGGGAGTCATCAAGCCCGGCAAGCCCGCCGAGTCAAAGGCCGCGCTGATCTATGGCCAGATGACGGAACCTCCAGGCGCGCGTCTCCGCGTTGCGCTGACCGCTCTGACCGTGGCCGAATTCTTCCGCGACGAAGAAGGGTCTGACACTCTCCTCTTTATCGATAACATTTTCCGTTTCACCCAGGCCGGCTCGGAAGTGTCGGCTCTCTTGGGCCGCATGCCGAGCGCCGTCGGATATCAACCCAACTTAGCGACTGAGATGGGAGAGTTACAGGAGAGAATTACTTCTACGAAAAAAGGATCGGTAACGTCGGTGCAGGCGATTTACGTTCCGGCGGATGATTTGACCGACCCGGCCCCCGCTACGACGTTTGCGCACCTGGATGCGACCACCGTGCTTTCGCGTGCACTGACGGAGATTGGAATTTATCCAGCGGTGGATCCGCTCGCTTCCACGTCGCGAATTCTTGATCCTAGAATTGTTGGGCAGGATCATTACGATGTGGCGCAGATGGTGAAGAAGACGCTCCAGACTTACAAAGACTTGCAGGACATCATCGCCATTCTGGGTATCGACGAACTTAGCGAGACCAGAAGGTGACGGTGGCGCGAGCGCGAAAGATTCAGAAGTTCCTCTCGCAGCCGTTCTTTGTGGCTGAGCAGTTCACCGGCACTCCGGGACGCTATGTGAAGATTGCCGACACGGTGAAAGGTTTCCGCGGGATTGTCGAAGGAAAGTACGATGATATTCCCGAGCAGGCCTTCTATATGAAGGGAACGATCGACGAAGTGCTGGAGACGGCAGAGAAAATGAAGGGCGCAGCAGCGTAAGAACGGTCGTTGGTTGCTCGTCGTTGGTCGTTGGCAAAAAGCCCCGCGACTGACGTTGTGCGCTAACGACTAACGACTAACGACCAGATGGCTAATACTTTCCAACTCGAAATTGTCACGCCCTCCAGGCTCCTGGTGAAGGACGCGGCGGAAGAAGCGCAGATTCCGGGGTTGAGCGGGTATCTGGGAATTCTTCCCGGACACGCTCCGCTGATTACCGAGCTGGCCGTTGGTGTGCTTACATACAAGGCGAGCGGCGAGACGCACACGCTTTCGGTGGCGTGGGGATTTATGGAAGTGCTGCCGGACAAGGTGACGATCCTGGCGGAAGCGGCGGAGCGGCCGCCAGAAATTGACACCGAGCGCGCGCAAAAGTCCAAAGACCGAGCCGAACAGCGCCTGAAGAGCAACGATCCGCAGGTGGACTACACACGCGCAGAAGACGCACTACAGCGCGCGGAAACGCGGCTCAGCGTCGCGAAAGATGATGCCAAGGAAAAGTAGCCTTCGGCCGGGATAGAGGGAAGAGGCCTAGGGCGAAACCCTGCCGAGCTTTGCTCGGCTCGACAGCCGAGGCGGCTGTCGCTACGCGAACAGAAATTCCTTAGTCCGTAGCTCCTTAATCGTATCCCGGAGCTTGGCCGCCTTCTCAAATTCGAAGCGCTTGGCGGCTTCGCGCATGTCGCTCTCTAACTTTCCTATGTAGGCGTCCAACTCTTCCTGTGATTTCAGTTCCGGTATGCCATCGGCCTCAGGGCCGGTCAAGTCGGTGTAATCGGCGCCCACAATCGCCACCAGCGTCATGTCGAGCGGGCGAACAATCGACTCGGGAGTAATTCCGTTTTCGTCGTTGTAGGCCTGCTGGATGGCGCGCCGCCGGTTGGTCTCGTCGAGCGCCTTTTTCATCGAGTCGGTCATGCGATCCGCGTAGAGAATCGCCCGGCCGTTCAAATTGCGGGCGCAGCGGCCGATCGTTTGGATCAGCGAACCGGCGGAGCGCAGGAAGCCTTCTTTATCGGCGTCGAGAATCGCCACCAACGATACTTCCGGCAAGTCCAGCCCCTCGCGCAGAAGATTGATGCCGATCAATACATCAAATTCGCCTTTGCGCAGATCGCGCAAAATCTTCACCCGCTCCAGTGTCTCGATTTCAGAGTGCATGTAGCGGCACTTCACCCCGACTTCCCTGTAATACTCGGCCAAATCTTCAGACATGCGCTTGGTCAGCGTGGTCACCAGCACGCGCTCGTTGCGGGCTACGCGGTCGCGGATCATGTGCAACAGGTCGTCGATCTGTCCCTTAACCGGACGAATCTCGACTGGCGGGTCGATCAACCCAGTGGGGCGGATGATCTGTTCCACCACCACGCCGGCCGACTTAGTAAGCTCATAAGGGCCGGGGGTGGCGGAGACATAAACCAGTTGGTTGGTGCGATGCTCGAACTCCTCGAAGGTGAGCGGACGGTTGTCGAGCGCCGAGGGCATGCGGAATCCATATTCGACCAGCGTCTGCTTGCGCGAGCGGTCGCCGTGATACATCCCATGGAGTTGCGGCACGGTCTGGTGCGACTCGTCGATGAACATCAGAAAGTCGCGCGGAAAATAGTCAAGCAGAGTCGGCGGCGGCTCGCCGGGAAGTCGTCCGGTGAAATGGCGCGAATAGTTTTCGATGCCGTGGCAGTAGCCCATGGCCTTGATCATTTCCAGGTCGTACATCACGCGTTGATGGATGCGCTGCGATTCAACCAGCCGTCCCTGCTTCTCAAGCTCCGCTTCCCACCAGGCTAGTTCGGTTTTTATAGAAGCGACCGCGGAGGCGCGTGTTTCTTCCTTCATCACATAGTGCGTCTTCGGATAAATCGGCAGGCGCATATAACGCTGCTTGACCGTGCCGAAGAGAGGGTCGATCTGTGAAAGCGATTCAATCTCGTCGCCAAACATTTCGACGCGATAAGCGTTGTCGTCGTAGGTAGGATAGATTTCGATAACGTCGCCGCGCACTCGAAACGTGCCGCGCCGAAAATCCCCTTCCGTCCGCTCATAAAGAATGTCGACCAGCTTGTGAGTGATGTCGGCGCGCTTGATCTTCTGTCCCTTTTCCAGGAACAACATCATCCCGTAATAAGCTTCGGGCGAACCTAAACCGTAGATGCAACTCACTGACGCCACAATCAGACAATCGCGCCGCTCAAAAAGCGACCGCGTAGCCGAGAGCCGCAGCTTGTCGAGCTCGTCATTGATGGTGGATTCCTTCTCAATATAAAGATCCGCCGCCGGCACATAAGCCTCGGGCTGGTAATAGTCGTAGTAGGAGACGAAGTACTCCACGGCGTTGTGCGGGAAGAAACTCTTGAACTCGTGATAGAGCTGGGCGGCCAGCGTCTTGTTGTGGGCCATGACCAGGACAGGGCGGTTGGCCGCCTCGATCACCTTGGCGGCGGTGAAGGTCTTGCCCGATCCGGTGACCCCGAGCAGCACCTGATGCTGCTCGCGGTCGAAGACCCCTCGGGTGAGGGCTTCGATGGCCCTTCCCTGATCGCCCTGGGGTTTGTAGCTACTTACCAGCTTGAAGTCCACAAGTCATTATATGGGAGGGCGAGGAGGCGCGGTGCGGATGCACTTCCGTGTAAATATGCTCTTTGGAAGGCCGATACCCCGGAAGTTTGTACTAAGTTGTTCACCCTAGAGGCTGAGTAAAACTGCCATACATCCCCGCCCGCAACTGTCTGCAATGACTATCGTAACCGCGTTTTTCCAAGGAAAAAAGCGGATCGCAAAGGTTTTCACACTTAGTTAACATCGCGAGCCCGGTTTGGCCGCGTGAATGCAAAATGAGACGCAAAGACTATAAGGACCCGAATCCAGATGCGGCCCGTGGCTTGGTTTTGAGGGCATTTGCGGGCGGCCGGAGCGCATCGGTCAGGTGCAATGTTTATGGAAGAGATTTTCAATCAAGTGGGCCCACGGGACCGGCAGATCATTGAGCTGCTTCTCCAGGGATGTGACAACTCGGAAATCGCGCGCGATCTGAACATGGCCGAGCGCACGGTGAAAGCGCATTTCAACCGCCTGTTTCTGCGGTTCGGAATCAAGGGTGGCATCAAGCGGGTTAAGCTCGCGACTTTACTTTATCGGAGGCAATTATGGTTGGAGAAACAGCAAACCGGCGCGGACCCAGCGAGCGCGAACAAATCATCATTCAACGCGTAGCCGAAGGCTGCAAGAACCGGGAGATCGCCGATTCTCTCGGGACCACCGAGCACGTGGTGAAAAATTATTTGCGCTTGATCTACGACAAGCTGGGATTGTGGAACCGCGTCGAGCTGGCGCTGTGGTATGAAGCGCGGCAGCACGAACAGATGTATCACGCCTAAGTTTCGCGCGTGAAGCCTTACTTCTTTTTCGCGGGCAGGTATTTCTTCTCTATCGAGGCAACTACCACGTAGTTCGGATCCACCATTTCGTTCAGGTGGATCCTCGCGACTTTAGACAGCAGCTCATAAGCATCGAGTTCCGACAAGCCGTAGTCCTTGTGGATCCAGTGCACAAGCTCGGTGAAGGCGATGCGCAGCGCATCGTCCAGAGGACGATAAGCGCCCACGGTCATGATGGCGTCGTCGTTCTCGAACTGCGGCCAGGCGATGGTGCGGCCTTTGATCACGCTCAACTGCACGCGTGCCTTCAGCGGAACCTCGATCGCGGTGCCGGCAATTTCTCCGTCGCCCATGGCGGCGTGGCCGTCGCCGATGTAGAATAGCCCTCCCTTAACATTCACCGGAAAATACACGGTGTTGCCCACGCTGGCTTCGGGTGAGTCCATGTTGCCGCCGAATTCCGCGGGAACTACGGAACTGCGCGCTTCGCCATTGGCGGGCGCGACTCCGATGCAGCCGAAGAAAGGATGCATGGGAATCTTCACCGTGAAATCGGAATCGAGCGCCTTGAACAGCGCCGTGTTCGCGGTGTGATCGATGTGATAGAACCAGACCCGCTCAGGCAGCGGCGGATGCAGCATGGGCGTGTAGTTAGTCTCGTTGATGGCTCCGAATCCAGGAGCGAACGCGCCCACGCCGGTGTCGCCATCGACTTTGAGATCGAGAATCTTGACCGCGAGCGTGTCGCCGGGCTCCGCGCCCTCGACGAAAAATGGCCCGGCCAGCGGGTTGTCGCCTTTCGACATGCTGAGCGTGTCGCCGGGCTTTTTGAGCGCGTTCCCAAAGCAGTCGAGGGTGTTGGTGTCGAGGATGTCGCCCGACTTCAGACGCGCCACCGGTTCGGCCGTGGCGAAAAGATACTTCACGTTGTCGATGGTGGTGGTGTAGTGGACGACGTTGCCCGTCTGCGATTGAGCGGTCTGCCCATGAATCATGGCCGGTGCCGTCAACGCTACGCCGAGCAGCGCCAGAACGCCGTGTTTCAACTGCATGCAGTTCCTCCTTCTATCAGATGAACGGTGGAGGGACGGGCGTCCCGCCCGTCCAGCCGGGCGGGGACGCCCGGCACTCCACCAGAGAGGTTGTTTTCGAAACATCAGAACGAATACTTCAACGAGAACTGAATCAGCCGCGGCGTGCCGACCACCGACGTAACCGCAGCGGAGCCACCCGACGCCCCGACCACCGCCGGCACCGGGTTGGCGAACGATGGATGATTGAACAGGTTGAAGAAGTCCGCACGGAAGCGCAAGTTCTGCTGTTCTGTAAGTTGGAACGTCTTGCCCATGGTGAGGTCTAAACTCCTCTGATGTGGGCCTATGATGCAATTACGTGGCGTGTTCCCATAGACAGATGCTTCTACGGTTCCGGGTGTACCAACCGGTGCAAGGGGATCGGACGTATAGGCTGCCGGATTGACCCAGTTGTGGTTGTTCACGCGCGAGGTGATGCTGCCGGTGCTGAGCGCGTTCGCGCAATTGAAGCCCGGGGCGAACTCGGCGGTGGAGGAGGAACTGGCAAGATTGTAGGCAGCGCCTCCAGCCGGATCAAAGACCGTGAAGGGCGAGCCGGACTGCAAGGTAACCACCGGGCTGGTCTCCCATCCTGAAAGCGCGGCCTTGGCCACGCCATGAGAGCTGGAGAAGAAGGGGAGTTGGTAGACGGAACTGGCCACGAAGCGGTGGCGGCGATCAAAGTCGGAGAGACCGCGCGACGCCCGCGGATCCGTCTGATCGTTAACCCGAGTCACGAATGCCACCGACGCGGTCGAGACGTCGTCGATGGACTTGGAGTAAGTGTAAGCGCCTTGGAAATAGAGACCATGGGAGAAACGGTGCGCCAGCGTGGATTGCAGAGCGCTGTAGTGAGAGTCGGAGTTGGGAGCGAAGTCCTCAAAATCGACCGCATTGATCCCCAAATAGGGCGCGCGGGCGGGTGAATTTGAGCTCGTCGAATCGATAATTTTGCAGGTTCCTGGGCCGCCCGTGGTGCAGTCGTAGGGAAGAGTTACCGGATTCGCGGCGGTGGCTAGTGTGGCCTGGTCATCATCATAAGTCGAGCGAAGGCGCGAGCCTTTGGTGACGACATAGCCAAGTTCGGCAAACCAATCGTGGCCTCATTCGAGCCGAATCGGGAAGTTCCACTGCTGCGTGGTCCCCACAACCCAATGGAAGGGAACCGCAAGCTCGATCAGGCTTTGCACGGTTCCGGAGAAATTGGGGGCACCAGTTGTGTCGCCTCCCGGAAAGCCGGTGAAGAACGAGGGTACGGGCACAAAAGCTTGCGTCGGAGGCGCGCCCAGTGGCGGAACGGGGAAGGCGGTTGAAAAGAGGTTGGCCAGGCTGCCCGGACCGGGCAGGAAACCAACCTTGAATGGGTAAGCCGGCGGAGTAATGGCGAGATTATCGACCGCACCCAAGTCCTCGCGCACAGCGTAAATGCCATAGCCCGCGCGGATCGAAGTGGTGTGGTGACCGCCCACATCATAAGCGAGGCCGATGCGAGGCTCCCAAACCGTGGCATATTCGTTCTTCAGCCCAGCTTGATTGAGCGTCCCGGTGATGCCCGTGAGACCAAACTTGTTTACGCACTTGGGATAGACGAAAGGTTGCCCGGTCGTCGCCGCCAGCAGAGGGTCCGTGTTGCCGGTGTGGCAAAGAAGGTCATAGGGCGCGCCGACAAATTCGTTGCGGAAGCCGAGGTTGAGGGTCAGGTCTTTGCGTACGCGATAGTCGTCTTGGGCGAACCAGGCGTAACTGGGGATGCGGTAATCGTGATTGCCAAGGCCGCCGCCGCCTTCACCAAGAAGTGGGCTACCGGCCAGGAAGCTTTGGAAATCTGTATTGAGTGTTGGAAGCCCCACCGGTATGAACCACACATACCCGTTATCGGCGATCGGCAAGTTGCGGCGTAACGTAACTCGGTCGATTTCTCCACCAAACCGGAACTGGTGGGATCCGTGAGTCCAGCTCAAAGTATCGAGCCACACAAAGTTGTCGGAAAGCGCCGACTGCTCTTCCGTTGTGTAAGGCCCAATCTCAAAATTCAGGAAGTGGAGACGATACATGTTGGGATCCTGGTTCGCGGTCGGGTTGTTGATCCCAATGTCGGCTCCGGTGATGGGCGCTTCGTTGTGGAGCTTATCCCCGATGATGTTGATGCCGAAGCGGAATTCATTCACCAGACTGTTGCTGAAGATGTGAGTCTCCGTGATGCTGCCGAAACGGCTGTGCAGAGGGATATCCAGCGGAAAATTCAGGTTGTTGGTCGCAGGCTGCCCGCCAGTCTGGATGCTGAAATTATCGCCGCCAAATGGCTGGAAAGTGTCGGAATCTGACCAGAAGAAACGCACGCCGATGTGGTCTTTGCCGTTGCGAAAATCCTTGTCCCAACTGGTGGTGAACTGATCGTCCCTGAACCTTCCGGGATCGGTGACCTGGAACCCAACCAGCGTGCCGCAGGGTGTGGAGGAATCAACATTGGTGGGCAAAGGAAAAAGGTAACCGCCGGCGAGTGGTCCGAACTGGTTGCCCTGGGCATTCAAGAACTTGAAAGCGACGGGATCGACAGTGAAGCCCTGGCTGGTTAAGCCGCAATCGTTTGCCATCGCGGTTGCACTCTGGCGGTCCACCAGCGGAACGTATGGCATGCCGGAAGCGGCCGGAATATTGATAAACGTTCCCGGTGACGCACCGCTGCGCTGGCGCGTGCCCTGGTAGTTCACGTAAAAGAAGCCGAATTGCGCCTTTGGACCGACCGGGCCTCCGAAATCGCCGCCAAAGATATTCTGCTTGATCACCACCTTGCCTAGAAAATAGTCTTGCGCGTCCAGAGAGGTGTTGCGCAGGTATTCCCAAAGGTCGCCATGAAACTTCAGGGTTCCGCTTTTGAGGGCAGCGTTGATGTTGCCGCCGCCGTTGCGTCCCTGGGTGGCATCGTAGAGGCTGGTGGAAACCTTGAATTCCTGGACGGAGTCGGGATTCGGCAGGGGGGTAAAAGTGAGTTCGCCGAAGGCATAGTCCGAGGCCGAGATGCCCTCGATGAGGTAGTTATTGTTATCCTCGCGGCCGCCGTTCACGTGGATATAGACCGCGCCGCGGCCAAGTTGCGAAGCATTGTTCAGGTCCGAAGAAGCGCCCGCCGAGAGCGACAGCAACTGCTGAAAATTTCGCGTCGCCAGCGGGAGATCGGTAATCGTCTGCGCCACCAGCGATTCGCCGGTGGTGGCATCCGTGGTATTGACTTGCTCCGCCTGCGACTGGACTTCCACAATCTCCTTCACCGCACCCAGTTTAAGAGCCGCGGTTATGCGCGTCGTTTCCGTGATCCGCACCACCACGCCGGGAAACCGGGTGATGGGGAAGCCCGCCGCGCTCACTTCCACCGTATAGTTGCCTACCGGCAATAATGTGGCGGTGAACAATCCGGATGCGTCGGTCGCCACCTGGCGCAGTACCTCGCCCGTGGCTTCACTCTTCACGCTTACCCTGGCGTTCGCGATGGTGGCTCCAGATTGGTCCTGAACCACGCCACTGATGGCACCCGTGGCTCCGCCTTGCCCGAACGCGAGCGAAGCAAAAGCAAAGAACAGCGACAACAGCAACAGCGCAGCTAACTTTCCAGTCGTCGACATAGGCACCTCCCAGTGGACGGCTTTGACCGTCAGACACAGTGCTTTTAAAGGGGCTAATTTAATACCTGAGGGCCAGCGACTGTCAAGAAAAGACAGGACAGGCAGAGTCCTAGTTTCGATTCGAACGATAGCTATTTCAAATCAGGAGACTACTCCAAGGGCAGGAGAAAGGTCGCTCTGCGGATGTCCCGCTGATTGCCGAAGGGAGTGGGGCCCTGCACCAGTTACTCGCAGGCGCTGCGGTTGGCGGGTTCGAAGCGATCCACTTGGGCGTCGCGCTGGCTGCTAAGGCGCCCGTTGGGAGTCTTCCCGTACGGCTCTTCGCCGGGGCAATAGTAGAGCGCGGTGTGGGGATCGATCCACACCTCAATACCGGGGTCTCCCTGAAGATGGACGACCGGTGCGGGAGCCTCGGCGATTCCGAGCGTGACCAGCAGCCTTTCGAAGGGGCCGAGCGCGGCCCGCCGCGGCGCACTCGCCGCCGGCCACAACAGGGCGAACGCGGCCACGAAGACGGCCGCCCCCAGATATAGATCAGCGCGGCGGAAGCGCAGCGTTACCCGCAAGTCCGCGAGACGCTGCAGCAAGGATAACGATGAAGACCTTGGGCTGCCATCGGCCTCGTCGATGGTTGCCTCGTCCGAGGGAGAATCGGCTGCGTAAGGATCGTCCACCGGAGAATCGTCGTCCCCCGATAATTGAAAGCGCTGGAGGGCCAGGCCCGAGTCCTTAGGTGCGACGTCTTGTGATGGAAAGTGAAAGTCTTCGGCTGCTTCGTTTTGCGTTGCTGCCGTGGCCCATCTGGTGTCCAAGGTTGTTTCTTCGAGCGCTGCTTTGCTCACCACCGATTCGGTGTGCACTCGATCGTGGATGGTGTCGGTCTTCTCGTTAGTGATTATTTCCTGAGTAACCTCATCTGCATCCGGCGCAGCGAGAAAGTTGGAGGCGGCAAAATCCCGCGCGGCATGCGATCGCGGGTTGCGCTCGGCCTCCAGCGAGGGAACGTCGTTTTGTGCCGCTTCGCCAATCTCGGGAGAGCGTTCGGGCCACAGGCTTTGCTCCTGGCTCCTCAGCCACATCGAGGCCCAGTTGCGCTGCAATCGTTCTCCCGGACGAAACTCGTCCAGGCCGCAGCTCTCGCACGGCGATCCTTCTGCCGCCTTCAGCGCGCCACAATGGGGGCAAACGATGCTGGTTCCCGGATCGACTTTGGCTTCCCGATCGCCGTTGGTTTCCGCATCGACTTTTACTTCCGGCTCCGCCTCCGCCTCACGAGCGAGTTTGCGCCGGTCATTATGTTGCTGAATGATGAAGGCGGCTGAGAGCAAGCCCTGAAAGGACTGCTCATCCAGTGTCAGGTTAGGCCGGTCCGAGGACATAGCATCGAGGGGGAGAAAAGAAACGTCCAGACTGACGCTATTGTAGTGCAAGTCGGGGCGGTCTGAAACGGAGAAAAACAGCGGTTTCTTGGGGGAGGAAATCCCGTTTAGGGATGCCGATCTGGGAGCGACTCATGAAGACGATCTAAGAGAAGGCGAACGAAAGTAGAAGCTGGAAGCGTAACTCTATGGTTTTAAACGGATTTCATCAACAGCAAAGATTTGGCGAACAGCTTGCTTCTGTTTACGGCGGGTCGCGACCCCAAGACTCAACCGAAGGAGCCGACAAAGAGCCAATGATTAACCTCAATGAGATCAAAATAACCCCCCGCGACCAGCAGGTGTTACGTCTGCTGGTGCAGGGATGCAGCAACAAAGAAATCGCGAGCCACTTGAACATCAGCCCGCGCACCGTCAAACAACACCTGCGCACGCTGTTTCTGCGCGCCGGCATTAAAGAAGGCCGCAAGCGGGTCAAACTGGCTACGGCCATGTTCATCAAGGAGCAGGTGCAACCATGCAACCCCGTGATCGGCTAACCGCCAAGGAAGTTCAAGTCGCGACCCTGGTCTGGCAGGGTCTTACCAATAAAGACGTTGCTCTGGTGCTCAGAACCAGCGAGCAGGTAGTGAAAAACTACCTGCGCACCACCTTTGACAAGCTGGGCGTCTGGACCCGGCTCGAACTCGCTCTCTACGTAGCCGGCCACGGCGGAGCGAACTGGCATCTGCAACTGGGAAACGGCCTGTTGGCGCCGTCAGCCCCAGGGTGGAGCGTAGCCATTGGCGAAGAAAGCCCTGTCTACGCAGATGGGAAGGCAAAGGCCGCTGTGGTCGCGGCGGGTGGAATTCGCTAGAAATGGCCGGTGAGAGTGACCGGTGAGAGTGACTGGGGCAGCTTAACCGCCCAGACGCAGAGGATCGTCGAGTTTCCCCAAAAAAAGAGAACTTTTCGGCGCACTCTGCGTCTCGGCGGTGCGCATTTGTTCCCGTTCGCTGCGCGACGACGGAAACAGATTTCACACTGCTCGCCCCGCCCGGCAGTTCCAGCGAGCCCTGACGACGCCTGGCTGTCGAGACTAAGTAGCATGTTGTCAAAGACATAGCCAATCATCTTCCGCCCGAAGCAGCCCCCAAAAATTCCGCGCAGAAACCCGTAATCACGGTAATCAAATTGCTTGGTTACCCTGCGGACCCGTTCGATCTGCGTGTTCCGTTCAAGGCTTCACTCGCTCGGCGCTTGATCGGTTCAGAGCTTTATCATTCAGGACCCCAACTGAGGTAGGTATGGCTTACAAGGACATTTTCTGGATGGCCTGCGACTCGACCGAGCA
>Ga0116216_10001707_pt1 | contig 15037 bp, 13 predicted proteins | sample Sb_taG_11_FD_89696 | JGI IMG/M metagenome (GOLD analysis project Ga0116216, IMG submission 89696) | Peat soil microbial communities from Weissenstadt, Germany - Sb_50d_3_AS metaG | ecosystem: Environmental > Terrestrial > Soil > Wetlands > Peat | place: Germany: Weissenstadt | collected 2010-09-21
AGGCCAGTACAAGGCGTCGATCGACTACGTCGTTCAGATCGCGATCGAATCAGGGGCCAGGTTCGAGCGCGGGCCGGAGGTACGGACTCGCACGATCCGCATGCGACGGTCCGACGCCCGGCAGACGGAGATCGAGGAGATGCACGGCGTCGGCGGGACCGTACGCGACGAGCGCGGTGAGCCGATCGCTCACGCGTGGATCGCGATGCCGGACCTCGGGGCGTGGGCCGCGAGCGACGTCGGCGGCCGCTTCCGGCTGGCCCGGGTCGCGCCCGGGACGCACCGCGTGGTGGCGCGAACGATCGCCGGCAACGAGGTCGAGACGACCGTCACGGTTCCCGGCGCCGGCGTGGACGTGGTGGTGCCGGGCGCGCGCAAGCGCCGAAGGACTGCCGCATGAGCCCGTCTCCGCCAATACCTACCTGTCACTCGTCCGCCTCACGTAACTCAGTCGAAGGAGCAACATGCCCACATATCTGACCCCTGGCGTGTACGTCGAGGAGGTCTCGAGCGGAAAGAAGCCAATCGAGGGAGTCGGCACCGCGGTCGCCGCATTCGTCGGACTCGCGCCCGGCGGCCCGGTCAACATGCCGATGCGGATCGCGAACTGGAGCCAGTTCGCTCGGATCTACGGCGACACCACGAACCCCGACAACGGCCCGTTCATGGAGGGCGCGTATCTCGCGCACTCCGTCTACGGCTACTTCCAGAACGGAGGCAGCCTGTGCTGGGTGGTCCGCGTCGGCGCGGAGGAGAACGGCAAGGTGAGCGCGCGTGCCGCGCTGCCAGCCGCGACTGACAAGAGCGTCGAGGCTCTGCGGGCGGTGGCCGTGGACGGCGCTGATCACTCGGTCGACGTCGAGATCAGCGAAGAGGAGACTCCTCCGGAGGGAGACCCGACGTACCGAGTCGTGGTCACGGCCGGCGGTGCGCGCGAGGAGTACCCCGGCGTCTCGCTTCGTAAGGGCCGTACGTACATCGCCACGAAGGTGAACGCCGAGTCCAAGCTGGTCAAGCTCGAGGACACGGGAGCAGCGTTGCCCGACGTCCGGCTCGCGCCGGGTAAGTACGCGCTGCAGGTGCCGTCGGTCGCGCCCTCCGAGGTGGAACCGGATGACTTCGCCGGCGACGTGGCCAAGCGCCAGGGCATGGGTGGGCTCGCCGCGATCGACGAGATCACGATGATCGCGATGCCCGACATGATGCAGTTCGCGACCGCCGGCGACGGTGCCCGCGTACGTGACCTCCAGGGCAAGCTGATCGCGCACTGCGAGAACGCCGGGGAGCGGATGGCGATCCTCGACTGCCCCCCGGACCTCAGCCCGCAAGAGGTCTACGAGTGGCGGATGAACGCAGCCGGATATGACTCGAAGATGGCCGCCCTGTACTACCCGTGGATCGAGGTGATGGACCCGTTGACACGGCGGATGGTGACGATCCCGCCCTCGGGTCACATCGCGGGGGTGTGGGCCCGCGTCGACCAGCAGCGGGGAGTGCACAAGGCCCCAGCCAACGAGGTCCTCATGGGAGCCAACGGACTCGGCTTCCAGGTGACGCACGCCGAGCAGGGAAGCCTCAACAAAAACGGGGTGAACTGCATCCGGGCCTTCCCGGGCCGTGGGATCAGGATCTGGGGCGCCCGCACGCTTTCGAGCGATCCCGAGTGGCGGTACATCAACGTCCGGCGCCTGTTCAACTTCGTCTCGGAGTCGATCATCAACGGAACGCAGTGGAGCGTGTTCGAGCCCAACGACCCGTTCCTGTGGACGAGCCTCTCGATCAGCGTCAGCAACTTCCTCAAGAACGTCTGGCGCAGCGGGGCGCTGTTCGGCGCGACACCGGCGGAGGCGTTCTACGTCAAGTGCGATGCCGAGACGAATCCGCCCGAGGTGGTCGAGGCGGGACGCGTCGTATGCGAGATCGGGATCGCCCCGGTCAAGCCCGCCGAATTCGTGGTCTTCCGCCTGAGCCAGTTCACCGGTGGCGGCACGCCGGAGACGGCGGAAGGCGCAGAGTAGTCAGTTCACACCCAAGGAGAAGAAATGGCCGATGTGCAGGTTGGAAACCTCTTGAAGCTGGAAATCGACGGAGTGGCGGAGGCGCTCATGTTCCACAAGTTCGATCCTCCGACACTGACGCTGGAGAACATCACCCACAACACGTGGGACGACACCGGCAATCTCCTCTCGCATTCGGGAGGCGGAAAGAACCCGCTCGCCGGCGAGTGGGGGATCGAGCGTGCAGTCGACGATCAGGGCGTCCTGTTCGCGTGGTTCAAAGACACGCACGACAAGGGGCGGTCGGATCCCGACACCAAGAAGGACTGCAAGATCTATCACCTGAACCTCGACGGGTCCATCCTCAAGACATGGTCGTTCCAGAAGACCTCGATCCTGAGCTATTCGGCCTCGGGCGTCGATGCCAACTCCAACGCGCTCCTGACCGAGTCCGTGCGGCTTCACTCCGAGGACATCGACCTCGCACAGTGAGTGATGAATGCAGACCGAGATCAGCTTCACACTCCCTTTGGGGTATGTGGACGAGCACGGCGAGAAGCATCGTCACGGGACGATGCGGCTGGCGACCGCGCGGGACGAGATCGAGCCGCTGCGCGATTCGAACGTACGGGCGAACGGGGCCTATCTTTCGGTCCTGCTCCTCGCCCGTACGGTGACGCGGATCGGCTCGGTCACGGACATCACGCCGGCGCTGATGGAGCGCCTGTTCGCCGCGGACTTCGACCACCTGCAACGGATCTACGAGCGAGTGAACTCGGACGGCGAGGCCGTCGGCGTCGTCGGCTGCCCGCACTGCGCCCAGCGCTTCGAGGTCGACCTCACCGAGATCGAGGACGAGCGCCTGGGGGAATGACCGGGCCGTCGCCGCGGGAGCTGCTCGCGGAGACGGCCCGCCTAGCCCATCAGTTCCACTGGCCACTCGACACGATCCTCGACCTCGAGCACCGCGACCGGCGCCTGTTCCTGGCCGAGGGGGAGAGCCTGTCCGCGACCGGTGGTGAGGGCTGAGACTTGGATGCGAACCCGGCAAGCGTTCCCGCCGGCGTCAGGCGACTGATCGTCGTGGCCGATCGCGCCGAGCGCCGCTCCGCGCCGGCGCGCACGCAGCGGTTGGCGTCACGTGTAGTGGCCGCGCGCGAGCCGAAGCTGCTGCGCGCCGCGACCCGGCTCGCGGCCGCGCGGACTCGCATGTCGTGGGCGGCGGCCAGTTGGGAAGTAACCCGGAACTATTCCGAGTTACCTCCCGAGGGACAAACAACAGACCCGGCGCGCCCTGCGCCGGCAACGCAGCGGGCGGTGGCGCCCCGCGTCGCCAGCGGCGCGCTCGGGGCGCCGGCGTCATCGGCGCTGGAGCGGGCACCGGCGCCGGCGACGCGCCGCGTGGTCGCCAGAGCACCCGCGCCGCCTCGCGACGCCGCCGGCACCCCCGGCACGGCGGGCAGATCGGCTACGCCGGCAACGGTGCCGGCGCTCACACCAGAGAGCCTCGGCCTCGGGCCGGCGAGCTTCGAGTGGCTGTTCGGCGATCCGGACAAGGCGCTGTCACATCCGGACGTGACTTCCGGTCCGCTCGTCTCGCTGCCGTCGATGTCGTCCCAGCAGCGGACCGCGCGACGGGTGGCCCGGCTGACCGCGCGCGGCGGCTCCCCGTACGGACGCGGCGCCGAGATCAGGGAGGGCGCGGCCAAGCCGCCCGATCCGCCGGCGCCGGTCGAGCGCGCCGGCGAACCGCCCGCCGGCGGCCCACCGCCCGCCACCGCCTCGCCGTTGACCACTACCCCACCGCCGCTCGCGACCCCACCGTCTCCAGCCGCGCCACGGTCCCCCGAACCAGCACCGTCTCCCGCCGCGCCAGCGTCCCCCGAACCGGCACCGACCGTCGAAGCGGTGCAGCGTCAACTTCAGCGCATGCGGCGCGATCCCGCGCCGGCATCCCCGCCGGCGGCCCCTCGGCGACCAGAGCGGCAACGGCTCGTGACCGGCCGGCGGCCTGCGGCGATCGCGCGGCGCGAGGTCGCTCGTGCGGTCGCCGACCCGGTGCCGGCCATCCCCTCCGAGCCGGCGACCCCAGCCGCCCCCGAGCCGGCGCCGGCCACCGGGCCCGAACCTGCCCCGGCCCCAGCACCCCACCCGGCGACGGCAGCCGCCCTGTCGGCGACGCTACGCGCGGCTCCCGTCCGCCCAGAACTCGCGCGCCGGAGCCTGCCGGCCCGAACGCGGCCGGCGTTGCAGCGCGCACCCCGGCCGGCGATCGAACCCATCCCGAGCCCAGCGCCACCGCGCGCGGACGTCACAGCCCCGCCGGCGCCGCGGAAGCCCTCGCTGCTCCGGCGCGCGCTCGCCGCGCTCAAGCCTCCCGCGCCATCCGCAACGGTGGCGCCTCCCCGTTCCGAACCCGCAGCCCGAGCGGACTTTGGCGTTCCGGCTAACACATACGTAGCCGCAGCGCCAAAGTCCGGGGTCGCGGTCCCACGCCCGACGCTAAACGCGCGGCCGCCGGCGACGCCGCGACCGCTGAGCCGCGCCCCGATCACGGCGCCGGCAACCGCCGCCGCCCCGCAAACACCCGTCTTCACCCCACCCCCACCCCCGCTGTGGGCGCCCGCCGAGCACTCCTCCACAAAACCGCTCGCGCGGGCGCCCGCAGACCCGCCTGCGTACGCCCACCCGGCAACCCCCCACCCGGCAACCCCCCAGCCGGCAACCCCCCAACCCGGCAACCCCGGGTCAAGACCCCTCCCCCACCCACAACCCGGCAGCCACCCCGCCGGCGCAAACAACGCCGCCGGCGGACGCGGACGCCGCCTACCGCGACGTCCTGCTGCGCGCCCGCGAGGAGCGCGAGCAGCTCGGCCGGCTGATCTCCCACCCGTTCTGATGCCCTCCAAGATGCGCGGCGAAGAGCTGTTCACCAACGACATCTTCAAGATCGAGCTTCCGGGCTCGGTGACCGTCGGGCATTTCTCTCACTGCTCGGGCCTGGAGCTGTCGTTCGACGTGTTCGAGTACGCCGAGGGCGGCAACAACGAGTTCGCTCACAAGCTCCCCGGCCGGCTCATACACCCCAACCTCGTTCTCTCGCGCGGACTCACCGATTCAGATGCCTTGCTCAAATGGTTCGCTCAGACCAAGACCAAGGCCCAACCAGGTGACGTCACGCTGACCGTCCAGGGCGCCAACCAGACGCGGACGTTCGCGTTCCACGATGCGTTCCCCGTTCGCTGGACCGGCCCGTCGTTCGACGCCAACTCGGCGGCGGTGTTCGGAACCGAGACGCTCGAGATCGCCCATTCCGGCCTCGTCCTCCCCACATAGGACCGAAATGGCGATTCCAAGCGGCTTCCAGAAGGCCAGGCTCGAGATCGACGGCGGCGACTCGATCGAGTGCGCGTTCAACCCGGAGACGTACACGGTGTCGAAGGCGAATGTCTGGACATACAAGCCGACCCAGGGCCGGGACCTCCCGGATCCCGAGTTTGGAGGCGGGATGCCGATGACCTACAAGCTCGCGCTGCTGCTCGACTCCTCGCTCGACGGTCCGGACACGTCGATCAAGGACGACGCCAACAAGCTGATGCAGGCGATGCACGGGAACGGCAGCGCGCCGAAGTTCATCACATTCAGCTGGGGGTCGGTGAAGCTGCCCAAGGCCGCGCCGATGTCGATCTCGATCCGGTACGCGATGTTCCACCCCAACGGGGAGCCGATTCGCGCGTTCGTCGAGCTCGAGCTCGCGCAGGCCGAGCCGACCTCGCCGGTCGGTCAGGCACAGAACCCGACCACGCGCGGCACGGCGGGACTGCGTTCGCATGTCGTGCAGACCGGCGACTCGCTGCACTCGATCGCCTACGAGACCTACCGCGATCCCACCAAATGGCGGGCGATCGCCGAAGCCAACCAAATCGACGATCCGCTCCGCGTCCGCCGCGGCACCTCGCTGACGATCCCGAGGATCGACCGATAAATGGCCACCACCGCCGCCGAGAGACACGTCGCGCTCTACTCGATCCTGGTCGACGGGGAGCCGATCGACGAACGACTGGCGAACCGAGTCCGCGAGGTGCGGATTCTCAACTACCTGCGACTGCCCGACGTGTGCACGTTCACCGCCACGTTCACCAAAGGAACCGACGGGACGCCACAGCCGATCGACCAGCATCCGTTCGCGATCGGTAGCCGCCTCGAGATCAAGCTCGGGGCGCGCGAGGAGCTGACCACGACGACGCTGTTCAGGGGCGACATTGTTTCGCTCGACGCCGACTTCGGGCCCGGAAGCGTCGAGTTGGTCGTTCGGGCGTTCGACCGCTCCCACGCCCTGCAGCGATCGCGACACGTTCGCACGTTCCAGAACCAGACCAGCACCGACATCGTCGAGAAGATCGTCCGAGAGGCCGGCTTCGACTCCCAAACCGACCCCAGCGGCGATCCGCACGAGTTCGTACAGCAGGACAACGAAACCGACTGGGACTTCATCTGGCGGCTTGCGGAGCGGATCGGCTTCGAGTTCGTCATCGAGGACGAGACCGCCCACTTTCGCCGGCAGTCGCCCGCCGACGCTCCGGTGCAGCTCGCCTGGCCGGGCCGGCTGTGGTCGTTCAGCCCCCGGGTCACGTCGATCCAGCAGGTCAAGGAGGTGACGCTCGCCGCACAGGACCCCAAGACCAAGGAGGCGATCGACGCCAGCGCGACGAGCCCCCAGCAGATAACAAACATCGGAATCGATCGGGACACGGTCCAGGCGGCGTTCGACGACGCGACCTTTCACATCGCGACCGAGCCGGTCGAGAGCAACGCCGAGGGACAGGCCGTCGCCCAGGCACTGCTCGACAAGCTCGCGAACGCGTACGTCGCCGCCGAGGGCGTCTGCGACGGAGACCCCCGGATCAAGGCCGGCGCGACGATATCCGTGAGCGGAGTCGGACAGAGGTTCGGCGGCGCCTACCGCGTCGCCGCGGCAACGCATGTCCTGCGCGGAGGTGGCACGTACGAGACCAGATTCGCGACCACGCCGGCGCACACGCTTCTCGCCACGGTCGGATCGAGCGGCGATGGCGGCGACGCCGCTGCGAGGTTCGGCGCCCAACTCGTGATCGGCATGGTCACCAACAACCGCGACCCGGACGACATGGGGCGTGTGCGGGTTCACTACCCTGCGCTCGGGCCGGACGCCGAGGGCGCGTGGGCGCGAGTGGTCACGCCGAGCGCCGGCAACGCCCGCGGGATCCTGATGCTGCCCGTGGTCGGCGAGGAGGTGTTGATCGGCTTCGAGCACGACGACACCACGCGGCCGTACGTACTGGGTTCGCTGTTCAACGGTGTCGACAAACCCGGCGACGACCTCCTCCAGAGCTATGACGGCTCGTTCGCGCTCCGCAGCGATCACAAGGTCAACATCACCTCCGCCGAGGACATGGCGCTGAACACCGAGGGCCAACTGACGCTCGACGCTCAGGGCAACGCCGCACTCAGCACCCAACAAGACCTGGCGGTCAAGGGTCAGAAGCTGAGCGTCAACGGCGACCTCGAGATCACGATCGAGGCCAACACGAAGCTGACGCTCAAATGCGGGCCGAGCCAGGTGCAGCTGACGAGCGCCGGCGTCACGGTCAGCGGCCCGATGATCAACCTCGGATGACCGGGCCGCGATGAGCGACCTGATCGGATCCGGCCTCGCGTTCCCGCTACAAGCCGACCAGCGGGGCGCGCTGGCGCTCACGCGCGCGGTCGACGACATCGAGCAGGCGATCGCGCTGATCCTCGGCACCGCGCCGGGGGAGCGGCCGATGCGGCCCGAGTTCGGGTGCACGGTGCACGACGTCGTGTTCGACACGATCGACGCCGCTCTGATCGGGAAGGTCCAAACCGCGGTGCACGAGGCTCTCGAGCGTTGGGAGCCCAGGATTGAGGTCACCTCCCTCGACATCGACACGTCCGAGACGGACGCCGGCAAGCTGCTGGTGACCATCACGTATCGCGTGCGCGCGACGAGCGGCCTCTATAACCTCGTCTACCCGTTCTACGTGATACCGGCCGAGGAACTGGCGTGATCCCGACCGGCGTGCAGCTCGACCACCGCAGCCGCGGCGATCTCGCCGCCGAGGCGCGGGCGCGCATCGCGGCGGCCTGCCCCGAGCTGGGTGTCGTCGCAGACGGCGATCCCGCGCTGACGCTGATCGAACTGTTCGGCTGGATGACGAGCCTGGCCGTCGAGCGGCTAGCACGGGTCCCGGACAAGGTCCACCTTGCCCTCCTCGACATGCTCGGGATCGAGTTGCGCGGTCCCGCCCCGGCGCGCACCGACGTGCGGCTCGAGCTGAGCGCGCCGGCGCAGCGGCCGGTGAACATCCGCGCCGGCACACAAATCGGAACGGTCCGGACCGCCGCGGAGGACTCAATCGTGTTCGAGGTGAATGAACCGTTCACGATTCCGCCCTTGCGCCCGGCGGCGTACGCGATCGAACGTGCCGGCGCCGCCAAGGAGCTCGGGGTCGCGGACGGCATCGCGTATCCGCACGGACCGGACCGGATCCCGTTCGCGCAGCCCCCGGCCGTCGGCGACGCGCTGTACCTCGGGTTCGAGCAGAGCATCGCCCGCCTGCTCATAACGATCTCGATCGAGGCCTCGATGGCGCGAGGCGCCGGTGTGAACCCATAGGACCCACCGCTGCGATGGGAGACGAGCCAGGGACAGGGCGCGTGGGCGGACGCCGAGGTGCTCGCGGACCGCACCGGCGGCTTCAACTACGGCTCTGGAACGATTGACCTCCAGTGCCCGCCGGGCTCGGGACCCGAGCCGCTCGCGGGCCGGCGGCTGCACTGGCTCCGGTGCCGGATCGCGGACACGACGCGCATCCGAGGCCGGGCCGCCGGCTATCAACACGCGCCCGAGATCCACCAGATCACCGCCGCCCCGGTCGGCGCGCTCCTCCCCGCCGAGCACTCGACCACCGAAACAGCCGAGCTCCTTGGAACGAGCGCCGGCGGACCCGGCGAGACGTTCGCGCTGCGGTTCGCGCCGGTGGTCAAGCTCGCCCCCGGCGAGACGCTCGAGGTCCAGACGCCGGGCGGCGACTGGGAACCGTGGGAGGAGATGGACTCGTTCGCCGACTCGGGCCCCGAGGACCGCCACTTCACGATCGACCTGGTCGGCGGCGTGATCCGGCTCGGCCCGGAGTTACACGACCCGCAAAGCGGCGTCGTTCGGCGCGGAGCGCTGGCACCCAAGGGAGCCGCGCTGCGCATGTCGCGCTACCGGCATGGCGGCGGGCGGATCGGCAACGTCGCAGCGGACCGACTGATCACGCTGCGCAGCGCGATTCCCGGGGTCGCGTCCGTGACGAATCCCGCTCCGGCTCGCGGCGGGGTCGACGCGCAGAGCGTGGCCGACGCGCGGGCCCGCGCCGCGCTCGAGATCCGGACGCGCCACCGTGCCGTGACCGCCCAGGACTACGAGTTCCTCGCCAGCGACGCCTCTCCCCGCGTCGCCCGGGCGGTGCGGGTCCAGGACGGCGAGCCGGGCGTGACGCTCGGCATCGTGCCGCGCATCGACCCCGCCGACCGGCAGCTGACGATCGAGGAGCTCACCCCGGACCCCGGCCTGCTCGAGGTCGTGACGGAGCACCTGAACGCACGCAAGATCGCGGGCTGTCCTTTGCGGCTGGCGCCGGCGCGCTTCCGCGGCGTGTCGGTCGTGGTCAACCTCGAGGCGTCGCCGCGAGCCGATGCCGAGGAGATCGAGCGCCGGGTGGGCGACTCGCTATACGCCTACCTGAACCCGTTGATCGGCGGAAGCGCCACCGGACCCGGAACGGGCTGGGCGTTCGGGAGGCCGCTCAACCAGGGCGAGCTGTACTCGATCGTCCACGCCGTCGCCGGGGTCGAGTCCGTGCGGATCCTGCGTGTGTACGAGCTCGACCTGCGCACCGGCGAGCGGGCGGCAAAGCCGGCGGGGCGGCAGATCGCGCTCGCGCCCGACGAGCTGATCGCGTCCGGAGAGCACATAGTGAGAGTCGCCCGGCGTGAGCCGTGAACGAGTACGCCAGGCGACCGCGCCGCGCAGACGCGAAACACGCGCCGCGAATCCGGTGTTCGCACTGCAGCGCGCCGCCGGCAACCGCGCGACCATGAAGCTCCTCCAGCGCGAGCCGAGCAAGGCCGCGCGGTTGGCCGCCATCGCCCGCCGGCTGCATGCCGACCAGCTCGCGCACGTGAGCGTCGACGAGCGCAACATCCACCTCGCGCTGCGCGTCAAGGACGGTGAGGACCACGGAGTTCGCCCGGGGCTGAACATCGTCGCGAAGCTGCCGTCACGCGGTCGAACCGGGTTCGTCGACGGCGACGGCCGGTATCACGGTGACTTCGTGTCCGCGACGCGTGCAGGCGCCCTCCCCGCGATCGCGATCATGTTAGGTCCGGTGGCGTTCGAGGAGGGCGACGACAGCCTGCTCGCGACTCTTCGCCACGAGCTCGTCCACGCCCAACACGACCAGATGGTGCTCGACTGGCTGACGAGATGGCGCGGCACCGCAGAATCCGACTTCAACGTGTGGATGGCGCACCAGAAGGCGTCGCCGGCCGACGTCGCGCTCGTTCGCGGCGGAACGCTCGGGCAGAATGTCCACACCGAGCTGCTCGGGCACATCGAGGGCTTCGCGGCGGTGTTCGAGAAGACGCCGCCGCCCGGCACGTCGGTGGTGCTCAAATCGTCGCTGCCGCCCGCGATCGAGCAGTTGCGCGGCGCCGCGCAGCGCGGCTGGACCGGAGTCGACAAGGAGGTCAGGAAGGCGGCGGAGCAGCGCCTGGCCGCGTTCTACAGGGACCTCGACGGGTCCCGGCAGGCTCTGCTCAGGGACTGGCTGTTCTATCTCCGGTACCGCGCGACGACGGGGTGGCCCAAGGACGCGACCGACGATGACTCGAGGGCAGCGCGGGTGGTGTGGCAGCTCTTTCACCCGCACATCGGCTTCCTCGAGTGGCTGCTCGGGATCATCGCGGGCATAGAGTCTCGCGCTCACTCGCTTCCGAGGCCGTCGAACCGCGAACCGGTCACCGTCACCGCTCGCCCTGCGGCTGCCCGCACGATCAAAGTCGGAGCAGGCAAGGTTCGGGCGTTCGTCGGCGTCGGCTTCGGCATCGGCGACGACTCGCGCGCCCACGGGATCTCGTTGAGCTACGAGGGGCGCGACGCGCCGGGGATGCGCTGGCTCCAGTTCATCTGGCGCGAGGTCGTTCCCGATCGAGGCCCTGCGGTGTCGGCGACGCTCTACCACCAGGGGCAGGGTTACCCGCTGACCACGAATCCGTCCGAGCCCTCCCAGGTCGGCTGGAACACCGACACGGCCACGTACCTCGGGGGACCGCAGGCGGCGTTCTACGAGCTCGACAACGCCGTCAACCGCAGCGCGGGCAAGCTCGAGATGTTCGACGAGCCGGGCGCTCCGTCCGCCACCGACGTGAACGCCGCGTTCGCCGCGCAGCCGCCCGGGAACGGGGTGGTCGGCCGCGCGCACCTCGTCCAGTACCTCGTCAAGGGCGCGCACGTGCTGTTCCGGGCGGAGTTCGAGGTCGAGCACCGGTTTGCCCAGTCAGGGGACCGGCCGAGCGCCAGGCCCAAGCTGGTCGACGCGAGGCCGGCGTCGGCGATCGATCCCGCTCCGCGCGCCCGCCTGCACGCGCAGTTCAAGGAGCTCGACTACTTGCCGTGAGTGCGTTGACCCAGACACACGAACACGGGGGCGCCGATTCCACGGTGGTGGCGCCCCCACGGAGCGCCGAGGTCACCGACAGGCTCCGCGCACTCCGGAGGACAGCAGGCAACGCCGCCGTCAACCGCCTGCTTCGCGCTCCGGCCGCCACGACCGCGCCGGCGGTCACCCCCAGCGAGCAGGCGAACATCGAGGCCCGCGCGAGACAGTTCGCGGCGCTCCCGGAGGCTGAGCGCCAGGCCATCGACGACGAAGCGGCTCGCCGGAAGTGCACGCGCGACGAAGTGATCCGCGATCGCAACCGGATCGATTCGTTGCCGGCCGAGATCCGAGCGATCGTGATGCCGGCAGACCGGCGCCCGGACCCAGCCCAGTACGCGGACGCCCTGCGTCTCGGCGCGAAGCTCGGCGAGTTCTCCTGGGAGGACTGGGCTCTGTTCCAGCGCCGGGGCGGTACCCAGGCCGGCGGGCTGCGCGCGGCCGAGAACGCCGTCGACGCGTTCACCAGCAGGCGCGCCTATGAACGCGCGACGCTAGCTCGGATCCGCGGCACTGAGCGGCTGCTCGGTCTCGTCATCAAATTCAACGAAGCGCGCAAGCTCGGGATGACGCCCGATCGGTACGAGCGGTTCCCCGGCTATCAGGCGATGCTCGACGGGCTTGCCGCCGCGGGCTTTCGAGGGGTCGCCGACTACGAGAACGCACTGGCGCGCTATTACCTCCTATTCCAGCGGCGCGCGAGCGAGATCGCGCTGACCGCCCTGGCCGCCAGCGAAGGGGTGGTCCAGAGCGAGATCGCCCGCTACAGCGACCCTCGTGCGCTAGCGACGCTGTTCGCCGACCTGGCACCGCTCCGCCAGATGCTCGACGACTACCGCAACGCGACCTGGGGCTCCGGCGCCGGCAGCCGCGCCCCGACGCCGCTCGACGCGGCGCAGGCCGAACGTGCACGCCTGGCCGCGCGCTATCCGAGCCTGGCCGATCCCAAGGTGGACGTGCAGGACCTCGCCGCGGACACGCCCGAGGCGGTCGGCTCGACGTTGCGCCAGAACGGCAGAGACCGTCTGAATGACATGCACGACGCGCGCGAGCGAATCGCGCTGCACCCAGACACGGTGCTCCAGCTCGACCGTGTGCGAGACCTCACGCGGCAGGAGCTCGGCGCCGAGGACGGAACCGTCGCCTGGAGGATCGTCCAGGGGCACCTCTACGAGATCGCCAACCGCGAGCGTTTCAAGAACGAGGCGCTGACCTGGTTCGCGATCGGCCTCGGCATGCTCACGTTCGGCACCGGGACGCTGGTCGTACTCGGCTCCGCCGGCGAGCTCGCACTGAGCGCCTACCAGGCGCACGACGAGTGGGAGCGCTACCAGGCGGCGTCCGCAGCCGCGCACAGCTCGCTTGACCCGGAGCAGACCCTCAGCGGTGACGACCCGACGGCCGTGTGGTTCGCGCTCGCGCTGATGGGCGTCGGGTTGAGCGCGGCCGGGCTGACCAGATCTCTGCGCGCGGCCAAACCGGCGCTCGAGGTCCTGGAGCGCACCGGGAACCCGGGCAAGTTCCGCGCTGCGCTCGACGCGGCGAAGGAGCTCACCCCGGATATGCGCGCCGCACTCGACCGGGCGCGGGTCGCACGGGAGGAGTTCGACGCCGCGCTGCGGGCGCTGGTCAAGGCCACCGGCCGAGCCACGACGGGCGCCGATCCAACCCCGGTGCTCAGGGCAATCGTCGTCCTCGCCCGCTACTCGGCACGGATCGGCATCCGCAAGTTCGAGGTGTTCGTGGAGACGATGAAGGCGCGCAGGGAACTGCTCGCGGCGCTGCATCTCGGTGAGCTCACCACCGAGCAGCAGAGGCAATGGAAGGCGGCCTTCGCCCAGGGCGTCAGCGAATACGACGCGACGCGACCGGTGATCAAGGTCCCGTTCAGGAAAGGCGAGCGGGCGGTGACGTTCCGCGACGAGATGCTGCTCGACGGGAAGCCAATCGGGGACCGACAGCGCGCCGACGTGCTGAAGAAGCTCGGGCTCACGCACACCGACGATGGCCACGGCGTCGCCCGCGAGGCGCGCAACCTGGCTCTCGAAGCGGTCGGCAGTGCGGCAAAGGGCAAAGACGGAATGATCTCCCAATGGGCTTCCGACGAGGCGATGCTGGGCAGCTGGCAAAAGGCTCAAGCCGAGGCCAACGCCGGACACGTGGTGTCGACGGACAACGGCAAGTGGAAGGTCGAGCTGCCCGCCATGGCGGATGTCGGCACCGTCTACGTCGCGAGCTCGCGCCTCCCGAAGACGGCGGGGCTGCGCAACTGGTCCCCATTCGCCGGGCTCGCGGTCCGCGAGATCGCGCCCAACCGCATCTGGGCCATATTCAAACTCACGAACGGGATCTTCGAAATCGACTCGATCTACCCCACCTTCGTGCCTTGATCTGATCGCGGGAAGGATTTGCCCGCCTACCGCGTCACACGTCCCGATGACTGAATCAACGTGGGGCGCGACGGGGCAACCGCGGCTCCGGCGCGATGCGGTCGGAATGACCGGGGCGGTCGTGATGTCGGCGGCGATCATGGGGCCGGCCGTCTCGACGTTCTTCAACCCGCAGTTCTCGACACCGTTCTCGGGCGAGGCGACGCCGTTCGTGTACCTCGCGTGCCTGATCGCGATCCTCGTGGTGTCCAGCGGCATCGTCGAGATGGCGCGCGAGCTGCCCAGCGCCGGCGCCTTCTACACGTACGTGAGCCGCGGTCTCGGACCGCGGGCGGGGTTCATCACCGGCGGGCTGATGTTCGTGGCCTACGCGCTGCTGCCGCCGGCCGAGCTCGGGCTGATCGGCTCCTATCTCCAGACCACGCTGCGCACCGAGGTGAACATCGACGTGCCGTGGTGGCTGATAGGGATCGTCCCGGCCGGCGTGATGATCGTGCTGGCGCTCGAGGGCATCCGGGCATCGCTGCGGACCGCGCTGATCCTGTTCGCCACCGAAGTGGCGGTCGTCGCGCTGCTGGCGATCATCGTGGTCGGACACGGAGGCCGGAACGGGCTGTCCCTCCATCCGCTCAGCCCCACCGCCTCGCCGCACGGCTTTCAGGGGCTGGCCACGGGCTTCGTGTTCGCCGCACTCAGCTTCGTCGGCTTCGAGGCGGCGGCGACGCTCGGCGACGAGGTGCGCGACCCGCGCCGCCTCGTCCCGCGCGCGATCCTCGCCAGCTCGGCGCTGGTCGGGCTCATCTACGTGTTCTGCGTGTGGGCCGAGGTGAACGGCCTCGGCGCCGCGGCGACCGACCGGCTGAACGGCGCGTCCACGCCGTGGAAC
>Ga0116216_10001708_pt1 | contig 15027 bp, 14 predicted proteins | sample Sb_taG_11_FD_89696 | JGI IMG/M metagenome (GOLD analysis project Ga0116216, IMG submission 89696) | Peat soil microbial communities from Weissenstadt, Germany - Sb_50d_3_AS metaG | ecosystem: Environmental > Terrestrial > Soil > Wetlands > Peat | place: Germany: Weissenstadt | collected 2010-09-21
CAGGACGCCAGCGGGCATACCGTCCACGAAGTCGGCTACCGCGACTCGGCGGGTCGGCAGCGCTGGCGCACCGTAGACGGAGGGATCACGGCGGCTCGCGCCGCGCGCGACGACGTGCTCGGGCGTAAGGGCCGTGGCGAGCGCGTCCAGCCAAACCCGCGGCTTCGATTTGGTGAGGCCGCCGACGCATGGCTGGCCGGGCAGGTCGCCGAACTCCGGCCGGCGACGCAGGCGATCTACAGCAACGCCATCGAGACGCATCTCCGCCCGCGTTGGGGCCGGCGGCGGCTCGACACGATCACGGTCGAGGATGTGGCCGGACTCGTGCGCGAGCTGCGGAAGGAAGGCAAGGCCGAGTGGACGATCGCCGGCGTCGTCAAGGCGGCAAACCGGACCTTCAAGTTCGCCAAGCGCCGTATGAATTGGCACGGCCAAAACCCCGTGCTGGAGCTGGAGAAGAGTGAGCGCCCGAAGGTGTCCGCCGCTGCTCGGCGACCGATCTTCGTGGGCGACCAGCTCGCACAGACGCTCGCCGCCGCTCGCGAGCCATACAAGACCCTGTTCGCTGTCGGCTCGGTCACAGGCGCCCGACTGAGTGAGTGCCTGGGGCTCGTGTGGGCTGACGTGTCGCTTGACGACCTCGACGTGGCGGAGGTCCGCTTCGAGTACCAGGTCGATCGCCAAGGACGCCGGCAGCCGCTCAAGACCGACGAGTCGAGGCGGACGGTGGAGATCCCGCGCCGGCTCGCGACCATGCTCGTCGCCCATAAGCTGAGAAGCAGCGACACGAGTCCGACAGCATTCGTGTTCGCCACGCGCTCAGGGGCGGCGATCCAGCAGCGCAACGTCGGCGCCGTGTTGCGGTCGGCGCAGGAGCGGGCAACCGACGATCGTGGACGGCCAACGTTTCCCATCCTGCATGAACGTGACGCGCGCGGACGCCGGCTGGCCGTACCGCGCGGCGTGGTGCCCAGTTTCCACGGCTTCCGCCACACCGCGGCGAGCGAGGCGATCGCTGCCGGCGAGTCCGCCGAGGAGGTTTCCTGGCAGCTCGGACACAAGAGCAGCCTCGTCACGCGCGCGGTCTACGTCCAGGAGGTCAAGAGCGCAGAGCGCACAGCGCACCGACGTGCACGAATGGAGACACGCTATGGGAGTGTCTTGGAGGCGGCAGACGGCAGGGGAGGGCAGCAGGCATCCGATCGCTCGGCCGCCGAAGTGTTCGACTTGCCACGCAGACGGAAGGCCGGACCGACGCGATCGGCTGGCTAAGCTACATACGGTGCGCGATGGCACGCTACTTAGGCTGGCACATCTGGCGCCTCAAACGCCGAGCTAGTTGCCCGACTGATCGCCACGAGCCGTTGAGGAGCATGGCAAACAGCCGCCGGATATGCGAGAGTGCCACCCCAAGATGGCTGCGGCACGGATTCGAGGGAGGCACTACAGCTCTAGTTCGGCCAGTCAGGACTCCTTGACCGGCCTGATCGGTAGGTGCCCCACCCGTGGCTGAGATAGGGATACCGGCGCCGTTCGTGCGGTCTTTCCTCGCCTTGGAGAAACTAGACGATGAGACTGCGCGCACCTTGTTCGAGCGGATCGCAGCCGCCGATCCATTCCAGCCGGTGGGCACGCTTCAGGCGATCTTCCGAGACGTATTTCCGTCGGACCAGCAGACCGAGGCGCAGCGCTTGGTACCCGCCTTGCTCTCGCTTCGTGGACAGCTCCGCACGACCCCGCCAGCCCAGATTGCCGAGACCGTCAGCAACTCGGTCGATCTCGAACTCGACAACGAGGCTCGGCAACATCTCCGCGATCGGCTTCTCCCGATACTTGCGAGCGCTGCACTCTCGACCACGGCTAACGCACTTGAGCTGCTGACACAGCATGATCGGAACTACCAGACCTCACGGGTCGTCACCGATATTCGCCCTGTCTTTGCAGACGACGTACACGATCGGCCAGAGGGCGCTGTCATCGTAGACACCCTGCAACTGCACACCTGGGATCGCGCCGGACGCGCAGAGATGCTGGCCGTTGCGATGGACGAGGTGGATCTCCGTGAGTTGCGCGACGTGATTGATCGGGCGCTTACCAAGACTTTGACGCTGCGCGGATTTCTCACTGAGCAAGGAATCGCCTGCTTCCAACTCGACACGAGGGACCTATGAACGCATATGCGGCTTTCAGCAGAAGCCTAAGTGATGATGTCGCACTCGAAGGCAGTGTTGCGGCGCTTCGTTCCTACGAACCCATGCGGATGGGCCAGTCGATCTTTACCAAGGGCCTGCGCCTTCAGCCCGCAGGCGCTGCCGTTATGACGCGCTCGCTTGAGCTACCGCTGACAACGACAGATTGGTCAGATGCCGCAGCGCTTGTGAGACGCGCCCTTTCAGATACGCGCTTTGATTTCAGACCGCTTGAGCGTGTCGCAGAGGCGACCGGACTTACGGCGAGGGAAGCGCTCAGCGCCCTCGAAGCGCCTGGCGTTGCAAGGCGGCCATGGGGGCGTCCAGCATCAGATCTCTTCGCTCCGGCAGACAAGCCCGTCTCGGCGAAGGAGGTCTTTTCCATGGTGCGTCTATTCATCGCGAAGCGCGCGTAGGATGGTCTTATCGCTTGACTGCGAATGTCATAATCGGCTTTGCGGGTGGTCTGGTCGCAGAGGCGGTCGGGATCTTTGACCTTCGCCACACAGCGCCTAACGAGCTCCCCCAGCACTTGAAGTCGTGGTTTTACTGGCTGTGTGTGATCGGGATGAGCTGCCTCGGATCTGGCCTCGTGTACATCTATGCGGACTCAGGCGTTCATATCGTGCCTCTTTTGGCCCTCAACATCGGCGCGTCGGCACCGCTCATCTTGCGACAGTTGACGCGAGCGACACCCAATCTCCCGCCTGGCCGAGTCGGCTGAACTCCGCTAGCCAAGTGCGCTGCGTAGTGACCAAACAGCGTCGCCATCCTCGGCCCCAATGAACGGAGTGGCGAGTTAGCTGCTGCTCGCCGAAACCGACGATCGGGCTTCTTGGGGAGTGACCACCGCTGCTCAGGAGGCTTCTTGCGACCCACGACGCAACGCGGTCTATGGAAGCATCGTGGAAGCAACAGACCGCGGCAGACAGCAACCCAATCGCCCCATCAGGGTGACACAAGCTCCAATCGAAGCGGCTGCGAGGCAAACCGCAGCAGGCCGTGGCAACCCGGAGCCGCTAAGCGAGTATGGGGGTTAAACTCCATCGCGGGTTCGAATCCCGCCCTCTCCGTTTACACCCGCGCCTGAGTTTCATTTACATCACGGCCATCGCCTCATACACGTCGACGCTGCCGCCGTTGCCCAGGACCGGGCTGCCCTTGGCCAGCTCGGTGGCCGCCGCAAGGCTGTCGGCCTTCAGCACTGAGTAGCCGCCGAGCCCGGAGCCGGCGCCCTCGCCGACGGTTCCATCGCTGCTCACCGACGCGGAGCCGGCGAACGGGCTGCCCATGTCGACAACGGCGTCGCCCAGCTCGCCGAACCATGCGCCCCACTTGGCCATCTGCGCGTCGCGCTCGGCCTGGGTGTCGGCCATCCGGCCGCCTCGGTATGCCAGCAGGTAGTTGCCCATCGTTTCATCTCCCTTTGTCGTTGTCGGTCAGGCCGCGCCCGGTCGAGCGCGGTTTTGGGTTTGTGGTTGGCATCAGCTCAGTCAGCCACGGTCGTCCGCGTCGAAGGTCCGGCGGGCGAGGTTGTCGAGCGCGCCGATCCATCCCGATTCGTGGCCGGCGCGTGACTCCTCAGAGGCCAGCTCCGCGTGTTCGAGCACCACGGTCGTGCCGCCGTGCTCGGCGTCGGCGTCGGCGTGGAACTCGACCGTGACGAGGCTCACGTGACCGGGATGGGGTCCGTCGGTTCCCTCCCAGCACCAGGTGTACACGAGCCGGTGCGGTCGGTCCACCTCTCGGTACACACCGCCGACGGCGTATGTCTTGCCGTCGTCGTCGCGCATCCGCAGCGTATAGCGCCCGCCGACGCGCAGGTCCACCTCACAGCCCGGCGAGGTCCAGGTCGGCTGCGCAGCCCACCAGCGGATCAGGACCTCGGGATTCGTCCACGCGTCGAACACCTCCTCGGGGGTGGCCGCAAACGTGCGTCGTAGCCGCAGCGTCGTTGCGATCTCGCGCGAGCTCATTTCGTGCCTTTCTTCTTTTCTTCTTGGTGGACTTTCTTTGCGCGCTGTTCGGCGAGGTATCGCTCGACGACGTCGAACTTGCGCTCCCACAACGCGCGCTGGTCGTCCATCCACTCGTGCGCGTCCCCGAGCGGGTCCTCGGTGAGTCGCAGGCGATGGGTGCGTCCGTCGACCACGCGCACGATCGCGCCCGCCTCTTCGAGCACGCGCAGGTGCTTGCTGATCGAGGGCTTGGATACAGCGAAGTCGTGCGTCGCTTCGCCGACCGTCATCTCGCGAGCGCCGAGCCGTTCGATGATCCCGCGGCGGATCGGATGCGCGCAGGCGGCGAAGATCCTGTCGAGCTGCGCTTGGTTAGCCATTGGGCTAACTATATAGCAGCGGGGCGAGCTCCGATCAATCTTCGCCCGCCGCGACCGCGAACACGATGTGACGCCTGGCGATCGTCAGGTACGGGTGCAGCTCCTTGGGTCCGCCCGCCAGCGGCTCGACCGACACGTTGGTGAGCGTCAGGAACTCTCGCTCGGGCGCGTTGAGCACGTCGGATACGCGGCTGCGATACCCGTCGCGGGCGAGCGTCAGCTCGCCAATGATCCGGTGGCCCTCGGTCTCGATGCGGATGCGCTCGCGGCGATATTCCATGCCGCTCGGGTCCGAGTCCCCCTCGGGGCCCGCCCACGACTCAGCCGCGGTCGGCTCTTCTTGGTTGCTCACGCGAGCATTATCGCGCCACGGTGTAGGTTCTGGTAACGACCGTGCGCCGCCCGGTGGGACCCACGGCGGCGACATGCACAGTCGCCACCATCGTGGTGTGGCGTCCCAGCGCACGGCGCAGACGACTCAGCGAGGAGAGGCGCAGGCGCAGGCGCACGTGCCCGGCGTGCACGGGCGGTAGAGGCCGGGCGACCGCGACCAGCGCGATTGCACGGCGCGAGGAGTGCGCCTGGAGCGTTGCGGTGACGAGGATGCGACAACCTCGTTTGCAGCTCACCGACAGCGCGAGCGCGCGTCTCCTCAGCACGCCCGAGCTGCGCGGCAGGCTGACATGCACCACTGGCGCCACGTCCAGCGGCGGCGGCCACGCGCCCGGGACCAGACAGCCCACCCCGGCGGGCGAGGCGGGGTCGAAGCGCTCGACGCGGTTGTTGTTCGTATCCGCCACATACACGCTGCCTTCGCAGCCGACGGCGATCGCGGTCGGCTGCGAGAGCTCGCCCAGGCTCGCGCCGCGCAGACCCCACTTGGCCAGGTAGTGGCCGGATTCGTCGAACACCTCGACGCGGTTGTTGGTGGCGTCGACGACGTACACGTGCCCGGCGGCGTCGACCGCGACCCCGGTCGGGTTGTGCAGGTGATCGTCGCCGGCGCCTAGCTGCCCGAACGCCCGCGCGAACGTCCCATCCGGCGTGAGCTCGACGATGCGGTTGTTGGCGGTGTCGGCCACGAACACGTTGCCTGAGGGAGCGACCGCAACCGCCGCCGGATGGTTGAACGCGCCGGGCCCCGAGCCGGCCGATCCGTCCGCTTCGTTCGCGCCGACCTTCACCAGCAACGCCCCCGCCGGGGAGTAGACGAGGATGCGGTTGTGGTTCGTGTCGGCCACATACACGCCGCCGCTGGCCACGGACACGGCCACCGAGCCCGCGCCGCTCAGCCCGGCGCCGCCGAGGTCCGCCGGGCCGCCGAGTTCGGACAGGTACGTTCCTTCGCCCCACAGTCGTGTCACGCGCGCGTCGCCGGTGTCGGCGATGTACACCGAGCCCTGCGGCGCGAACGCGATGCCCTCGGGTTCTGAGTAGCCAGTCTTGTTCCCGCCCGTGCTCGTCCAGGCGCCGAGGAACGCCCCGCCCCCCTGCGCGAACGACAGGATGCGGTTGTCGTCGGTGTCTGACACGTACAGCCGACCGGTCGGGTCGACCGCCACGCCGCGGGGTGCCACGAAGGCCCCCGGGTCCGCGCGCGCGGAGACGCCGATCGTGCGCAGGTAGGAGCCGCTCGAGCTGAACACCTCGATCCTGTCGTTGGCCGTGTCGGCGACATACGCGTCCCCGGCCGGATCGCTGGCCAGCGCGCGCGGGAACGCCAGCTGCCCGGGCGCCGAGCCGAAGCTGCCCCATTCGCCCGCGGGGCCGAGCTGAGGATCGAGCTTGACGATGCGGTGGTTGATGTCATCGGCCACGTACACGTTGCCGGCCGCATCGAGGGTGATGCCGTAGGGGAAGCCGAAATGGCCGGGCCCCGTGCCTTCGGAGCCGACCGAGCCCTCATATGTACCGCTCGGGCTGAACTTCTCGATGCGGTGGTTGTCGTCGTCGGCGACCAGCACCTCGGTTGCGTTGGCAGCGACCCCGCGCGGGTATGAGAACTGACCGCCTTCGCTGCCCTGCGAGCCCCATTCGATCGGTTCGCCGCCGGACAGGTTGAAGCGCTCGATGCGATTGTTGCCGGAGTCGGCGACGTACACGTATTCGCCTGCGACCGCGATCCCGCCGCCGGGGGGCTTGGTGTAGTTCTGCGAGGAGCCGAATTCGAAATCCCCGAGTTCGCTGCCTTTGTGACCCCACGCGGTCAGGAATTCGCCTTCGGAGCCGAACTTCTCGATGCGGTCATGGGCTGAGTCGACGACGTACACGTCTCCGGCAGTGTCGGTGGCGAGGCCGCCGATCGGTCCCAACTGGCCGTGGCCGCCTCCGTAGGTTCCCCACTCCCCGAGGAATGCGCCGGCCGCGCTGAACTTCTGCACGACGTAGCTGAGCTGATCTGCGACGTACACGTCACCGGCGCTGTCTACCGCGACCGCCTCTGGAAAGCGCAGCACCGATTCGGCGCGCTGGCCGATGATTGCGGCGGAGGCGTAAGGACAGGCGGTCGCCTGGCCCGAACCCGGACAGGCTTCGGCCCGGGCGGGTGTCGTCGGGAAGGCCGCGACGCCGAGTGTCAGCGACAGCGCGAGGATGAGCGGGAGGAGCGCGATGTGCGCGAGGTGAGGGGCGCTATATAGTTTAAAACTTGGTACTACCATAGTACACCAAGCCCGTTTTTTATATACACATCCTCGGATCCTCGGTCTCTACGTGCCGCTTCGGTCTTTACCCGCTGCTGGTCTCTCGCGGTATTGCCAGTCTCCAGCGGCGCTGCCGGTCAGCCGACCCGCTCGGGAGGACGCGCCTGCAGACCCGCGCGCGGGAGGGGCATCACCGACGCGATCGCCGCGGCCGGATCGCCGGGGCCGCCGCCGGCCGGCCGGTTGCGCTCTTCGCGCACGATGTACAACGGCCGGTGCTTGACCTCGTCATAGATGCGGCCGACGTACTCGCCGATCACGCCCAGGGCGATCAGCTGGATGCCGCCGAGCAGCAGGATCGCGATCGTGATCGAGCCGAAACCGGGCAGGTAGGAGTCGAAGATGCGCAGCACGATGACGACGGGGATCGCGACGAACGCGACGCCGGCGGAAAGCAGCCCGACGTACGTGGCCAGCTGCAGGGGCAGGTGCGAGAAGGATGCGATCGCGTCGAGTGAGAAGCGGAGCATGCGGCGGACGGTGTACTTGGTCTCGCCGGCATGGCGGGCGTCGCGCTCGTAGGAGACGGCGGTCTGGGAAAAGCCGACCCAGACGGTCATGCCGCGCAGGAAGCGCGAGCGCTCGGTCATCGACAGCAGCGCGTCGAGAGCGCGGCGGTCTAGCAGGCGAAAGTCGCCGGAGTTGGGCTCGAGGTCGACCTGTGCGAGCTTGTCAAAGAGTTTGTAGAACCACGAGGCGGTGGCCAGCTTGAAGGCGGTCTCACCCTCACGCGCGCGACGCACGGCGTAGACGACGTCTGCGCCTGTGCTCCAGCGATCGACCATCTCGACGATCAGCTCGGGCGGATCCTGCAGATCGGCGTCGATCATCGCCACCACGTCTCCGCGCGCGTGCTCGAGCCCGGCGGTGAGTGCCGCCTGGTGGCCGAAGTTGCGCGACAGGTGCACGACGCGCACACGCGGGTCGGTGTCGGCGATCCGGTCCAGGATTTCGGGGGTGTGATCGGACGAGCCGTCGTTGACGAGGACGAGCTCGAACGAGTAGGCGGCGACGGCGGCGATCGCGCGGGAGACGAACTGCTCGATCAGCTCCTCCTCATCGTAGACCGGCGCTACGACGCTGAGCAGCTTGGGGGTTCGCAGTGGTGGTGTGTCCGACATGATCTTGCCGTTCCGGCTCGTTGTCCCGTAACGCCAATATTCGACGAGGGTCCTAAGCCGCAGCTCAAATTATCGTTCATCCTGTGTGCGGATGCCTTCCACGCACGACGAGGCCCAATCCCCGCATGACGAGCCACGGATGCAGTCCCCGCGCGCGGCGGCGCCCGGACGCCGGCTGAGCCTGCCTTTGATCGTGCAGTTCGTGAAGTTCGGGATCGTCGGCGTCTCCAACACGCTGATCGCGTTCGCCGTGTATACGGTCCTGCTGAAGGTGTTCGGCGTCTGGTATGTCGCGGCGTCGGGGATCGGGTTTGCGGTGGGGGCGATCAACGGGTTCCTGCTGAACCGGCGCTGGACGTTCAGAGAGCATGTCGGCGACGCGCTGACGCCGGTGCGCTGGGCGATTGTGCAGAGCTGCGGGCTGGGGCTGAACCTCGGTCTCGTGTACATGTTCGTGCACGGCCTCGGTATGGACAAGCTCCTCGGCCAGATTCCGACGACGGCGATCGTGACGGTGCTGACGTTTGCGGCGAACCGGGCGTGGACGTTCAGGACTCCCCCCGCCGTCGCACTCTCCCCCGACCGCGAGCGGATCAGCGAAACAGGGTGAGCAGCGAGAGTCCGGCGGGTATGCGCCCGCCGCGTCCGACGACGGCCGCCTCCAGCGTGAGGGGGCGCTGCAGCATCCAGTTCACGGGCGAGGGCGGGATCCACAGGTCGAGGCTGGACTCGGTCGTCTTGGTATTGAACCTCTCGAGTACGCGCAGCAGGATCGCGACGGGGAGCAGGAGCGAGTTGAAGTAGGTGGTGCGCACGGTCTCCCAGCCGGCCTGCTCGGCCACCCGCTGAAGCGAGCGGCGGGTGTAGCGGCGGTGGTGATGGTTGATCTCGTCGTGACCGCTCCACAGCCACTGGTAGGCGGGGACCGTTACGAGCAGGGCGCCGCCCGGTGCGACCACGCGGCGCAGCTCGCGCAGAGCGGCGAGGTCGTCGGCGAGGTGCTCGATTACGTCCAGCGTGACGGCGAGGTCGAAGCTCGCCGAGTCAAAGGGCATCTCGAGAACCGAGCCTTCGACCACCTCGCCGGTGCCGCGAGCGCGGGCGAGCGCGACGCTGGTGGGCGACAGCTCGACCCCCGTAACCGTCCCGTGGCGCGCGAGCTCGACCATGTTGCGCCCGCTGCCGCAGCCCGCGTCGAGGATGCGCGCGCGCGCCGGCAGGCGCAAGTTGTCGATCACCCGCTCGAGCACCTGGCGCCGGCCCCGGTACCACCAGTGGCGGTCCTCGGCGCGGTGGGTCTGCAGCTCGTAGTCCCTGTCCATCCGCTCCCATCTTTTCTTATAAGCCCCCTTCGCGCGGTGCGCCCTCGTGGGGAGAGGGGAGTTCGAGGCCTGGAGGACGACGACGGCAAGCCTGCCCGCGGCGGTATGTTGTAGGCGGTTATCCCGACGATCGGAGGAGATGTGCGGCGCATGAGATCGAGATCGAATGGCGCGGCGGCCGCGGCGGCGGCCGCTGGCATGCTTGCCTGCGCGGGGGTGGCGCTGGCAGCCAACAAGGTCCAGAGCGGCTCATACAGCGGCGCCCTGGCTGCTCCGAGAACGGGGTACGTCGTGAGCTTCAAGGTCTCGGGCAACGGCCGTAGGGTCACGGGGCTGATGATCAGCAACACGCCGTTCTACTGCGAAGGCGGTGGGCGGCCTACTCCTGTCAGTTTCGCGAACGCGATCATCTCCGGATCGGGCACGTTCACGAGCACCGGCAGGTATGTGATCAGCGAAGGCCCGCTCAAGGGGCAGGTGGGGACGAGGCTGAAGATCACGGGCAAGTTCGGCAAGGGCGGCAAGGAGCGGGGGACGATCACGAGCACCTATCCGAAGAGCCCGAAATGCAACGGAAAATCGAGCTACTCGACCAAGCGGGCTTGAGTTCGAGGTCCGGTCAGGCGCCGCCGACGGCGCGCGGCGAGTAGTCGATCGCGCCGGGCGTTTGCATCCACTCCAGCGCCTATCGTGCTGGCTCGGTGTCTTCTTCATTCTTCGCCTCACTTGACAGCGGCGAGGCCGTGCTGCGGTTTCCCTACGACGAGCGTTTGCGCGTGCTCCTGCGCGCGATCCCCGGGCGTCGTTGGGATCCGGGCGAGAGGGCGTGGCGCATCCCGCTCGATCCCGAGCGCGCTGAGGCGCTGACCAGGCTGCTCGGGGGCCTGCCGGGCAGGCCACACGTAAGCGACGCGCTGGCCCGCGCGATAGCGCGCCGGCGTGCAAGGCGCCGTGACGGAGAGTGCGTCATAGACGTGGCGCGGCCCGACGAGAACTGGTGGCTGAGCTTTCCGACCGATGTCGACGCGGGGCTCGTGCGGGCGCTCACCGAGCATCCGGATGCCTATCGCCTGCCGGCGATCGGCCGGGCGCTGATCCCGCTCGACGAGCGCTCCGAGCGCATCGTCCATGGGCTGCGCGAGGCCGGGTCGGACCGGCTGCGGTTGACCGAAGACGCGGGTCACGCGCTCACCGAGGTCGCACAACGTGCCCGCGCCGCACAGCAGTCGCCAGGCGGCCGGCTGGTTGCCCCTCACGCCGAGGCCAGGCCGGAGCGCGCGATTCCCTGGCACGGCACGATCGAGGTGGCGAACGAGCGGGGCGAGCCCGTGTTCCTGCTCTTGGGGGAGATCGAGCGCCTGCCGCAGGCTTTGCGTGAATATGCGACGAGCGCGCCGGGCGGCGTGACGGTCCCGCTCACGTTGGAGTCCTGGCGGCTGATGGAGGGGGAGCTTCACGGCTGGATCAGCAGGGCCGCTGGGCGGTGCGTCGCGGCGCTGCGCGAAGGCCGGCCGGCGCCGCCGGCGGTGCTGGAGATCTCGAGCCTCCATGAGGATCCGGCGTTCGTGCTCGTGCCGGGCCATGACGCGGCGCAATGCGATCAGTTCGCCACGCTGGCCGGCGCGTTGCCGCCTGGACGCCGTGGCGCGGGACACGAGCATGCCCGGCTGGCGGCGATTCGCGCCGATCCGTATTGCGTACCGGAGCTCGATCGCTTTCTCGCCGCGCATGGGACGTGGGTCGACCCCGAGGCGCTCGTGCTGTTGCAGGAGGTGCGCGAGCGCCACGCGCAGGCGCAGGGGCTCGTCGCGCTCTCAGCCGCGACCGACGCCGACCTGGACGTGGCCGGTCTCGGCGGCGAGCTCAAGCCGTTTCAGCGCGCCGGGGTGAGCTACCTGCTCGCTCAGCGGCGCGCGTTTCTCGCCGACGAGCAGGGCCTGGGCAAGACGATCGAGGCGCTCGCCACGTTGCAGGCCGACGGCGCGTTCCCCGCGATCGTGGTGTGCCCGGCGAGCCTCAAGCTCAACTGGCTGCGCGAGATCGAGCGCTGGCTGCCGGGGCGCAGCGCACAGGCGCTGGTGGGGACCGGGATCGCCGGCCCGGCGGTCGCGGGTTCGGGTGTTGCGCTTCCGGAGGTCGCCGGTTGCAGGGCCGGGGCCGACATCACGGTCGTAAACTACGACATCGTGGCCGCGCGGCTGGATGAGCTGCGCGCGCTGGCGCCCCGCGCGCTGGTGTTGGACGAGTCGCACTACTGCAAGAACCCGACGGCCAAGCGCACCCAGGCCGTCCAGCGGCTGTCGGCCGTCGTATCGAACGACGGCCTCGTGCTCGCGCTGACGGGCACGCCGGTGATGAACCGCCCGCCCGAGTTGATCTCACAGCTGCGGATCGTGGGGCGGATCGGAGACTTCGGCTCGGGTGCTCAGTTCGGTAGGCGCTTTCGCGGGCCCGACGCGCATATGCGCCTGCACTGGCACCTGCGCGCGCGTTGCTTCGTGCGCCGCCTGAAGGCCGACGTCCTTCCGCAGCTGCCGCCGAAGACGCGCAGCGTGGTGCCGGTCGAGCTCGACAACGAGCCCGAGTACCGGTTCGCCGAGCGCGACGTGATCGCGTGGCTGCAGAGCCAGCCGCTGGACCTGCGCGCACTCGACGCGAAGGTCGCGGCCGCGCTGCGCGCGGAGCGGCTCGTGCGGCTGAACGCGCTCAAGCTGCTCGCCGCGCGCGGCAAGCTCCACGCGGCGCTCTCCTGGATCCACGACTTCTGCTCCTCGGGCGAGCGGCTGGTCGTGTTCGCTCGCCACCGCGAGATCCAGCGCACTGTGCTCGAGCGATTCCCCTCGGCGCTGCACATCCTCGGCGAAGACGGCTATGCAGCCAGGGACGCGTCGCTGCGCGAGTTCCAAGCGCCCGATGAGGGCTCCGGCAACCAGCTGATCGTCTGCTCGATGGAGGTCGCCGGTCAGGGCCTGACGCTGACGCGGTCCTCGAATGTCGTGTTCCTGGAGCTCGATTGGACGCCGGCCAAGCACGATCAGGCCGAGGACCGCTGCCATCGCATTGGCCAGCAGGACGCGGTCAACGCGACCTATCTGCTCGCCGCCGGCACGATCGACGAGACGATCGCGACGCTGCTGGAGCGCAAGCGGGCGGTGATCGGCGCCGTCACCGACGGACGCGAGCAGGACGAGGAGGGCGTGCTCGATGCGCTCGTGCGAGAGCTGGCGGGCGAGCCATACCGGGCTCTGCGCGCCGTCGCCTAGCCGCAGCCTGGTCGTCGAGTGGCTCGTGTGCACGGGCACGGATGACCAGTGTTAGCTTGTGGCCATGCCTGACGAGCCTGTCGTGCGGGAGGAGGCTCCCGGTCTCGGACTGCTCGGTCCCCGGACCCGGCATCTGGTAGCGCTCGAGTTCGGCTCCAAAGCCCAGTTCGACGATCCGCGTCAGGAGTGGCGCAGGCTGTTCTCCGAGCTGCTCGGCACCTTCTTCCTCGTGCTCGTCGCGGCGGGCGGCGGGATCCTCCACGGCGAGGGCCAGATCAGCCTGGCCGCGGCCGTCGTGGCGCCCGGGCTGATGGTCATGGCGATCATTCTGTTCATGGGCGCCGTCTCGGGCGCGCACCTGAATCCGGGGGTGTCGCTGGCGTTCGCCCTGCGCGGAGACTTCCCGTGGAAGCGCGTCCCCGGCTACATCATCATCCAGCTGATTGGCGCCACGCTGGCATGCCTGTTCCTCAGAGCGGTGTTCGGCGACGTCCAGCATCTCGGCGCCACCCTGCCCGGCCCGGGCTACGCGAACTGGCAGGCGCTGCTGATGGAGGTCGTGCTGACCGTGGGACTCGTGAGCGTCATCCTGGGGACCGCCTCGGCCGCCCAGAACGTCGGCGCGATCGCGGCGCTGGGCGTTGGCGGATACATCGCGCTCGCCGGCCTGTGGTCCGCGCCGGTGAGCGGCACCTCGATGAACCCCGCGCGCTCGTTCGGGCCGGCGCTTGCGAGCGGCGACTTCTCCAGCTACTGGGTCTACGTGCTCGGCCCGGTCGCGGGGGCGGTGATCGCCGTCGGCTGCGCGTATGTCCTGCGCGGACGGGGCGGCGATCCGATCAGCTACGCTGCCGGCTCCGGCGAGCTCGACCCGGGGGCGCGGCGCGAGAAGCAGCGGCTCTCGCAGGAGATCGACCGCGGTCAGGGGAACCCGCCGGGCGTCGGCGGCTAGAGACCCGTCTCGGCGGTGATCCGGCCGGACTTGACAGCCTTGGCCAGCGCCTTGTAGTCGCGCTCGTTCTGCTCGGCGTAGGCGTGGGAGAACTCGACGATCGCGCGATCGAAGCTGGGCCCCTTGCCGAGGTAGGCCGCGATCGCGATCCGATCGCCGCTGCGCGCGTGGGCGCGGGCGAGCGTCCAGCCGCATAGCCTTCCGTAGGTGGCAAGGCCCTTCGGCACCATCTGCTCGATTTCCGCCGAGCCCTTCCAATCCTTCAGTTGACGACCGTAGAAGTCGCGGGCCTTGCCGTCGAGTCCCTCCTCGACGTGGACCCAGCCGAGGAAGATGTCGCTGCTGGCCTGCATCAGCCTCTGTCCGGTGACCACGCGCTCACCGTGGTTGGTGAACTCGCTTGGGCCGAGGAACTCCTCGAGTACCGAGGCCTCGGCCTCCTTCATCTGCAGGAACAGCGGGTCCTGACCGTCCCGGCCGAGCATCAGCGCGATCCATGCGCGCGTGCCCACGCTGCCGACGCCGACGACCTTGCGCGCGAAATCGGTCATGCGAAACTCCTCGAGCAACGCCTGCCGGTCGTGGTCGAGTGAGCCGCGATAGGAGCGTAGGAGTTCATGCAGGTCCTCGAAGAACTCGTCGCGCGCGCTGCCCTTGAGGAGGTCGTGGATGGGCACGATCAGAGGTGGCTCGGCGACGATGCGTGCCTCGCCGTCCACCACCTGTGTCAGTTTGGAGAACGCCGACATGCTGTCCTTGGTGCGCGCCTTGGCGAGCGCTTTCTCGGTCCGCTTGACCTGTGCGGGTTTGAGCTGCGGCCCCAGTTCCTGCAGCGCACTCTCGATCTCCAGGCGGGCATACCAGACGTCGAGGTTCTTCATCTTGGCGAAGCTCGCCATCGCGGTGCGGTACTCCTCGACGGTGTCCAGCACTGCCCGGTGCTGGTCCTTGACGGCAAAGTCGTTGTCGCGCGCGGCGATCAGCATGCTCGCGGCCAGGCGCTTGACGTCCCACTCCCACGGCCCGGGGAGCGTCTCGTCGAAGTCGTTGAGGTCGAACACGAGCTGCCGCTCGGGCGAGGCGAACACGCCGAAGTTCGACAGGTGCGCGTCGCCACAGCACTGCGCCGTCAGCCCCGAG
>Ga0116216_10001709_pt1 | contig 15011 bp, 14 predicted proteins | sample Sb_taG_11_FD_89696 | JGI IMG/M metagenome (GOLD analysis project Ga0116216, IMG submission 89696) | Peat soil microbial communities from Weissenstadt, Germany - Sb_50d_3_AS metaG | ecosystem: Environmental > Terrestrial > Soil > Wetlands > Peat | place: Germany: Weissenstadt | collected 2010-09-21
GCGCGGCGGTCCGGCGCGCTCCCCTCTTCCATAGCCACGTCTCTCCCCTCTCCCACAGCTACACCCGTAGCCACGCCCTCCACTCTCCAACTGCCACGTAGCGTAACCGAACCGCGAACCCAATGCGCCACACACTCAAGGCGTAGAACGTTCTGCACCCGCTCCCACGAGCCGGGGGGAGCGCTGACGCTCTGAAGAAGCCCCGGGACGAGAGTTTCATCCCAAGCCCGGGGTAGCGTGCCCGGCATGAACCCGTCGAGCCAGGCTTTCGAGCCGTCGCTCGCCGAGCTGCTCGATAGCGGCGAGATCGCGCTCGCGCGTGAGCCAATCCGCGCGTGGCTCGAGCTCAATGCCCAGGCGATCCAAGCCGGCCATGTCTATCCAGCCTGGCTGGAAGCCGACGGTGGGCTTTCGCTGGTGCGCGAGCCAATCCGCGCGTGGCTGGGGAAGCACGCTGGCTCATTCCTCGCTCGCCGCCTCTACACGTCTTGGTTACACGCCAAGGGAGAGCTCGATCTGGTTCGTGAGCCGATCCGCGCATGGCTTACAGAGCACGCCGATACCGAGGCCGCGCAGTTCCTCTACAAAGCGTGGCTGGGCGCAAAGGGTGAGCAGAACCTGGTCCGCGGGGCGATCAGCGCCTGGCTAAACCGGTACGCCAAGACTTCCAGCGCGAGCTTCGTCTATCAGGCATGGCTGCACTCGGGCGGAGAGCTCGAGCTGGTGCGCGCGCCGATCCGCAAATGGCTCGATCAGCACACGATCACCACAGACGCAGGGTACGTTTACAAGGCGTGGCTCGACGCAGGCGGAGAGCTCGAGACGGTTTCAGAGCCGGTCCGCGCTTGGCTAAAACACCACGGCGGGATCGTCGAGGCGCAGTACGTTTACAAGGCGTGGTTTGACGCCGGTGGCGAGCTTGGGCCGGTGCGTGAGCAGATTCACCGCTGGCTGCAGACGCATGCGACGCTGGACACCGCGAGCTTTGTCTATAAGCCGTGGCTGGACGCCGGTGGTGAGCCCGCGCTGGTGCGCGAGCCGGTCAGCAGATGGTTAGAACAGCACGCCCTGGCTCCAGAAGCGGCTTTCGTCTGTCCGGCTTGGCTGGACGCCAAGGGCGATCCGGAGCTGGTCCGCGAGCCAATCTCGAGCTGGCTTGCGTGCAATGGGGATGCGATGAACGCGCAGTTCGTATACACGGCATGGCTAAACGCAAAGGGAGGGCTGGATCTCGTACGCGAGCCCACCCGGGCCTGGCTCTCGGCTCATGCTCAGGCCATCGGGGCCGCCTTCCTGTACCCGGCGTGGCTGGGCGCAGGTGGCGAGCTCGATCATGTGCGTGAGCCGATCCGCAGATGGATTAGCGCCAACCTCACAAAGACCGAGGCGAGCTTCGTGTACGAAGCGTGGCTGAACGCCGGTGGCGAGCTGGAGCTCGTACGTGAGCCGATTCGCGCCTGGCTTTCGCGCAATATCTGCGCAACAAACGCACGGTTCGTGTACTGGGCGTGGCTGAATGGCGGTGGTGAGCTCGAGTTCGTGCGCGAGCCGATCCGCAGGTGGCTTCACGAGCACAGTAGCCGTAAAGACACGAACTTCCTGTGTGAGAAGTGGTTGCGGGCCGGCGGCGAGCTAGAGCTCGTACGTGAGCCGATTCGCGCCTGGCTTGACCAGCATGCCGAACGCGAAAACTGTGAGTCGGTGATCACGGCATGGCTGAATGCCCACGGTGAGCTCGAGCTGGTTCGCCTGCCAGCCCAGCGGTGGCTCGAGCGCCACAGCAACCAAGAGCACGCCCAGTTCCTCTACAAAGCGTGGCTGGGCGCCGGCGGTGATCTCGAGCTGGTGCGCGAGCCGATCATCGCCTGGCTAAAGCGCCATGGCGGGATCCTCGAGGCGCAGTTCGTTTACGGGGCGTGGTTTAACGCCGGGGGCGAGCTCGAGCCATTTCGTGAACCGCTGCGCTCTTGGCTGCGGCAACATACCCGCGCGCTCTCCACACAGTTCGTTTACACGGCGTGGCTTCACGCAGGGGGCGACCCGGAGCTGGTGCGCGAGCCGCTCGGAAGCTGGCTTGCGGGCAACGGGGATGCGATAGACGCGCAGTTCGTATACAAGGCGTGGCTGAGCGCAAAGGGGGATCTCGGGTTCGTGCGCGAGCGGATCCGGACTTGGCTGTCCGTTCATGCTCAGACGATTCCCGCCAGCTTCGTGTACCCAGCATGGCTCGACGCCTGCGGTGAGCTCGAGCTGGTCCAAGAGGCGATCGGCTCTTGGTTAGCAAGACACAGCGAGACCCCTGAGGCGCGCTTCATCTATAAAGCGTGGCTCGACGCAGGCGGAGAGCTCGAGCTGGTTGCGGGACCGATCGGCTCCTGGCTAAAACGCCACGGCCAGCGTGCTGAGGCGCGCTTCATCTACCCGTCCTGGCTGGAAGCCAAGGGCGATCTGGATTTGGTGCGCGACGCGATCGGCAAATGGCTCACGTGTCACGCGGCCATGAACAGCGCGCGGTTCATCTATGGCGCGTGGCTGGAGGCGGGAGGCGATCTCGAGCTCGTGCGTGAGCCGATCCGCAGGTGGGTTTCAAGCCATGGCGACACAACAGACGCCAAGCACCTGCGCCGCAGGTGGGTCAGAGCCGGGGGCGAGCCCGAGGTGATGGACGCAAGCGACAGGGCGCTTGCCCGGTTGAGCACGAGTTGACTTGCGTCGACACGCTCGAGCTCCAAACCCAACGCCAACACCGACACCAGTAACTGCACCCCCGCAGGGGGCAACGGCGGGCTTTCCCAGGCAAATGCATGGGCGCTTGGGCGCCAACTCAGCGCGGGGCGGCGGCTTGGCGGTAGAGCGCCACCCAATCTTTGGCCATCTCTCGCTGCAGAGCACCGAGGGGTATGCGGTGGGCGCACGCCATGCGTGCCGCCCACGTCTCCAGCTGGTCCTTCCGTTCAGCGTCGTAGAGGCCGCTGCGGGGCTCGGGCCAGAGGTTCGCGGGATCGCTGGGCGCCCCGCCGATCGACAGCGCGACGAGGTGATCCTCCTCGTATTCCCGCGGCGACCCCGCAAAGCCATAGGCGCGCATCTGACTGAGCTTCAACGCCTCTGTGTAGCTCTCCGGCGGGCGCACAGAGCTGCTGTACCCATAGCCGCAGATCCTGGCGAGCGACACCCCGACCCTCACCACGCCCGGGGTGCAGCGCGAGTCCGGCAGCCCGCCATGCTCCTCACAGCTCGCCACGCTGCTCACCGACGCACAGCCACTGCACCAGCAGGCGAGCAGCACAGCAAGGAGAACGGGGGTGGGTGCCATCAGAACGGGGTGGATGCCATCACCACGCCCGCGCCTCGCTCACGGCGACCGGCGCCTCCGCGGAGACATCGGCGTGCTCGCTGCGCGCGCTCACCCGGGGGATGCCTGAGCGTTCGAGCGAAGGCCGGCGCGGCGTCAGCATCAGCCGGGCGACCTTCGGTGAGACCGCACGTCGCGCACGCGCGGGCTCATACCTCACCGGAAAGCGAATAACCTTGCTCGCGACCGACTTTCGATCGTCCTGCAGCGCCGCGGGATCGTCCTGCAGCGCCGCGACCGGCTGGGGATCCGGCTCAAGCGCCGGGGGATCGTTCTGCAGCGCCGCGGGATCGTTCTGCAGCGCTCCGAGCTCGGCCTGCAACCGATCGCGCTCCTGCACCGCGCCCCTCAACTCCTCGATGCGCTCCTGCAGCTGTAGCTGGATTCTGTTCAAGAGATCTTCTGCCATCGGACTACCTTTCTCTACTCGCTGGTGGGGTCTTTCTCTCTCTCACACACATACACACACAACACGCCCAACCGTAGGTCGCGCTTGAGACGGCACGCGACGGCGACGGTCTGGAAGGAGCGCCAGCCCCGCCGGGAAGACGGGTTAGGGCCTTCCCGGATCAGTCGGCTGCGCGCGACCCCGACTGTCCAGCATCGAGATGGAGGCGAACCTCGCCGCGCAGGCCCTCGCTTGCCACGTAGCGCGTGCTGCGGCCCTTGCCCTGCCGGCCGGCGAGCCCCGCATCGTTCGGGAGAAAACCCCGGGAGAAAATCTTCTCCGTCAAGCTCATCTGGAACCCAAAAAAAGTTGGTATCCAGGCTTTTCTGCGACGCGCCCGAGAGGATTCGAACCTCTGACCTTCGGTTCCGTAGACCGACGCTCTATCCAGCTGAGCTACGGGCGCAGAGCCCGCCAGTCTAGGCTATTCCGCCTCGCCGCCAGCGCAAGAAGCATCAAGGACGCCTCAGAGGATGTAAATCGACGCGGTTCCGGGCCGCTTGAGGAACCCACTCCCAACTGACCCGAAGGCCCTTTGGTTTGGGTGGCGCGGCCTCACACCTCGGTGGCCTCGCTCTTTGCGGCTCGGTTCCGCGTCGGCGCGCAACATATGCGCTCGCCGTCCGCCAGCGCAAGGGGTCCCGCCGCTCGATCCCGCACCTTGCGAAGAAAAGCGCGGCAGAAACATTCTGTATATGTTCCTCTCCGCACCCGATAAAGCGAGGGATGCCCATGACCGGTTTCCTTAGAGATCCCCGAAATGGCCGAAAAAATGGGCATCGACGGAACGTACCTCTACAAGGTACTCCCACCCCTCGAGCAGGCAGGGAAGATTCGCAAGGAGGGACGGGGGTGGCATCCCGTGGAGGGGTGAGGGGCAGGGTCGCCGGAGGCCGTGGTGGGAGAGGACAGGTGAAGGTGTCCCGTTTGGCGGGCGTCGTCGGAATAGGAGAAGGAGATACCAGTGGCCGTGTGGCCCTTGGGCGTCTACCGATCCGATGGACACGACGACAGAGGGGAGCGGACATGGTTAGAGCTTCACGAGCGGCGGGTGCCGTCGCAGTCGCGCTGGCGCTGGGAGCGGTGGCTGGCTGCGGTGGCGGGAACTCGCTCAGCAGCGCGCTGAAGAATCCCGGCACTCCGGGCGTGGAAGCATTGCGCCAGGCGCTGGGAAACGCGCTTTCAAAACACGATGACAAGGGGCAGTGCGAACTGTTCTCGCCTGCGCTGATCGGCAACAACGGCGGTTCGGTCGAAGCTTGCGTAAAAAAGCTCAGCACGGAATCCGGGCCATATAGCCACAGTCTGCAAGATTATGTGGCGGGCGGCCGTATCGAACTGCTGGGTAACCGGGCGGAATACCAGGCACCCCCCGGAACGCACGCCTTCTTCGAAAACGAAGCCTCCGGGGGACAGTCGGGGACGGCGACAGTCTTCAAGGCGGTCTACACCGAAGGGGCCTGGAGGATCACCGTTAAGAGCGAATAGCTGTTCTCAGACAGCTGATTGAGCTACGGGCGCAGGCCGCCCAGTCTAGGTTCGCTGCGGATCGCCGCGCACTACTACGCTGGGCGCGTGTCCACCGCCGCCGTCGCCACCGCGAGGTCCGTCGAGACCAAGCTCTCCACTGGAGAGAGCGCTCGGCGGCTGCCCCGATGGCGCGTCTGCGTCGCCGTCTACGCCGCCTCGGTCGTGGCGCTCTTTGCAAGTCCCCTCGGCCAACGCTGGCCGTTTGTCGATCTGGCGGTCTACCGCATGGGCGGCCAGGCGATCCTCAACGGCTCCCACCTCTATGCCCTGCGCTTTCCCGGCGCCCTCGCGTTCACATACCCACCGCTGTCCGCCCTGACCTTCACGCTCCTCACCCCCCTGCGGCTGGCGCTGCTCGAGCCCCTGATGAGCGCTGGGAGCATCGTCCTGCTGCCGGCGATGCTGGGCTTCGCGCTCCGGCTGCCGCCGATCTCGCGGCAGCTGAGCACCGATCAAGCCGCCCGGCTGGCCCTGCTCGCGGCCGCGGCCGCACTGTGGCTCGAGCCGGTCTGGACGACGCTTCGCTACGGGCAGATCGACATCCTGATCGCCACCCTCATCCTGTTTGACCTCAGCCGGCCAGACGCCTCCCGGTGGAAGGGCGCGGGCATCGGACTGGCGGCCGGCCTGAAGCTCACACCGGCGATCTTTGCCGTGTACCTGCTGCTCAGTCGGCGCTATCGCGCGGCGGCGGTCTCGCTCGCCGTGTTCGCCGGAACGGTAGGCCTCGGATTCGCGTTCATACCCGGCGATTCGGGCGAATTCTGGGGCGGGGCGTTCGTCGACCCCCGCCGTGTCGGGCGGATCGAGAACGCCGCCAACCAGACGCTGCGTGGCGCCTATGCGCGCCTTTTGCACTCGACCAACGTCGAGGTCTGGTGGCTGGCCACGGCCGCGATCGCCGGCGTCATCGGGATGCTCCTCGCCATCCGCGCCGGGCGTCGTGGAGACGATGTGCAGGGCTTCTCGCTGTGCGCGCTCACCGGACTCTTGATCTCGCCGATCTCGTGGTCACATCACTGGGTGCTGGCGATCCCTGCGCTCATGCTGTGCACGCTGGGCGCGCTCCGGCGGCGATGGCTCGCGGGTGTGGCCGCGGCGGTCCTCGCCGCCGCGATCGGCTACTCGCACATGATCTGGTGGGCGCCGGTCAACCATCCCCGGCACTCTGAGCTCCATCTCGATCCCCTGCAGCTCCTCTACGCCGATGCGTATGTCCTCCTCGGCCTCAGCTCCCTGGCCGCGGTGGCTTGGCGGGTATCAATACGGAGAGGGAGGGATTCGAACCCTCGGACGAGGTTTCCCCCGTCACGCGATTTCCAGTCGCGCCCGTTCAACCGCTCCGGCACCTCTCCCCCACGCTCCTCGGCCGATCTCTAATTCGGCGGGCGGTTGCCCGAAGGCTACGACACCGGCGCGCCATCCGTTGCTAGGCTCCCATCCATGCTGCTCGCCGCCAGCGCCGCCGTCTCCAAGGACATCGGCCTGATCGCCACCTTCGGCGGAATCGGCGTGATCGTCAACATCATCGTCGTCTTCATCGCCGTCCAGATCCGTGGCGAGCGCCGCCAGAATCAGGAATACCGCTCCTCGCGCACGAGATCAGGCGCCCGCTAGGCGGGCGGGCAGGCGCCTGATCAGGCGCCCGATCTCTCTCTCCTACCTCAGATGATGTAAACCGGCGTGCCGACCGGCGATTTGCTGTAGAGGTCGATCACGTCCGGTATCCGCATCCGCACGCAGCCGTGTGAGGCGTCGTGGCCGATCGAGGAGTACTCGCTCGGGTCGATCCCGTGGATGCCGGCGCCCCCGTCGAACGACATGAACCGGGCCTTCAGGGGATCGCCCGGACCGGGCGGCACGACCGTCCCCGCGAGCGCCCCCGCCCAGGCTTTTTTCGGCACGTACCAGGGCGGGTTCACCTGCTCCCATTCGATCTTGTGCAGGCCCGCGGGAGTTTCCAGCCCTTCCATCCCAACCGCGATTTCGTAGGTCCTGTTGAGTTTCAGGTGCTCGTAGAAGCGCAGCCGGAAGCTCGCCCTGTCGATCACGATGTACGCCGGGTAGCGCGCGGCGAGCTGAAATGTGCTCACCGCCGGCTTGATGTAGTGCGTCGGCACGATAACCGTCCTGCTGGCCGTCTGCCCCACCAGCGCCTGGTCGATCGCCGCCCCCAGCTGCGTGTAGCTGACGGTCCTCCCGTCCTGCCCCGGCACAAGGTTCAGTCCACTCGCGCTCGGCTGCACCGTCGCGTCGCGCGGCGCGCGAGTAACGGCCGCTCTCACCTTCGCCGTCAGGCCCCTCACCGCCTGGTGGGAGTAGCTGACCACCAATGGGATGTTTCGCTTCACGCTCCCCCCGAACAAGTCGCGCACCGTCCGCCCCACGATCGACCCTTCGCGGCTCACCCGCACGGCCTGGGCGACCATGTTCGCCGTGTCGATCCCCAGGCCGGCTTCGCGCGCGCTGAGCGTCCACTTCTTCGAGCCCGCGCGCACCGTCACGGGCCGGTCGAGGTTGGCGACCAGCTCATGCTGGATCTTTTCTCGCGCCGCCCCCTCGCGCAGGCCGCCAACGCTCACCCCGTCGATCCTCACGCCCTTTGCGATCGTCTCGCGCCGGCCGTGGTCGTACAAGTACATCGCGCCCGCCGCCACGAGCACGACCGCCACGCCGAACGCGGCGATGATCGGCAGGCGGGCGCCGCGAGCCGCCCTCGCGGCATAAGCGCTCATCTCGTGCCCCAGCTCGTGCTCATCGCTCATCCCCATCAGCGTCCCGGTCACATCAATGTACCCCTTCGGCGACGGTTCCCGATCACCTTGCACGTCATCGATCCGCAGAGGATCAACAGAGGGTCAGAGACGTGCGGCCACGAGCGCGCAGGCGGTCACGACGATCCCCAGCGACAGTGCCGCCAGCGCTCCATCGAGCGGCGCGAGCAGACCGGCGCGCGACAGCGCTTCGGTGCTGCCGTCGTGGCGCTCGCGCACACCGCTCACCGAGCTCGTGCGACGGCGCAGCTCGCGCGCGGGTGAGCTCAGACGTCGCTGAGCGACGCTCAACGCCAGGCAGCCACCGGCGGCGAGCAGGCCCGGGAGTCCAACCTTCTCCGCCTCCACGAAGTAGCCCGTGAGGGCCGGAAACGCGCCCCAACCGACCGCGAACCAAACGTCGCTGTGCAAACGCCCGCCGAGCAGCTCGAGGTTGTACGCCGCCACGAACAACCCACCGGCCACGACGAACGGCGCCAGCGCGACCGTGACCGTCACGACACCCCCGGCGCCGATCGCGAGCGCGCCCGTCAGGCTGACCACGGCCAGCGCGACGAGCGTGCGGTCGGACAGGCTCGTCTGAAGCGGCCGGTCGTGGAGCTCGTCGAGCGCATGTGCCGCGACTCCGACCGCCAGCCCAAACGCCGCCAAGCCCCACAGCAGGCGATTGACGTACAAATGTGGGGCAAGCGCGGCGCCGATCGCGAAGTAGCTCAGATGCCACGCCGTATAGGGCGGGTGCAGCAGCACGATCAGATCCCCCGCCCGGCCGCGCCCGAGCGCGTAGAAAGCGGGGCGCTCAGGCCTGGCGGGCATCGCTCGTGGGCCGATCGCCGGCTGAGCCCTCGCCGGTGGACGCACTGCCGGCGGACCCGTTCTTGCGCGCCGACATCACCACGCCGCCGCCGAGGCTCATCCGCCGCACCTGCACCTCGCGCAGGCCGGCGTCCTCCCAGTAGCCGACGATCCGCTCCAGCGGATTGCGCTCATAGAAGCCTCTGATGCTCGGCCCGAGAAAACGGCCCACCTCGCTCCACTCGCGCGAGGCCATCCGCCCGAGCACCGGCAACCCGATCGCCGTGTACAGCCGCCAGGCCGCGCGGGCGGGCGGCCACGGTGGCACGCCGAACTCCAGCGAGGCCACCCACCCACCGGGCCGCACCACCCGGGCCAGCTCGCGCAGCGTCGCCGGTGGGTCCTCGACATACCGCAGCAGGTACGTAAACGTCAGCGCATCGAAGCTCTCGTCTGTGAACGGCAGCTCCTCGGCCTGTCCTTCGACCAGCTCCACGCGGGTTCTCTCGCCGGCGAAGCGCGCCCTGGCGGCAGCGAGCATCTCCGCGCTCTGATCGACCCCCACGACCGAGCAGTCCGCGCGCCTGCGCAGCTCGGCGGCGACCATCCCCGTGCCGGTCGCCACGTCGAGCACCTTCTCGTCCGCCTTCGGCGCCACCGCGTCCACCATGGCGCGCCGCCAGCGAGGATCCTGCCAGAAGCTGAGCGCCGCGCTCAACCGGTCATAGCGATCGGGCAGACCGCGGAACAGCTCGAGCGCCTCCCGCTTGCTCGCCGAGTCCATGCCCCCACCGTACCTGGCACGACTCGGGGGCGGAAGAGGCAGCCGGGCGCGACGCGGGGAGAGTGTCGAGCGGAAAGCGGGGCCGTATAGGGTGTAGTGGATGATCGCCCTGATCACAGGGGCCTCGAGTGGGATCGGCGAGGCGACCGCCCATCGCCTCGCCCGCGAGCCGGACGCGTCGCTGGTGCTCGTCGCGCGCCGCGAGGAGCGTCTGCGCGCGCTGGCATCATTGTTGGGCGAGGAGCGCGTCAGCTTCGTGGCCGCCGACCTCGTCGACGAGGACGCGCCCGCGCGCATCCGCGCGCACGTAGAGGAGCGTCACGGACGGCTCGACCTGCTGGTCAACAACGCCGGCTCCGGCTGGCGTGCGCGCTTCGCCGACGGGGGCTATGAGAACGTGCGCCGCACGATGGCGATCAACTTCGACGCGCCCGTCCGCCTCACCGAGGCGCTCTTGCCGATCCTGCGGGCCTCCGCGCCGAGCGCGATCGTCAACGTCGCCTCCACCGCCGCCCGGGTCGCGCGCGCGGGAGCCGGAGCCTACAGCGCGTCGAAGTTCGCGCTCGCCGGTTGGTCGGACTCGCTGTGGGCGGAGGAGCGCCCGCACGGTGTACATGTCGGTCTGGTCCTCCCCGGGTTCATCTCCACCGAGGGCTTCCCCCAGACCGAGCTCACCGAGAAACGCCTGACGCGCTGGGCCGTCTCTACTCCCGAGCAGGGAGCCGAGGCGATCTTTCAGGCGGGTATCGGCCGCCGTCCCGAGCGCTACGTGCCGCGCCCCTACGCTTTGGCGGCGGCGCTTCGGGTGCTCATGCCCGGCCTCGTCCGCCGCGTGCTCGGCGGCTCCGCCGCATCGGTCATGACCACGACCGTCAACAGCGAGGAGTAGGCCCAAGGAGGGTCTCGAGGGGCGCCTCGGGGGGGTCTGGAGGGGCGTCTTGGGGAGGTCTGGATGGAGTCCTCGGGGGTTCTGGAGGGTCACCATCCCGGGCGTTGCCTATCGTGCTGTGCTCGTGCCTGCCTCTGACTTCCACGCCTCGCTCGCCGACGGTCAGGCCGAGCTGCGCTTCCCCTATGACGAGCGCCTGCGTCAACTGCTGCGCGCGCTTCCTGGACGGCGCTGGGATTCCGCCGGGCGGGCGTGGTGCGTCCCGCTCGATCCCGAGCGTGCGGAGGCGCTGGCGCTTCTCCTCGCCGGCCTGCCGGGAGCGCCGGATGTGACCGACGAGCTCGCCCGCGCGATCGCTCGCCGCCGCGCCAGACGCCGCCACGACGAGCTCGTGCTCGACCTCGCCCGGCCCGACGAGCACTGGTGGCTGAGCTTCGCCACCGACACCGCGCCCACGCTCGCGCAAGCGCTACTCGAGCACCCCGGCGGCTACCTCCTGCCCGCAATCGGGCGGGCCTTGGTCCCGCTCGACGCGCACGCCGCACGGCTCGTGCAGGAGCTGCCCACGGGCCCTTCCCGCCTGCGCCTGACCGACGACGCGGCGCACGCGCTCACGGAGCTCCGGCAGAGCCGCGCCGAGGAGCGCACGCCGGGCCGGCCGCCGCGGGCGAGGACCTGGGAAGGCACCATCGAGGTCGCTGCTCCGCGCGAGCAGCCCGTGTTTCTTTTGCTCGGCGAGACCGCGCACCTGCCGCCCGCGCTGCGCGAGCAGGCGGTGAGCGCGCCCGGCGGGGCGACCGTGCCGTTGACGCTCGACTCGCTCCGGCTGATGGACGGGCGGCTGCGCGGCTGGATCAGCCCCGGGGCGAAGCGGTGCATTGCGGCTTTGCGCGAGGGACGGCCCGTGCCACCGGCCGTGCTGGAACGCTCCGCCCTCCACGACGACCCGACGTTCGTGCTCGCGCCCGGTCACGACCCCTCGCAGCTCGGCACCTTCGCGGCGCTCGCGGGTGCCACGCCCGGTAGGTACCGCGGCTCCGGACGCGCGATCGGGGGCGCGGGCGAGCACGCGGGGCTCCCCTGCATCCGCGCCGATCCTTTCTGCGTTCCGGAGCTCGACGGCTTTCTCGCCACGCACGAGACCTGGATCGCGCCCGAGGCGCTCACCTTGCTGCAGGAGATCCGCGAGGAGCACGCCCACGCGGCAGGCCTGGTGGCGCTCTCGGCCGCGACCGAGGCGCCGCTGGATGACAAGGTCGCACCCACCCTCGGCGGCGAGCTGAAGCCGTTCCAGCGCGCGGGCGTGCGCTACCTGCTGGCGCAGCGACGCGCATTCCTCGCCGACGAGCAGGGCCTCGGCAAGACGATCGAGGCGCTCGCCACCCTGGAGGCCGACGGCGCCTACCCGGCGATCGTCGTGTGCCCGGCGAGCCTCAAGCTCAACTGGCTGCGCGAGCTTGAGCGCTGGCTTCCCGGACGCAGCGCCCAGGCGCTGGTGGGAACCGGGGCTGGCCCGGGGGCTGCGAGCTCGGGGATGGCGGTTGCGGGGATGGGGGTCGATGTCACGGTCGTGAACTACGACATCGTCGCCGCGCGCCTGCCAACGCTGCGGGCGCTCGCCCCGCGCGCGCTCGTGCTCGACGAGTCTCACTACTGCAAGAACGCGGCGGCAAAGCGCACCCAGGCGGTGGCGCGGCTGTCCGCGGCGGTGCCGCGCGACGGGCTGGTGCTCGCGCTCACGGGCACGCCCGTGATGAACCGCCCGCCCGAGCTGATCTCGCAGCTGCGGATCCTCGGGCGCCTGGCCGACTTCGGCTCGGGCGCGCAGTTCGGCAAGCGCTTCCGCGGGCCCGACGCCCACCTGCGCCTGCACTGGCATCTGCGCGCGCGCTGCTTCGCACGTCGCCTGAAGGCCGATGTCCTCCCGCAGCTGCCGGCGAAGACACGCGGCATCGTGCCGGTCGAGCTCGACAACGAGCCCGAGTACCGCCTCGCCGAGCGCGATCTCGTCGCGTGGCTGCAGAGCCAGCCCTTCGATCTGCGCGAGCTCGACGCGAAGGTCGCGGCGGCGTTGCGCGCCGAACGCCTCGTGCGGCTGAACGCGCTCAAGCTGCTCGCCGCGCGCGGCAAGCTCGGGGCGGCGCTCGCCTGGATCCACGACTTCTGCTCCTCGGGCGAGCGGCTCGTCGTGTTCGCCCACCATCGCGAGATCCAGCGCGCCGTGCTCGAGCGCTTCCCCTCGGCGCTGCACATCCTCGGCGAGGACAGTCCCGCCGCCCGCGATCGGGCCCTGCGCGCGTTCCAGTCGCCCGACACCGCCGAGAACCAGCTGATCGTCTGCTCGATCGAGGTCGCGGGCCACGGCATCACGCTGACGCGATCCTCGAACGTCGCCTTCCTCGAGCTCGACTGGACGCCCGCCAAGCACGACCAGGCCGAGGACCGCTGTCACCGCCTCGGCCAGCAGGACACGGTCAACGCCACCTACCTGCTCGCCGCCGGCACGGTCGACGAGACGATCGGGACTCTGCTGGAGCGCAAGCGCGCGGTGATCGGCGCCGTCACCGACGGCCGCGCAGAGGACGAGGAGGGCGTGCTCGACGCCCTCATCCGCGAGCTGCGCGGCGCGCCCTACCAGCGGCTGCGCGCGGTCGCGTGAGCGGACGGACGACTCCCTCGCGCTCTCCCCCCGGCGCCCGTTGGGCGGTATGGCTGGCGCTGAGCCTGACGCTTTTGCTGGCCGCCGCGCTGCGCCTGTGGCAGATCCATGATGTGCCCGGCAACGTCTTCTACGACGCGTCCGTGCGCAGCATGGGCACCTCCTGGCACGACTTCTTCTTCGGCGCGCTGGAGCCCAGCGGGACGGTATCGATCGACAAGCCGCCGGTCGATCTTTGGCTGCAGGTGGCGGCCACGCGCGTGCTGGGGTTCGGCCTGGTCGGACTGCACCTCCCCGAGGCGCTCGGCGGCGTCGCCGCCTGCGGCCTGCTCTTCGGCGCTCTACGGCGACCGTTCGGGTACGCGGCGGCGCTGGGAGCGGCGCTCGCCCTCGCGGTGTTGCCGGTGTCGGTGCTGACCGCGCGCAGCGACACCATGGACTCGGTGCTGGCGGCCCTGGAGGTAGCCGCGCTGTGGCTGTCGTGGCGGGCGCTTGACAGCGGGCGCATGCGCTGGTCGGTGGCGGCGGCCGCGGTGATGGGCTTGGCGTTCGACGTCAAGCTCACGGAGATGCTCATAGCGCTGCCCGCCCTGGCGTTGCTGTGGCTGTGGGCGGCCGGGTCCGGCAGACGGGTGCGCGTCGCGCTCGCCACCGGCGCGACGTTCCTCGCGGTAGCGCTGTCGTGGACGGCGATCGCGTCGCTGACGCCCACCAGCCAGCGGCCATTCCCGATCGGCTCGGCCAACGGGAGCGTCTGGCACGTGACGCTCATATACAACGGCCTGGATCGCCTCTCCAGCCACGGCGCGACCGGTAAGGCCGAAGGCGGAGCCGGCCCGCTGCGTCTACTCAGCGCCGGCCCCATGCAGTACCGGACCCTGATCGGAGTCGCGCTGCTGGCCACCTCACTGCTTGGACTGCTGGCCCTGGCCGTGGCGCTCGCGCGGGGCCGTGAGCACCTGCGGGGAGCTCTCCGCGACCCGCCGGGACGGCTCGCCGTGGGGATCGTGGTGTGGTTCCTCAGCGGGCTGGTCGCCTTCAGCGCGATGGAACGCCTACAGGCCCGCTACCTGGACGCGTTCGCGCCCGCCGTCTGCGCGGTGTTCGGGTGCTCGCTGAGCGCGCTCTGGCGCGGCGGTTCGGGCCGACGCGGTGCCTGGAGAGACCCGGCAAGCTGGAGAGACCCGGCAAGCCGCCGAGTCCTCGCACTACGCATCGTCCTCGTGTGCGCCGGGATCGGCCTGCTGGCGGCCTCGTTAAGCAAGGACGCCTACGTGATCCACCGCGCCCGCACAGACTCGCTGCTGACCGACTTCAGCACACCCGCGCTCAGTCGATACCTGCGCGCCCACCGAGACGGGACCCACTACGAGGTCGTTGCCGCCAACATCAACGACATCGTCGGGCTCGTCGCACGCGACGACCTTCCGGTCCTCGCCCTCAACAGCGTGGACGGACCGCTCACGCGAACCAAGAAGCTGGAAGCTCAGGTGGCTGAGGGTCGTGTGCGCTTCTACTTCGTCGCCTCGCACCCCTGCCACAGCGGGCGCCACTGCCCCTACAACCAGATCTGGGCCTACGCTCACAGCGCTCCCGTGCCGGGCCAGCCCGGCCTGCGGAGCTTCACCGCGCACTGAACCCGCCGGAGCGGCCTCGGGGCTCCCGAGCAGCCTCGGAGCTCGAGCGGCTCCGGAGCTCCCGAGCAGCGCCGGAGCTCCCGAACGGCCCCGTCGTTCATGGGAAAGATCTAATGACGGCTTGGGCGGCTCCTAACCGA
>Ga0116216_10001710_pt1 | contig 15000 bp, 10 predicted proteins | sample Sb_taG_11_FD_89696 | JGI IMG/M metagenome (GOLD analysis project Ga0116216, IMG submission 89696) | Peat soil microbial communities from Weissenstadt, Germany - Sb_50d_3_AS metaG | ecosystem: Environmental > Terrestrial > Soil > Wetlands > Peat | place: Germany: Weissenstadt | collected 2010-09-21
AACGTCAGCCGAGTCGTATCCCGAGTCAAGTGGGCGTTGCGGTGTGTACCCATAGCTTTGCTCGAAACCGGGCACTGTCAAGGGTGCCGCTGTTGTGTCACTGGTTGTGAGCATTTGACCATCTAGAGCGAGTGGCTTCGAACCGTGACAGAAAAGCGTCAACGCTGGAAGATGCACGTATCCGCGATACTCTTGTGAGGCTTCAAAGACAACCCAGCAGGGAATGCCTAAGAAGGAACAGTTCTTGAACGAATAGGGAGGATCTGGGTTGGCCGTAATCTGTAGGAGGGAGCATGCTGCCAGCGCATTTGCGCTTGAGATGCCATCCTGCGTCTCAAGAGCAGTCGCACAATCCCCGGCGCTCACCCCCCACTCTTCAAACTGCATAATCCAAGCAGCTACCTTGACGTCTGGCGTAGACACGATGGTTCCCGAGCCGCTGGAATTGAACTCGAGTGCCTGGCCGACCCACACGACGCAGTCATTGCCGCCACCGGCGATCGTTGCTATCGCAGAGGTGTCTCCCGGGTGGATGTACGATCCCACCTGATACGTCTCGGTATCCCACAGGTCCCCAAATGTGAACGGCGGCCCATCTTGCGGATCCTGACCCGAGAAGGTTCCTGGACTTAGCGAGACACCATCGAATGTTGCGGGTGCATCAGGGGGAGACTGACCGTCGCCGACGATAAACGTCGTCGATGCCTGTGAACTCGCTCCAGCTGTGATGCCCGTCAAGGTGGTAGTGAGCTGCGCGCCCGGCGTCTCCGCCGCGCCCGCGACGACGAGTATGCGACGAACGGGAAGCGACGCGTTCGTATAGATCACAATCAACGACGCGCCCTCCATAAAAGGAGGTGGTGCGGATTCTGTCCATGGGTCAACGCCATTAACAAGGCCTGAGGCGAAGCCTGACAGAGCGTAGGTCCCATTTCCCGTAATGAGCGATGTGACGTTTGCGTCGTAGGCGAAGTTTGAGGTCGTAGGCCAACACGGCGAGCCGCCCGTGCCCACCAACGTTCCGTGGATCAGGCTCGAGTTGACTGCACCGATAGCGTCTTCAGGGCTTCCGACGTTGTCTAGCACGTCCCATAGCACATATGCCGCAGTCACGCGTGAGGCCAGAGGGATACCTTGTAGCGTCACATGCCCAAATCCACGGTCCCGCATTCCCACGCCGGCCGCGACGTAGCCGCCGTGCAACGACGCTGAATAAACGGTGGTGGTCAGAGCATTCGTAGTCGATGCGGGCGCCGCAAGGGCCGTGCTCACCCCACTGGTTCGCCCAGCGATGCCAGATGCAGCGGACGAGGATGTAAACGGGCTAAGCGCCGCGAGATCCGAAATGATCGCGAGAAGGACCAGCGGCACTGAGACGCGCTTCCGTAGAGGGTTGCCCACCATAGGATCACCTCCCTGGACGCAAGCGCCGCCATTGGCACAACAACCTATCCGCCCAGCGTCAGGACGGTAGCAGGCGGACGATTCTAATGTCAACGAAGGTTGTTTGGGCTCCGCAAAGGCCTGTCAATGCGAGTCCCTGTCGGCGGCTACTGCGCAAAGGAGTGGATTTCTCCCGAGTTCGAATTCCCCGATCGATAGCCGTCTCAGCCGAGCGGGGGCAGTTCGTGATCGTGGTCTCGTCCAAAGCGCTGGGGATGACCGGCCTCAACCACAGCGGAAACCGGTCCGGATCCGCCGACAGCATGGCTAGTAGACGACTTTCGCCTTCATGAGCACACAAGCCTTGGAGTTGGAGATGGAGGCCGCCGCTCGGCTTACCTCGGCGGGATGCCACCTGTCGAGTGTCAGTTGCCGATACCCGTGGCTACGAGCGGGGAGTTTACCCGCAGCAGTGGACACCGGACCTGCGCATAGCTCGAGGTCCCAATAGCCACCACTCTGAGATCAGCGTGGTCCAGCCGTTCCTTGGCGCGGCACTACACCTAGCTGAGGGGCTCGGCACATCAGGGGTTGGTTGAAAGGGCCCCCAATACGTTGCTAGGATGCCCACGTCTCGTTCGCGAGTTCGGGGAGGCGCAGATGGGTAACAACCCTAAGACACGATGCCGGACGATCTGGCTGGCCATAGTCATTCCAGCGGCGTTGGGCTTGGCCCTTTCGGCCGGTTCCACCAGCGTGGAGGCGTCATCTACGATGACAATGAAAGTTCCGTGCTCGGGACTCGGCGGGGGATCGTCAGGACTAGTAGCCGCCATCGCTGCGGCCAATGCCTACGGGACAGGACATACAACGCGTCATTCGCTCATTCATTTGATCGGTGGTTGTGATTACGACTTCACTACGGCGGACAACGGTTCGGACGGTGGGAATGCCCTGCCTGTCATCACCTCCCAAATCGCGATAGACGGGGATGACGGCTACACGCAGAACGCGCTCGTGGCGCGTGACGCACGCGCGTCCTCAGAATTTCGTTTGATGGACGTTGCCACGGATGGTTCTCTGATGTTGGAAGGGGTTGACCTTTCCGGCGGCCATGCCGCAGATGGCGCCAGCGGTACGACGACCTCCGCCCCGACCGATGGGTCGCCTGGCGGAGCGATCTTAGACACCGGGTCGCTCAAACTCGAGTCAGGGGTAGTCTCTGGGAATGCGAGTGGTGGGGGGGGGTCCGCTTCCTCCGGGACAGGCGCTTCCGGCGGTTTCGGCGGTGACGGAGGCGGCATTTTCGCATCTGGATCCGCGACGATTGTCGATGCGAGTGTTTCGGGAAACGTCACCGGGAATGGGGGTGATGGTGACTACAGTTTAACGGCATCAGGCGGACTTGGAGGAGATGGTGGTTGGGGGGGAGGCATCTTCAGCAGCGGCCAGCTCACGGTCCACAGCAGCGTCATCTCCTCTAACACGACTGGATCAGGCGGCAGCGGAGGATCCGGACTACCGGGCGGCTCCGGTGGCTTTGGTGGGAGCGGTGGAGGAATCGCGCTAAGCGGCGCTTTAAGCGGCAGTGCGAAAGGAAGTATCCAAGCGGCTCAGATCGCCAGCAACAGTACGGGCGGAGGAGGCAGTGGCGGGGCTAGCATGGATGTCCAACCGGGAGGCAGCGGCGGGGCGGGAGGCAGCGGAGGGGGTGTAGCGCTCGTTTCCGCCGCACTGGCATCAAATGCGATGGCTGTTGGAAACAATACTGGCAACGGAGGCGTCGGTGGCGTTGGCGCTTCGATGGGCGCGACGGGCGCTGGAGGCGACGGCGGTGGCTACCGGGCGCTCGGCTCAACTCTGACACTCAGCTCCGGAAAAATCGATCAAAACGCAGCCGCCGGAAACGGTGGAGCAGTCTTTTGGTTTGGCAGCACCTTGAAGGTCAAGACCACAGCGGTCTCGAGTAACGCGCCCGATAACTGCGCGCCATCAATCATGGGGTGCCCCGCCTAAACTCAACCCTGAAACAGCGATCGGCGATAGGCGCGCCAACCATCTGTCTGCGGCAGGAGCAAGACCTCACAACGTCAGAACTGACGTCCAATACGTTGCGCCCTGGGGAGTTCTGCGCAAGCCAGGAAAGGAGTGCAGAAGGCGCGATCAGGAACGAGTAATTTGGCATTAGCCATCGACCTCGTGAGCGCTCGAACTTATCCTTCGTTGCTTTCGTACCCGTGGTCGACGCGACGCATATCGATGAGGGAGGGCACACGCGCTCTCCCTCAAGGGTTCCGCTCAGCCGCAGGTGAACATAACTGGTGCACCGGAGAGGCCCGTGGACGTGTCGAGGAAGTCGAAAGCCGACCACGCGTAGCAACCTGTGACCATCGTGACCTTGACGGACTTTCCGACACCAAGCGTGCCACTTGATGGCGTCACAGTGTCGGTATCGCTCGGGGTTCCGACGACCGCCCACGTTATTGCCGCCGCGTTCGAGGACTTGGGGTTGGACAGCGTCACATGACAGGTCACCACGGCACCAGTCGGACCACTCTCCACGCACCCCCCGGGTCCGTCGCCCGGAATGCTGACGAAGTTTGTGCTGGCCCTTAATGATCCGTGTAGGCTCGCATTGGAGGCGGCAAAGCCGGCGATGGCAGAGCCAACCAACAGCGCGGTGGCCGCGGACGCGCCCGCGGTCGCAAGGTACGGCCGAATACTCATGGTTCTCCTAACTTCTCAGAACGAGCAAATAACCCAGGTCACAACAGTCCAATTGGCGGGCCATTCGGATACTGGTAGCCATTAGCCTGGTAGTCCGAATACCATCCTGTGGCGTCCGTTCCGCCCAATGTCCCAATGTTGTGTGGCTGTGATTCTTCCAAGGTGAAGCCGGCTTCGGCACTGCCGTCGGTTGGGACGTTGGCAAGACTTGAGCCTCCGCCGACGGCATAACTTTCGCCCGGACTTGGACACAGCGCGATCGACCACTGATAGGTGCCACCCGGTACTCCATTTCCGCCGGAACCACCGCTCAGGGTAGTGCTGGTGACAACGACGTCCCCTGACGCACTCGCCGGGGGTCCTGTGGGCCCTGGCGGGCCCTGCGGTCCAGATGGTCCTTGGGCACCAGTTGCACCGGGGACGCCCTGGGCATTGATCGTTACCTGGACCGTCCCGCTGGGACATTTACCCTTGACCTCGACCGTGAGCACCTCTTTCGGGCTCGAACACGCCGTGTAGGGTCCTGGTGGGGTTGTCACGGCGGTGGCGGCGAACGCCGCTGCTGGAATGAGTGCTGCGAGCGCGACGAGACCCGCCAGCTTGCGAGGCGCTGTCAAAACTATCTTGTGTTGTGGATTTGTGTTCATTGCTTAGTTCTCGTCCTCCCACATGTCGGTGAATCCCTGACCCTTTGACCCAAGAACAGTCGGCAACGCGAGTACGTTCTGACTCGAGTCCCAGACCGCGATCGGGTAGTTAACCAGCCCGCCGATGGCGAGCTTCTTGCCTCCAGCAGTCGCGAAGCACGCGGAGAACCCCAGCTTGTTACCGGGAGCGTTCCACTCTGGAAGATTGCCCTGAGTGATGTTGTCAAAAGGCACCTCAGCGATCCACTCCGCAGATTGGCGCTGACAACCGGGCGCGCACACCGCGGAGACGGTTTTGGTCTGCTTGTGCCCTTTGTTCAGATCCGCGACGGTGATCTTGAACTTGCCGCTGACGTACGCGACTGTTGCTTGCATCTGGTCACCCTGATAGACCCGATAGAGGGATGTGATCACACCACCGGGTTCGATGAACCAGTAGGCCTCGTACGTGGTCGGCTGGCCCTGGTTGCACTGAGCGAACGTTCCGCCGGACTCCTCGGTGTTGTTACCGAGCTGGAATCCGTCCATGCCCACCCAGGTCATCACACCTTCGGTCGCGAGTCCCAGGCAAGTGACATTCGGGACTGCCCACTTTCCGGTGACAGCGGTGAACTTCGACGTGGCAACGGCGGCATAGCCAGACCAGTTGAAGTCGCACATCCCATCGCCGGGTGCGGGACAGCCGCTGCCGGCTCGCGCCGTCGATGAGCTCCCGACGATAGCCGCAAACCCCAGTGTCGCGACCGCGAGGGCGATTCTGATCCGTTTCATGTGTCCCCCTTTCGCCATCCCTATCTACAGTTCTTGGTGGCTACGCCGTCGAGCGGGGTCGACGCGCGTTCATATCAGGCAATCTGTCGTGTGATCCAGAGGCGCACCGCTCGGCGGCTCACCACCGCTCGATGAGCGTGGACGGCTCGTCGTTCGTGACGGAGTAGTTCCCGCCGGCCATGCAGAAGGCGCTACTGACGCAGCTGACACCATAGAGGACGTTGTCTTGGGCATTGCTCGTGTTGGGCGAGTTGACCAGGCTCCAGGCGGTCCCATTCCATTTCTCGATGAGGGTCCGCGAGTTCGTGCTCCCCGGGAACTGCCCGACGGCCATGCAGAAGGTGCTGCTGGCGCAACTGAGACTGTAAAGGTAGTTGTCCTGGGTGCTGCTGCTGTTCGGCGAGCTCACTAGGCTCCAGGTGCTGCCATTCCACTTCTCGATGAGTGTCTGGGCGTTCGTGCCGCTGTAATCACCGGCGGCCATGCAGAAGGTCGTGCTCACACAGGTGATCCCGTCGAGGTCGTTGTACTGGGTGGGACTGCTATCGGGTGAGCTCACGACGGTCCATGTGTTCCCGTTCCACTTCTCGATGAGGGTTTGATCATTGAGACCGTTGTTGTAATCTCCCGCAGACATGCAGAAACTGGCACTTGTGCAAGTTATCCCGTCGATGAAGTTCCACTGGCTCGCACTGCTATTGGGCGAACTGACGACCGTCCAACTACTGCCGTTCCATTTTTCGATCAGTGTTTGATAGGTCGTGCCGGTGTAGAAGTAGCCGCCGGCCATACAGAAGGTGCTGCTGACGCAGCTCACACCTCCGCTGAGGGCGTCGAGGCTGCTTTGGTCCGGCGAGCTGATAAGGGTCCAACTACTCCCGTTCCACTTCTCAGCCAGCGTACCGTTGAAAGACTCACCGACGGCCATGCAAAACGAAATGGTCGCGCAGCTCACGCTGTCAAGCTCGCTGTACCCGGTACTACCGGCATTAGGCGAAGCAATCACATTCCACGTCCCCCCATGCCACTTCTCTGTAAGGGTCTGGTTCATGGACCCGTTGAAGTAGGCGCCGACGCTCATGCAGAACGTGCTGCTGACGCAACTGATGCCGTGCAGGGTGTCCTGCGTGCTGTTCATGTTCGGCGACCCGACGACGCTCCAAGCGGTTCCGTTCCACTTCTCGATGAGAGTCTGCTCATTCGAGCCGACTGCGTAGTAGCCGACTGACATACAGGAGATGCTGGTGGCGCAACTCACTCCGTTGAGCTCATCGGTAACACTGCCGGCAGCGTCGGGCGAACTCACGAGAGCCCAACTGGATCCCTCGGCGATAAGCGTCTGCTCAGTTCCGGCGTTGGTGTAATAGCCGTCTGCCATGCAGAGGCTGGTGCTGACGCAGCTCACTCCGTTGAGGAAGTTGTCCTGGGTGTAACTGGTATTCGCAGCGTCGGTGATGGTCCAGCCGGATCCACTCCACGACTGCACGACGGTTTGATCATGCGAGCCACCATCAGTCTCTGGGAAGTAGCCCGCGGCAACACAGAAGCTGAGCGTCTTGCACGTGACGCTAGTGAGTTCAGCGCCGACGACTGAGTCTGGACCGCTTAGTGTCCAGACGCTCCCGTTCCAGGTCGCGGTCTCGCCTTCATTGTACGTGCCATCGAAGTAGTAGCCTGCGGCCATGCAGAATCCGACGCTGACACAGCTCACCCCGTTGAAGGTGTTGTTCTCGGTGCTGCTGCTGTCCGGCGAGCTGATCAGGCTCCACGTAGCCCCGTTCCACATCTCGGTCAGCGTTTGCCAATTCGTGCCGTTGGAGTAGTAACCGGTGGCCATGCAGGAGCCGACACTGCTGCAGCTCACGGCGTTGAGGAAGTTCCATTGGGTGCTGCTGGTGTTCGCCGAGCTGGCCTGGCTCCAGACGCTCCCATTCCATGTCTCGATGAGTGTCTGGTTGTACGCGCCGTTGTAGTAGTCACCGGCTGCAATGCAAAAGCTGTTACTGACGCAACTCACGCCTTTGAGAATGTTGTCCTGACTTTCGCTGGTGTCGGGGGAGCTGACGACGCTCCAGCCGCCCCCACTCCGGCTCTCGACGAGTCCCTGCTCGTTCGTGCCGTTGTAGAACTGCCCGACGGCCATGCAGAAGCCGCTGCTGACGCAGCTCACACCGTTGAGTACATTGTTCTGAGGGACACTGGCATTCGGTGAGCTCACAATGGTCCAGTGGGGCGATGCAGCTTGCGCTGAGGCACTGCTCATCATCAGCGCCGCAACTGCGGCTCCCACGAAGCCCGTCATGGCTTTATGCGGGCCGGCTATGCGCACGAGACAGTCCTCCGCAACACAGCCCGCAGCCGAGCGATCCGCCTTGCTGTCACCGGTCTGATCGAGACCACGGAAGACCCATCCCCTACCGCGAACCGGCTGACAGCGCGAGAGCCGAGTGTTTCGCGTCAGGCTGAATACTAGTGCGCTGCGTTGCGGTTGTGTGGCGGGAGTGACGCTTTTGGTGGGATGGACGCAAAAGATCTGAGTTCAGGTTGGTACGCAAAGTCGTGGCGACCAGCTCGGTTGAGCGGGACCTACAGATTTCGGACCGGATCAACGCGGTCGACACCCGCCACCACAACGGAGCGGCACGCCCATACCCAAGGCGCTTCCAATCCGTCACGAGCTTCTGTCAATGGCCATCCGGAAGTCCGCAGTTGTGGCCAAGCAGAAATCCGCACCCCTGGCTATGAAGGTGCGGATGTCAGGTCTTCGGCGCGCGACCACCTCCTCGTGACTTCGCCTCTTTCATGCGGAACGACTCGCCTTCGGTAACCACGACCACGGCGTGGTTGCTGGAGTCCTCACTGATAACGAGTTCGAAGCTGCGAAGGACAATGTGATTCGCTCCGAGTGACGTTTGTGGGCATCTCCTCCCGGTGAGTCTCCTCTAAGGAGTGTGCCAAGCGGCTTGATATCGGCAATCGTCAGATCGGCCGGGGATCGCCCTCGACCTCACTAATCCAATGGCTGACTTCGTATTAATCGATGTCGACGATTCTGCGAAACGCTCGCACCGAGGACGGCGAAGGTCTGCCACCGTCGGCAACCGCTGAGGCTTATCCCTCAGCGACGGTGTCCGCCAGGCTTTCGACAAGCCGGCGCATGAAGGCGCGAATGGTCGCCTCGGCCACGCGATGTAAGAGCAAGCGGTCAAGTCGCTGGCCGACCGCTCCGAGTGGAGGGTCGTAGCTGCCGCGCAGGCTCAAATGAGTGATCTTCGGACTCAGGGCAGCGACCTCGAGATCAGCACTCAGGACGGGAAAAATGCCCTGCGGGCCCGTGGCCCGCCACGTCAGCGGCACGACCGTGGACTCCCCACGCACAATGAGTTCAGCGGCGTGGAGGGTGACGGCCTTGCTGAGCATCGGCAGCGATGCGATCGGGCCCACCCGGAGGCGACGCGCCTTCGCTGGCGGCGCCCGCCGCGAGTCCAGAGAGCCACTCACCGTGGTCGGCGCTGATGCGCGCACACACCCACTCCGCGGGAACAGGCACGAACGCGTAGTCGTACAAGAGCACGATGTGACCTCTCAGCGGCTGAATTCGGCCATCATCCGGCAGGTGCGGGACGTCGGGCTAGGGCGCAAAGTCACCACTCGCCCGCATTTCAGCCTGGGAATCGTCCCCGCCGTGGCGCGAGTACCTCGACAGCTCGGAGTCGGCTACAACCGTAGGAGGAGCCGTGATAGTGGGCCCGGCGGACCATCGTCGAGTGGCACCGTGGCCGAGTCCGACCTTGCATAGGCGCCTCCGTTATGGCGGCCGTCACGAGCGGTAGCTCCGTCGGGGAGACGACCTCCGGGGGGTCGAAACCTTTCAGCTTCGGGTGAACGGACGAGGAGCCAAGTTTGGCGGCCCAAGTCGAGGGAGGCGACGGGCGAAGAGGCGGGACTGCTGCCTGATGAAGGCCAGCTTGACCATCCCAGCGGGGCGGCGCACTATGGGGCGACCGAGCGGGAACAGGCCGCCGGAGACGCTCATACGGCCGGGCGATTTGGCAGTGACCGAGCAATACATCATCGGGGAGTTGTCGGTTCGGCTAGTGCAGCTGGAAGCCGTCGCTCCTAACGAGGAGTTTGCATGTGAGTTCGCCCGGCTGCGGGTGGAGACCGAGAAAGCGCCGTTTGAGACGCTGCCCTACGTAGCCCTGCACGCCCTCAACCTGATCCGCGGGCTTTGCCGGGACTCTCTGTCGCGAGGTGACCTCCGGGCACTGACCTCTCAAGCGACGATGGCAGCTGACCTTAAGGAGTTCGCCGTCTCTGCAAGGCTGCTATCGGAAGGCTAGAGTGGGGGCGTTCACCCTGGGATGGAGAGATGCGGGTCAGGCGGTAAGTCGGAGGTCGACCAATGGCAGTGGAAGTGCAGGTCACTGAAGCCCAGATCGCGGTGCACTGGCGCGAGGAGGATTACTTCGCCCCGCCACCGACGTTCATCGGACAGGCGAATGCCAGCGACCCCAGCATCCGCGAGCGGTTCCGCGAGGAGAACTTCCCGGAGTGCTTCAAAGAGTACGCGGACCTGCTCACCTGGGATAAATACTGGCACACCACTTTGGACACCAGCAATCCGCCGTTTTGGAAGTGGTTCGTCGGTGGCCGGCTCAACGCGAGCGTCAACTGTGTCGATCGCCACCTTGCGAAATCCCGCAACAAGGCAGCTCTCGTTTGGGTCCCAGAGCCCGAAGCCGAGGAGACCAAGGCGATCACCTACCAGGAGCTCTACAAACGGGTTAACGAGTTTGCTGCGCTCCTGCGTGGTTTCGGCGGCGTGAAGGTCGGTGACCGCGTCACCTTTCATATGCCGATGGTTCCCGATCTCCCCGTTTCGATGCTCGCCTGTGCCCGCCTCGGCGTGATCCACAACCAGGTGTTCGGCGGGTTCAGTGGGACAGCTTGTGGTGGCCGTATGGCCGACTCCGGGAGCACCATCCTAGTGACCATGGATGGGTATTACCGCAACGGTGAACTCATCGACCATAAGGCCAAAGCCGATGAAGCGATCGCCGCTGCGCGCGAGCAGGGGATCGAGGTCGAAAAGGTGCTGGTGTGGCGACGTCATCCGGGTCAGTACAGTTCCAAGACCCCGATGGTCGAAGGCCGGGACTTCTTCGTCGACGATCTGTTGAAAGACTATGCCGGCAAGATGGTCGAGCCGGTGTCGATGCCGGCCGAAGCGCCGCTCTTCATGATGTACACCAGCGGCACGACCGGACGTCCGAAGGGGTGTGTCCACAGCACGGGTGGATATCTCGCTTACGTGACTGGGACGTCAAAGTTCTACCAGGACATTCACCCGGAAGATACGTACTGGTGTTTTGCCGACATTGGATGGATCACCGGGCACTCCTACATCGTCTACGGTCCTCTCTCGCTCGGGACGACGAGCGTGATGTATGAGGGGGTGCCGCTCTATCCGGACGCAGGCCGTCCCTGGAGGATTGCGGAGCGTCTCGGGGTGAATATCTTCCACACAGCCCCCACCACCATCCGAATGCTCCGCAAGTTCGGTCCGGATGAGCCGGCGAAGTACGACTACCACTTCAAGCACATGACAACGGTTGGCGAGCCTATCGAGCCGGAGGTGTGGCGCTGGTATCACCGGGTCGTGGGCAAAGGCGAAGCGGTCATCGTCGACACGTGGTGGCAGACGGAGAACGGTGGATTCCTAGGCAGCACGCTCCCCGCACTCGACCAGATGAAACCAGGCAGCTGCGGCCCGGGAGTCCTCGGCATCTATCCCGTGATCTACGACGAGGAGCGCAATGTCATCGAGCCCGGAAGCGGTCGAGCAGGGAACATCTGCATCCGCAACCCCTGGCCTGGCATCTTCCAGACGATCTGGGGTCAACCCGAGCGGTTCGTGGATACCTACTTCAGGAAGTACAACCGGGACCCGGAGAGCAAGGACTGGCGCGACTGGCCATACCTCGCGGGTGACGGCGCCGTCCAGGCACCGGATGGCTACATTCGGATCCTTGGCCGTGTCGACGACGTGATCAACGTGGCCGGGCACCGATTGGGAACCAAAGAGCTCGAGTCGGCATGCCTCACGGTCGATGAGATCGCCGAGGCGGCGGCGGTCCCGGTCATTGACGACCTTCGCGGACGTGCGGTGGAAATGTATGTGGCACTGAAGCCGGGGGTGCAACCGAGCGACGAAATCAAGAAGAAGATCGTCGAAGCGATCGACCGTGAGATCGGTAAGATCGCGCGTCCGCACAATGTCTGGATTGTTCCCGACATGCCCAAGACGAGGTCAGGCAAGATCATGCGGCGGGTGATCGCGTCGATCTCCAACTTCACCGATATTGGCGATGTGACCACGCTGGCGAATCCTGAGATCGTGGAGAGTATCCGCCACCAGGTCCAGACGGAGAAGGTGGCCAGAGGCGACCAACCGCGCGAGTTGTCGCCGCAGGAACTTGAGGAGATCAAGGCTTTCGGAAGCGTTGAATAGCGCGAGATCCAAGGCGATCAGAACCTCGCACTGATCTTGGCCCGACTCCGGGCGCTCGGAGCTTTGCATTCGCGCGCCAACCTGTCGAGCTACCTGCTCGGCGCGAGCGACGAGTTGCGGTCACACTTCTTGATCAGCGCTCCAATTCGATTGTCCAACGCTGACTATCGGCCACACGTCGCAGCGGATAATTGGCATCAGCTCTCGCGATCGCTGCTGGGCGACTAAACGGGGAGGATCACTCACACGTGATGGGACAGCATGTGCACATTCGCGACAGCGAACGTCTGACACTTCCGCGGCCTTCACTGGAGCATGAATGACCGGTACCGAGCAACACTTCACCATGCATGCGGACGGAACGCCGACTGCACCGGGGCGTTACGTCGACGTCGACTCGATTGAATCAGTCGAGTTCCTCCCTGGGCTCGCGTTTCGACCGGTCCTCGCTGAGCGGACAATGATCAACTTCGTGTCCTTCGAGGCGAACACCGAAGCTCCGATGCACGTCCACGAGGAAGAGCAGATCGTCCTCGTCATCGCAGGCGAGTTCGAGTTCGAAATCGATGGCGACGTTCGCACGATGCACGCAGGTGACGTCGCTGTCATTCCCAGCTGGGTGCCTCATGGAGCACGCACGCACGGCAATTCGTGCCGGGAGATCGATGTCTTCAACCCTCCGAGACGCTCCCTCGTGGATCTCGCACGTAGTCAGGCGGCATCTCCACACCCGTCGAGCCTGTAAGAAGAGCTCGGGCGGGGTGATCGAGCATCGCACACGGCGGGCGCTGCTGCGACGTTGAGTCGCCCGCATACCGGACCCTGACGGGGACTAACTCCCCGGGGCCCGATTAGTCCGTGTGCGGCCGTCAGCGGACACTACGCAGTCGATCATAAGCATCGGAGGTGTCGGATCAGCCGATGCCGTCGAGTTCGGGCGGTGCGAGCTCGGCACACGGCGTCACAGCAACTAACGTGGCATTACTCGATCCTGGACCAGCCGATTTGGTCGGCTGTCAGTCCCCCATGAGCGAACCGTCGATCTCCATTGCCCACCGAGTCTCCGGAGCCGAGTCCCAGGTGACGTGCTTGTAGGCAGATCACGAGGCGACAGCCCGTAGGATGCGCTCAACGTCTCCGGTAGACCTAGTGTCCGGGATAGCCCAACCATTGCCGGCTCGGCAGGCGGATGGATGCCGAGAAGCTCAACCAGTACGCACGTTGGAGATCAACCAACGAGGATAGAGTTTGTGAACATCGTGCATCGTGGTAGTCAATCAGCTGGCCGGAAGTACACGGAGCTCGCCCGTGCGTGGCGGCGGCGATTCCGTGTCTTGTTTGCCGCGTGGTTGGGGCTCGCCGTCGTCTTCGGTGCCATCGGCTTCGTGGTTAGCGGGCAGTGGAAAGTCACGTTCGGGATCGCGGCAGGTTTGCTGCTGGGAACATTGCTCTGGCTCAGGGATTCACCTCCGGCGCGGATCCAGAATTGGCGATGGGGGAGTGATGGCGAGCGCAAAACTGCGAGGGCCCTGCAGCGTCTCTCCCCTGCGGATTGGAGGATCTGGCACGACCTCCAATGGGAGGACGAGACAAACATCGACCACGTTGTCGTTGGTAGCGAAGGCGTCTTCTTGCTGGATACCAAGGACTGCTTCGGGCACGTTACCGTCGACAACCATGGCCTTCACTTTCAGTGGCTCGAGGACCCCGACATGGTATCCGAATACCGTGGAATCTTTGCGAAAGAAGGGAGTGCGAGCGCCGCACTAAAGGAGCGGATTCAGGACGGGACCGGAGTCAGGACATGGGTGGAACCCGTGGTCGTCCTCTGGGGGCAGTTCGATCAAGGTCCGACTCAGGTAAACAACGTCACCTTCATACGGGGCAGTGAGCTGGTGGACTGGTTGTGCGGGACGCACCCTCAGAGCAGGCGCTTCGATGTTGCGAGGGTCAGCGCCCTCCTTGATACAGCCGCCCGGAACGGCCTCGGTCGGCGCCCACGCCCCACCCGCCGACCCAAGGATGGGTGACCCTTGCATCAGTCGATGACCAGCACCAGGATCGTCGGATCAGCTGATACCCGTGCGTTCACAGTCGCCGTGATCAGGGACGGGTCGTAGACGGGCTAAGTCCACATTAGCCAGTCGCACTCTCCCCGAGCATGCTCAAACCGAAAACGGCCGACAGGTCGGGTAGCGCGGATGAGGTCGCTGGTGTCGCCCGACGACCGACTATCCGGGCTCTGATCGTTACCCGACTCTAGTCATGGTCAGACGACTGAGGAGGAGTTCAGCCGTGACCCCTCGCGTGGCTAGGCGCCAGCCTCCTTCCGCGGAACCATCCAGATCTCGCCGACCAGCCTTGCTTGGGCCGTCGCATGACGCGCTCTGTCCCTACGCAACCGGGTTGTGACACTGCGGTAGGCCAAATGCTCGTGGCGACCGTGTTGCACTGGCTGCGCTGCCGCTCATGAACGCCACGCCTGCCCATTGATTCCCGTCCGGCCGACCTCGGCCCTCTTGTGCATTTGCGCCCTGGCCGCGCTATCCGGCATGTCGGCACGGGCCGATGCCACACCGACTCCCGGCGGCAGTCCGAGCCCGAGCCCGACCTCCCCGCCAAGTCCTGAGGTCGTGCAGTTGCAGTCGAAGGCGCAGGCACTGGAGCAGCAGATCATGGCGGTGCAGATGCAGGCCGCGCCGGTCGAGGCGCAGACCGTGCAGGCTGGGCAGCAGGCCGCCGCGGAGCAAACACAACTGGACACCGATCAGGTGGAGCTGGCCGCTGCCAACTCGCAGCTCGCGAAAACAACGGGGCTCACGCAGGCGGCGCAGGCAACGCTGCAATCGGACCGCAGCAGCCTCGCCGCGCTGATCGTCGCGAGGTACGTCGTCACGACCAACGACACCGCACTCACCACGCTGCTGCAGAGCAGGACACTCCTGGACGCACTCGACA
>Ga0116216_10001716_pt1 | contig 14974 bp, 15 predicted proteins | sample Sb_taG_11_FD_89696 | JGI IMG/M metagenome (GOLD analysis project Ga0116216, IMG submission 89696) | Peat soil microbial communities from Weissenstadt, Germany - Sb_50d_3_AS metaG | ecosystem: Environmental > Terrestrial > Soil > Wetlands > Peat | place: Germany: Weissenstadt | collected 2010-09-21
CATCTACGACCCTGAGGAGGGCGACCCGGACGGAGGCATCCCCACGGGAACCGCCTTCGAGGACATCCCGGACACGTGGTTCTGCCCGGTTTGCGGCGCTCGTAAGCGCGACTTCGTCCTCTACGAGGATTGATCTGACCGACTGGGACGCACTGCTCGCGTTCGACGGCGAGCACGTCTGGCATCCCTACAGCGCGCTGCCCGGCGCGCAGGCGCCGCTGCCAGTGGGTTCGGCTGAGGGGGTGCGCCTAAAGCTGGCGGATGGGCGTGAGCTGATCGACGGTATGTCCTCGTGGTGGTGTGCGATCCACGGCTACCGCCATCCCGTGCTCGATGAAGCGGTGCGGGAGCAGCTGACTCGGATGGCGCACGTGATGTTCGGCGGGCTCACACACGAGCCGGCGATACGCCTGGCCAAGCGCCTGGTCGAGCTCGCCCCCGATGGCCTCGAGCGAGTGTTCTTCGCGGACTCCGGGTCGGTGTCGGTCGAGGTCGCGATCAAGCTGGCGCTGCAGTATCAGCGCGCGCTCGGGCACGCGGACCGCACGCGACTGCTGACCGTGAGGGGCGGCTATCACGGCGATACGTTCGGCGCGATGGCGGTGTGCGATCCGGTTGGCGGGATGCACAGCCTGTTCAAAGGTGTCCTGGCGGAGCATGTGTTCGCGCAGCGCCCGCCCGTTGGGTTTGACGCCGGGCTGGACAAGGGCTGGGCTGCGCATGTGCGCGAACTGATCGCCGCGCACGCTCACGAGCTGGCAGCGGTGATCGTGGAGCCTGTCGTGCAGGGGGCCGGGGGGATGCGGGTGTACGCGCCAGAGTGCGTCACGTTGCTGCGCGAGGTATGCGATGAGCGCGGGCTGCTGCTCGTGCTGGATGAGATAGCCACGGGATTCGGGCGCACGGGCACGCTGTTCGCAAGCGAGCACGCGGGCGTGGCCGCGGACGTGATGTGCGTCGGCAAGGCGCTCACCGGCGGGTACATGACGCTCGCCGCGACGCTGTGCACGACCGCAGTGGCTGAGGCCGTCTCCGGCGGCGAGGGCGACGGGCTGATGCACGGACCGACGTTCATGGCCAATCCGCTCGCGTGCTCGGTCGCGCTGGCGTCGCTGGAGTTGCTCGCCGACGGTGGCTGGCGCGAGCGGGTTCTGGCAATCGAACGTGGTCTGCGCACGGGACTGGAGCCGGCGCGCGAACTGCCGGGCGTCACAGACGTGCGCGTGCTGGGTGCGATCGGGGTAGTGCAGCTTGACCATGATGTGGACATCCCAGCCGCGACCGCCGCCGCGCTCGATCGGGGGGTGTGGCTGCGGCCGTTTCGCGATCTGATCTACACGATGCCCGCCTACGTTATGGACGAAGACGACCTGGCGAGGGTGACCGCGGCTGTGATCGATGCCGCACGTGCGGGCTCAGGAGGATGAGCTCTCCAGCCAGCGCCGCCGAGGCAGCCCTGCGCCGGCTCTCGCCAGGTCGGCCGCACCGGGATTTCGCACACGACTCAGGCCCACGACCTCGACCTTGCCCAGGTGAGCGATCGTGTCGCGGTTGGAGCGCTCCAGTTCCGTGGGTGTCTCGGGCCACGGTGTCAGCACGACTGCGCGCACGTCCAAGCCGGCGCTGTTTGCAGCCTCGAGAGTCAGCAGCGTGTGGTTGATCGTGCCCAGCCCTGCGCCCGCGGCGATTACGACTGGTAGCCCGAGCGCGGCGGCTAGATCGCGCACCGTGAGCTCATCGGTCAGCGGGACCAGCAGCCCGCCGACTCCCTCCACGATCAAGGCGCCCTCGCCGGTCCCCGCCCTGCGCGCGCGTGCGATCAGATCGGCCGGATCGATCGCCTCGCCCGCCAGCCGGGCCGCGAGATGGGGCGAGACGGCGGGGCCGTAGCGCAGCGGCGCCACCTCCTCGGGGGACATGCTGGCGACGCTTGCCAGCAGCTCGTGATCGGGTGGCCATCTGGTCTGCGATCGATCGTCGAGTCCGGTCACGACGGGCTTGTGCGCGCGCACCCGCTCGCCGGCGGCCGCCATCGCCGCCAGCAGCGCCGCGCTCAGGATTGTCTTGCCGACGCCCGTGCCGGTGCCCGTAACGAAGAGCCCGCGCATGCCCGCGCTCGCGCTCCGGGCGGCTAGGCCGCGCGGTGAACGACGATGTCGCGCTCACCGTCGAACGGAACCTTCAGCTGTGGAGCTTGTCCCGGCGGGATGAGCGCTGAGGCAGCGGCCGGCGCCAACGCGAATGCCTGCCGCTCCGGATCGCCGGGTACGTCCGTGTGACGCGAAGACTCCAGCGCGCGCCCCCCCGCCCTCGCCAGGTCCAGACCCAGTTTGTGTGCGGCGTCGCCGATTACTCGCGCCGCGTCGCGGAGCTCATCGGCGGTGTGACTGGCCATCACCGCCAACCGCAACCTCGACGTGCCCGGGGCGACGGTCGGCGGGCGGATCGCCTGGGCGAACACGCCCCGCCGCAGTGCAGCCTCGCACAGGCTCACCGCCGCGCGCTCCTCGCCGACGATCAGCGGGACGATGTGCATCTCCACGTCCTGCGCCGGAATGCCTTCGGCCGTCAAGGCGCGGCGCAGCACGCGCGCGTTGGAGCGCAGCCGCTGCACGCGATGCGGGCGCTCTTCCAGCAGCTCCAGCGCCGCCAGGGCGCCCGCGATCACGGGGGGTGGGGGGGCGGTCGAGAAGATCAGCCCACGCGCCGTGTTGATCAGGTAGCGGATCGTTTCCCCGCGCGCGCACGCATACGCGCCGTATGAGCCGAGCGCCTTGCCGAGGGTGCCGATCACGATGTCGACCTCGCCCTCCAGCTCCGCCTGTGCGATAGCGCCACGCCCGCCCGGGCCGAGCACGCCGATGGCGTGCGCCTCGTCCACGATCGTGCGCGCGCCGTGCTCTCGCGCCAGCTCGACAATCTCGGCCAGAGGGGCGATGTCGCCGTCCATCGAGAACACCGAGTCGGTGACGATCAGCCGCCGGCCGCTGCCGCCGTGACGGCGCATCAACCAGTCGAGATGGTTGATGTCGCGGTGCCGGTACACGAGCACCTCCGCCCGAGACAGCCTGCAGCCGTCGACGATCGAGGCGTGGTTTAGCTCGTCGGAGAACACCGTGTCGCCGCGTCCCGCCAGCGCGCCGATTGCGCTCGCGTTGGCGAGGTAGCCCGAGCCGAACAGCAAGCACTCCTCACTGCGCTCGAACGCCGCCAGGCGCTGCTCCAGGCGGCGGTGGATCGTCATCGTGCCCGATACCAGCCGCGACGCGCCCGCGCCGACACCCCAGCGCATCGCCGCCTCCGCCGCCGCCTCACGCACGCGCGGGTGGTCGGCCAGGCCGAGGTAGTTGTTTGAGCACAGCAGCAGAACCGGCTTGCCGTCGAGCACCACTCGCGGTCCCTGTGGTCCGCTCACCATCCGCAGGCGCCTGCTCAATCCGAGCCGCTCCAGTTCCCCCAGGCGCTGCTCGATCTCGTTCATCTCAACCTCAGCCGACCGGCACCTTGTTAGCCGCGCCGTCAGGGCGAGGTGGTATCGACTGCTTGGCCTTGAACCGCAACTGCGTCGAGGGATCCCACAGGCGCACCTCCAGACCAGCCTGGCTGGCGGGGGCTTGGTCGAGCAGATCTTCAACGACGTCCGGCGTCTCGCCGTCCAGCCAGCCCGACCGGTTGTCCGGTCGGGGATTGGCGCCATTGTCCGGTTGGCGTGCCACGTTCAGGCCGAGTTCCTCGAACATTGCCCTGTCCTGTTCGGGCTCTGAGCCGAGCGTCGTCAGGAAGTTGCCCATCATCACGCCGTTCAGCCCCGCCTTTACGGCGAGCGGCTGCAGCTCGCCGAGGTTCTCCACGCGCCCGCCGCACAGCCTGAACAACGCCTCGGGCAGGATCAGCCGGAATATCGCTATCCACTTGACGGCCTCCCACGGGTCGATCGGCTCGCGGTCTCCGAACTTCGTGCCCGGCCTGGGGTTAAGCAGGTTGATCGGCACGCTCGTCGGATCGATCGCCGCCAGCTCGAAAGCCATCTCCACGCGCTGCTCGCGGCTCTCGCCGAGGTTGAGGATGCCCCCAACGCACGTCTCCAGCCCGGCCTCGCGCACCGCTTCGATCGTCCTGATCCGCCCCTCGTACTTCACGGTGCTCGACACCTCGTCGTAGTAGCTCTGCGCCGTCTCCACGTTGTGGTGCACGCGCTGGATCCCAGCCTCCTTCAGCGCCTGCGCGCGCGCAGGCGACATGTGCCCGATCGACGCGCATCGCTTCAGATTGGTGTGCTCAGCCACCATCCTTGCGCCTTGCAGGATCCGCTCGAAGTCGCGCTTGGACAGCCCCTGGCCCTGCGTGACCATGCAGAACCTGTGCGCCCCCGCCGCTTCGGCCGCCCGCGCATGCTCGAGGATCTGCTCGGGGCTCATCATCGCGTGCATCGGTGTCTGCGCCTCGGCAAACCGCGACTGCGCGCAGAACCCGCAGTCCTCTGCGCATCCCCCTGACTTGGCGTTGACCAGCGAGCACATGTCGGTCGAGTCGTCGAACCGCTGCACTCGCGCCTCCCACGCACGCTGCACGAGCGCTTCGATCCGGGCGTGATCCTCGATCTCGCCGAGGCGCGTGGCCTCCTCGTGGGTTATCAGCGGCGGCATGTCCCGAACGTTATGCCGCGCGGCGGACGGCTATTCGTTTTTCCAGCGTGGCGGGCGCTTCTCCGCAAACGCCCGCATCCCCTCGCGCATGTCCGCTGAGGCGAACGATGCCCGTCGCAGCTCGATCAACTCCCGCTCGACGTCCTGCGCCAGCTCGCTCTCCGCCCGCAGCAGCGCCGCGATCACGCGCTTGTTGCCGAGTTGAGCCAGCGGCGCGTTGCTGGCCAGCTCGCCCGCCAGCTCGCCTGTCACCGTCTCCAGGTCGGTCTCCGCCGCGACGCGGTTGACCAGGCCCCAGCTCAGCGCCGTCTGCGCGTCTATGTACCTGCCGAGCAGAAACAGCTCGCGCGTGCGCGCCGCGCCGATCGCGTCTATGAACCGCCGCAGCCCGGTGTGCGAGTACACGAGCCCCAGCTTTGCCGGCGGCATTCCCAGCTTGATCTGATCGCTCGCAACTCTGAGGTCGCACGCCAACGCGAGCTCCAGCCCGCCCCCGATCGTGTGTCCTGGCAACGCAGCCACCGTCGGCCACGGGAACGCCTCCAGCGCCTCGATCGCTTCGGTGAACGGGTGCGCCACGAGCTTCTCCGCGCGCTGTTCGAACTCGTCCTCGGGAATCTCGCCGATGTCATACCCGGCGGAGAACATTCCGTGCGCGCCGGTCACGATCACGCAGCGCACCCTGGATTGAGGCCCACCCACCCCGGCGTACTCGCCGAGCGTCGCCGTGATCGCGTCGAGGATCGGATGATCGAGCGCGTTGCGCTTCTCCCTGTTGGAGATCGTCAGCCGCACCACGCCGTCGGCCGGCTCATCGATGAGCAGCTTGCCCCCGGCCAGCTCGCGCGTATCGGTGTCGGTGGACACCGCTTCTACTCCAGCACGACCAGCGTGTCGCCCTCGTTGACAGCCTGGCCCTCCTCACAGCGGATCTCCGCGACCGTGCCCGCGTCTTCGGTCTCGACCGGCATCTCCATCTTCATCGACTCGAGAATCGCGACCGTGTCGCCCTCCTCGATCTCGTCTCCCACCTCGCACTCGATCTTCCATACCGTGCCCGTTATGTGGGCCTCCACGTCAGTCACGTGCACCTCCCTGGATGTTGTCGATGGCCTGGGTCGGTCGCGGACAATAATCCCTCGTCCCGACCCCATCCTCGCATGACCCCTGACACCCTCATCGTCGTCGCCGCGCTCGACGAGGCCGATCGGATCTCCGCGACGCTCACAGCGCTGGCCGTCGCTTTTCCCGGAGCGCCCGTCTGGGTCGCCGACGATGGCTCCACCGACGCCACCCCCGAGCTCGCGCGCGCCGCTGGCGCGACGGTGGTGCGGAGTGCGCGCGTGATCGGCAAGGGCCAGGCGATGACCGCAGGAGTTCAGGCGGCGCTGTCTGACCCTACAATCTCCCCCGAGCCGGTCGTGATCCTCTGCGACGGCGACCTCGGCGAGTCCGCGTGCGAGCTGTCCGCCCTAGCGGATGCGATCCGGCGCGGCGCTGCCGACGTGGCCGTTGCGGCCTTCTCCACGCGCGCCGGCGGCGGATTTGGCCTCGCGTTCAACTTCGCGCGTTGGGCGATTCGTCGTCGCTGCGGGCTGTCCACCCGCGCACCCATCTCCGGGCAACGGGCGATACGCGTGCGCACGCTGCCCGACATTTTGCCATTCGCTCCCGGATACGGCATGGAGATCGGTATGACGGTCGATGCCGTCCGTGCTGGCCATCGCGTCGTTGAGGTCGACCTCGACCTCGCCCACCGCGCCACCGGCCGCACCCTCGCTGGCTTTGCGCACCGCGCCCGCCAGCTGATCGACTTCGTGCGGGTGTACTTCGCGCGGCGTTAGGCTCATCTCGCCTTCATGATCCTCGCCATCGACCAGGGAACGACGGGCACGACGTGCTTTGTCTATGACTCCGGCTTCGAGCCGATCGGGCGGGCTTATCGTGAGTTTCGCCAGCACTTTCCCCAGCCTGGCTGGGTCGAGCACGATCTCACAGAGCTCTGGACCGTCACCCATGCCGTGGCTGGCGAGGCGCTTTCTGATGCCGGCGTCCGCCCCGGCGACCTGGCCGCGGTCGCGATCGCCAATCAGCGTGAGACCGTCTGCGTCTGGGACCCCGCCACCGGCGAGCCTCTGCACCGCGCGCTCGTCTGGCAGGACCGTCGCACCGCGTCCTTGTGCGAGCAGCTGCGCGCCGACGGCCACGAACCGCTCATCCGCGAGCGCACCGGCCTCGTGCTCGACCCCTACTTCTCCGCGCCCTCGATTCGCTGGCTGCTCGACCACGTCCCCGATCTGCGTGAGCGGGCCAGTGACGGTCGCGCCTTGTTCGGGACGATCGACTCGTGGGTCGCGTTCAAGCTCACCGGCGAGCACCTGACCGACGCGTCAAACGCCTCACGCACACTGCTGTACGACATCACCGCCTCGCGCTGGGACCCGGAGCTGCTGGCGCTGTTCGACATCCCGGAGCGCGCCCTGCCCGAGGTCCGTCCCAGCGCCGGCGTTTTCGCCCAGACGCTCCCCTCTGCCCTGCACGGCCACGCCGTTCCGCTCGCGGGCGTCGCCGGCGACCAGCAGGCCGCACTGTTCGGCCAGGCGTGCATCGACCCCGGCCTCGGCAAGAACACCTACGGCACCGGCTCGTTTGTCCTGCTCAACACGGGTTTCTCACCACCCGAGCCGTCCCCCGGCCTGCTCTCGACCGTCGCCTGGATGATCGGCGACTCCACGACCTATGCCCTGGAGGCCTCGATCTTCGCCACCGGCGCCGCGGTCCAGTGGCTGCGCGACGGCCTTCAGATCATCGCCACCGCCGCGGAGACGGAGGCTCTGGCCGCCTCGCTGGATTCCAACGACGGCGTCTACTTCGTTCCCGCCCTCACCGGCCTCGGCTCCCCCCACTGGGATCCCCACGCGCGTGGCACGATCACCGGCCTCACGCGCGGTGCCACGCGCGCCCACCTGGCGCGCGCGACGCTCGAGGCGATCGCCTACCAGACCCACGACGCCGTCCGCGCGATGGAGTCCGCCTCCGAGCAGACCTTCGTCGAGCTGCGCGCCGATGGCGGCGCGAGCGCCAATGGCTGGCTCATGCAGTTTCAAGCCGACATCCTTGGCGTGCCCGTCGTCCTCGGCGCCACGTCCGAGACCACCTCCCTCGGCGCGGCCTACCTCGCGGGCGTCGGCGCCGGCCTGTGCACGATCTCCGACGTCGCCTGCACCTGGAGCGAGCGCCGGCACTACGAGCCGCGCATGTCCGCCGACGAGCGCTCGGAGCTGCTCGCCGGCTGGGCTGACGCTCTGGCCCGCACCCGCGGTGCCGGCTGATGGCGCTGGCAGGCTGTCACCTACGTGCCTCCCGCGCGCGTAACTTTGGCGCCCCCGCGACGTAGTCCGCTCAGATGAGCGATCTCGCGCCGATGCGTGAACAGGTCTACGCCGACCCGCGGCCGAAGGAGTACTTCGACCGCTTTCACGAGCGCGCTCGCACGCGCGAACCCAACTGGGTCTATGAGGCCACACGCCTGATCACCTCGCTCTACGCCTATACCCTCCTGCGCGTGCGCTCGATCTCCTCGGAGAAGGTCCCCGGGCGCGGCGCCGTCATCCTCGCGCCCAACCACTTCTCGTTCATGGACCACTTCCTGATGGGCTGCTACATCCGCCGCAAGGTGCGCTTCATGGCCAAGTCGCAGCTGTTCTCGTTCCCCATGCGCTTTATCTACAGCCCCGGCGGCGTCTTTCCCGTGCGCCGCGGCGCCCGCGACGAGGAGACTTTCATCACCGCCGAGACGATCCTCGCCCGCGGTGGGGCGATCACGATGTACTGCGAGGGCGGGCGCTCGCGCACCGGTCGCATGGCCGAGCAGGCCAAGCGCGGCATCGGCCGTCTCGCCCTGGAGACGGGCGCGCCGGTCGTGCCGATCGCGATCCACGGTTCCTCGCGCATCCGCAACTGGAAGCGCCTGCGCTTCCCCGAGGTCACCGTCCAATATGGCGATCCGATTCGCTGGGAGCGTATCGCCAACCCCACGCGCGAGCAGCAGCAGGCCGTCGCCGACGCCATCCTTGCGGAGATTCGCGCGTTCTACGCCGGCCTGGAGGAGCATGGCCGCCGCGGAGCGCTGCGGCGCGCGCGAGAGCAGCGTCGCGCCGAGCGCGGTTCGGCCGGCCGGACCGCCGTGGCCTGAGCCGGGCCTCTACCGGTGCGTCGTCGGCTCCGGTGCGTATGGTTAGCGCGCTTGGGTCAATCCATTCCGGTACGGAGGGAGCGCAGCGTGAACGATCATGTAGACGTCGGCGGGGTCATCCGCCGCGTGTTCCAGATCTATGCGGATCAGGCAGGCGTCCTGATAGGAGCGGCCGCTGTCGTGTTCGTGGTGATCGGGCTCGTCTCCGCGTTGCTGGTCGTGATCGCTCCGGTGCTCGTGATCCTCGCGTTCGTCGTGATCCTCGTAGGCACCACGCTGTTCACGGGCATGGTCGTCGAGCTCGTCGCCGACGTCCAGGATGGCCGGCGCGACGCCACCGTCGGCCAGCTGCTCCAAGCCGCCACGCCGGTGATCGGCCAGCTCATCCTGGTGGGAATCCTCGCGGGCATCGGGATCGCGATCGGCTTCATCCTGATCATCATCCCCGGACTGATCCTGATCACGATCTGGTCCGTGGCGGCGCCGGTTGTCGTTCTGGAGCGCCCGGGCGCTGTGAGAGCGCTGGGTCGCAGTCGCGAGCTCGTGCGCGGCAACGGTTGGCAAGTGTTCGGAGTGATCGTCGTCCTCGTGATCGGCGTCGGCATCGTCGCGGCGGTGATCGAGGCGATCGGCGACTCGGGCGGAACCGGTGTGGGCATCGTCGTGCGGATCATCGTTCAGATCCTGACGGCGCCGCTGTCCGCGCTGGCGGCCTCCGTGCTCTACTTCGAGCTCGGCGGGGTCGCCACTGGCGAGATCCCCGGCAAGACGCCCCCCACCCCGGCGTCGCCCGGTCCACCGCCTGCCATGGCCTGAGCCCTGAGTGTCGAGGGCTCGTCCGCCCGCCTCGGCCGGATAGCCTGTCGTGGCGATGCCGACGGTCGCCGCCGAGCTGCTCCGACCCGACCTCCTGCGCGAGACCTCGATCCTGGTCGTGACCGCGCCCGCGCGGGCCGGTGGGCCTGCCCCGGAGTCGCTCGATGACACCCTCGTCGAATCGCTCGGGCAGACAGTGTGCGAGGCCTGCGGGCAGCTTGGCGCGCGCGTGGACTCCTATGCGCGCGACTCCGCAGCCGACGAAACGGCGATGGATGCCGCTGTTGCAAGCGCCGCAACCAATCCGGGCGGCATCGAAATGCTGGTCGTGGACGGTGCCGCCCTGTTCGCATCCGGCGGTTTGCGCGAGTGTCTGGACAGCGCCTGGGACGCGACCCGGGCGGTTGTCAACCTCGCCTTCCTGCCGGCTGGTCGTGGTGGTCGGATCATCTACCTCGCGCCGGCTCCCAACGCGGGCGAGCAGGCGGACGCGGCACGCGCGGGACTGGAGAACCTCGCGCGCACGCTCTCGGTCGAGTGGGCGCGCCACGGGATCACCACGGTCGCGATTGCGCTGGGCGACACCACCACCCCGGGCGAGGCGGCCGCGCTCACGGCCTACCTCGCCTCGCCTGTCGGGGCCTACTTCTCGGGCTGCCTGCTCGACCTGCGGGGGCCGGCCGGCGGCTGATCGACTCGGGTCCCGCCCGGCTCCGCGGCGCATCCAGGACTCCCCGTCAGCCGGACATCCCCCCGAACAGCCCGCCGGTGATGTGAAGCGTCTGGCCGTGCACGTAGTTGCTCCACGGCGAGCACAGGAAGAACACCCCGCCCGCTGCCTCCTCGGGGGTGGCCGGACGGCCCAGGGGGATCAGCATCGAGGCCATCTGGCGCATCTGCTCGGGAATGCCCAGCTGAATCTTCTCGCCGCCGACCTCCATCGTGTTCTCGTCGACCTTGGCCTGGGTCAGACGCGTGTCGATGAAGCCGAAGGCGACCGCGTTGACGTTGACCTTGAACTGGCCCCACTCCTTGGCGACGGTTTTTGTGAGGCCGACGACGGCGGCCTTGCCGGCGGAGTAGTTGGCTTGTCCGGCGTTGCCGAACGTGCCCGAGGTCGAAGACACGTTGACGATCTTGCGGAACACCTCCTTGCCTTCCTCGCGCTCCTGCTTGGCGGGCTCGCGTAGGTGCGGCGCGGCCGCGCGGATCACGCGGAAGGGCACGACCGTGTGGATGTCGATCATCGCCTGGAAGTGCTCGTCGGACATCTTGTGGATCGGCGCGTCCAGTGTGTAGCCGGCATTGTTGACGATGATGTCGATCTTGCCGAACGAGTCCACCGCCTTCTGCACGAGCTCCTCGGGCGCGCCCGGCTTGGTCAGATCGCCCGCGAACACCGCGGTCTCTCCCTGGATCTCCGAGGCCGCCTGCTCAGCCACGTCGCCGTCGAGATCGTTGATCAATACCTGCGCGCCCTGCTCGGAGAGCAGCTCGGCCGTCGCGCGCCCAATCCCGCGCGCCGAACCGGTGACGATCGCCGACTTGCCGTCGAGTACTCCCATAGCTCTTTGTCTCCTTGTCGTGTGTGGAGACGGGAGGTTATAGCCGCACGCGCCTAGCCGTTGATGATGACGCCGAAGTCCTGCGTGTAGATGGCGCCGGGTTGACCGTGGCCGAGCGTGGCGGGCGGATGTGCGCAGACGCCGATTCCGGTTTCCCGGTAGCGGGGGTCGAGGATGTTCGCGCGGTGTCCGGGCGAGGCCATCCAGGCGGCGACGATCGCGCGCGGCGTCGCCAGCCACCGCGTGCCCCAGGCGATGTTCTCGCCGATTTCGTACCCGACCCGTGAGCTGGAGATGTAGCCGACGGAGCGCATCCGCGCGAGCGGTGTCTGACCCCGTGGGCCGACGTGTTCGAAGTAGTCCTTGCTGGCCATGCTCACGGTGTGCGCCTGCGCGGCGCGCCGCAGTCGCGCGTTTGGCCGCAGGGGACGCTCGCGGTGGATGGCCCGTTCGCGGTTGATCAGGCACAGGGTCGCGGTGCGGATGAGGCCGAGGTTCTTCCCGGTGGGCCTCAGCCCGGCATGCAGGCAGGCATGATGACCCCTGAAGCTGTGGCTGTGGCCGTGGGCGGCGTGGGTGTGGGCTCCGGCCATCGCGGGGACGCCGAGAATCGTCAGGGCGCAGACGAGGACGATCTTGAGTAGACGGCTCACCCTCTCCGAATCGGCAGGGTGGTGCCTCTATGTGAGCGTTACGCAGCGGATTGGACGCCTGCTTGCAGCCGGGAGTGCGCCGAGCCGCCGTGAGTAGGCACCCTCTTTTACTGCGTATAACTATAGCGATACACGCCTAAAAATTTTATGCCAAACATCCCCCTCTTTATCTTCTACACTCCGCCCGGAGCTTCCAGTATCCGTCCCAGGATCTCGCGCATGATCTCGTCGCTGCCGCCGCCGATCGGACCCAGGCGCGCGTCGCGTACGGCGCGCTCGACCCAGACCTCGAGCATGTAACCCGCTCCGCCGTGGATCTGCAGGCAGGCGTCCATCAGCTCATAGCACGCGCGTTGGGTCAGGAGCTTGGCCATCGTGACCTCGCGCAACGGTTCCTCGCCGGCCACGAACCGGCGCAGCGCGTCGTAGGTGACGCAACGCGCCGAGTACGCGCTCGCGGCGAGATCCGCGAGTTGGTGGCGAATCGCCTGGTGCCCGGACAGCGGCCGCCCGAACGTGGTGCGCTCGCGGGCGAACTGCGCCGTGCGCTCCCATGCCAGGCGCATCGCGCCTACGGCGCCGAGCGCCATCGCCAGGCGCTCCCACTGGAAGTTGGCCATGATCAGCTTGAACCCCTCGTTCAGCCCGCCCAGGAGGTTGGTCTCGGGCACGAACACGTCCTGGTAGGCGATCGTGGCGGTATCGGAGGCGTGCCAGCCGAGCTTCTCGAGCTTGGCGGAGGTGACGCCCTCGCCGCGGTCGATGATCAAGAACGAGATGCCGTGATGCCCGCCCTCGGGGGTGGTCTTGACCGCCGTGACGATGAAGTGCGCGCGCACGCCGTTGGTTATGTATGTCTTCTCGCCGTTCACCACCCATCCACCGTCCACCCGTTCGGCGCGCGCCCCGATCGACGCCACGTCCGAGCCCGCGCCCGGCTCGGTGATCCCGAGCGCGCCGATCAGCTCGCCCCTGATCGCGGGCACGAGGTAGCGCTGTTTCTGCTCGTCGGTCCCGAACTTCCAGATCGGCGGCGTGGCGATGTTGACGTGCGCGCCGATGCCGGCCGCCGTACCGCCCGAGCCGATCCGCGCGAGCTCCTCGATCAGCACTGCGTCGTGCAGGTAGTCGCCGCCCTGCCCGCCCAGCTGCACCGGGTACTTCAGTCCGAGCAGCCCCTGGCCGGCGAGCTTTGAGAACACCTCATTCGGGAACCACTGCTCGTCCTCCCACGCCTGGGAGTGGGGAGCCAGCTCGCGGTCGAGAAACCCCCGGATCGATGCCCGCAGCTCCTCGTGCTCCTCGGTGAAAGGCGGAGTGAGCGCCAACGGATCAAAGGCCGTAGGAGCGGCCGATGACCTCGAGCATGATCTCGTCAGTGCCCGCGCCGATGCGGTTCAGGCGCAGGTCGCGCCACGCGCGCTCGATCCCGTACTCGCGCATGTAGCCCGCGCCGCCGTGGATCTGCAGGCACTCGTCGGCCACCTCGCAGGCGATGCGGGAGGCGTACAGCTTCGCCATCGAGATCTCGCGCACGGGGTAGTCGCCGTTCTGCTGGCGCCACGCGGTCATGTAGACCATCTGGCGGGCGGTCTCGATCTTGGTGGCCATCTCGGCGAACTTGTGGCGGATCACCTGGAAGTTGCCGATCGCCCGGCCGAACGCGGTGCGCTCTTTGGCGTACTCGAGCGTGCGCTCGAACACGCGCTGCGCGCCCGAGACCGAGCCGGCGGCGCCGATCAGGCGCTCGCCCTGGAGCTCCCACATGATGTGGTAGAAGCCGCGGCCCACCTGCCCGAGCACGGCCGACTCGGGCACGCGCACGTCCTGGAAGGCCAGCAGCGCGGTGTCGGAGGCGTGCATCCCCATCTTCTTGAGCTTCTGCTCGCGGATCACCCCGGGAGCGTCCATCGGCACGAGGAACAGCGTGAAGCCGTCATACCCGGCGTCGGGGTCGGTCTTGGTGACGAGCACGATCACGTCGGCGCGGTGGCCGTTGGTGATGTACGTCTTTGAGCCGTTGATGACGTATTCGTCTCCGTCCTTGACCGCGCGCGTCTTGATCCCTTTCACGTCGCTGCCGGCGTCGGGCTCGGTGATCCCCAGGCAGAGGATCTTCGTGCCCGCGATCGCGGGCGCCGCCCACTGCTGCTTCTGCTCCTCGGTCCCGAACGCGAGGATCGGCGGCATCGCCATGTCGGTCTGCACCGCGACTCCCATCGCCAGGCCCCCGCAGTTGGAGTGCCCGATCTCCTCGGCGAGCACGAGCGCGCTGTAGTAGTCCCCGCCCTGGCCCCCGTACTCCTCGGGCTTGTCGAGGCCGAGGAAGCCGAGCTCGCCCATGCGCGTGAAGACGGAGTCGGGGAAGGTGGTCTCCTCCCACTCGTCCGCGTGCGGCGCAAGCTCTTTCTGGGCGAAGCTGCGGATCGACTCGCGCAGCTGTTCGTGCTCGTCGGTGAACAGGAAGTGCTTGCGCTCCGTCTTGAAGTCGGGCTTCAGGACACTCTCGGCTGTTGCCATCTCGGAGACTCCTCAATTCGCTCGCTGATCCGTGCAGCGAACGCTAGCGCAGCATGCCCGGTTAGGATGCGCCGATGAGTGCCGACCCGGTTCTGTACGAACTCACCGACGGCGTCGCCACGATCACGCTCAACGAGCCTGACACGCGCAACGCGCTTTCCCCCGAGCTGCTCTCCGGCCTGATCGACGCGTTCGGGCGGGCGCAGGATGATCCCGACGCGCGTTGCGTCGTGCTCTGCTCTTCGCATGAGCGCACCTTCTCCTCCGGCGCCAACCTCGGCGGTTTCGCCGGCGATGTCCCGCTCGTGCACAAGCACTTCGGCTCCGAGCGTTTCATCGACCTGTTCGAGCTGATCGGCTCGCTGACCATTCCCACCCTCTGCGCCGTGCGCGGCCACGTGCTCGCCGGGGCGCTCGGCATCGCGCTCGCGTGCGATCTGATCGTCGCCTCCGAGCAGGCCACCTTCGGAACGCCCGAGATCAACGTGGGCGCCTTCCCGTTCATGATCATGGCGCTGATCTATCGCAACGTGCCGCGCAAGAAGGCCAATGAGCTGCTGCTGCTGGGCGAGCGCTTCA
>Ga0116216_10001718_pt1 | contig 14946 bp, 9 predicted proteins | sample Sb_taG_11_FD_89696 | JGI IMG/M metagenome (GOLD analysis project Ga0116216, IMG submission 89696) | Peat soil microbial communities from Weissenstadt, Germany - Sb_50d_3_AS metaG | ecosystem: Environmental > Terrestrial > Soil > Wetlands > Peat | place: Germany: Weissenstadt | collected 2010-09-21
CGTGCTAGCGCAGCCGGACGAGCGCCACAAAAAGATCGAAAAGGAAATTCAAGTAATACTTTCGAAGAAGGGAATTCGCCTGCACGCCGATGCTGAGCTCACAGAGCTCGTAACCTATCTAAACGAATACCCGACCGCCATCCTCGGCGACTTCGATCCGTCCTTTCTCAATTTGCCCGAAGAAATTCTTCTCACGGTAATGCGCGATCATCAGAAATATTTCGGCGTCACCGACAAACACGGCTCGCTAGCCCCGCACTTTATAGCCATCATCAATCTAGATAAAGACCGCAAAGGCCTGGTCCGCGCCGGCCACGAGCGCGTTCTCCGCGCTCGTTTCTCCGATGCCCGCTTCTTCTGGGAAATGGACCAAAAGCAGAAGCTCGGCGAGCACCTGCCGAAGCTGAAACAGGTCACGTACGAATCCCGCCTAGGCAGTTACTACGACAAAGTCGAGCGCATGCGCGCCCTCGCTCGCTGGCTGGCCAACACTTGGAGCCAGGGCGGCGTACTCGGTGCTCACGCTGATGACGCCGATCGCGCCGCGGAACTCGCCAAATGCGATCTAGTCACCGATATGGTTCGCGAATTCACCGAACTGCAGGGCATCGTAGGCGGCCTATACGCTCGCGCCCAGGGCGAACCGGAAGATGTCGCAGAGGCCATCTACGATCACTATCGCCCCGTGGGCCTGGACGATCCGATTCCGCGCAATCTCACCGGTTGCGCCGTAGCGCTCGCCGATAAACTAGATTCGATCGTCGGATGCTTCGCTGTAGGCGCTATTCCTTCGGGTTCAAGTGATCCCTTCGCTCTGCGCCGCGCCGCGCTGGGCATCGTAAAAATCCTTCTCGAGCGTAAACTTCCGCTCTCACTCTCATCGGCGATCTCGACAGCAGCCAATTCTCTGCGCCAATCTGCGCCAAAAATCGACGTAAAGCCTGAAGCCGAAGCTCAAGTCCTCGAATTTATGTTGGAACGCGCGCGTTACATCCTCCGCGAGCGCTACGGCTACGCCTACGACGAGGTAAACGCTGCTCTGGCTGCAGGCGGAGATGATCTGGTGGACGCCATCGCCCGCGTCGCAGCCATCAAAGCCATCCGCAAAGCCAAAGACTTCGTCCCGCTCGCTGCCGCTTTCAAGCGCATCCGCAACATCCTCGAAAAATCCGCCGGCGGCGCCGCCAAAGCTGGCGCCAGAAATTCTGCAGTGCAACCTGAACTCTTCCGCGAAAATGCCGAAAGGGAATTGCACGAAGCCGCCCAGCGCATCGGCGAAAAAGCCCACGCACTGAAGAGCCACGCGAAGTATCGAGAAGCACTTGAAGTCATAGCCGGGCTCCGGCCTGCAGTCGACAAATTCTTTGACCAGGTTCTAGTGATGGCTCCAGAAGAAGACGTGAAGAAAAATCGCCTCGCTCTCCTCTCCAGCTTGTTAAAGGAATTCTCGACAATCGCAGATTTCTCCGAGATCGTCGTCGAGGAGCAAAATTGAAAGTGAGACCTGAGGTCGCTCGGGATTCCGGTACAATGAAACTCGCCGGTAATTTGGCGCCCAGGCTCCCACTCAAGCTTTGCTTGAACTTTGCCGACGAAGAATTTGTCGGAATGCCGACAACTACAGCGTTACTCGAGATTTCAAAATTGAGGATTGGCTTTCATCCTGAAGACATCCCGCAAGGATGCCTGAAGTATTTCGACGTCCACGCATACTCTCCACTACATTTGAACCGACGCTTTAAGTTCGGAGGTGCAGTTTGAAATACGTCTATCACTTCGGCGACGGCCGGGCCGAGGGCCACGGCGAAATGAAAGATCTCCTCGGCGGCAAAGGCGCAGGCCTCGCCGAGATGACGCGCATCGGCCTCCCCGTCCCGGCTGGCTTCACCATCACCACGGAAGCCTGCGACTATTTCTACAAGCATGACAAGAAGTATCCCGAGAGTCTTCGCTCCGAGGTCTCCCACCATCTCGCCACGCTCGAAGAAGAAGTCGGAAAGAAGCTGGGCGATCCTAAAGATCCACTTCTAGTCAGCGTCCGCTCCGGCTCGGCCCGCTCCATGCCAGGAATGATGGAAACAATCCTCAACCTCGGCTTGAACTCCAAATCCGTCGAAGCCCTGGCGCGCAGAACGTCCAACGAGCGCTTCGCCTACGACGCCTATCGCCGCTTCGTGCAAATGTATTCGACAGTCGTAATCGGCCTGCCGAAAGAAGAACTCGAAGATCGTCTCCGCAATCTTAAAAACTATTTGAAAGTAAAAGACGATACGCAAATCACCGCCGACGGCTGGCGCCAGCTCGTCAACGAATACAAAGCCCATTTCAAACAAAAAACCGGCCACGATTTTCCCGAAGATCCGCACGAACAGCTCTGGGGCGCCATCGGCGCCGTCTTCGGTTCGTGGATGGCCGAGAAAGCGGTCACCTATCGCCGCGTCGAGCGCATCACCGGCCTGCTTGGCACTGCCGTAAACGTAGTGCAAATGGTCTTCGGCAATCGCGGCGAAAATTCCGGCACCGGCGTCTGCTTCACCCGCGATCCCTCCACCGGCGAAAAAACTTTCTTCGGCGAATTCCTAATCAACGCGCAAGGCGAAGACGTCGTCGCCGGAATCCGCACGCCCATGCCTCTCAGCGACATGGCCGAGCGCATGCCCAAAGTCTATCGTCAGCTCGAAGAAGTTCGAGTGAAACTTGAACAACACTATCGCGATATGCAGGACATGGAATTCACCGTCGAGGACGGCAAGCTCTACATGCTGCAAACGCGCACTGGCAAGCGCTCGCCCGGCGCAACTTTCGTAATGGCCGTGGACTACGCCAACGAAGAACTCATCACTCGCGGCGAAGCCATAGGCCGCATCAAGTCCGAAGATATCGAGCGCCTCTTCTATCCCGTCCTCGATCCCACGGTAACAAAATCCGATCTCTCCTCGCGCAAACTGGCCAACGGCATCAACGCCGTTCCCGGAGCCGCTGTCGGCAAAGCGGTCTTCACCGCCGAAGAAGCCGAAGACTGGGCCAGCCGCGGCGAAAAAGTGATTCTGGTGCGCCGCGAAACCAGCCCCGAAGATGTCGGCGGCATGTTCGTCGCGCAAGGAATTCTCACCGCCACGGGCGGCAAGACCAGCCACGCTGCAGTCGTCGCCCGTGGCTGGGGCAAATGCTGCGTCGTCGGCGCCGAATCGCTCGAAATTGACGCCGTCGCGAAACGCATGCGCGCCAACGGCCGCGTCATCAACAAAGGCGATTGGCTAACTCTCGACGGCAACGAAGGCGCAGTCTACGCGGGCGAAACGCGCCTGGTCCGTCCCGATCCGCCGAAAGCCTACTCCATGCTGATGGATTGGGCCGATGAAATCCGCCACCTCCGCGTCCGCACCAATGCCGACACGCCGCACGACGCCCGCAAAGCCCGCTCAATGGGCGCTGAAGGCATCGGCCTCTGCCGCACCGAGCACATGTTCTTCAAAGATTTCGAGCAGCCCGAGCGCAGCGCCGATCGCCAGCTCGCAATCCAGGAAATGATTCTGGCCGACACACGCGAAGCCCGCATGAAGGCCCTCGCCAAGCTACTTCCGTTCCAGCGCCGCGATTTCATCGGCATCTTCGAAGCCATGGAAAGTCTCCCGGTCACCATCCGCCTCGTCGATCCGCCGCTGCACGAGTTCCTTCCGCACGAGCGCAAGAAGCAGGAAGAGCTCGCCAAGAAAATTGGAGTAGAGGTTGAAGTTGTGATTCGCCGCGTCGAGCAGCTCCACGAAGCGAATCCCATGCTCGGCCATCGCGGTTGCCGCCTGGCCATCACCTATCCAGAAATACTTGAGATGCAGGTGCGCGCCATCATCGAAGCGGCCATCGATTGCAAGCGCCGCGGAGTTAAAGTTCTGCCTGAGATCATGATTCCTCTCGTCCTCGACAAAAAAGAACTCCAAATCCTCGACACCGCCACTCGCCGCGTCGCCGATGAAATCATCGCGGCCTCGAAAGTAAAACTTGAGTATCTCGTCGGCACGATGATCGAGCTCCCACGCGCCGCGTTGCTCGCCGATCAAATTGCCGAAGTCGCCGAGTTCTTCTCCTTCGGCACAAACGACCTCACGCAGACCACCATGGGCCTCTCGCGCGACGACGCCGGCCGCTTCCTCCCCGACTACGTCGACGAGAAAAAAGCCGGCATCTTCCACGACGACCCGTTCCAAACTCTCGACCAGGCCGGCGTCGGGATGCTGATGAAGTGGGCCATCGAGCGCGGCCGCGCGACGCGCCCGAAGCTGCACATCGGCATCTGCGGCGAGCATGGCGGCGACGCCGAGAGCGTCAAATTCTGCCATCGCCTCAAAATGGACTACGTCAGCGCGTCCCCGTTCCGCGTTCCCATCGCGCGCCTGGCAGCAGCTCAAGCAGTTCTCGAAGGTAAAGCATCACACAAGAAGTCGGCGCGCCCACGAAAAACCAGCGCGAAATCGGCCGCGGCCACCAGCGCGACTTAAACTTCTGCGCGAAGTGTCGTTCGTTGTCACGGCTGGTTCGAGCTTTTGCTCTTAGTCGTCGCCCCTGACTTGCGCTGTTGCGTTGGGCCGTAGCCTTTGCCTTTTGCTGTCGCCTTTGCCTTTCGTTGTCATCCTGAGCGCAGCGAAGGATCTGCGGTTTCTTCGCTACAAGGAGACCTTGCCCATCACCAAGCCCCTCATCATCGGCATCTGCGGCGGCACCGGCGCCGGCAAAACCACGATTACCCGCCGCATCATCGAAGCCCTATCCGAGTCAAACGTCTCCGTCCTCGAGCAGGACCACTACTACAAAGACACGCCGCATCTCCCGCTCGCCGAGCGCGTGAAGCAGAACTTCGATCATCCCGACTCGATGGACACTCCACTCCTCATCGAACACATTAAGTTACTCCGCGCCGGCCAAGCCATCGACCGCCCCACTTACGATTTCACCGATTACCGCCGCGTCACGCAGGTAGTGCGTCTCGAGCCGCGCCCCGCCACGATCATCGAAGGCATCCTAATCTTCGACAGCAAGCCGCTGCGCGAGCTGATGGACATCAAAATCTTCGTCGATACCGACGCCGACCTGCGCTTCATCCGCCGCCTCGTCCGCGACATCGAAGAGCGCGGCCGCACCGTCGAATCGGTTATCCAGCAATACCGCACCACAGTCCGCCCCATGCACATGGAATTCGTAGTACCCAGCAAGCGTTACGCCGACATAATCATCCCCGAAGGCGGCCAAAACGAGGTAGGCATCGACCTGGTAATCCAAAAAGTCCGCTCGTTGATTCCGTAGCGCCGGTTCGCGAACCGTCATCCCGAACGCAGTGAGGGATCCCTCTTATTCCTCCGTAGCGCCGGCTGCCAGCCGGCGTTTTTGACTTTTCGTTTTGTCCCGTCGAACGCGTTGCGGCCAGCATCCAACTCCCAAAGCGTTTGCACTTCCGCGGCAGCCCCCGCATTCATGCAGCGCTTCAGCGCTCCGGGAAAACGCCCATCTCGACAACATGCGCTTTAGCGCTGGGCAACTCGTCCCACTACCAACCTCAAGAACTACTTGATATTTCCCCCAACTCGAAATGAACGCGATCAAGCGCGCATCCACCCCTGCACCGGAATGCATTCAACTACCTCAACCGATGCTTTAAGAAACAAATCCTCCTCAATGCTTCCGCCGCTGCAGAGCAGGTCCGAATTAGACTTCCCGCCGTTCGGCTCAGTCCTTGCGGTCGTAGGGGCACCCGCCTGGGCGGACTGCGCCCGTCCTTTTCCTCGCTCCCCCTACCGCTGTCATCCTGAACTAAGTGAGGAGCCTGTCCCGACTCCCTCGAACGAATCTGCATTTTCCGCGTCGTTCGGCCCAGCTTTTGGGATCGTAGGGGCGCCGCTTGCCGCGCCCGGCCTTTGCCTTGTGTAGCGGCGTGCTTCTAGCGCGGCATGTTCGCGGCGCGATCAAGGCCGGAGCCGAACGGCTTGAATGTCCGGCGTTGAATTTTCCAGCCGTTGTAGGGGAAGGCCGAATTAGCCCTCCCGGGGTTCGGCCCTTTCGGCCCCGCGCCGTAATCCGGAACGGGTGGCTGGCAAACTCTTTTTCGAAGATTAGGAGGGCCGAACGCAGGGGCCGAAAACACGGCCGAAATCCCCACCCTTCCCAGAATTCAAAACCGGGAAGGATGGGCCACCCCTAACGGCAAAGGCTTTCGGATAGCGTGGGCCACTCACCAGTACTATCACGTTAACGCCGCCAATGTTATCATGCGGCAATAGGGAGATATGGCAGGCCGGAAGATTCGCTCAATTTGAGCATCGGCCCAGCCGCCGACAGCTGCATTGAGACCTCTTTATGACCGACATCGGATGAGACTATCTACATGCCCTTCTACACCACTCCGGTTTCCAAACTGAAAGAAGCGGACCTGCAAGATTTATTGACCGATGGCGCGGTCGAAAACTTGCGGCTCGAATTCAAATCCAAAATTCCCGGAGAAGAGCAGACCCTTAAGAAGTTGTGTTCGTTTGCCAACACGTATGGCGGAGTGATGCTGGTAGGCGCCGAAGAGAAGGACGGAAAAATCACCAATCTTTGTGGCGTCGACGAGGAACCGGGGTACAAACAGAGAATTGCCAACTGGAGCTTCATCAAGTTTAATCCACCACTCGCTGCCGAGGTCTCGGAGCCAATCCGACTAACGAGTGGGAAATTCTGCTACGTCATCTCCGTGCCGGAAAGTGAGCTTGCGCCACACTTCATCAACGGCCGGAAGGGCGTGTGGATTAGAACCGATGAATTCACGAATCGGTTCCGGGCGGAACTAGCGAATGAAAACGAGCTGCGGGCGTTGCTCGACCGCCGCCGAGCCGTCCGGGAGCGTCGCGATTTCAATCTGCAGCGGGCACGCGAGCGATTTGATGCTCATATTGCCAGCCGACACACCGATGCAGGCGGGAATCTGACGAAGGTCGGACCCATTTTGGAACTGCGGGTGACCCCACGCTTTCCGGCCCGGCAGCTGTGCCTGCAAGGGGAACTACAACAGCATCTCAACCAAGCTGCATTCCGATGGAGGGGCGTGCAATTCCTCGGTGCCGGGAGCCAGGCGATCACCGCGTACGAAAGCGTCATCGTCCGAGACCGGCTCAACGTGGGAAGCACGTCCATGTTTTCGGTCGATGTTTGGGGTACATGCTTCTATGCGACTCGGGTCGAGGTCGACGCGACCAACATCGCTGGAGTGAATTTCACCGGCATTCATCGAGCATCGGTCAACGGATTGGTTATGGCTTTTCTCCTTCACGCCGCCAGAACACTCAAACAGCTCGGGTACTTCGGTTCGCTGGTCGTTCAGGTGACTCTAAAATCGGTACGTGGCCTGCATTGGCTCCACGGAACCGGGTCCGCGGTCTATGACAAGCTGGGTTCAGAGCTCGACCAGAATATTTCGTTCGAGCTCCCCGAGATGAGCGAAGCGTTTTATGCAGACCCATACCGATTGGGAGCGCTGATTCTGGAAACCATCTATTTTTCCTGCAATTGGGGAGAGCTGGTCGACAGCCCGACGAAGCTGCAAGCGATTCTCTATGAGGGCTTCCAGTACTGTAGCTGGCCTATCAGTGCTCCTCCGAAGCCATAGGGCGGGCGGCCCAGCCTTTCCCCTTTAGATTGTGAGGGTGGCAGGTGCTGGGGGCATCATGCCACTCCCTGAGCAAACGGATTGGTACCAGCGTTCGTACCGCATCCGGCATCAAGACGGAGCCAATCTCAAAGGGCCCTCGAGAGGGCGCCCGAATTGCTGAGCCGAAAAGACCCATCCTTTGCAAACGTCGCGAAGGATGGGCTACCCCGAAAGGCAACATGATCGGAAGCGTGGGCCACCCGTCGTGGCGGACGCCCCGGGGGCGCCGCAAAAGCAGTACCGCGCAGTCAACATACGTAATGGTATGATTAGCCATAGTCAGCACGGGTGAATTCGAAACATTTGCATGAAAGCAAAGCCAGATGCCCGCCCGAAGGATTAAGGCGAGCGAACCTTATGCCCGATCCGCCCAGTCCGATTCCGGTACCAACCGATAGCTCGACGGCCAAACCCTCGGCGCCCGTGGAACTACCTTTGGCTTCGCCGGCAGGAGAAGCTCCGGCAAGACGGCCAATTCCACCTAGTCCTGGCGAGGTGATCACGAGCGAAATGACGAAAAACACGTACACAATGGGGCAGAAAATAGGAGAGGGGCATTTCGGGATAGTGTTCAGCGCCGCGGATGTTTGGGGGAATCAACTAGCAGTAAAAGTCATGAAGCCTCTCGGATCCTACGAAAAGGTGAAAAAATCAACGCAAGAGGAATTCCACAAGCTCGTCTTGCTCCGTCATCCGAATATCACCTACCTGTTCGACGCATGGGAATATCGGGACACCTTTTATCTGGTTACCGAGCGCTGTGAATGTTCACTGGCAGATCTCGTCGCGCAGGAATGGTTTGACGGAAGTCGTTGGCTGAGGGGTATCGCAAGATGCCTGCTTCAGGCAGTGCATTACATTCACCTCAACGGTTACTGCCACCAGGACATTCACCTTGGGAACATGTTCACAGCTATCGTGAGAAACGAATTGGCCGCCGAGGAAGCGCAGCAGTCTCAAGAAACCGCGATGGCAATTCAGTTTAAGCTCGGTGATCTAGGCGTGGCGAGGTTGTTCGAGGAAGTCGACGCAACAAATACTAGAAATTTAGGAATGTTGCCCCCCGAGGCACTCAATTCCGCGGAATTCGGACCGATGGATCATCGCCTGGACATATATCATTGCGGGCTCCTCCTCCTTCAAGTCGCAAGTTCGAAAGAACTTCGATTCACGGAGGACGAAATAAAAGCGGGCAAGCCGCGAGAGCTCGCATCTCAGCTTCCACCGCCTTGGAACTTCGCTTTGGAAAAGGCCTTGAGGAGGCACGTTGGGGTGCGCACTGCGAGCGCCATGGAGCTGTGGCGCGATCTGAATCCTTCCGATTTGCCGAGGGACGCAGGACCGGAACAGCTTGCTCTTCCGACAGGTATCACCAACGAGACCACGAGCGAACCCACTCCACCTGAGGCCGGGCTTTAAAATAGGGGGCCGGCCCAGCCTTTCCGACGCCTTAAGATTGTGAGGATCGTCCATCCTTCCCGAAGCGTGGGAATAGTGGGGATTTCGGCCCCGGATTGGCGACTTCTCCTTGCAGTTTTCTGTTGACTTATCCGTTAATCCATGCTACGGTATGCCCGCTCTGATGTTGAGCCGGTGACAAAATTTGGCACTCCTCGTCGAGCGCCACACGAAAGGAGCGGACAATAAATCGCGCTGCAATCCGCGCTTCCAGCGTCCAGTATCGAGCCTCCAGCCTCTAGAAAGGCGAAGAAAAAGCTAATCGGTACACCCTCCGATTAGAATCGCCCGCAACTCCATGAATATAAAGAAGGGACACCATTTCTAATCGACAAAAAACGGGGTATTTGCAAGCGCAAAAATCAGCCAAAAACGAGGCGCGCCACCGCCGAACAGCACGTCCTCCAAACAACCAACCCGAGCCAACCGCAGCCGCCGGCCACCGGTGCTTGTCATTGCCTTCTTCAAATCTCCAACTTCCAAGCTCCAGCGTCCGCCGTTTTTTGTTTCGGTTAGAACCACCCTCGGTTCTTTGTTTTCTGTGACTTGCGGACGATTCTAATTGAACCCTTGTTTCGGTTAGCTGTTTGCCCAAAGCGAATGAAAATCGAACGCGCGGCATGTAGCTCATCCGCCGAGGCGGATGATGCCTTTCGGTTTAGGTTTTGACTTGAACTTAAAGCCAAATCCTTCAGGTCTGTCCTTCGGCACCGGTAAGCGGCCTCAGGATAAAAAGACCTGAGCTACATTGAGGCGGAGATGCACAGCCTTAATTTGCGGATGGCGTCTTGGATTTGAGGTTCGCTGGAGCCGCCGTAGCCGAGGATTAGGCCGCCTCTTGGCGGCGGGTTCATATAGCAACTGGATAGCGGTTGCGCGGAGATGCCTTGCTTCGCCGCGCTTCTTGCTACCGCTTCATCGTTTGTGCCTGCGGGTAGCAGGGCTACCAGGTGCATGCCTGCTTCGGCGCCGATTACCTCTAGCAGATCTTCCATTTCGGCGCGGATGGCTTTTACCAGAGCGGTTCGCCTTTCCATGTAGAGCATGCGCATGCGGCGGATGTGGCGGGCGAAGTGTCCTTCCTGGATGAAGTCGGTTATTACCGCTTGATAGAGCGTGGAGGAGAAAACGTCGGCGGCGTCGCGGACGGCGGCGAAGGCTGGCAGCAGGTCCTTGGGGACGACAACGTAGCCGAGACGCAGAGCCGGGAACATGACTTTGCTGAACGTTCCGATATAGATCACGCGCGCATCGGTGTCCTGTCCTTGCAGCGACGCGATGGGGCGGCTGGCGAAGCGATATTCGCTGTCGTAATCATCTTCGATGATCCAAGCGCCGGAGCGCACGGCCCAATTGAGGAGCAACATGCGGCGAGTGGCGCTCATGGTCATGCCCATCGGATATTGGTGCGATGGAGTGATGTAGACCGCGCGCGCGTTGCGAGCGCGACGCATGATTGTGGCTACGTCCACTCCTTCTTGATCTACGGGAACCGGAATCAGGCGGGCGCCGGCTGAGAGGAACGCGTGGCGCGCGCCGTGATAGCCCGGCTCTTCCATGCACACCGCGTCATGCGGGTCCAGCAAAACTAGTGCGGACAGTTGCAGGCCCTGCTGCGAGCCGGTGGTGATCAGAATTTGCGAGGGATCGCAGCGCACGCCGCGAGCCGCGCCCAAATACTTGGCGATGGCTTCGCGCAGCGGCGGATGCCCCATGGCGTCGTGGTAGGCCATGATGCCGCGCGCGGGCTTTCTGGAATGACGGGCTACCAGCTTCGACCAGATACCGATAGGGAAGTGGTCGAGGGCGGGAAGGCTGACCCTGAACGCGCCGAGATTGTTCAGCCAGGATTGCTCCGGAAGGCGCGTGAACGCTGCGGCGAGGCGCGACATTCGCCGCGGGCCGGAGCGCTGGACTTTTCTTTGCTGCCCTGGCCGCAATTTTGAGGCTGTCGGTCTTACGGCGTCATCCGGGATCGATCTCGCCACACAGGTGCCGGCGCCGATGAAAGTCTCGAAGTAGCCTTCCGCGTGCAATTGCTCGAAGGCGTTTAGCACAGGAATCCGCGAGATCTTCAGCTCCGCCGCTAGATTTCTGGTGGAAGGGACGCGCTGGGCGGGGCGCAGGCGGCCGTCGAGGATGGCCTGACGGAACCAGTCATATAGCTGGCGGTAGATTGGGATTTTGCCGGCAGGTTGCAGCGAAATCGGCGGGAGGAAGCTGGCAGAAACGCGTTTCATTCGGGAAGCTCCAAAGTGGTCATACCGTATCACATCGAAGTGGCTATTGCGAGAGACCACTGGGCGAGCTAGTTTGTCCGGCGAGCGGCCTTGCGCCGCGGGAGGATGAACTATGAAGCGACTTGGGACATTTTCGATTTGCTGCCTGTTGGGAGCTGCGGGTTTTGTCATCTACTCGGGCCAAGGCTTTGCGCGCGCGGGTTCGAATGAAGCGCGCAAAGTTGCGCGGCCTCGAACTACCAACGCGGCGGAGAAAAAACCGGCCGAGGTGCAGACGGCGGCCTCCGCGGCACGGGACGGGCAGCACGATTTTGATTTCGAGCTGGGCACCTGGAAAATTCACTTGAAGCGCCTCGAGCATCCTTTGACCGGGTCCAATTCATGGGTCGAATTTGACGGGACGTCGATGACGCGAAAGGTTTGGGATGGGCGGGCGCAGATCGAGGAGTTTGAGACGGACGGCACGACGGGTCACATCGAAGGTCTGACCTTGCGTTTATACAATCCCGAATCGCACCAGTGGAACCTGAATTGGGCGAACAGCAGGACCGGCGTCCTGGGCCAGCCGACCATTGGCGAGTTCAAGAATGGACGCGGTGAATTCTTCGACCAAGAGGCGATTAATGGTCGGACGATTCTGGTGCGGTTTATTTGGTCGGAGATTACTCCGAACTCGGCGCACTTCGAGCAGTCTTTTTCGGACGATGGCGGCAAGACGTGGGAAGCGAATTGGATTACGGACCAGACGCGGGTAGATGCGTCCCACTGAGTGGAGTCAATCATGAAAATCTTCAATCGTCTGGGGGCATTTGTCCTGTTGTGCAGCGCGGTTACTGTCATTCCCCGTATTGACACAACAAGGCTGCAACAGGCTGCGGCGCAACGCGATGGGCAGCACGATTTTGATTTTGAAATTGGGACGTGGAAGACGCATCTTTCGCGGCTGGTGCATCCGCTGAGTGGGTCCACGACCTGGGCCACTTATGAGGGAATTTCCGTGGTGCGGAAAATTTGGGATGGGCGCGCTAATCTGGTGGAACTCGAGGCTGATGGGGCTCCGGGTCACATCGAAGGGCTGTCGTTGCGGCTTTACAATCCCGATTCGCACCAGTGGAGTCTGAATTATGCCAACAGCCGCGGCGGTAGTTTGAGCGTGCCGACGATTGGCGGGTTTAAGAACGGGCGGGGGGAGTTTTACGATCAGGAGGAATTCAACGGAAGAATGATTTTGGTGCGGAATGTGTGGTCGGAGATTACGGCGGATTCTTGCCGGTTTGAGCAGGCGTTTTCGGATGATGGGGGGAAGAATTGGGAAGTGAATTGGATTGCGGTTGATACGCGAGTGAAGGATGGGGTTGCGGGGACGCGGTGAGCGGCGGGCGATGCGTTCGACGTGAGTTGTTGGCGTCGTAATTGCGGGGATGAGACGTTTAGCTTCTTAGTTTCGCTCAAGATGACAGCGCTTCGGCTTTTTGGGCGAGTTGTGGTGCGGTGCGCAGGCCAGATGTTCTAGTTTGCCAACAGAAATGTGAGGTCTACGCAATCGCCGAGCCATCCTGCCATTTGCGATTAAACCTGTACGGTTGACATATGAGCGACTTAGCGTTACGTTATCTTCAATCACATCCCACTTCAGAGAGTTGGTCTCGCCCGCACGCCGGGTTGGGAATCGTTCACATTCGAATGCTGGCGCGCGAGGAGGCCCACCACGGGATTGGTGTAGCTCTCGCAAACCGACACCATCGATTCGGATACTCGGGCCTGATGGAACGACGGAATTTTGGGAAATCGGGCCATGGAAAAAGTTCAACTGCTTGTGGATTTGCAACTGCTGGTAACCATCTTCCTGGTTACGCTGCTGTGGTCTTTCTCTGCGCGGCTTCGCAAACAAGAATTTTTCAGATTGTGGGCGTGGGCCTGGACGTCATTCGCCGCCTACCTTGGAATGGGCGCGATATCATTCCGCGTGGCGCCACAGTGGCCTGTGGTGAAAGCTGTCGCGACGCTGCTGATCGTGGAAGCAGGATTCTTGCAGGTTTCACTACTGGTCCTGGGCGTGTTGAGCCTGCAAACGGGGGAGAGGCCCCCGCGGCAGCGGCTGAGGATTGGGCTGGGGCTGGGACTTGCAGCAGGCGCGTTGAGCTTTGCGCTTTCGCGGCTACTCGCTGCAGCGCCGCTTAGCAGCTTCTCTCTGCGCATCGCGGCGCGAACCGTGGCGCTCGGGGTGGCGCTCTTGTTTTGTGCGCGGGTTTTCTTCAAAAATTGGCGTACGAGCCGCTCGTGGGCTGAACTTGTGACGGCGATTTTCTGCGCATTGTACGCCATCGATCAAGGTCTGTATAGCGTTGCGGCCGTCAGGTACTTGATAGTCGGCTCGCGAGCTGGGCCCGCTGATTTGTTTGACCTCAGCCTGCTGATACGTCCCTTGTGGCTCATTCTGGATTCCATTTATACGTTTGGCATCGGCATCGGCGTGGTGATGATGCTGCTTGAAAAGCATGAGCGCATCCAGCGCGCGCTGTTCGAAGGGGATGTCTATACGAAGAACGTCTCCGAGCGGAATGCGGACTTGCAGGCGGAAATATTCAGGCGCGAGCGCGCGGAAAGGGAACTGCGCAATTTGAGCATCCGGCTCATGCAGGCGCAGGAGGAGGAACGCAGCGGCATCGCTCGCGAGCTGCAGGACGAAATCGGGACGGAACTCCTGCTGATCAAACTGAAGCTTTCGGAACTGAAGCGTGAATGCGCGGAGAAACGGATGCCAGTGGGTGGGGCGTTAGATGCGGCTTTGGCGGAGCTGCGAGCAGTCGGTGAACGCGTTCGACTTTTGTCGCACCAGGTGTATTCCTCTTCTCTTGAGTTGCTAGGGCTGGTTCCGGCACTGACGGAGTACTGCAAGGAATTCGGGGAGCGGAGTCAATTGCGGATTGAATTTGTTCATGCCTACGTCCCGACTGCGCTGCCGCGCGAAATCGTGGTGTGCCTCTATCGCATTGCGCAGGAGGCTTTGCGCAATATAGAAGAGCACAGCGGTTCGTGCTGTGCTCGCGTGGAGCTGACGGTGCTGTCGAGCCGGCTGCAGTTGTGCATATCGGACAAAGGCAAAGGATTCGATCCTGCGGTGGTGAGTGGCGGGCAGGGCTTGGGGCTTGCCAGCATGGCGGAACGCGTGCGGAATTTGGGCGGGCAGTTTTCGGTGCAGTCGCAGCCTGGAGAGGGAACTTCGATTACGGCTTCTTTCGAGATTGCCGGCAGACCTGCAACAACTATCCCAGAAGCGAGTTGAACGGAAAAATCAACGGCGATTGGCCATGAATGCGGCCGAGCCAGCGATGCGTTGGAACGTGCAACGATTGGCGGGGGTCGTGTATGCTGCGGGCCGGTTATGGGGCGGAATTTCACTTTTGGCGTTGTTGGCGGGTATGGGGCTACTGGCCGTGCGGTGGCGGCGGAGCTGCGGAAGTCTTGCGGCGGGGCGATTCTTGTTGGCGGGCGGGATTTGGCGCGAGCTACTGGGGCCGCGGCGGAACTTGATGGACGGGGGACGGCGGCGCGGTTGGATGTGCTTGATGC
>Ga0116216_10001719_pt1 | contig 14946 bp, 15 predicted proteins | sample Sb_taG_11_FD_89696 | JGI IMG/M metagenome (GOLD analysis project Ga0116216, IMG submission 89696) | Peat soil microbial communities from Weissenstadt, Germany - Sb_50d_3_AS metaG | ecosystem: Environmental > Terrestrial > Soil > Wetlands > Peat | place: Germany: Weissenstadt | collected 2010-09-21
ACCATCCGTGGCGAGGTTTGCGAGGAGAGCCTGTCCTTGCGGCAAGAACTCGGAGACAAAGAAGGCATAGCTGCTGCCCTGGAGGGAGTGGCAGGAGTCGCCATGGGGCAGGGACAACCGCTGAGCGCAGCGCGGTTGTATGCAGCGGCAGCGGCACTGCGCGACGCCATTGGTGCTCCCCTTGCGCCAACCGACCGCGCCTCGTACGAGCGTAGGCTAGCCGACGTACGTGTCCAACTTGAGGCGGCACCTTTCGAGGCAGCCGTGACCGAGGGGCGAGCATTCACCCTTGCACAAGCCATCGCCGCCGCGGAACAGGTGCACGTGCGAGAGCAGATCACGCTAACCGCCCAGTCTGCCACCGGGGGAGCACCTCCGACCTTGCCGCAGGCACCTGCGTCCAGAGGGCACTCCTTCGGCCTGACCGCTCGCGAGATCGAGGTCTTGCGCCTGGTGACGCTGGGGCTGACCTACGCCCAAATCGCGGAGCAGCTCGTCATCAGCCCGCGTACCGCTGATGCCTACCTACGCTCGATCTACAGTAAACTCGGCGTTACCTCACGCAGTGCCGCGACCCGTTGTGCTTTCGAACATCAGCTCATCTGAGCAAACGGCCATCGGGAATACTCCCTAGGGAAGACGTCAGAACACAGGCTCTTCTCCACAGCACACAATAGGGAGCACAATCACGTGTTCTCCCGATGTTCCCCAGCCTTCGGACGGGTAGACTGTCATCAGTAGCATCACCCAGAAGATCCTGAGCGAGCTACAGGAAGACATCTATCAACACCAATACGGAGGCAATGCCATGACCAAAGAATCCCCCATTGTGATCGAAGACCGCGAAGAGCTGATCTTCATGCTCTCTGAAGCTGCGGCGCTGGAGCATATGATCATGTGCGAATATCTGTTCGCGGCTTTCAGCCTGAAGCGTGACGTGAGCGAGGGTGTGACGGCAGCTCAGCTCGAAGCCATCAAACGGTGGGAGCGCGTGGTTTCTCTGGTTGCTACCCAGGAGATGCTGCATCTGACCCTGGTAAGCAACTTGCTGACCGCCATCGGATCCCATCCATTCTTGAGCCATCCCAACTTTCCCCAACGCTCGAAATACTATCCGCCAGGGGTCCAACTGGCCCTACTGCCCTTTGGAGAACATGCTTTGCAGCATTTTCTCTACCTGGAGCGGCCCGAAGGCATGGATCTGGAGGATGCCCCGGATTTTGCAGTGCTGGCCATTCCCAAACCCAATCTCACCCTCGACGATGACCAGATTGTTCCCCAGACCCAGGATTTTGCCACCATCGGCCACCTCTATCGTGGCATTGAGCAGGGGCTCCGTCACCTGGTTGAGAAGTACGGCGAACAGCGCGTCTTCATCGGCCCTCCCCGCGCGCAAGCCACCCAGCAGTACTTCGGCTGGCCCGAACTGATCGCGGTCACCGATCTGGCTTCGGCATGCCAGGCCATCGAGACGATTATCGAAGAGGGGGAGGGAGCGCGCGGTGACTGGCGCCAGGCGCACTTCGGCAAATTCCTGCAGGTCATGCAAGAGTACCGCGACTTGAAACAGCAGGATCCGGGGTTTGAGCCAGCGCGACCGGTGGTGGCGGCTTACGTGCGGCAGCCAAGCGATACGAGCGAGGTCCCCCTCATCTCCGATCCGGTGACTGCTGGTATCTCAGAACTGTTCAATGCCAGCTACGAAGTCGTGCTGCAGATGCTCATGCGCTATTTTATTCATGGCAATGAGACAGAAGACGAGTTGCAGACGCTCAGCAGCACGGCTGTGAGTGCCATGTTCATGGTTATCAAGCCACTGGGCCAACTGCTCACCACCCTACCGATCGGTCCAGACCTGCCTGGCAAGATGGCGGGGCCAACCTTCGAGATCTATCGCACAGGCTACATCCTGCCACATCATGATGCGGCCTGGATCGTCTTACACGAGCGACTCCTTGAGCTGGCAGCGTATTGTGGTAAGGTGAGCGATCAGCAGTCGGCGCAACAAGCAGACTTACAGGCCATCAAGGAAAACTTTCGCCGGCTGGCAGCAGTACTGGAACCACACGTCACAACGAGTCAAGCCGGGAAGGCCTGATCGCGAGATCGGGCATCCTATACATCGCGTTATTTCGTGTCCTCTTCTGTTCCAAGGGAAAAGACACAGATCAACGGGTAATTGTTCCTCGGTTTGCCTGGAAGGAGAGAGAGATGATGATGATAACCGATCAGAAGCGAGAAGCGGCCGTCGTAAAAGAGACAGGCCGCATCGAAGCCTTCAGTGATGGCGTTTTTGCTGTTGCCATTACGTTACTGGTGTTCGGTCTGAAAGTGCCACCGCTGTCTCCAGAAACCTTCACGGTTGGAGGGTTGGCCTTGGCCCTGTTCAAAGAGTGGCCATCCTACCTGATATTTATCACGAGTTTTGCCACGATCTTGATCATGTGGCAGGGCCACCATGGTATTTTCAAGCTGGTGCACAGGTCAGACTCCCCCTTCCTGTTCGCCAATGGCTTCCTGCTGCTGTTAGTGACACTGGTTCCGTTTCCGACCTCCCTGATGGCGCAGTACCTCACCACACCTGTTGCGGCAGTGACCTGTGCTGTCTACTCGGGTGTCTTTGTTGTGATCAACGTGGCCTACAACCTACTCTGGTGGTCAGCGGCGCATCGTCACCGTCTGCTGAAATCAGGCGTTTCGCCTGCTCAGGTGAAGAGTGTTACGCGAAAACTCCTGATCGGGTTCCCGTTATACCTGCTCGCAACACTGCTGGCGTTCTGGAATCCCTATGTGAGCCTGGGCATTTGCAGCGTCCTGTGGATCTTCTGGGCCTTCTCCTTCTATGAACGCTATTAACGCCTGTTGTTTGAAGTAATTGGCCTGTTGGTAGTGTTGACAGTAGGATACAACAAGTGTAGAAAACGTTCGCAAGAACTTATGACAACTCTGTCCAAATGCCGACAACTATGCGAAACTTTCCCTTGTCCGGTTTTCGGGGGACAACAAAGAATTGCTAGAGAGAAGTCTATCAGAGGAAGGAGGCGTCCCTTGCAACTCGTCGAGCAGCATTGTATCAAGAAGAGTGATCCGCGCTATGCGGCCCTTGATGCTGCGGCCTTCGCCTCCAAAAACCTCTATAATCAGATTACGTACCACTATCGCCAAGCCTTCATCCATGAGGGCATCTGGTTGTCGTATGCGGAAATCTACCACAGGATCAAGTATCTCGATTGCTATCAAGCCCTCCCCCCGCAAGGTTTCCAATTCCATCTTGATCGCTGCAGACAAGAATTGGCGGTCTTTCAGGAATGCGCTCAAAGCATGGCACAAGGACGGGCCCTCGTTCACTGGCAAGCCGAGGATCCCCAAATACAAGCATAAGGAGCGCGGGCGCAACATCCTGATATACGATAAGCAGGCCATAGGCCTCCGTGCCTTCAAGAAGACCGGCAAGTTGGTGCCTTCGGGCCTTCCCATTGAAATTGCAACACGGATCACCTGGGATCAGGTTGATCAGGTTCGCATTGTGCCACGCGCGCATGGGTATGTCGTCGAGGTGGTCTACCAGCAAGAGATCGCACAAGCCGATGTGGATCCGGCCATGATCGCGGCTCTCGATCTCGGCGTGAACACGCTCGCGGCATGTACCAGCACGAAGCCTGGTTTTCAGCCATTGCTCATCAATGGCCGCCCTCTCAAGAGCATCAATCAGCACTACAACAAACAACGTGCGCACTCTCAAAGTCGCCTGGCAAAAGCCAACCGTTTCACTTCCCGCCAACTTGATCGGATTACGGCGAAGCGTAATCGTCGCGTGAATGCGTATCTGCACGCGGCAAGCCGTCGCATCATTGATCACCTCGTCCAGGAAGGAATTGGCACGCTTGCGGTGGGCAAAAATCCCCTGTGGAAACAGCAGGTGGAACTGGGACGCAAAAACAACCAGACCTTTGTACAAATACCACATGCTCGGTTTATTGCTATCTTGACATACAAGGCGAAGCTTGTGGGAATCGAGGTGGTGATCGTGGAGGAGAGCTATACGAGTATGGCATCATTCCTGGACCTGGATGTCCTTCCCACCTATGATCCTGAGCGTACCGAGAAACCGCGCTTCAGTGGCAAACGGGAGAAACGTGGCTTATATCGGGCATCTGATGGAAGACGCATCCATGCTGATATTAACGGGAGCTACAATATTTTACGCAAAGCATTCCCCAACTCCTTCGTTATCAAAAGTAACAATTACCAGAGTATTCATAGTATTCGAAGACAGAGAAAACCTGCTTCTTTTAACACCATTGACTTTTGAACACAAGTTCTATATAATAGTCTTCAAAGTCGTCTTTGGAGTGCTAAGGGTGATAAGTAAGCAGGAGCTTTTGTGATGCGTGTTCAAGAAATCCTCACAGCAGATCTTCAAAAGTGCTATGTGGTTCTTGACGAACGTGGTGACCTTGTGATTTCAGTGGTTCGTTATCTCAAGTATCTCAACGCGATTGGTCGTGCGCGAAATACGCTACGCGCATACGCTCAGAGTCTCGCACTGTATTTTACCTACCTCGCTCAGCAGAATCTTGACTTTCAGCGCGTCAGCCTTGACGACCTGGGAGGATTTGTTCTCTGGCTCAAGAATCCGTACCGGTCGCTCAAAGTACTGCCGATGCAACCAGTGACTCAGGCGCGTGCAAATACTACCATAAATGGGTGTCTCACAGCGGTCGCAGGGTTCTACGACTACCTGTGGAGGCAAGATGAGATGATAAGTGATCTTAATGAGAATACACGCGTCTATTTGCCAGCTCGAGCGAGACCATACAAGGGTTTCTTGCATCATATTGCCAAGGGGAAGCTCATTGAAAAGAACCTGCTCAAGCAGCGCATGCCCAGAAAAAGGCAGCCGAAAACCCTGTCGAAAGAGCAGATTGAAACGCTTGTCAATGCTTGTGAGAACATTCGTGACAGATTATTGCTGACGCTGCTGTACGAGAGCTCGCTCCGCATCGGCGAGTGCCTTGCGCTTTGGATCGAAGACATAGATGTAGACGGTCGCAAGATCCATGTTCGCGACCGAGGTCCGCTGGTAAACGACGCAGAGATCAAGACACCTGCAAGCTGCCGGGATGTAGATGTCTCAGATGGACTGATTAATCAGATCCTGGACTACCTGGTGGTGGTGCATACCGATGAGGTGGAGACGAATCACCTCTTCATCAAAATACGAGGGACTCACTCGGGACAACCGCTGGAGTATGCCAATGTCAATGATCTGTTCCAACGTCTCAAAGGCAAAACCGGGATCGATGCCCATGCGCATCTATTCCGCCACAGTTCTCTGACCCGTCTTGCTCAAGCGGGGTACCGTCCAGAAGTGTTGCGGGAGCGAGCTGGTCATGCCCAGTTCCAATACACGTATCAGCTCTACGTAAACCCTAGTGAAGAAGAGGTACGAGAAGAGTGGGAACGAATACAACCACAACTGCAGCTCAACCAGTCAGGAAGAGAGGAACAGGGGAAATGACATCATCATCCCATGCGCTTCCCTCGCCTTCTCAGTCCGATCCAGTTGAAACGGAGCTTGCGAAAGATATTTGGGATGTGCGAAATCTTCCGGGTGTACGCTATTCTGCACACTCATGTGATCACCTGATCAACTTCACTCAAGTTCCGTTACCATTTCGTCCAGTACTTAAACGCTATATGAGGCTCATGATTACACGCTGCTCATTACAGAACTGCGCCCTTAGGGTACGGCATGTGCGATTGTTCTTGGATTTTTACCTTTCGCGGTACCCTTCCGCACACGATTTCCAAAAGTTCTGCCGGGCCGATATGGAAGACTATCTCGTGTATCTCAAGACTGGAACGAACAGCTACGGCAAGCCGTACAGTGACTATCACATCTGGCGAGCTGTGCATACACTCAGATATTTTCTCGAATACCTGGAACGCACATCGAGTCCTGAGGCCCCTCGCATGGCCCTGAGTAAGCTGATATGGGTTGAAGACGGAGGTCCTAGACCCCGGCATAAGGACACCCACGATAAATATATCCCCGAATCAGTACTACATCAACTCGAGCAACACATGCATGAGTTGCCACCGAAGCACTTACCCATCGTGATTATCTTGCGTGCAAGTGGCTGGCGCATTGGCGATGTGCTCAACCTACGCTACGATACCTGCTTAGAGCATACATCGAGTGGGTGGTGGCTCTGTGGCGATATTCTCAAAACGGAGGTGCTCAATCACAAAGTACCTATATCGGATGAAATTGCCTCGATTGTTGCTGGTCAATGCGAAATCGTCAAGGAGCAGTATTCTGATCGGGAGAATCCTCATCGATATCTCTTCCCATCTCCACACAAGCGAAGGCAAGGTCGTCCTCTGTATTATGGATACATCCAAGACCTGCTCAATCGACTCGCTACGGCTTGCGAAATCAAGGGAGAAGATGGAAGTATTTTTCATTTCAAAAATCATGCCTTTCGCCATACGAAGGCAGTTGAGTTGATTAACGCAGGGATGAGCTTAGTGCATGTACAGAAATGGTTAGCTCACCTCTCACCTGAGATGACTCTGGCGTATGCCAGGCTTCTTGACTCTACAAGACGTAAAGAATGGGAACAGGCATTTGCCAAAGGAGCGCTACGTATTGACGTGCAGGGACTTCCCAGAGTGGTGAACGCAGAGCAATTGGACAACGAGCAGGAAATCGAATGGGAGCACATTCGCCACAACTTGGATGCCGTGCGTTTGCCTAATGGCTACTGCTTCAAGCCGAAGAAGGCGAATTGCCCAACACAGGACACCCCGTGCTATACCTGTCGTCACTTTTGCACCACGCCTGACTTTCTTCCACAGTTTGAGCGTGAGGAACGGGAAATGCGCGAACTGATCGAACTGGGGGAGAAAGCCGGGAGCGCTATTTGGGTCGAGAGAAATACGCAGAAGCTGAACAGGGTGCTTCCAGTGATTCAGGTACTGAAGTCCGGCAATCTGCATCACCCGGCAGGCAAAGCTACGCGCGAATACACGCCGGAGGAAAGGGCCAAGCGAAATGCAAACTGATTCACCCATCAGGCCTAATATCAGTGGGCTTATGGCGCATGCACAACGCAAGTCAGAAGAGGCGCAGAAGCGTGTCCACCAAACCATTGACCAACTCCTTCGAGAGCAAGAGACGATCAACTTCAACACGGTGGCGAAGGCGGCGAATGTAACCAAGAGTTACTTGTATGCCCACCAAGAAGTGCGAGAGCGGATTGAAGCGCTTCGAGCACAGCAAGGTCAGGAGCACATTGAACGACAGCGAGCTGAACGCCTGCACGATCAGGGCCGAACGGATAAGGCCAAAGATGTTTTGCTGGCTGCCAAAGACCGACGAATCAAGGCCCTGGAAGCGGAAAACCAGAAACTCAAAGAAGAACTCAAAATGGCTTATGGAAAGCTGTACGACCGACTCTGATCACGAACACGTTGGGGCATTTCATGTCTCACTAGTTCCTCAACAGGTGGTACAGCTTCGGTAGAAGTTGTTGGGGTCCTCAAATGCGAAGATGCTCCCCAACAAGCAGGAGGATAGGCATGGCACGGTATCGCCTTGACAACATGATCGAACATATTACTGGGACAGAGAATCGCTACCTGCTTTTCGAGGGTGGAAAAGGAGCACAAAGGTGTGTTCCCGACTCGCCTGAGTGGTTTGCCTGGCTGGCTGGGCTCAGCTCGTTTCACTTCCAGGGCAAGGGCGGCCATTTCACCGCACGCCAAGAGCGCAAACAACGCGGAGAGACCTACTGGTATGCCTATCGCAAAGCCCACAAGATGCGGCTGAAGCGGTACCTGGGCACAACCGAGAAACTGACGCTGGCTCACCTGGAGCAGGCTGCTTGTGCTCTTCATGAAGCGGCGTTGAGTGCCATACCTGAAGATGAGGCACTCAACGCACGGGCAAAGATACCAGCACCCGCGGGTCTCAGGATTGGTTCGGTGACGGTTCTGTGGCATGAAGGGGTGCTCTCGATCAGGACCCCCACAGAGCATCATGTCTTGAACAAGATACAAGCCGCTGAGTTGCTGAGCTACCTCTATGATCAACGCAGGACGCTGCTAAAAAGGCAGCAGTAGGGAACTACGTGTATTCAAAGGCACCCAACAGCAGAAAACCCTTGCAAAGCTGAGGCGGGGTGGCCAGAGGGTCCTGTCAGCTGGAGTCGCCGAAACGGTCCCCACGTCGCCTTCTTGCAGAATGTGAGTTCTCTCCCCAGTGCTCCTGTCAGCCGTCTGCCGCAGCGCCGCGACCGCGTCCCCTCCGGTGCGGGCCAGGATGTCAGCACCACCCGGTGTCAAGGCAGCGCAGGTGGGGTGCTTGGGACTGGTGGGCGCGCTTGTCTTGGCCTTGACACCGGGTGGTACAATTGGCCCACCCGCACCGGAGGCAGCGACTTTCAAAATGGCCGCATTCAGGATATGTCCTCAATGTGAAGCCTGCTCATTTTGGCTCTGAACTTTAGATAACCTTCGGGCAGGGGATAGCGGCCGCGGCAGTTCGGCCCAGATGGCTTGCCATCTAAACAAAGCTCATGCAAATGTCATCATTTGTCGTGAATTTTCGATACTGTTCTGAGTTCTCTCTGCAGGCTGTTTGAGCAAGTGGGGGAAAAGGCCTGCTCTCTCTATAAACCATTCACTCTCATCGCCCTCCACAAGTCGGAATACTCGCGCGTGAGGGGGTCGATTGCCAGCCACAGCACCTGTGTGTAGCTGCGTAGCCTTGTCCGCAGTTCGTCCAACTGCACAGGTGAGGGAATTGGAGGTTGCGAGATGCGAGTACTGGTGCAGAGTCTGCTGGCATGAATTACCGCATAAGAGAAGCTACCCGCAATATACTCTATGATGAGAAGATCGGCGGCACAATCCCTATCGCCTTGGGCCGCAGTTATCCCGAGTCCGACGGGCTGAATGTGTTTGCGCTCCACAGGGATATGATCTGCGACTTGCACAGGCAAGGAGAAGTATGGGTTGACGGCGAGTTATTTTTGAAGCATGGCCAATAGGCACTCTTGCAATAATGCAACGAACTTCGATTGGTCACCACCGCGCTCCTATTTAAGGTTTAGCTCACGATTGGGACCGCTGATTAGATCCTGGTTGTCGCAGGCGCGGAGAAGATGGGCTTACTCTGGACTGGACTGGTGCTGTTCATGCAGGAGCAGGCTCAGCTATCCGTTGCAGCAGCAGCAGGGTCACATCGTCCTCCTGCTCCCACCCATCACTGGTAAAGCGTTTCAGCTCGCCCAGCAAGAAGTCGATGAGCGATGCCCCATCGGCCTGCTCTGCGAGCAGGCTCTGCAGGCGAGGAAAGCCAAACATCTCACGGCTGGGGCTGTGGGCTTCCACCAGGCCGTCGCTGTAGAAGAGTAGGCTCTCACCAGGGGAAAGCGTGACTTCATGCTCCTCGTAGCTGCTATCGGGCATCAGCCCAAGTGGCATTCCTGTGGCCCGGAGTTCAGAGACGCCATTGCTGTGACATCGATACGGCAGGTCTTGCCCTGCATTGGCGTAGCGCAACCGTCCGCTTCTGGGATCAAGTATAACATAGAAGCAGGTGACAAACATACTGGGCGGAATTCTGGCGTAGAGCAGATCATTGACGCGTGCTAACACCTCGCCAGGCGAAGCCGTTGCTTGCGCGGCAGTCCGCAGCATGGTGCAGGTGGTGGTCATTACCAGGGCAGCCGGTATCCCTTTACCAGTGGCATCGCCGATCAGCAGGCCCAGACGGCCATCTTCAAATGGTATGAAATCATAAAAGTCTCCCCCGACTTCCCTCGCTGGTTGATAGTACGTGGCGAGTCGCCAGCCGGAAAGCCGGGGCAGAGCTTCGGGCAGCAGGGAGCGCTGGATGAGCTGCGCTTTGTGCAGCTCCTGCTCGATGCGTTCGCGTTCACGCACCTGCTCCTGTTGCGCTTGCACCATTTCGATCTCGCGCGCGGTCAGGCCGAAAGGGTTCCCTCTGGACGCAGGTGCCTGAGGCAAGGTCGGAGGTGCTCCCCCAGCGGGAGACTGGGCGGTTGGCGTGCTCTGCTCTCGCACGTGCACCTGTTCCGCGGCGGCGATGGCTTGTGCAAGGGTGAATGCTCGCCCCTCGGTCCAGGCTTTCTCGAAGGGTGCCGCCTCAAGTTGGACGCGTACGCTGGCTAGCCTACGCTCATACGAGGCGCGGTCGGTTGGCGCAAGGGGCGCGCCAATGGCGTCGCGCAGAGCCTGTGCCGCTGCATACAGCCGCGCTGCACTCAGTGGTTGTCCCTGCCCCTGGGCGACGCCTGCCACTCCCTCCAGGGCAGCAGCGATGCCTTCTTTGTCTCCGAGTTCTTGCCGCAAGGACAGGCTCTCATCGTAGTGTGCTTTTGCGTGCGCATAGCTGCCCTGGGACAGCGCCACGTGCCCCAGAATAGTGAGCGTATGGGCGCTCCCGCCTTTATCTGCGAGCTGCTGCCGTATCGCCAGGCTTTCCTCACACAGCCCTCGCGCTCGCTCGTAGTCGCCCCGCTCCAGCACTGCAATGGCGAGCGTGGTGAGTGAACCGGCAACACTTTGGGGGGATCCCAGCTCACGTGCCAGCGCCAGGCTCTCCTCGCACAGTGCTATCGCTCGCTCGTACGCTCCCAGAGCAAGCAGGGCCAGACCCCACCCAGAGAGGGTAAGGACCATGACCCGCTTATCGCCCAGCTCGCGCAGCAGCGGGAGACTCTCCTCGTAGAGCGTGGTTGCCTGCTGGTAGTCACCCTTGCTGCTTCTGAGCGTTCCCAGAGCAGTCAGGGCGTAGGCAATGCCCAGGCTCTCTGGGAGCGCACGAGAGAGCTCCAAACTGTCTTGCAGGAGGATGGTTGCTCGTGCATAGTCATCCTGGTAGTACGCTAACACGCCGGCAGCATGCAGTACCTGTGCTCGCACAGATGTCTGCTCCGAAAACTGCTGCAGGATGCGCTCCAGCATGGTTCGTCCCTCAGTCAGATAGCCGCGAAAGAGCCAGAAGCGCCAGATGGCGGCACCGATGCGAGCGCCTGGTTCCACCTCTGCCTGCTCGAGTGACCATGCGAGCGCTGTTCGGATATTATCGTGCTCCAACTCTACGCGTTGCAGCCATTCGGCCTGCTGGAGACCACCTATTTCGGGCCCTGCGCGTTCCGCGAAACGGACATACCAGTCACTATGACGGCGGCGCACGGCGGTCACTTCACCCGCCTGCTGCAGCTTCTCCTGGCCGTACTGCCGCATCGTCTCCAGCAAGCGGTAGCGTGCCTCAGCGCTGCGTTGCTCCATGAGCACCAACGATTTATCGATCAGGGAGGAGAGGACCTCAAGCACGTCGCCTGGCTCACCCGCGCAGATGGCCTCTGCCGCTTCGAGCGAAAAACTGCCAGCAAACACCGAGAGCCAGCGGAAGAGGGCCTGCTCTTGTGCTGACAACAAGTCGTAGCTCCAGTCCATGGCTGCCCGCAAGGTTTGCTGTCGCGCTAAGGCCGAGCGACTGCCCCCGGTGAGCAGCCGGTAGGCGTCATCCAGTCGCGCAGCGATCTGCTCCACAGAAAGCACGCGTATACGGGCAGCGGCCAGCTCGGTCGCCAGTGGAATGCCGTCGAGACGACGACACACCTGCACCACTGCCGGTGCATTCTCCGGCGTGAGCATGAAGGAAGGCTGGACAGACCTCGCACGCTCAACAAACAGTTGCACGGCCTCATAGGTCAGCAGCCCTTCGATGGGTGGCAGGTGATAGGTATCAGGTACTCGTAGGGGAAGGACCAACCAGACAGTTTCACCGGTGATCGTGAGCGCTTCGCGACTGGTGGTCAGTATGCGCAGCGTGGAACAGGTGTGTAGCAATAGTTCGGCCAATTGCGCGCATGCTGCCAACAGGTGCTCGCAGTTGTCTAACACGAGGAGCATCTGCTGGCGGAGGAGCGCATCGGAGAGCGCCTCCGTCAACGTGCAACCCGCGCGTTCAGGAATGCCTAGAGCCGAGGCCACGGCCTGCGGCACCAGCAGAGGATCGGAGAGAGCAGCCAGTTCTACCCACCAGACACCATGCGCGAACTCCTCCAGGAGGTCGGTTGCGACCTGAAGGGCCAGGCGCGTTTTGCCACTGCCTCCAGAGCCAGTGAGGGTGAGCAGCCGGGTCGTCGCGAGCAACGCTTTGACCTGGGTCATCTCCCGTTCGCGGCCAATAAACCGGTTGACCTGGAGAGGTAGATTGTTCGGAGAGGTCTCGAGGACCTCCGCCACCGGTGCATCTTCCCTGCTCAACGCGATCGTTCCTCCATCAGAACTCAGGAGAGTGAGATTACTCTCATCATGCTGTAATCATACCCTATTACAAGAGACCACCTCATAACATCCTTTACGTAGATGGGCACTCCGGCGTGGCTAACCTACTTGCCACCTCAGCAGCACGCCCGCTCGCGGCAGGAGCGGGCGTGCTGCCTGGTCCTGGCGGGCTAGTGCCCGGGAGGGGGTCCTGGCGGGCCGAGGATCTCGAACCCGTTGCGCATGGCGATCGGGGCGAGCCGCGCCATGTCCGGAGGACCCTCGAGCGGCGGCGGCAGGACGTGAGCGGGCGCTGGCTCGCCGACCTCCCGGATGAATCCCTCATACTGCATCGGCGCGAACCCAACCAGCACCTTCGCGCCAACTGCCTCGGTGTAGAAGGTGTGGGGCACCCCCTTGGGGCCGAACGCTAACGAGCCGGCCTTCAGGGACAGTTGCGTCTCCGCGACCCAGATGGTCATCGCGCCATCGAGGACGTAGAACCACTCGTCCTCCTCGGGATGGACGTGCCAGGGCGTGCCGCTGCCCGCGGGCAAGACGATCTCGATCATACCGAATTGCCCGGCCGTGTCCTGCCTGCTGATCTTGATCGTTTGCAGCATCCCGAGCAGCCAGAACGCCTCGCCTTCGTTTTCGCCCAGCAGGAATCCCAGCCTGGCTCGCTCTGAAAAGTTGGTAGTCATTGCGCACTCCCTTCCCGGGGGTCAGTGGCGTTGCGGAACAGCTGTCCCCCTCTGGATCCATTGGCCTGGCGGTTGACACTGTCTGCATCAAACCCAGGCTTCCACATCTCATAGTTGGCGACTTTGTGTCGGATAAGTAGGTATGGCATAGTACGTCCACATCCTTTCTGTTTTGTCGTTCTGGGCGAGTTTCGCCCACATAAGCATGTAACAACAACACTACATTTACACACTACATCTACAAGAACAATGGGACCGCCTCGCGACTTCCAGAGACTCAATCGCTCTCGATACCAGACCCGACTTTCGCGAGACTCTATTGACATCATTCATGCTGCTTGCATCCTCCTTTCCTGGGCCAATGGACGCAGCCCCCTCACCGTTGGCCTGATGTTCTGGTTGAGCGAGAAGAAGTTGGTTGGATCATACGTGTTCTTGAGCGCGACCAGCCGTTCGTAGTTGATTCCGTACGCGGCTTGCACCTGCCCTTCCCGCTCGTCATCCAGGAAATTGACATAGACCCCTCTACTCGCAAACGGTTGCATTGCCGTCCAGCAGGTGCGAGCCCACGCCCTATGCAGATCGGCTTGTTCGTCCTCCCAGGCGGCGACAATGCACATGACATAGGACTCATCCCGCAGCGCAAAGGCGGTCTCGGTCGGGCTGACCCGGCTTGCGGCTCCATGGACGTGCTGAATCAGGATCTGTGACAATGGAGAGGTGCAGGCTGCGCCGTAGTCGGCAATCGTGTCAATCGCCTCATCGCTGAGATGCTTCAGCGTGCTCGCTTTCTCGTAGTAGTTCCGTCCGTCCGGTGCTCCCGCATCGGCCGATGTGACCATGTTGAGGTACGGCTTGGGGCGGATCAGATCGACCAGAGGCACACCAAACTTCCTGACCGGCTCAACCAGGCGCTCGCCCTCATCCAGGGGTCCACAGTAGCAGAGGTTGATGGCAATCGCGGGCAATCCGTCTGGCGTGGTCAGGAGGGAGGCATAGGCCGTCAGTTCATCAGGAACGCTGCTGGTGTACTCGCGATAGAAGCGCAGCACCTCCCGCGCTCTGCTCATTGGGTAGACGACCTTGCCGGCCAGCACCTGGCCGACCGGGTGCATCCGGAACTCGAAGGCAGTCACGATGCCGAAGTTGCCGCCACCACCCCGCACGCCCCAGAACAGGTCTGGATGCGAAGTCGCGCTGGCCGTGAGCACTCGCCCATCAGCGGTGACGATGTCAACCGAGAGCAGGTTGTCAATGGTCAACCCGTATTTCCCCATGAACCAACCCAGTCCGCCGCCGAGGGTGAGGCCCGAGAGCCCCGTCCCAGCAACGGTCCCGGTCGTGGTCACCAGCCCAAATGGCTGTGACTGACGGACGAATTCGCCCAGCGTGAGTCCGGCTTCGGCCCGAGCCGTGCATTTCACAGGATCAACCCGCATGCCCTTCATCTGAGAAAGGTCGATGACGATGCCCCCATCACAGACGGACTTGCCAATGACGCTGTGGCCGCCACCCCGGACGGCGACGGGAAGATGCTGGCTGTGGGCGAAATCGACCGCACGAATGACATCGGCACGGTCCACGCAGCGGCAAATCAGGGCCGGATATTTGTCAATCATCCCGTTCCAAACACGGCGGGCGCTGTCGTAGCCATCGTCGTCCGGGAGAATCAGTTCACCGTGCAGACTGGTCCTGAAGTCCCGAAAGGCCATGGGGGTTGTAGCTCTATCATACATCTGTCTCCCTCCTCTGTCATGTGTGGATCGTTTCCGATCACGAGGCCGTCTTCGCCGTAATCAGACTGGCAGGCCCGGCAAGTGGTAAACGCTTCATGGCTTGCCATCCGCTTTCCTGGAGCCATCCACGCAGTTCCTCTTCGCTATACGCAGCACCTTCGCCGGTCACGATCTGGAACCCGCCAGCCAGGAGA
>Ga0116216_10001721_pt1 | contig 14942 bp, 13 predicted proteins | sample Sb_taG_11_FD_89696 | JGI IMG/M metagenome (GOLD analysis project Ga0116216, IMG submission 89696) | Peat soil microbial communities from Weissenstadt, Germany - Sb_50d_3_AS metaG | ecosystem: Environmental > Terrestrial > Soil > Wetlands > Peat | place: Germany: Weissenstadt | collected 2010-09-21
ACACCCAACGAGGAGCCCGTCATGCCCCACGAGGAGCCCGCCATTGAGGAGCCCACCATCGAGCAGACCGCCATCGAGCAGACCGCCATCGAGGAGGAGGGCGAGTGGCTCGAGGAGGACCCCGCAGAGCCGCCACGCCGCCCGCGTCGCCGCCTCCTTGCACCGGTCCCGCTCGCGCTGCTGGGCGTGCTGCTGACCGCCTGCGGGTTCATCGGGGGAGTGCTCGTGGAGAAGGGTCAGACCTCCTCGAGCTCCTCCGGCGCGGGCGGTGTGGGCCTGGCCGCCAGGCTCGCGGCTCTGCGGGGCAGCTCATCCGCCGGCGGCGCGACCGGTGGTGCTGGGGCCAGCGGCAGCACCGGCACCGGCACGACGGGCAGCTCGGCCGCGGGCAGCGGCCTCTTCGGACGCCCCGGCAGCGCAGCCGGGGCTGGGGCGACCGCCGGCCAGGTGGCCTACGTCGCCGGGAGCACGCTGTACGTGACCACTGCCGAAGGCAACACCGTCAAGGTCACGACATCCCCGGCCTCGACCGTCACGAAGACCGTGAAAGCCGACGTCAAGGGCATCCACCCTGGCGAAACCGTCGTCGTCACGGGCGCCGCGGGCGCCAACGGCGCGATCAGCGCCGAATCGATCCGCGTCGGCGGAAGCAGCGGCGGCCTCGGCGGCCTGTTCGGAGGCTCGGGTCGCAGCGCTGGCGCTCCGTCCAGCAGCTCAGGCGGCGGCGAACCGGCCCTGTTCGGCCGGGGCGGCTGACAACACTACGATCATCGACAAAGGAGCTTCATGCCTCACATCAACAGCAACAGACGCAAGCCCGCGGCGGCAGCCGTGCTGGCTCTCCTGCTCGCCTGCCTCGGGCTGGCGGCCTGCGGCGGCTCCTCGAAGAACTCCTCCACGAGCACGAACGCGGCCGCTGCCGCGTCGAGGAGCGGCGAAACGGCCACAGGTCAAGCTGGTCGGGCCAAAGGAGAACTCGCGAAACGCTTCAGCGCGCTGCGCGAATGCCTGCAGAAGAACGGGATCACGCTGCCACAACGGACCCCCGGCCAGCGGCGTCCAGGCGGCCCGGGCGGCTTCCTCGGCGGAGGTGGGGCCGGTCCGCAGCTGCCGAAGGGCGTGACGCGCGCGCAGTACGAAGCCGTCTTGAAGAAATGCGGCGGCGGCACCGGTGGCAAATTCTTCCGTGCCGGCCCTGGCGCTCGCTTCAGCAGCCCCGCCTTCAAACAGGCACTCACGAAGTTCTCGGCGTGCATGCGCGAAAACGGCGTGAACGTGCCGGTGCCGAACACCTCGGGCAACGGCCCTATCTTCAACACCAAAGGGATCAACACGAGCAGCCCCCAGTTCAGGGTCGCCGAGACGAAATGCCGAAGCGTCTTGATCGGAGCATTCCGGCGTGGACCCGGCGCCGGTTGAGTCTGGCAGTGCCTTGCGAAGCGCCTTCCGGGGTGGTGCCTAAAAGGAGCCGAGGTCCCAGGAGCCGAGATCCCCGGGGTCCCGGCGTGAGCCTAGCTACTAGGAGCCCTTGGGGTCACGGATCGCCGCGGAGCTCGGCTTGGCCACCACGGTCGGCGCCGGCAGCGCGGCGATGCGCGTGATCAGCTGGTTCCACTGCGCCGCGCTCAGATCACGGCTCACCACAAACGGTGAGGGGGCTGTCTGGCCAGCGCCCGCCGAGTGGGCGACCACGGCCGTCCTCGTGGAGGACTTCACAGCGGGCGCGTGCTTCGGCGCTGGCGGGAAGTCGATCTCGATGTAGTCGCCGTGGTCGGGGCGCGCGAGCGTGCTCGGGGCGCCCGGGTACCGCATCAGGCTGACGATCTGGTGGGGAGCGAATTCGCCCGGCAGGGTGAGTAGCGTGCGGATCGTCGTGTCGGTGATCGACGCCAAGCCCTGGTGATCGGCGATCGAGACGCCGTTGACAGCGGAGATGTCGACGGCGTCTCCCGTGTAGTGCTCGGAGACATTGCCGGAGGTGGTGTACTCGTTATGACCACAGCGCAGCGCGCTCACGGTCGGCTTCAACCCGCTGCGCGAGAGGAAAGCAAGCGCCGCCAGCACGCGCTTGTCGATCGCTCCCGAGGCGATGTCCTGACGCCCGCACGCGTAGATGTCGATGCCAGGATCGGAGAGCACCGTGCGCTCGAGCTGACTCTTGGAGAGCAAGAAGACGCCGCTCGCGGTGGCGCCAAGCAGCTCTGTTTCCCCCTTCGCGCCCTGTGGGTGCAGCGCGGCGTTGAGCTGCTTCCAGTTCTCGAGGATCGCCCGGGGATCGATCGTGTTCGGATCGCCTGCGGGGCCGATCGCGAAGCGCAGGTGACCGTCCTTCGCCCCAGGCGGCACGCGCACGTGACCAAGCACGGTGCCCTTCGCGACAACCGATCCGCGCCGCAACGGCAGCGGGCGACCGGCGATTGTCCTCGAGGCGCTGCGCGCGGCACGGGCCGCGGCCGCGAGCGCGTCGGGGTTGCCGGGGTGGGCGAACAGGCGCACCTTGCCCATGCCGGCGGGCGTCGCTTGAACCGAGCCTGCCGGGACGGAGTCCTGACCACCGACCATCGGGGCGCCCAGCCGAGAGGGCTGGGTCGGCGGTGCCCCGGCGGCGGCACTCGCGGCGGCGGCGCTCGCGGCGGTCTGCCGGGCCGGCGTCTTTACCTTCAAGGTGAGCGGGAGCTGCCCTTGAGCGCTCGTGGGCGGGGAGAGCGCAGCATCGCGGGTGCTCGCGGCGGCGGCCGCCAAGGTCTTCGCGGAGGCGCCCGCCGAGCGCGGCAGCTTGGGCAGACGATAAGTAGGCGCGATGCTGCCAAGCCCTGCGTAGGTGAACACGTCGCCGTAGACGTCGCGCAGGATCACGTAGAAGCCAAGCTTGCGAGAGTCACCGAGCCGGACGATGCGACCGTCCTGCACCGCCACCACCGTGGCGTTTGGAGCGCTCAACAGATCCACGAGCTGCGGGGCCTCGACGTTAGTGCCGGCCTTGCCCGTCGCAGCAGCCGCGGCGGCCGCCGGCGAGGGAGGCGCGGAGGAGCCCGGCGTCGCCGGCGAACCGTTGGCCGACGCGCCGCTCAGAGCGCCAGGCGCCGCGCTCGGAACGGCCGTCGCGTGCGCGGTCGCGCTCGGGGATGAGATGGCCGACAGGACCTGGCCCCACGCCACCTGCTTACCGGTCACGGGCAGGCGCCCGTCGGTGAGGCCGGTCAGCGTCGCGATCACGGATGCCGGATAGGTTGAGATGAGCTTGGCGCGCAGCAGTACCGAGTCGGCGTATTCGGCGGAGTGGTTGTAGGCGAGGATCGCCGCGCGCAGGTCGCTCTGAGCGCCGGCAGCGTGCAGATAGCGGGCCGCGGCGAAGATCGCGTCCACCGGGTTGTAGGGGTCAGCGTAGCCAGCGTCCAGCGCGTCCACTCCGTATTGCAGCCATGTCGCGGGCATGAACTGCATCCACCCCACGGCGCCGGCCGTGGACACCGACTGGTCGCTGCCGTAGTTGGTCTCGATTTCGTTGATCGCCGCGAGGATCTGCCAGGGCACGCCGTACTGGACGGCGGCCGCCTGGTAGACGGGAAGCAGGAACAGCGGGATGCGGTAGAAGGTGAGCGCCTGCGCCGATGCCGCCGAGGAGCCGAGCTCCGCCGCGAGCGCCCCGGCCTGGCCGGCCACAAGCTGCGGCGGCAGCGCGACGTTGTTGGGGCCGGACGCCACAGCACCCTTCGGCGCGTGCGCACCACCCATGATCCGCTGGGAGCCCTGCGGCTGGGCGCGCGTGGTTGACAGGGTGCGGCTCGCGTTTTTCTTGCTCACGGTCGTCTTCTGCCTGCGCTGCAGCACCACCGTGGGCGCTTCCGGGGCAGCGGGCGTCGAAGCGCCGGCCGGCGCCGGGGTGCTCCCTTGCGAACCGGTCGAAGTGGGCGTGGTCGAAGTGGGCGAGGTCGAAGTGGGCGAGGGCGTGGTCGAAGTGGTCGTCGAGGGCTGGCCAGTTCCCGTTTCCTGGGAGCCCACGCCCGACGCACCCGAGCTAGACACGGTGACCGATGGCGAGGAGCCGTCCGCGGGAGACGAGGAGCCCGCGGACACTTCGGCGGCGAGCGCCACGCTGGAGAGAGATCCGCCCAGGCCAGCCGCGGTCAGCCCACCCCCCGCGAGAGCAGACAGCATCACCCTCCACGCCCGGCGGCGCGGGTTGGTTAGAGGCGGCATACGCCGAAGTCGATCATCTTGCGGTCGTCCCATGGTCGTGGCTGGCGCGGCTAACCCACGATCGCGGGGTACGCCCACCAGGATTCATATCGGCAGACAAGCAAGAATCCGTAAAGGATTCGTAATCGAATCCCCAAATCGGCGAAAACCCTTGCATCCGGCTAACTCTTCGCGTGGGCCGTGTGTCCTCCTGCGTCAGACCGCTCTATTCTCCTGTGCCGGGGGTTATAGGGTAAGAGAGCCGGCGGATACCTCCGGCGGTTACGAGAGTGGAGGAGGAGTGATGACATCCAGAGTTCGGATCCTGATAGCAGTGTTGCTCGGGTGTGCATTCCTGCTAACCGCCACAGCCGCGCAGGCGGAAGAGACCGTAAAGATCACCTCAGCGGGCTTCTCGCCCGACCGGCTCGGCGTGCCGACGAACGTGTTCGGCAGCGCGACAATCGGCTCGACGAACCTGCCAGTGCCCTCGCCGATCACCCACATCAACGTGATGGGCCCGGCCGGGCTGACGCTGAACCTCCAGGGCACCGGCACGTGCACCGTGGCGACGCTCGAAAACATCGGTCCACGAGGCTGCCCAGCCGACTCCAAGGCCGGGTTCGGCGGCGGTATGGGCGCGTACGAAATCGCCAAAGAAATCGTCCACGAGGCATACACGGTCGACTTCTTCCTCGGCAACAACAAGCCGGGTCACGTCGAACTGCTGATCTACCTGGAAGGCTCGACCCCGGTCTCAATCCAGCTCGTGTTCACGGCGCCGGTGATGCAGTTCCCCAAGCCCTATGGGCTCGGCTTCAGCCTCAACGTGCCGCTGATCAAAGTCCTCCCCGAAGCCTCTGATGCCTCGGCGATCACCGCCTTCTTCACGGCCGGTGCGAAAAACGTCGCCTACTTCAAGAAGATCCACGGCAAGCGCAAGCTGTTCCACGTGAAGGGCATCATCACCCCCAAGAGCTGTCCGCGCGGAGGCTGGCTGGCCGCCTCGCAGTTCAGCTTCTTCGACGGCTCGACGGTCACGAGCAAGACCAAGATCTCCTGCCCGAAGAAGAAGTGATCCCGGGATCGGAGATGTCGGCTCCGAGACGGAGGCGATCGTGAGCGTGGGGCGCCCGGCGGCTGCCGCCGCGCTGGTGGCCTGCTGCTTCAGCGCCACGCCGGCGGCGGCACAGCCGGAAACGAGCGCGAGCATCCACCCCTCATTCCTGCCCGACCGGCTCGGCACGAGCACTGCCTTCACGCTCGCGATCCGGTTCTCCGGTGGCGAAGAAGGCGTCCCGGCGCCCTTGAACCGAGCGGTCGTGCATCTGCCCGCAGGGCTAGGGATCGACCTGCGCGGCGTGAAGACGTGCACAAAGGCACGGCTGCAGAGCAGAGGCGCCGCGGGCTGCCTGTCGGGATCGCTCGTGGGGCGCGGCCACGCGCTGCTCGAGGCGCACACCGGCTCGCTGACAACCCCCGAGGAAGCGACGATCTGGGCCTTCCGTGGCCCCAATCAGGGTGGTCGTCCGGCGCTGGAGATCTTCGGTCAGGGCGAAACGCCGCTCTACGAGAGCACGATCAGCACCGCCGTGCTGCAGTCGGACAGCCCTCCTTACGGCGCGAAGCTGGCGATATCGGTCCCCCCGATCCCAACACTCATGTTCGAGCCGGACGCGTCGTTCGCCTCGCTCTCGCTGACAATCGGCGGGGTCGGGCGCAGCCCCCGGGCGCACGCGGCCGGAGCGATCATCGTGCCGCGTAGGTGCCCGGCCAGCGGGTTCCCGTTCGCCGCCAACTTCACATTCGCCGACCACTCCACGGCGAGCACCACCGCCACGGTCGCCTGCCCGTAGGCAGGGTCGATCGCGCCCGGCGCGTCCCGCGCCCGCGCGCGGGTGCAGCCGGTCTCGCCGCATCCGCGGGTCTCGCCAGATCAGATGCGAAGCGATAACCTGAGCGCGTGGAAACCGTCCTCTCGGTCCTGCAGGTTGCGATCTCGGTGATCGTCGTCTTCCTGGTGCTGATGCACTCCGGCAAGGACTCCGGTCTCTCCGGCGCCTTTGGGGTCGGCAGCGGCACGGGCCCGCTGGGGGGAGGATCGATGGTCGAGCGCAACCTCAACCGCTGGACCATCTTCTTCGCAATCCTGTTCCTCGTGAACGCTATCGTGCTCCTCAAGCACCCGTGGTCCTAGGGCGTCGCTGAGCGGCGCGAGGCTTTGTCCTACCGATCGGAGATCGACGGGATCTCCGATCGGCCAGCACGCGTGCACAGCACGCCACGGCTCCCTGCGTCCGTGCCTCGCTTGCCCAGCGGCGCCCTAGGAGCGCAGTTTGCTCAAGCACCCGTGGTCGTAAGCTCGCGCTCCGGCGAGTCGCGCTCCTCGGACTCCTCCTCGGCCCGTTCGACCGGCGTCAGCAGGTCGAGGATCGCGATCGCCTCCGCGCGCAGCGTCGCGTCGAGCGCTTCGTAGTCCTCGCGCGAGAGCTTGCCGGTGCGGTAGTCGAGCTCGGCGTCGCGGATCTCGTGGTACTTGGCCTCGCGCGCCGCCTCCAACGCCGCGTCCGTCCACACGCTCACGCGACGGCGCGCGGCACTGGACGCCGGCCAGATCGCGATCAGACCACCGCCGCCCACGATCAGGCCGCCAATCCAGATCCACATCACCAGCGGTGAGACGTGGAAGTTGAACTGCGCCTGCGGCGGGTGCTTGAGGTATTCGCGTGCAAGCGCAGCGATTCCCACGAGCCCATCTTCAGGCGGCAGTGTGCGGTTGCCGATCTTGACTATGCGCGAGAGGTTCGGGGCTTCGATGTTGGGTTTGATCGCGCTCCACACATCGCGGGTGACGCCCGGATCGATCGCAACGTGGCTCACGGGCTGGCCACCGATCAGGCTGCCGACCGATCCCTGGCTGGCTTCCTGGGAGGCGTAGAAGCCCTCACTCGGTTCCAGCGTCGTCACATGGGGGCCGCCCACACCGCCCTTGGTCACGTCGATCACCGCACCGAGGCTGAGCGTGGAGCCCGTGTGCGCTTCGTCGTACTTAGGCGTGATCGTGGCGGTAGGCCGCACGTAGCGGACCGTGTATGTGCCCACGCGCGTTGACTGGCCGGGCGAGAGGCCGAGCTCGGATACATGCTGGAAAGACGAGGACGCGGCTACGCCGACGAACAGCACCGCCATGCCGATGTGCACGATGTAGCCGCCGTAGCGCCTGCGGTTGCGTTTGACGAGCGCCACTAGCGCACGCGGCGCGGGCTCACCGGCCATCGCCCTGCGCGCGCGGGCACCGCGGAAGAACTCCTGCCCCACGCTGCCCAGCACGAATCCAGCGCAGCAGAACATCGCGGTCGCGAACGGCTTCAGCGTCACGCCCCCGGCGAGCAACGCCACGAGCGTGAGCAGCGCCGCGGTGAGCGGCACCAGGAAGTTGCGTCGTGCATTGACCAGAGTCGCCCGACGCCAGGCGATCACCGGCCCGATGCCGCTCAACAACACCAGGATCAACGCCAGCGGCACCGTGTAGCGGTCGAACCACGGCGGCCCGACAGACGCTTCCTGGCCAGTCAGCGCCTGTGAGATGAGGGGGAAGTAGGTGCCCCAGAAGATCACGAAGCACAGCCCCACCAGCACGAGGTTGTTGGCCAGGAAGATCGACTCACGGGAGAGCAACGAATCGAGGCGATGCTCGGATCGCAGCATGTCGCGCCGGGTGACTACCAGGTAGATCGAGAAGGCGATCAACGCCCCGATCAGTACGACGAACGGCACACCCAGGGTCTGCCCGCCGAAGGCGTGGATCGAGTTGAGCACTCCGCTGCGCACCAGGAACGTGCCCATGATCGCCAACGTGCCCGTGGCCAGCACGAGGGACACATTCCACACCTTCAACATCCCGCGCTTCTCCTGGATCATCAGCGAATGCAGGAATGCCGTGCCGGTCAGCCACGGCATCAGCGACGCGTTCTCGACCGCGTCCCAGCCCCAATAGCCGCCCCAGTTGAGCTCCGCATAGGACCAGCGCGCGCCGAGCAGAATGCCCAGGCCGAGGAACAGCCAGGCAGCGAAGGCGAAGCGACGGATCACTTTGATCCAGTCGGCGTCGACCCTTCGCGCCAGCAGAGCCCCCATGCCGAAGGCGAGCGGGATCGTGCACAGCGTGTAGCCCGAATACAGCATCGGGGGGTGGATCATCATCGTCGGAAAACGCAGCAGCGGGTCGAGCCCCGCGCCTTCGGCTGGAGCCGGGCTGGTGGTGGCGAACGGCTGCGCGTAGAACACCATCAGCGAGATGAAGAACCCCCCGAAGCCCAGCAGGATCGCCTGCGCGTAGGCGGCTACGTCGCGCAGGCGCCGGCGCGTGAGGAACAGCGCCAGGCTCGACCACAGCGACAGGAGCCACGCCCACAGCAGCAGCGAGCCTTCTTGGGAGGACCACACCGCGGCTGCCCGGTAGAACATCGGTGTCGTCCTGCTCGAAGTGTCGGCCACCGTGTTGAAGGCGAAGTCGTTGCGCAAAAACGCGATCTCCAGCACCGCAAACGCGACCGTCAGGATCCCAGCCAGGGCGTACACCGAGCGACGAGCGGATTCTGAGAGCTCCACGCGCCCGCTGCGCACGCCGTACAGCGACGTGCCGATGCCGTACACGCACACCGCGAGCGCCAGCAGCAGGCACGCGCGCCCGAGATCAGCCATCTCAGTCAAGGTTCGTGGGCCTAATAATTCTGCTTCTCGCCGGCCGGAGCGGTCTTGTACTTGGACGGGCACTTGGTGATCAGCGAGTTGCGTTCGCCGGCATATGCACCGCCCTGCTTCTGGACCGTGACGATCACCTCGCGCCCTTCGCGAAACGGGTCGGGCACGGTGCCGGTGTAGACCACGGGAATCGTCGTCCCGCCCACGCGATCCTCCACGCTGAAGTCCAGCACCGCGCCCGCGCGGTGGACCGATCCCTCAACGACCGTGCCGGTCAACTGATAGCTGCGGCCCGGCTGGGCCTGGCGGACCAGCTGGCTGGGTGTGAGAGCCGGGCTGGCGGCACTGAAGCTGGTGTAGATCAGCGCGCTGGCCAAAACCACAGCCGCGCTCAATGCCACCGTCAGCCGCACCGTTCGCTTACGAGCGGGGTTCATCGCCGCAAGTATCGCAAACCCTCATCGTCGCCGTGCCAAGAGCGTCTGATGGCCTTCGCGAGGTCTATTCGGCCATTCGGCCAGGAAATTGTCCCTGTAAAGCGAAACCTTCTGGCGTGCGCCGAGTCTATAGGGCTAGAGCATCATGAGAGCGATCCTCCTTCATCCCCTCACCGAGCGGCGACACGCGCGCCGACGCGCGCACAAACGCCCGGCGACTACGGCGCACGCACCCGATCTCCCAGCCCAGCCCAGCCTCACCGCTGAGCCCAGTCTCGCCGTCCAGCACGATCTCACCGCCCAGCCTGACCCAGCCGTTCAGCGCGTGCGCGAGGCCGGGGGTCCCGTGGACCAGGCCTCCTACACCTGCGCATGCGGCTACCTGTTTCTCGCAGCAGTCTCCACGACCGTCACGTGCCCGCACTGCGGCTGCGGACAGGCGTGGTAGCGACTCTTAGCGACTCTTTTATCTATCTGATCTGCATGCCCGAGATCGCCCGCGAGACCACGAGCTGCTGAATCTCGGCGGTGCCCTCGAAGATGTCGTAGATCTTCGCGTCTCGGTGCCAGCGCTCGACGGGGAACTCGCGTGTGTAGCCGTTGCCGCCGAGGATTTGGATCGCGCGCTCGGTGACCCACACCGAGACCTCGCCGGCCTTCCACTTGCTCATCGAGCCCTCGGCGTTCTCGAACGTCACCCCGTTGCGCCCCATCCAGGAGGCGCGCCACACGAGCAGACGGGCGGCGTCGATCTCAAGCTTCATACGGGCCAGAGTGAAGGCGATCGCCTGATTCTCGATGATCTTCCTGCCGAACTGCTCACGCTCCTTGGCGTACTCCAGCGCGTACTCATAAGCGGCGCGGGCGACCCCGAGCGCCTGCGCGCCGACCGTCGGGCGCGAAGCCTCGAACGTCTGCATCGCGGCCTGGGACTTGCTCTTCTTGCCTTCGCGTACGCGTGCGATGCGCTCGTCCAGCTTGTCCTTGCCCCCGAGCACGTACCCGGCGGGGACACGGCAATCATCGAGAAACACATCAGCGGTGTGCGATGCGCGCAGGCCGTGCTTTTTGACCTTCGTGCCCTGCGAGATACCCTTCACTTCGCTCATCGGCACGACAAACGCAGCGTGCCCTTTCGAGCCGAGCTCGGGATCGACCGTGGCGATGATCACGTGCACGTCGGCGATGCCGCCGTTGGTGGCCCACGCCTTCTGGCCGTTGAGCACCCACTCGTTCGTAGCCTCGTCGAACTTGGCTCGCGTGCGCACCCCGGAGACATCCGAGCCCGCGTTCGGCTCCGAGGCGCAGAAGGCCGCCACCTTGAGGTCATCGGGCGTGCCGAAGCAGCGTGGGATCCACTCGCCGATCTGCTCGTTTGAGCCCTGTCCGAAGATCGCGGCCACGCCGAGCGCCGTGCCCATGATCGCCATGCCGATACCCGCGTCGCCCCAGAACAGCTCCTCGTTGACGATTGGTAGCGAAAGACCGGTGGGATCGGCGAAGAACTGCGCCAATCCCTCAAACCCGTACAGGCCGATCTTGGCGGCCTCTTCGATGATCGGCCACGGCGTCTCCTCGCGCTCGTCCCACTCGTGCGCGGCCGGGCGAACGACGTCGGCGGCGAAGCCGTGGACCCAGTCGCGGATGTCCTTCTGATCCTGGGACAACTCAAGCGAGAAGGTCACGTCCTGGTTGGCCGCGCCGGCGATCGCCTGCACGGCGGCCTCGGCGGCCTCGGTCGTGTCCGGGCTGGCGACGGGAGTGGCGGACATCAGGGGTACATCTCCTTTTCAGGTTTCGCGGGGGCAGAGACTCTGGTCTCTTTACCGAATCTAGACTAGATGTAAACGATTGTCAAACCATAGTTTGAACGACGTTTACATCTGCGCTAGAGTTTGCCGCAATGCCCAGCTCGACCGTCCACCTGCATGCCGTCTCCAACCGCGTGCGCGTCCGTCGCCAGCGCGAGCAGAAGATCGTCGCGGCCACCCGCCTGCTGTTCGACGAGCGCGGCCTGCAGGACGCCCCGATCGAGGACATCGCCCGCGCGGTCGGCATCAACAAGGCGCAGATCTACCGGTTCTTCACCTCCCAGGAGGAGCTGTTCGTGATGACGCTGACGAGCTACCTCACCGAGCTGGCCCAGCTTCTGGAGGAGATCCCGAAAGGGTCCGATCCCGTGGCTCGCCTGGAGGACGGCTGGTACCGGTATACCGACTACTGCCTCGAGCACCCGGCGTTCGTGGACTGCGGCATGTCGCTGATGCGCAGGCCCGCCTCTGCGCTGCGCGAAACGGTCTCCGACGCCGTCTGGATCCGGCTCGGCCAGGGCATGGCGGCCTGTCTGGGTAGGCTCTCGGAGATCCTCTCCGTCGGCGCCCAGCAGGGCGTCTTTACGGTCACGGACCCCGATTTCACCGCCAACCACCTCTACACCCAGACGCTCGGCACCATGCACCTCGCCCGGCTCGGAGTGGGTATCCGTGTCGGCGCCGGCGGGCCCGAGCCGTTCTCGATCGAGGCCCGGCAGGTGCAGCAGGCGTGCATCGCCGATGTCCTCGCCTCGGTCGGCGCCGCCCGTCCCGCCTGAGCGCCTTCACAAGAAAACCTCTATTAGAACAATCCCTAGCAGGATTGTGCTAATTTGCGTTCGACCAAATCCTCATGGTCTTGGTGTTTCCTATGCAGAAAGTGATTATGCCCCATTACACACGCACTCTTCTCGGACTCAGGTCCACCGTCGCCTTCTTCCTGACCGTCGCCGCGCTCGGCCTCGCCGCATGCGGGTCCTCCGGCGGGAGCGCCAGCAAGCACCTGGCGCTGGTCGCCTACTCGACGCCGCAGGGGGCGTTCGAAAAGCTGATCCCCGCCTTCCAGGCAAGCGCCGAAGGCAAGGGCGTGAGCTTCAGCCAGTCCTACGGCCCGTCCGGCGAACAGAGCAGAGCGGTGGCCAACGGGCTGCACGCTGACGTGGTCAACTTCTCGCTGGAACCGGACGTGACCAAGCTCGTCAAGGCCGGTCTAGTGTCGTCGAGCTGGAATCAGAACGCGACGCACGGCTTCGTGACCAACTCGGTCGCGGTGATCATCGTGCGTAAGGGCAACCCCAAGCACATAACCGGCTGGTCGGACCTGATCAAGCCGGGTATGGGAGTGCTGACGCCGAACCCGTTCACGTCAGGGAGCGCGCGCTGGAACGTGATGGCCGCCTACGGTGCGCAGCTGAAGGAAGGCAAGACACCGGCACAGGCGCAGGCGTACCTGAAGCAGCTCTTCAGAAACGTTGTCAGCCAGGACAGCTCGGCGCGCAACGCCCTGCAGACGTTCCTCGCCGGCCGCGGCGACGCGCTCATCGACTACGAGAACGAGGCGATCTCCGATCAGAAGAAGGGCGCGGCGATCGAATACGTGATCCCGCACGACACGATCCTGATCCAGAACCCGATCGCCGTGGTGGGCACGAGCACGAGCGCCGCGCAGGCGCAGAAGTTCGTGAGCTACCTGCTCTCACCCGCGGGGCAGGCGATCTGGGCATCGGAGGGCTATCGCCCGGTGATCGGAGGAGTCGCTGCCGCCGCCAAGTTCCCGACACCATCCGGACTGTTCACGATCGACTCGCTAGGCGGGTGGAAGAAGGTGACCAAGCAGTTCTTCGAACCGGAAACGGGAATCGTCACGAAGATCGAGCAGTCGCTGGGAGTGTCCACTGCCAAGTAACCCCGCCATCCTGGCGCTCAGGCGTCCACGCGTACCGGCAGCAGGTGCGCGTGGCGCGAGCGGGCTCGGCAAGGGCCTGCTCGGCATATACCTGTCCGCGCTCGTGCTGCTGCCGGTGGCGGCGCTGCTGGCCAAGGCGAGCAGCGGCGGGACGAGCGCGTTCTGGCGGGAGGTCTCCAACCCGGAGGCGCTCGCCGCGATCAAGCTGACGCTGGCGGTGTCGGCGATCGTGGTGGTCGTGAACGCGATCTTCGGCACGCTGATCGCTTGGGTGCTGGTACGTGACGAGTTCCCCGGCAAGTCGGTCGTGAACGCACTGATCGACCTGCCGTTCGCGCTGCCGACGATCGTCGCCGGGATCGTGCTGCTGGCCTTGTACGGGAAAGGCAGTCCGGTGGGCGTCGACGTGGCGTTCACGCGCGCGTCGATCGCGCTGGCGCTGCTGTTCGTGACGCTGCCGTTCGTCGTGCGCTCGGTGCAGCCGGTGCTGCTCGAGCTCGACCGCTCGATGGAGGAGGCGGCCGCGTCGTTGGGCGCGGGGCCGCTGACCGTGCTGCGCCGCATCGTCCTGCCGAGCCTGACCCCCGCGATCGTCTCGGGGGTCGCGCTCAGCTTTGCGCGGGCGGTCGGCGAGTACGGCTCGCTCGTGCTGATCACCGGAGAGCTGCCGTTCAAGACGGAGGTCGGGTCGGTGTACGTGTTCGGGCAGATCTCAAACGAAAACCTGCCGGCCGCAGCGGCCGTGTCGGTCGTTCTGCTGCTCGCCGCGCTGGCCGTCCTGGGCGCGCTGACGCTCGTGTCGCGCTGGAGGTCCAAGCATGTCCTATAGCAGCCAGGGCGCGGTCGGTCTCTCCCCCACACGGGCCATGAAGTTGAGCGTCAGAACGCTCGCGCTCTCCTATCTGGCGCTGCTGCTGGTGGCACCGGTGGGGATGATCTTCTACCACACGTTCGAAGGAGGCCTCGGGCCGGTGTGGAGCGCCGTGAGCGCACCGAACGCGGTCCACGCGTTCTGGCTGTCGCTTGAGATCGTCGCGATCGCGGTGCCGCTGAACACCGTGTTTGGGATCGGCATCGCCCTGCTGCTGGAGCGCGGCCGGTTCAGGGGCAAGGCGCTGCTGGGGATGCTGATCGACCTGCCGTTCGCGATCTCGCCGGTGGTCGTCGGGCTGGCACTGGTGCTCGTGTACGGGAAGACCGGCTGGCTCGGAAACTGGCTGGCAGGGCACGGTATTCAGGTGATCTTCTCGGTGCCGGGTATTGTGATCGCCACCGCAGTCGTGTCGCTGCCGTTCGTCGCGCGCGAGACGATCCCGGTGCTGCGCGAGCTGGGCACCGACTCAGAGCAGGCCGCAGCGACGCTCGGCGCGAGCTGGAGGCAGACCTTCTGGCGAGTGACCTTGCCGGGGATCAGGTGGGGAGTCGTGTACGGGGTCGTGCTGACGACAGCACGCGCGCTCGGAGAGTTTGGCGCGGTGAGCATCGTGTCCGGGCGGATCGAGGGCCAGACGCAGACGCTGCCGCTGTACGTGCAGGATCGCTTCGAGAACTTCGACTCCACCGGGGCCTATACGGCAGCGGTCGTGCTGGCGCTGCTCGCGCTGGGAACGCTGCTGGCGATGAACCTGCTGACGCGCAGGACGCGCGCTAGGAAGGCGCTCTGACCGATGGCGATCGGCCCCGAGACATTTGTTGTTCAAAAAAAGTTGCGTATAGCTATGGCTATCGGGCAGTGCGACTTGTCATTCAAAAAGGATTCCGTATAACTATGGCTATCAGCCAGTGTGGCTTGTCGTTCGAAAAGGACTCCGTATAGCTATGGCTATCGAGGTACGCAGCGTCAGTAAGCGCTTCGGCGAGTTCGTCGCCCTCGAGGACGTGTACATCCGGGTGAACGACGGAGCG
>Ga0116216_10001727_pt1 | contig 14892 bp, 9 predicted proteins | sample Sb_taG_11_FD_89696 | JGI IMG/M metagenome (GOLD analysis project Ga0116216, IMG submission 89696) | Peat soil microbial communities from Weissenstadt, Germany - Sb_50d_3_AS metaG | ecosystem: Environmental > Terrestrial > Soil > Wetlands > Peat | place: Germany: Weissenstadt | collected 2010-09-21
CGCGCCTGCTGGCGTCGCTACGCGGCCTGAGGGGCTGCCCAGCGCTCGCGGGCGGCCGCGCGGAAGTCGGGCCAGGTCGACGGCGCTCCGTCCGGGCGCCGGACCAGCCGCGGTCGACGCGCTTGCCTACCTTCGGGAACGCGCGTAAGGGGAAGGGCCAGCGGACACCGCGTGAGAAGCAAGGCGGCGCCGGGGGCGGCAGTGTCTTCCTTCCCGCCGGAGCCGCGGGGGCGGCCTGTTAGGCGGACAGCTTCGCCCCTGGTGCGCCCTCGCGCCGGGGAGGGGCAAGCGCGAGGAGTTCGGTGACGGGGACGGGCTCTCCGATGTGGTTGCCCTGTGCGTAGTCGACTCCGAGCCGCTTCACCATCCGCCGGGTCTTCTCGTTGGTGACGAACTCGGCGATCGTCTCCTTGCCGAGCCCTTGGGCGATATCGACGATCGCCTGGATCACGAGCTGATCGATGCGCCCTGACACGGCGTGTTGGACGAACTCCCCGTCGATCTTGACGTAGTCGAATGGGAGGTGCTTGAGGTAGTAGAAGGAGCCGAAGCCCGCCCCGAAGTCATCGAGCGCGAAGCGGCAGCCGAGATCTCGCAGGTGCTGGGCGAACATCTGTGCCTGGGTGATGTTCGCCACTGCGGCGGTCTCGGTGACCTCGAAGATGAGCTGCGTCGGGTCGATTTGGGCGCTGTGTAGCCGGTTGTCGATTGCCTGCAGGAGCCGCTGGTCGCCGAGTGAGCGTCCGGAGATGTTCACCTCTAGCTGAAGGTCGGGCCGCTGTTCGATCAGCTCGATCGCCCGGGTCGTGACCCACTCGTCGAGCCGGCCTATCAGCCCGAAGCGCTCGGCGATGTACAGGAACGTGGCGGGCGGAATCTGGTCGTCTCGATCGTCGAGCATGCGAATCAGCAGCTCGTGCTGGTTGACCCGCCCGGAGCGCAGGTCCAGGATCGGCTGCGCGACGAGCGCGAAGCGGTCGTTCTCGAGCGCGCGCTCGATCCGGTTGGCCCACGTCAGGCGCGCCTCGGTCCGGCTGACGCGGTACTCGGAAGCGGCATAGAAGGCGTACCGATCACGTCCCGCCTCCTTGGCGTCGTACATCGCCAGGTCGGCCTCGATCAGGATTGTCTCGGCGGAGAGCTCCTCGATGTCGCCGTCGAGCAGCGCCACACCGGCCGACGTCGTGACCTTCTTGCGCTCCCCGCCCAGCAGCGCGGCGCTCGAGCGGACCGCGAGGACCAGTGCTCTTGCGACCTGGGCGGCCTCGGCCTCGTCGGCTTTGGGCAGCAGCACTGCGAACTCGTCGCCCCCCAAGCGCGCGAGAACGTCCGAATCTCGCAGCCGCTCGCGGAGCACGCCAGCGATCGAGACGATCAGCTCATCACCGACGTTGTGCCCGAGCGTATCGTTGACCTGCTTGAAGTGGTCGATATCGAGCACCAGCAACGCGCCCTCGGCGCCGTAGCGCTTGACTTGCGCCACGTGCCTATCGAGCTCCTCCTCGAACTTGCGCCGGTTAGCCAGCCCAGTGAGCGGGTCGTGGTCGGCCATGAACTCGAGCTGCGCCTCGAACCGCTTGCGCTCGGTCACGTCGAGGAATTGACAGAGCACGCGATCCGGGCGCCCGGCTGAGTCCTTCAGGACGGCGCAGTACGCGGAGGCATCGACCGCCGAGCCGGCTGCTGGCACGAACCGCAGCTCTAAAGTGGTGTCCTCCACGCGACCTCGGGCCAGCGCCTTCAGCACCGCTCGAGACTGCTCGCGATCGGCGGGATGCACGAGTTCGCGCAGGGGCAGCCCTTCCAGCTCGTTGCGTGTCCTTTCGCAGATCACACCGAGCGCCGTGTTCGCCTGCTCGATCCGTCCGTCCAGGCCCACCAGGGCCATCCCGATCGGAGCCACGTCAAACGCGCGGTGGAAGCGCTCCTCAGCGGCTCGGAGAGCCAGCTGTGCTGCCCGCGACTCGGTCACGTCCTGAACGGTGCCGATGTAGCACCCGGGGTGATCGGCATCCTCGCGACCGAGCGCGTGCAGGATCCGCTCGATGCCGTCCCCCCCGACGATCCGGAACTCGAACTCGAAGGCCCGCCGGTCGCCGAACACCTCACCTGCCTTGAGACGCTCGCGATCCTCTGGATGCACGTAAGCCAGGAGCGCGTCGCCGGTGGCAGCTCCGGCCTGTGGATCGCGTGCGAACATCCGGTAGGTCTCTGGGCTCCAGGTCGCCTGGTCCTTATGGGGATCCCATGACCAGGCGCCCAGCCGCGCAAGCCGCTGAGCCTCCTGCAGCTGTTCGAGGGTCTGCTCCCGCTCGCGCTCCACGCGCTTGCGTTCGGAGACATCGCGGATCGCGCTCGAGACCAGGAGCTCCTCCTCGGTCCGCATCGGGCTGAGACTGATCTCGACGGGGAACTCGCTGCCATCCTTGCGCCGAGCAACCAGATCGAGGCCGGCTCCCATCGGCCGCGCGTGGGGCTCGACCACGAACTCGGACCGGTGGGCCGCGTGCCTTGCGCGTAGCCCTTCGGGCACCAGCATCTCGACGGGCTGGCCGATCATCTCCTGGCGGCTGTAGCCGAACATGTCCTCGGCCTGCTCGTTGACCAGCGCGATCTGACCGTGCTCGCTTGCGATCACCATCGCGTCCGGCGCTGACTCGAGCAAGCCACGGAAGCGCCTCTCTGCTTCGAGCACGCGCGCTTCTGCTTGCTTGCGCTCGGTGATGTCACGCGCGACCCGCGACACTGCGATGACGTCGCCCGCGACGTCGCGGATGGGCGAGACCGCGAGCGACACCTCGACCACCGTGCCGTCCTTGCGCACACGCATGGTCTCGACGCCAGAGGTCTCGCCGACGATCGCACGAGCCATCAACTGCCTCTCCTCGCCTTGCCGCGCGGGCGGGATCAGGATCGAGATCGGCCTACCAACCGCCTCCTCCCCGCTGTAGCCATACAGCCGTTCGGCCCCAGGATTCCACTCCACGATCACCCCATCTAACGACTCGAGGATGACCACGTCATCGCTCTGCTGAACGATCGTCGCCGGCCGGCGCGCGTCCCCGTCACCCGCCTGCCGCTCCCGGCCGACACGCACCAACCCGCGAGCGTTCAAGACGACGATCGCCACCAACAAGACGATCACGGGACCGATAAGCAGCGCTGCCGGCGCGCTCATGCTGCGCCTGCCCCGTTAGTCGAAGGACAGCCGTTCATCAACACACCCACCAATGGGACAGAACCGGGGGCGGCAGGACGCCGCGGATAGGTAGACACAGACAGAGACAAAGGACTGCCAATCCGATCGAGGTCTCTCAGCGTTCGATCGGAACATCGAGAGGGAGACTTGAGCTAACCCAAGCCAATTCCACGTCCCGCCACCAAACACTGCGGCCGCGCCGCACGCGATCGCGGACGCGCCGCAACACCCGCCCGTGGTTTCCACGGACCCCGGGAGTTCCGCCCACTACGGACGCGCGGTCCCGCTCGACGTGAAGCTTGTGGCGCTCAGCCGCTCCCACCGCGTGCCTGCACCCCTACCCGATGGTCCCCGCCAATCGGGCGTGCCCGTTTACCGATCGGCAACCGAACGCACCCGCAACGTTCGGCACCATACGCGGGGCCGCCTGCCAGCGGGGGGGGGCGCTCACGGCGCAGCCGACCGACGGCCGTCGCCCAAGAGCAGCGGCCCGGCGGCGGCTAGGCAGCGCCGTTGGTATCGCGTGGATTCGGCGGCCCCGCCTTTTGCGCAAGGGGGCGCGAGACCGAGCGTGGATGAGACGCACCGGACGTCGACAAGGACGGGAGACGTGGCGTCCGCTCGTGTCCGGCGGCTGCGGCCTGGGCGTGCCGCGGTGCAGCGGGTGTCGGTGCCACGTAGGCTTGCGTCGATGTCCCCGTCTGTGGATGACCGCACGCTTCTGATCGTTGGTGGTGGCCGCATGGGGGAGGCGCTGCTGGCTGGTCTGCTCGCGGCGGGGCGCCCCGCGGGTGAGCTCGTCGTCAGCGAGGTTTCGCCATCGCGCCGCCAGCAGCTCGCCGCAGCGCACCCAGGGGTGACCGTTGTCGAGGCGGTCGTTCCTGCGCTCGCTGCTGTGCTGGCGGTCAAGCCGGGCGACGTTCACGCTGCCGTGCGCGCGGTTGCCGATGTGGGCGTGCGTCGTGTGCTGTCGGTGGCCGCGGGCGTGACGACGGACGCGATCGAGGCCGCGGCTGCAGGGCGGTTGGCGGTCGTGCGCGCAATGCCGAACACGCCTGCGCTCATCGGCGCAGGCGTAGCTGCGATCAGCCCCGGCTCGGCAGCGGGCGAGGAGGACCTGGCGTGGGCCGAGGAGGTGCTCGGGGCGGTCGGAGTGGTCGTGCGGGTACCGGAGGCGGCACTTGATGCGGTTACTGGCCTCTCGGGGTCGGGTCCGGCGTATGTCTTCCTTGTCGCCGAAGCGATGGTCGAGGCGGGCGTTCTGGTCGGCCTGCCGCGAGACATCGCCGAGACACTCACATTCCAGACCCTGCTTGGGTCCTCGCGTCTGCTGGTCGATGGCCGCATCGGTCCCGCCGCGCTGCGGGCGGCGGTCACCTCTCCCGGCGGGACCACCGCCGCCGGGTTGCGCGAGCTTGAACACCATGGCGTGCGGGCGGCGTTCCTCGACGCCGTGACCGCGGCCACTGCGCGCTCGCGCGAGCTCGGCGAATGATCATCTGCTCAGTCAAGTAGCGGGAGCACGCGCAGTGAGTGGCCTCCGGGTCGATCACATCATCTATGCGGTCGATGATCTCGAGGCGGCGGCTGAGCGGTTTCGGCACGAGTTCGGACTAGCGTCGGTTGTGGGCGGCCGTCATCCGGGCTGGGGCACGGCGAATCGGATCGTGCCGCTCGGGCGCGAGTACGTAGAGCTGGTGGCAGTAGTCGATCGCGAACAGGCGGCAGCATCTGAGTTCGGCCGAGCGGTGATGGCTGCGGTGACGAGCGGACAGCGACTGGCGGGCTGGGCGGTCGCGACCGATGATCTCGAAGGCATCGCGAGCCGCCTAAAACTCGAAGTGACGAGCGGATCACGCAACAGGCCGGACGGGTCCACCCTACGCTGGCAGCTCGCCGGTGTCGCGCCCGCCCTGTCCACAGGCGCCTTGCCGTTCTTCATCCAGTGGGCTGTTCCGCCCGAGCTTCATCCCGGAGCAGCTGTAGTCGAGCACGACGTGAGACCGCGCGGGATCGCGTGGATCGAGGTCGCCGCCGAGAACGAGGCGCTTCACGCGTGGCTGGGCAACTACGACCTTCCCTTGCGGATCACCGAAGCCCCGCCGACGCTAAACGCCGTCGCGATCAGCACCCCCGCCGGCGAGCTCGTACTGCGATGACCCCCGACCGCGCATCCAACGCACGGACATCCGTCGATGCGAAAGCGGGACCGGTGCCAGCGGCCGCTGCCTTCCGTCCTCCCCGCCAATCTCGAGAGGCCGGAGGCGGGCGCCGGAGCCGAGACGGGCTGGCTCAATCCGGCTATTCCGTTGTCGCCCATATGGAGGAGCGGGTGTCAAGGGGTAGGGGGTTGATGGCCATTGGTTGGTGGTGGTTGTGGCTGGATGTGGTCGCGGCTTGCGGGGCGGTCCGGGCGTCCGCGGGTTCGCGACGGTGGTCATGCTCATATTCGGGGGCTGTCCCAAGACCTTTGTTCGTCGCACGTCCACTGTCTAAAGTCGAGCGCGGCCGCCGTTGGGTGGGTGCTCAGGCGACTAATCGCGGAGTTGTTGTGCGCGAGCCGGGCGTGCCCGGGCCGCCTCGCCAGCCGCAACGGTGGCCCCGAGTCATGCGTGCACGTTCGTGAGGACGTGGGCGAAGCGTTGACAGGGGTGCGTGCAGGCCTGGCTATTGAGCCGCGAAATCAAAGGGTTCGGGGTGCCGACGTCGTTCCGGAAGGCGGAAGGCAACATCGCCGGTCGCGTTGGATGATCGCGAGTGGGCGGCGGACCCCGCGCGCGCGTTGCATCTCCGGACCCCGGTTCGGTGGGACTCGTCGACCGATGAAATCCAGGCTGAGAATGCGGTTCTGTGCGGATCCGGGTTGGCGCGGGGCGTAATCTTTAGGTGAAGAGAGGAGAGAGAGCGGATGGCGCGCTCAGAAGCCGGCACGGCGTTGATGTCTGCCGGTGGTGGTGATGGCGGATCACGAGCGGATGTAGAGCGGCTGGTTCTGCGCGACGGGTCGAGCGTCGTGATCCGGTTGCTGGCTAGGGACGATGAGGCTGGGATCGCCAGCTGGTTCACGAGCTGCTTCGCTGGGCTCGGCGCCGAGACGGTGTACGCGCGGTTGTTCGTGTTGCTCAGGTGGCTCGATCGTTTCACGGGCCCGGCGCTGGCGGGTGTGGATCGGTTCGCTCCCGATGCACTCGCTGCGTTCGCCCCTGATGGGGTGACGGTAGGGATCGCGCGCTGCCTTCCGGTCAGCAAGTCCGGGAGCGCTGAGGTCAGGGTTGCGGTGGCCGACGCTTGGCAGGGTCGGGGCATTGCGACCGCGCTAGTGGAACGGGTCGCGGCCAGAGCGCGGTCTGTCGACGTCAAGCAACTAACCGCGAGCTGTGCGGCTAGCAACGACAGGTTCATTCGCCTTCTGAGCCGGCTCGGACCGACGACGGTAGTGCCGTCGAGTGCAGGCCTAGTGAACGTGCGGATCGATCTTGCCAGCCCGCGGCGCTCCAAGCCGGTGAGCGCCGGACGGCGTGCTTGAGCGACGGAGCTGCGATGTCGGACGCTCGCCAGGCCTCGAACAGGGTGGGGCAGTGTTTCTGACTCTTGGCTTCTTCCAGCTTTGTGAGGTGTGTGCCCATGCCGCGGGCGGGTGGTGCGGTCGCCGGGTCGCTCGCGCGGTCGCGATGCCGGGGGCGATGCTCGGAGCGATCGACGTCGAGAGGGCGCGCCCTCGAGGGCGTCACGGGTTGACGGACCTCGGACGCACGTCCTGATTCATAGGGCCGCGGCATCAAGGTCAACCCGAAACTGTCGATCAGAGCACGCGATGATCTCTTGACGGCCCGCCCGCGTGGAGATCGGGCCGGGGCCCGGCGCGATCACCAGGTCTTGACGCGCTCGGTTGGTCGCGGACGCTCGATCCGCAGCCGCGTGTCGAGCACCACGCAGCCGTTGGCCATGCCCCGGACGGGGTTCAGGTCGGCCTCGGCGATCTCCGGCGTTTCGCGAAGCAGCAGCGCGAAGCGGAGCACGAGCTCGCGCAGCGCGGTCCGGTCGAGGCGGGGCAGGCCGCGGGATCCGTCGAGTTGCGTGGTCGCCTGTTCGGAGGCGTTGATGAGTTCGTCCGCGTCGACGTCTGTGTTCGGCGGAAGGCGGAAGGCGGCGGTGCCGGGGAGTCCGCCGTGCCGGCCGCCGAGTCCGACCGCGATCACCCGTCCGAACTCCGGATCGTTAACCGTGCCCACGAGCAGGTCGGCTCCTGGTGGCATTAGCCGCTGCACGATCGCTCCTATCCATGGCCACCCGGTCTGCCGTACGCGTCGCTCGAGCTCTCGCCAGCCGGCTCTGACCGCTGCTTCGCCTTCGAGGCCGAGTAGGACCGCGTCGATGTCGCCTGCGTAAGCCGGCGGCCGACGCCTGGCCTTGAGCGCGATTGGCCCGCCGATCTGCTCGGCGATCGCGGCCGCGCGGTCAGCGTCCTCGCACCGGTGCGAGGGCACGTACGCCACGCCATGCGTTGCGAGCAGAGCCTCCGCGTCGTCGCTCGCGAGCCATGGTCCGTCGCTTTGCTGCCGCTCCAGACGGGAGCCGATCAGCTCGCGGGCGGCCGCTGGATCGAGATCCGCGTAGCGGGGAGGCTCTCCGAGGGGTCGTGAAAGCCAGGCGCGTCGTTCGGCCGCGCGCGCGAGAACGTCTGCGCAGGACTCGGGGAAGCGGAAGTTCGGCACGCGCAGGCTGCGATCGGTGGGCAGTTCACCCGCGGCGTTGACGACGCAGGCAACGACTGGCTTGCCCTGGCCGGCAGCGGTTCTGGAGATCGCTTCGAGAACCCCGTCCGGATCGCCACCCAGCGGATCTACATAGAACGCCATCAGCGCGTCGACGCCCGCGTCTCGGAGGGTCGCGCGGACGGCCCGCACGTAATCTCGGTGATCTGCGCGGATGTGCATAACGAGCGGGTTCTCGGCCCGCCCTCGGGCCTGCGCGACGACGAGGCCTCTGGTTGTGCAGGCATCGGCGGCCAGTGTCGCGACCCCGACGGAGTTGCTGACGATCCCGATCTGGCCTCCCAGCGGAAGCGGTTGGCGATCGTAGAACTCGGCGGCGTTGAACAGCTCCTCCCCGGTTCGGAACCGCTGCACGCCGCCGTGATATAGCAGGCCGTCCACGACCGCATCTCCGCGCAGCGCTGCGCTCGTGTGAGAGCGTGCCTCGCTCGGCGTCGGGTCGGGCCGTCGGTGTCCCTTGATGGCAAGGATCGGCTTGCGTTGCGCGACCCGCCGTGCAATCCGGGCAAACCGCTCCGGGTTGCCAACCGTCTCGACGTAGAGCATCAAGACAGCCGTGCGCGCGTCCTCCTCCCAGATCTCGAGCAGATCGTTCGTCGAGACGTCCGCACGCTGGCCGAGCGAGACGAAGCTCGAGACCCCGAGCCGTCGAGCCGCGGCATGTCCGAGCAGAGCGATCCCCAGAGCCCCCGACTCCGAGCAGATCGCCAGACGCCCGGCCGGCACGCGAAAACCGGCGAGGGTTGCATTCAAGCTCACTCGGGGGTCGGTGTTGAGCACCCCGAGGCAGTTCGGGCCGACTAAGCGCATCCCGGCGGCGCGGACAACCTCCAGCAGCGGCTCGTCCCACTCGCGAGCCTGATCGGCCTCGTCCGCCGTTTCGCACCGCAGTACGAGAAGCGCCTTCGCCCCTTTTTCCGCCGCCTCGCGAGCGACCTCCACGACCTCCGGAGGGGGGACAGCGGTCACGACGAGCTCCGGCGCGTCCTCCAGCTCGGCGATGCTCGGCGCGACGCGGATTGAGCGGATCACACCTCCCGCTCTGTTGATTGGCACCGCCACGCCTTGAAAATGGCCGTCGACCACGTTTGATAAGACAGCGGCGCCGGGATCGTCAGGGGCGTCCGATGCGCCCACGATCGCGATCGAGGTCGGGGCGAGAACCGATCGCAGCGACGCCACCACGCCTACGTGGTCGCGCTCGTCGATCCGCTCCCATACGCTCTCGGTCGGTGTGACGTCGAGCATCAACGTGACCTCGCCCCCGATGCCCTTGCGCCGAACCTTGAACCCGGCCTCCTTAAAGACGCCGAGCGCAGCGTGGTTGACGGCCAGCACCTCCGCGTCGAAGCGGCGGATTCCCCGCTCCGCAGCGATCGCCGCGAGCTGCTCCAGCAGCCGCGTCGCAGTCCAGCGCCGCCTGAAGTCGTCAGCCACCGCAAACGCGACCTCGGCGACGCCGGGCTCGAGCAGACGGTCGTAGCTCGCTGCCGCGACCACGCGCTCATCGTGCCGGCAGATCAGCGCCACCCGGTCGACTCCGCTGGCCTCGACCACATAGCGTGACGGCATGTCCGTGCGGACCGCCCCATGGAAGCGCATGTAGCGACTTTCCGGGGAAAGCCGGTCGTAGAAGGCCTTGACATCGTCATAGTCCTCGGGCCCCGGCGCGCGCAAGCGCAGCGTCGACCCATCGGCCAAGATCACATCACGCGTAAGAGGCCGCGCGATCAGGCTCGAAGACGGCCGCGGGAGCGGGCCGGTACTCACCGCCGTCGGCGCCTCATTCCATGGACTACGCGCAATTTGCCCGTCCGGTGTCCTCGTTAGCGATCATCAGCGCCTCGGCGACCGGGCATCGCGACGATCGCCGTCTCGACCACAACCGTGGATCACGGATGCGCGCCCGGTACGTTAGCGACCTCGCCGATCAGCCAGATGATCCAAAAGTAACCATCGCGTTACGCGCCGCGAGCATGTCGATCACCCGCCGGATCCAATCCACCGGCGACGCGTTCGGGCAGGCCGAGCTGCTCGGAAAGGTTTCTCCGCCTGTTTCGCGTCAGAACACGAAAGAGATCGTCCAATGTTGTGGCCGCCAACGCATGCGTGGCGGCGATTCCGAGCGTCCAACCGGAGTGGCGAAGTCCCTCCCGCCGGCTGGACGCTTTCGCGGCGTGGATAGCGGCGCGGTCCGCATGCTGGAGCTCTCCAGCGGAGTTCCGTCGTGCGGCACGAACACAGGGCAGTCTCATATGTGGTCCAGTGCCAGACTGCGCGAGGGTTCGGCGGTGCAGCCAGCGACCTGCAGGCCGTTGCGTCCCGCTCGTACGGACTCGCTATGCGGTGAACAGGTCCCCCAGACCTGCCACCAGGCGTACGAGACCCTCTTCGCTTGGGGAGTAGGCGCGCTGACGGGCGGCGCCCGGCGTCGCCAAGAGTGTCGCGGCCTGCTCGAAGTCGTCGAGACAGCCGAGCGCCGAGGCGTGCGGCTGAGCCGCGTCGAGCAGCTCGTCGAGGATTTCGGGGATCGGCCGGAGCGATTCCGTGGCCGGGTCGATCAGGCGGGCGTCGACACCGTCGCGAGCGGCAAGGAAGCGGTTCTCGGCGAGCATCTCCTCGAGCGAGGAGGCATGCTCTGACACGTACCCCTCCTCCAGCTCCAGCCGAGCGATGGATTGGACGAGCGCGACGAGCGTCGCCGTCTCTGCGACACGGGACTGCGCGTCCATGATGCGGACCTCGACGGTGCCGAAGCGGGGCTGGGGACGAACGTCCCACCACAGGAAGGTCGGCTCGGGGAGCGCCCCGACACGGAGCTGAAGATCGACGGCCTCGACCCACTCGGCGTAGGACCCGTAGCGTCGCGGCATGCCCGTCCGCGGGAAGGCCTGGAAGAGGATGGTCCGAGTGGAGGCGAATCCTGCGTCGCGACCCCTCCAGAAGGGCGAGTTGCCCGACAGAGCGAGCAGAAGGGGGAGGTGGACCCGCAGCCTGTTGTAGAGATCGATCGCGCGCTCTGGGTCTGGCACGCCGACGTGAACGTGCAGCGCGAACGTCGGTTCACGCGTTGTCAGGTCCCGCATCGTTTGCCGTATCAGCCGGTAGCGGCTGGCAGATGTGACCTCTGTCTCTGACCAGAGCGCCAGCGGGTGCATCCCGGCGCCGGCGGCGGCAAGACCCATCCTCCTAAGCGCATCGGCCAGCTCGGCCCGCTGCCAGCGCAACTGCGCGACTGCCCGGCCAACCGATTCATGTGGATCGGTCCTGAGCTCGATCGCGGCCTGGTGCGTCTCGGCGCTGACGTATCCGGCCAGCGCGGCGGGAAGCATCTCCAGCACGTCGTCGATTCGCTGCGCGAGCGCCCACCGCCTCTTGGGGTCAAGGAGCATGACCTCCTCCTCGACACCGATGCTGTATGGGCGAGACTCGCTACGCCACTCCGCCCACTGGGCCTGGCCCACGATGCTGTAGTGACTCACTAAGGTACCCATCACCGACTCCGAACATACGCCTGTCGGTCACGCCCCGCCCCGGCCATTTGTACAAACATGTCGGCCGATGAAAGAAACACCCCGCAAATTGGGGGCAGCGCAGCGGCGCCACAAGCGCCGTGCCGAGTGCAACGCTAAGCGGCGCGTCGCAGCGGCGCAGGTCCAGCCGCGACGCTTGCCAGCACTTCAAACAGCGCCAGATGTACGGGAACGTCGCGCAGAGCCTCTGCGTGCCATTGAACGGCGAGGACGAATGGCTGCTCCGGGTCCTCGATTGCCTCGATCGTTCCGTCCGGCGCCCATGCACACGCACACAGACCGGTGCCGAGTCGGTCCACCGCTTGGTGGTGGAATGAATTGACGTTCAGCTCCGTCGTGCCGAGTACCGCGGCCAGCGTGCTTCCGGGGGCCACGACGACCTGATGAGTCGGCACACGACCGTCGTCGATCTGGCGATGGGTGATCGCGTCGCCCACAACATCTGGCAAGTGCTGGTGCAGGGTGCCGCCGCGGGCGACGTTGAGCGTCTGAGCGCCCCGGCAGACACCCAGGATCGGCAGCTCCAGCCGCGCAGCCTCCCGAGCCATGGCGTACTCAAAACCATCGAGCCGAGGCTCCGTCACGCCGAGCTGCACGTGGGGCCTGGCCCCGTAGGCCCTGGGGGCGAGGTCCGGCCCCCCTGAGAGAACGAGCCCGTCGATGCGAGCGAGCATGCGAGGAACGTCCCGATCAGCCAGCGGAGGCACGACGACCGGGATCCCACCAGCGGCCTCGATCGCCTGCACGTAGGTCATCCCGAGCGCCATCTCCGGAATCGGCGGCTCGCCATGACGCTGGAGCGTTCGTAGCGCCCCGGCGCGCAGCTCGGACGTCGTTATTCCAATGAGCGGCTTCACATCGAAAAAGAATCACCGCAAACTGCGCGATCGTCTATCTCCACATGGATAAAGAGCCCGGCAGCGAGTTTGCAACGTCGGCGGGACGCTCGACGGTCCGAGTGCCGAGCGCCACGCCACGGATGATCGCTTTCGCATTCCCGTGGCACCGCCGCGAACGATTGCTTCGGCGAGGACTCGGTCGCGCCGATGGCGTCGGGTCGGCCGGTGGCGCTGACGGGCGCTTCCGCCGCAGACTGGTCTGCCGGCGCCACAGCCGCGAGATGCGCGCCTTTTGGCGAGCGCAGGCCGCGAGTTCTTTTTGGCCCTGCTGCTGCTCTCGTGTCGGCTTGGTACCCGGCGACGACGGGGCGAGCTTTGGCAGTTCGCTTCCGGAGCGACACCGAGGGCGGCCTGGAGCGTGTTAGCTGCTCTGTCTCCAACCGCTCTTCGTTAGCGTCACCGTGCGCGAGGATGCGAGCTCTGATACCCCTGTCGGTCACAGGGCGCCGACAGACGCTCGTGCTCATGCGAAGTCATCGTTCGCCCGAAGGTGGTTGGCGGTCGGCGGCCGTCGCCGCACCGTCCTGGTTACTCTTCTCATCGACCGGGCTCCGAGCTTCGGGCGGCCGGGCGCGGCTGCGTCGGTCAGGGGACCAGGACGAGCTTTCCGCGGACGTGCCCGCCTTGGCTGATGCGGTAGGCCTCGGCAGCGCGCTCGAACGGGAACGTCTGAACTTTGATCACAAGCTTGTTCTGGGCCAGCAGTTCGGCGACATCCGCCAACGCCTCCATCGGCCTGCTGTCCGCGTTGCCACCGGTGACACGGGCTCCTGCTTGAGCGGCGGCGAAGTTGGCGATGGTCAGGACCTGGGAGGGCTCGGATACCAGGCTGGCCAGCTCCTGGACCGGCGTCTTGCCCGCGACGTCGAATACGGCGTCGACCCGCCCGCCGGCGGCGTCCCGGACGCGACCGGCCACGCCCTCGCCGTACAACACGGGGATCGCCCCGATCTCCCGCAAGTAGTCATGGTTAGCCTCGCTCGAGGAGGCGATCACCCTCGCCCCTCGAGCGACCGCCATCTGCACGGCGACCGACCCCACGCCACCCGCGCCACCGTCGATGAAGATCGTCTCGCCAGCTTTGACGCCCAGCAGCCGAAGACCACGTTCGGCGGTCTCACCCGCGACGCCGCCCGCGGCCGCCACCGCCCAGTCGACGGACGAGGGCTTTGGCGCCCACGAGCCCAGCACGGCGTACTGCGCCTGAGTGTTCTGGCCGCGGCCGTACACCTCATCACCCACGGATACCCCGGTGACTCCTTCGCCGACCTCGTCCACCACGCCGGCAGCGTCATATCCGAGGTAACCCGTAGCGCTCAGCGGCTTGCCCTCGGAAAGCGCCCCCGTGAGGATCTTCCAGTCGATCGGGTTCACGCTGGCCGCCCGCACAGCGATCCGGATCTGGCCCGATCCCGGGTGCGGCTCGGGAGCGTCTCCCCAGCTCAGGACCTCAGGACTCCCGTATTCGCTGAACTGCAGCGCTCGCATCCGACGGTCCTTTCCCAGTGAGCAGGGTCAGCCCGCCCTCTTCGGCTCGAACGGGCTTACGTCTCAGCTTAAGGCAGCCCCGCGCCGACGAATACCCCTCATACGCATCTCGGACGATGGGCTGTCCGTCGACACCTCACAGCCGCCGGCTGCCCAGGTGGGCGTCGCTTCAGCTGGAAGCAGAAGCGCGCCGCGCATCGGACAGGACGTGCGCCTCGTGTCGCGTGATCTCGAACTCCCCGCCGCCACCCGCCGCGATCGCTTTCGTCGGAACGCCGACTCGCCCCGGACGATCGCATCGGCGACATAGGAGCGGTACGCAACGGCCGGTGCGGGGCGATCGCGCCGCCACGGACGCGATCGTCAGCTCGCCGGTCTGGCGGACGAGCGCTCGGCCATGAATGCGATCGTCGCGATCGACCCCGTGCAGATGCGCGAACCGGACCAGGACGAGTAGGCACCGTGCACGGCGCTCGGCTTCGCTGGCTCACGCGGGAAAGCAGGCGGGCTCGTGTCCGAGAAACCGATTCGAGTCCCTCGTCCAGCCGCGAAAGAGGCGGCTGCTAGCACAGCACGCGAGAAGCACGGCGCTGCCAACGCCGCTCCGCTGGGGGCCTTGACGCCGGAAGACGGGCATCCACACCACGCCCGTCTCCCGCCGCCAAGGGGGCGAGATGCGGTTCAAGGGGAAAGCACACGATCAGGAAGATGGACTGAGATCGACGCGATCACCGACTCGCCGCTCGCCTGTGCCGAGCACGACCACGAGCAACTCGGACCCCCGGACCGTTGCCCGTCACGGTTGCCCGCTTCGACGGTCTCTCGTCGAACCAAAAGAAAAAGCCCCTGACTAACAGGGCTTTCTAGATCTAGAAAGCGGACGACGGGTCTCGAACCCGCGACCTTCGGCTTGGGAAGCCGACGCTCTACCAACTGAGCTACGTCCGCGCTGGCGACATTCTAAGCCGCCGGCGGGGCGCCTTGGCCGTGGCCGGGGC
>Ga0116216_10001729_pt1 | contig 14886 bp, 9 predicted proteins | sample Sb_taG_11_FD_89696 | JGI IMG/M metagenome (GOLD analysis project Ga0116216, IMG submission 89696) | Peat soil microbial communities from Weissenstadt, Germany - Sb_50d_3_AS metaG | ecosystem: Environmental > Terrestrial > Soil > Wetlands > Peat | place: Germany: Weissenstadt | collected 2010-09-21
CTCTTCACTTTGTGATGGCCACCGTACCGAGCGACGCAGCGCTCGAACACCATCGGCGGCATATGCTCCATCAGCTGGGCGAACAGCAGCCTTCCCGTATGCATCGTCGACACCCCCGGTGGTCCGTGCGGGGGTGACAGTGGCATCCTCTGCACTCCAAATCGTTAACACCTGCGAAGCCGTACTTTCACCAATCACGTCCGGGACTTACACGTGATCGATCGGCCAACGTTGGGACACCCCTGATCTGCGATGGATCTTAAGAATGTCGCATTGGGGCTAGAGGTTCGATGCCTCACTGAATCGCTTGAAGCGTCTGTCCGTGTTCGAACTGCGCCGCGTGCTTGAGCAGAATTCGGCGAATCTCCTCGATCGTATCGGGCTCGTCCTGGGTCGAATGCCCGGATCGGACGATCTTCTCCGACTCGGCGCCCTCGATATGCGCGCTCTCGTAGTCCACGACGCCATCGCTCCCGCCTTGAGGGGGTCCCTCGCCCTTCACGGCAATGATCGAGTTTACGGCGATCCCGGGCGCGACCGGAATGCCACTGAGGTTACGAAGGAAGGGGTTCCCCGGCGTCATGTTCGTGATGCTGGTGGGAGGCGACTGGAGCGCATCGACGGCGAGCGCGGCTTGATTCTGACTCGCCACGTCGAAGAGTTGCGCGGCAAGGTCCGTGGGAAGCTTCACGAACTTCGAGATCAGCCGCGCGAACCCAAAGCCCGCGAGGTAGCTCCCACGATGGGGCGTCGCCACGAACACCACGCGCTTCACGAAGGGAAGCGGTTCGAAGAAGAGCGAGCTGTGCAAGAGCTCGCGCGTCTCGGCGTCCGCCTTAAGCTCGTCGAAGGGGACCTTCGCGATTGCGTCCCAGAAGCGGGTCCCGCTCTCGATCGCAGTGAGCTTTGCGAGCAGGCCTCCTTGGCTGTGACCGATCACCACCATCTGTCGGAGCGCCGCGTCCTGTCCACTCGGATCGAGTGTGCGTTCGGCATCGGCGAGCGCCTTGCGCAGCCGCCCTCCCGAGTACCCGATGGGGTTGCCCGTGTTGTAGATGAAGAGCCAGATCTGGTAGTGCGCCCAGATCCGCGGATCGTTCTCGAGCTCATTCACAAGCTGAGCCCAACGCGCTGGGCTCGACGCCGTACCGTGCACCAGCACGAGGGGAATCTTGCCTGGCCGGTAGGGCTCGAGCATGATGAGACCACCGGGGAGATTCTGCAGGATCCCCGTCCTGAACATCCCTGAGAAAAAACCTGCGAGCTCGAAGTCCCAGATCGCGGCTCCCTCCAGCGTGTAGGCGAGGGCGGCTGTGGGCTCGAACGCGAGGGGGGTCTGCTCGCCCGCGATCGTGATTTGCTCGGCGTCACCCCGCGCGTAAAGCTCAAGGGTCGCTCGTACCCCGCCCTCTTTCAGAACAGCGTCCGGAGGATCAATCCTCAAAAGTGCGCTCACGGGAATCCGCAAACGAGCGGGGATGTAAGCGGCTGCGGGCGAGAGCGGCTGTCCGGCCTCCGCCGAGAGCGCTGCTAGGAGTGGCGCGCCGATCCCGGGGGTGCGGTAGCGATTGCGCAAGCCACGCACTTCGAAGTCCGCACCCGAGGCGAAGTCCGCTAGGCCGTAGCCTGCCCAGCGGAAGCCTTCGGGCGGAACCGTGACTTGAAGCGTCCCGAAAGGCAGTGGAAACGATCCGCTTTCGAGGATTACTTCGTTGCGGTCCGGCTGGAGGAAGGCACGGACAAGGCCCCTCTCATAGAGATCGAACGCCAACCGATAGCGGGGATCGAAGGGCGAGAGGGACTGGCGGGGGTTTTCGGGAAAAAGAGCCGCGTACGCGTAGAGTGCCGAGGCGAGGAAGTAGCGCTTGTCTCCCGAGCGGAGGCCGTGCTCGAATGAGAGCTCTGCCAGGGCGAAGAGCAGATTCTCGTCGCCCCCGCGCACTTCCTCCTCGCGGAGCTCTGCCAGGGTTTCGTCCGGGTGTTTCTGGTATCGATCGTAGAGCCCCCTGCGCAAGAGCTGCTGAAGGGTCTCGGGACTCGGACGTCCATCGTTCAAGATATTGCTCTCGAGGGCTCGCTCGGCCTGCGCGGGTCGGAGAGGCCGGACGCCGACGGGAGTCGCGCACCCCGCAAGCATCCCAAGGATGGCGAGCAGAGCAAACGCGGCGAGGGCACGGTGCATCCCTTCAATTTCCCCCAGCGAGTCTCGCGATCGCACGAGGCGGGCGGCGCTCTTGTTCGATCGATTCGCCGTTTCGCGCGGAACGTCCACGACGCCTCAGGGGGCGAAGGGGTAGCGCTCCCTTGCATGAGAGTGAAGAGTCACCAGGGGGCAAGCGCCGCGCGATCCGAAGCGTCCTGCGCGCTCCCCCGGTGAGTCAGGTGCCCGAGTCTCCTCCGTGTCTGAGCGGGCGTCCGGGGGAAAAAGCGTCCACCGGCCCCAGCCGTCCAAAGGCCGGGCGTTCGCGCGTGGAAATCTGCGTCAGGTCTTCACGCTCTCCTTACCCGACCACCCTTCCACCCGAATCGGGAAGCCTCGGGACTCATGCTCCACCGGCTTTTCCGGTCCGGGAATCGTGCTCGTGCTGCCGTCCCGCAGTGACGTGAAGTGGGGTGACATGATCTCGACCCCCGCCTCACTAAAGGCGTCCTGAATATTCTGATGCAGCGCTCCGTAGATCTGGGCCATTGCGTTCGCCGAACGCGTGTACGCGTTGATCTCGTAGGTAATGCTGAAGTCGTTCAACGCGGTCTGCAGCACAAAGGGGGCCGGCTGCGGAACGATTCCAGGGGTTCGAAGCGCCGCCTGGACGAGCAGGTCATGGACCTTCCGCCAAGGCACGTCGTACCCGATCGTCGCCGAGGTGTGGAGGATGAGACCCTCCTCGCGCGCTTTTGCGCTGTAGTTCACGAGATGTCCGCTGAGCAGCATGGCATTGGGGTACGTCACCACCTCATTCTTCGGCGTCCGGATCCGGGTGAGCGACATGCTCGTTTCCAGGACATCACCCAGCGTGTCGCCCACCTTCACGCGGTCACCGATGCGGAAGGTGTCACTGAATACGAGCATCAGGCCAGCGATGAAGTTGCCGACCGCGCTCGAAGCGCCCACGGTGAGGAGAGCGCCACCTAAAATACCGAGACCCCTGAACGCGTCCGTGTTGGAGCCAGGAATGTAGGGGTAGATCATGACAGCCGTGATTCCGATGACGAGGAGTCGAAGGATCCGGTAAAGATGCGGAGCCCAGCTCGGCTCAATGCCCGGCAGCTCGACGAGGTCCGCGGAAGCGGCCAAGAGGAGGCTACGAAGCCCCTTCAAGAAGTATCGCGCAAGCAGAAGGATCACGAAGATCGAGAAGAAATTGCCCACATTGGCCAGGAAGCCCTGCCAGAGGTTCGCGAGGGGATCGAGCAGATACTCCAGGAGAGCGAGCGTATAGCCGCGAGTAATCGGCACGAACCAGAAGACCGTCTGCAGGTAGAGAAGCACGAGCAGCGTGGCTGTGGCGGCCGTGCCTAACCTTACCCCCCGTAGCTCCAACCCCGCGAAACGATCAGGGTTCATGACGATCTGCTCTTGGAGGCGCAGCGCGATTCCCGCTTGGCGTCGGCGCTCGACCACCGCGGCGAGCCACCGATGAAGGATTCGCAGAGTCAGGAGCAAGGCGACCAACGCGACCGTTGCCACTCCGATACCGATCTGCGCACGCCTCCACTGCGTTGGCTCTCGCCTCTCGCGGTAGCGGGAAACCGCCTGCTCCACCACCTCGATTCTTTCGGAGGCGAGATCCTCTTGCGACTGATGAGCGCTCGCTGCGTCCTGCGCGGTGATCATGCCCACGAGATCACCCCTGTAGAAGATGAGCGTGGCTGCGTCGGATTTCTGAGTGGTAAAGAGCTCCTCGCTGTAGAAGGGATCATCCGCAATGCGGATCAGTCGGCGCCGGCCCGACTCCGCCCGTTCTTGGGCGCTAAAGGGCCCGAGGGCGCTGTGGATGTAGAAGACCACTTCGCCATCCAAGGTCACCGGTACACCCGCCTCGCTCCGCGCAGGCGGCGAGACGGGCGGGGGGCCAGGCGGCTGCGGGGTCTGCGCATGCGCTCCCGTGACGAGCACGACCGATAGACACACACCGATCAAGCCCAGGCTGGTCAGCCGCCCTTTCGTCTTGGGATGATGCGTCCTCACCAGGACCTCCGATAGCCGCCTTGCCTTCAAAAAACGCCGGCAATCGTGGCCATCATGGCACGCTTCCGCGTCCGAAGGGCCTGTTTGCCACCGCCCGCCACGACCTCGACGCTGCAAAGAACCACGATCCGGTGCTTCATTCCCTGAACCGACGACCAGAGAAGCCGCCCTCCCAGTCGCGCTCGGGATTCGTGGCCCCGAGCCTCCCCAAGCGGTCTGCCCAGGGCGTGGCACACAGCAGAGTGCGAGGGTGGACCTGGCTCCCGGACTCAGCGGGACCGATTTTCTTGCTCTTGGGTAGGAGGTTCTTCGAGCTCACGCACCAGCGCGTCTGCGCCCGGGTCATCGGGCACGAGTGCCTGGAGAGCAAGGGCCGCCTGCCGGGCCCTCTCGGGCTGACCCGCGTCGCGCGCGATCGTCGCAAGGGCAAGCAGGGGCTCGCGTTCGCCAGGGCGGCGGCGGTGAAAGGCGTCGAGCACCACGAGCGCTTCGCTCGCGCGTCCCGTGGACTGGAGAGCGATCGCATAAACGACTGTCAGATGGGCGTCGTCTGGCGCGAGCTCGGCGGCAAGGCGCAGCTCTTGCTCCGCGTCTTGAAGACGTCCCTGCCGCACGCGGAGGAGCCCGATCGCGAGGTGAACGTCAGCGTTCTTAGGCGCCAGGGCAAGCGCCTTTTCCAACTGCTCGCCCGCCGCGACTTCGTGGCCTTCGGAGCGCTCCAAATCGGCCAGATTCAGGTACGCGGGGACGAACCACGGGCCGAGGCGTAGCGCAGTCTCATACTCCTGCCGGGCCGCCTCGGCCTCACCCCTCTGCGCATGCAGCGCCCCTAGGTTGATGTGCGCTTCGGGGCGGTCGTCGTTCGCGAGCTGCGCCGCACGCCACTCGGCGAGCGCGTCGGCGAGGGGACGCTCGTCTGAGGCGGCAAGCAACGTCGGCGGGAGCGCGGCCAGAGCGCGCGCGGCGGTGATTCGCACTGCGCGCACCGGATCGCGCAGGAGCGGTGCGGCGAGCGCCACCCCACGCTCGGGAGCCAGGGCCTGCGCGGTTTCGGCCGCGGCAAGACGCAGCAAAGGATCCGCGTCCCGAGCGGCCCGCTCCACGCTCGGGAGCGAGCGACTGCTGAGCCAGGGCGCGAGCTCATGAACCGCGGTCGCCCGTGCGATCGGGGGCTGGGAGGTGTCGTCCGCGAGTGCCGCAAGACGCTCCTCGCCGTCCGCTCTGCCTTGTCGTCCCGCGTCAAGCGCCTCGCCGAAGTGCGCGCGCGGCGCCGCGGCGTTTCCACGCCAGCGGGCGATGGTCTCCGCGGCCCACTTCGGCGTGCGCTCCGCGTGGCAGCTCTCGCAGGCGTTTGGTGTGCCGAGTCGCGCCGAGAGATCAGGGCGTGGGATGCGGAGCGAGTGATCGTGGCGTGCGTGGACCACCATATAGACCCGCGTGGGCATGTGACAGGAAACACAGCTCGCGCCGGCGGATCCCACCGCGTGGTGGTGATGGGAAATGGTGTCGTAGTGTGCGGCCTCGTGGCACTGGCCGCAGGTTGCATTCCCTGTTCCGCGAAGTTCACCGCTGTGGGGCTCGTGGCAGTCGCTGCATGTGACTCCGGCGGCATACATGCGACTTTGCAGGAAGGAGCCCCACTCATACACCTCATCGAGTATCTGTCCGTCACTAAAGTAGAGCTCGGGTTCGAGGAGAGAAGGGAGATGCGTATCGAGGAGGGGGCGGCCGTAGGTGTAGGGCTCTGCGATGACGCCGCGGCGGCTGTGGCAACGACCGCAGGCCTCGAGTTCGGCATGGGATGTGGGCTCGCCCTTGCGCTTTGCAATCGGTGCCTGGCCGTCGAAGACCCACGTGCCGGCCTGCCTCGCCCGGAGTCCCACCACGAGTCCATTGCCCGCAGCGTCAGGCGACGCGTCGGAGGTGCTCCCCTCTCTCCGGCCTTTCGCCCAGGCGAGGTGGGCGGATCCCGGGCCGTGGCAGGCCTCACAGCCGACAGAGACCTCCGCCCAGGTGGTTTCGTAGCGCGACTCGGCTGGATGCCAGCCCTTTTGAAGATCCGTCGAGTGGCACTCCGCACACTGGAAGTTCCAGGCACCCGCCGGCCCTGTCCAGTAGAGCGGATCGTTTGGAGGAATCTTCTCGCCCGGATGGAGGTCGAACCAGCGCTGACCCCCTTCGACCTTTCGTCGGGCGTCCCATGCGAAGCTCGTGGCCTGCATGCGTCCGCCGGGAAAAGGCACGAGATACTGCTGCAGAGGATCGACACCAAAGGTGTATGCGATCTCGAAGTCGTGGACCGCACCGTCCGCTCCTTCTCCCGAAAAGCCAAAGCGACCGTCGCGCCGAAAGACCTGTGCGTGTATGCCGGAATGCGTGAGCGCACCCTGCGCGAAATCCCCGAGCACGGTCGCGTCGGAGGCCGGTTCCATCGCCCGGGCGTGATGTGAAGTACGCCAGCGCGCGAGCTGGTCGGGATGGCAGCTGCCACACGTCTCCGATCCGACAAATGTCGCGGGCTTGGGAGCGGGCGAGAGGCTGGGTTCAGTCTTTTCGCTGGAGCGGCTACACGCCATCCACAAAGCCAGCGCCGCGACTAAAAAGGCCCATCCGCGCATCTCGCGAACCTTACCCCACGTGGCAGGTCACCCGAAGCGTGATTCACGCGACGAGGAGTGTCGCCCAGGGATCCGGGCTCCTCCGAGCCAAGACCAACCCGCTCGCGAACTCCTCTACGAAAGGGACCGGGTGGTCGAGGAGGCGGGTTTCTCGTGGAGCGGGCAAAATGAGCACGGACCATCCATCGAGCAAGAACCGAGCAGGCACTCGTGCCCTGACCGCAAGAGCACTCCTTCGGACGCGCCGAGAAACCAGATGACCGAGAGAAGCGCTCAAGGACCCCGTGACGAGTCTGTCGTCTTCGACCGGGCGGCCGATATCTATGATGCGACGCGTGGCTTCCCTCCCGGCGTCGCGGAACGGGTTGCGGCACTCGTCACGGAAGCGGCGGAGCTCAAGGCCGGCGCCCGCCTTCTCGAAATCGGCGTCGGCACAGGACGCCTCGCCCTGCCGCTCGCGGCACGGGGCTTGCGTGTCACGGGCGTGGACCTCTCCCGGCGCATGATGGAGCGCCTTCTCGCCAAGCGCGGCAGTCTCTCCGTCGACGTCGTGCGCGCCGACGCCGCGCAGCTTCCCTTCACTCGCGCGAGCTTTGACGCCGTCCTCGGCGTACATGTCTTCCATCTCATCCCGCGCTGGCGCGACGTGCTGCAAGAGATTGCGCGCGTTCTGAATCCCCGCGGCGTATTCGTTCGTGGGGCGGACGACCGAGCCTCTGAGTGGGCGCAGTGGCACGACTGTTTCAGACGAGACCACCGAGTCGGAAATGTGGGCGTAGCGTATGAGCAGATCGAGAACTTCCCGGAACAGGAGGGCTTCCGGCCCGTGGGAGCACCGAGACGCCTAGCGTTCGCCCGCCACCTGGAGCCGCGCCGGCTCGTGGAACAAGTTGTGCGACGGGATTGGTCGTGGACGTGGCGCTTGAGCGACGCACAGATCGCCGAAGCCGCGGAGAGTCTGCGGGCCTCGCTCGCCCAACGCTTCGGGCACCTCGACTCGCGTGTCGAGGTGCAGAGTGGCTTCTCGGTGCGAGTCTACCGGCCGTCCACGGACTAACGGCTGGGTGAAGTTCTGGCCTTCCGGCAACCCCGAGAAGGCCCGGGCGGACTCGCCCTTCGAACCTCTGCCTCCGCTCCCCGGGTTCCCGACGGGTACGCGTTCCCGGCCCAAACGATTCCCGTCGAATTCCGGAGGCCTGGGACCTCTTCTGCTCAAGAAGCTTCCCTCCCTTGCCGATTCGAGCCTGCGTCGGAAGTCGGAACCGGACGCGGGGCAGAGGCCCCACCGAGGTGGAGTTCCCTTCCCAGCAATCAACGTCGTCCGACGCGGGGTGTCCACCCGACCGGTCTTTGTACAGGGGCTTCGCTTGAAGAACGCACACCTTTGGACACCCACGAAATTCGTCTTGACCGACTCTGGGTTGGAGGCCTCGCGGGACCCTCGCGAAGTGAGCGCTGGGTCACGACTCATGACAAGCATCTTGGCAGGAGTCTACGAAGCGGCCCTTCGACGACACGCTCGAGGCGTGCTGGTGGATCTCGGCTGCGCGCGAGCCCCTCTCTACCAGGTCTATCGAGATCAAGTTTCCGAGGTGTTGTGTATCGATCGACCGCAAGGGGATCCTTCGAACTCTCTCCTCGACTACGAGGTCGATCTCGAGGAAGGCATTCCCTTGCCAAGCGAGCGCGCGGATACGCTCCTCGCGACAGATTTCTTGATGTACAACGCGAAGCCGGATCGACTCTGGCCCGAGATGGCGCGGGTGCTGCGTCCAGGGGGCAAGTTGATCATAGGCTCACCCTTCCTCTATTGGCTCACAGGACCGGACGATCGCCACCGCTACAGCGAGCTCCAGCTCCGAACGCTCTGCAGTGCGAACCGACTGTCGGTGCTCTCCATCGAGGCTTATGGAGGAGCGCCAGAGGTCTTGCTCGACCTTACGGGGAAGCTTCTCGCCAGCCGGAAACTGGCTTCGAAGATTCACTCGGGGTTGGCACGTTGGCTCCTGAGCCTTCGCACGGTGCGGCGCGTTTCGGCCAGCACCTCTGCGGGCATTCCTCTCGGCTATTGCCTGGTCGCCGAAAAGCCGAAGGAGGCGTCCCAACGGGACGAGAGAACATGAATCCCTTCTGGCGTCGTTGCGATCCGTCGGGGGCCCCGTCGCTCCTCGCCTATCCCCCGCCCTATCAAGCCTGGCTCACCCTGAGCAACGACCCCGACAACACGACCATCGAAAACTGGAAGCAGGTCCATGAGTTGGTTTGGGAGGAACTGGCGCTCCCGTTTGCGGACAGCTTTTTCGTGTTCAACCACAACGAGGCCCTGCCCGACCAGGTGAACCTCGTCGACCATCCCGAAATCCTGGATGCCCATCCCCATGACTCCATGCACACGTGGGGCGACTACTGGGTGGCGCCGAAGCGCCGCTTCAGCCGCGAAGAGGCCGAGCTCGCCCTCGAGCGGATGGCCGAGGCGGCCGTCCGACCGCGCATCTGGATCGATCATGCGGGGTCCTCGTGCAACCTCACGCATCGCGGAGGAACGGGGGGGCTGCCGAGCTTCACGGATGCCTCGGGATACGAATATCCCAACGTGGACTACAGCTTGGACTTGATTCGTGCCGCCGGCGTCCGCTACGCGTGGGACGGCAACCTAACCGACCTGATCGGTCAGGACCGCCCGGTCGGCCGCCGCGAGTGGTATGCCCGCTTGTCCTCGGATCCGGTGAAGACCGCGCTGCGGGCGGGCCTCGACCGAATCCTAAGTCCCGCCCGGCGTCTGCTCTCGCCGGAGATCTTCTCGTACGACGAGGATGCCAATCGTCCCTACGTGGCCCACCGCTTCGCCGATCGGTCCTCGCTCTACCTGTTCCGGCGCTACGGCGCTTGGAATCTCGCCGACATCGATGGGTTGGGAGAGCTGCTCTCCCCCGAGCTCCTCGGGCGCTTGCAGGCGGTGGGAGGCTCGGCGGTGATCTATACCCACCTGGGAAAGCGCCGAGCCAGCCGCACTCGCGAGAGCGGGCACATTCCGGACGACACGCGGTCTGCGCTCGAGCACCTCTCCGAGGTCTACGCCGACGGCCGGATCCTGCTGTCCTCGACATCGAAGTTCCTCGACTATCTGGTGCTGCGCGACCACGCGAGCGTAGGTCCCGCTAGCATCGACTTTCGGGCGGACGGGCTTCGCTTCCCATCGCTCGGCCCCTCGGACCTCGCAGGCTTCGAGTTCGGCTTCTTCCACAAGGGAGGCGGCGACCTGCGCCTGACCTGCCATGGTGAGGCGTTGGCGTGCGAGCTGGACCGGGTCGAGACCGATACGGTCCGGATCCGCTTCCCCGCAGTCGCACGCTCTGAGAGTCGCGCCGGTGCCTGAGCACACCGTCCTCTTGCTGACGAATCCGAGCGCCCACGCGCGCTTTGTTGCTCAGAAGCTTCACGAGACGCTGGGACTGGCAGGCATCGTGGTCGAGGACCCTCGGCTTGGCGTGCAGCGCATACGCGGGGGAGCGACCCGCACTTTCTTCGCGGATCGTCTTTACAGCTACCTCTCGGTCACAAAGACTTGGCTGCGTGGAGAGCGGCTGCGCTCCCGGGTGCAGCTCATCGGAGAACGACTCATCCTAGAAGCAAAGCGCGAGTTTCTCCGCGAGACGGGCCCTACGTCCGGAGCTTGGCCGAAGCCTCTCTCCATTCACTCGACTCCCAGCGTCAATCGCCCGGAAACCCTGGCGTGGTGTCGAGAGCGTTCGCCCGATCTGCTCCTAGTCTGCGGCACCTCGATTCTGAAGGCGCCTCTGATCGGCCTTCCCAGGCTCGGTGCTCTCAATGCGCATACTTCGATTCTCCCAGAGTATCGCGGGATGTTTCCCGAGTTCTGGCAGGTGCTGCACGCCGACCTCGCGTCCGCCGGTGTGACGGTTCACTTCATCGACGTCGGAGTAGATAGCGGCGATCTCGTACTGCAGGGCCGAGTCGAGGCGAGCTTCCCCATTTGTCCTTGGCGCCTTCGCAACCGAAACGTGAGGCTCACGGGAGCGCTTCTGGGCCAAGCCGCCGCCGAGGTTCTGGCCGGCGTCGCTGCCCGGAGACCCCAACCACCCGGCTCCGGCCGGACCTATCGCGCGCGGGATATCACGCTGGAGAAGCAGGTGGAGCTGTTGCGCATTCTCGGCTTCCGGCTACCGGACCACCACTACAGGACAGCCTCGGAGAGGGTTGCTGAGAAGAGCTCCGCGCCCTGGTCTCACGCCGGCCAGGACCGAGGGGCCTCGGGCGGGCCGAGGTAGCACTCGAGGACCCGCCGGCCCCCGCGGTGCGAGATCGCGTAGGCAGATTCCGCGCCACTGGACCTTATCGCCCGACGACCGAGACGCTTCTGTGAGGAGAGGCCGCCCGAGGCCCACCCCCCACATTACACGTGCGCTTGCGCAGGCTCCCGTCACATCGGTCCTTTGGAAGGAGGCGCCGCGCGGATCCGCGCGAATGCTATCAAGACCCCGTGAGCGCTCGGACCTGAGATCCGACAGGAGAACGACCACCCATGATGAGCGTGGTCCGACCGCCCGGTGACGAGACTTCGGTACGTGCTGCTCCCGAGACGCCGGGCTGTGCCTCTCACGCGAAGCGATGGGTTCTCATCGCGACGATCCTGGGCTCCGGTACCGCATTTCTAGAAGCGTCGGTGATCAATGTCGCACTGCCCGCGATCCAGGACGCATTTTCCGCATCTGTGCCCCAGCTTCAGGGAATTGGCACCGCCTATACCGTGGCGCTCGCGGCGCTCGCGCTTGCCGCCGGAGCCGCGGGGGACCGCTTCGGAAAGTTGCGCCTTTTCGTCTGGGGAGCCTCAGGCCTCGCGCTCACCTCACTCGCGTGTGGCTTCGCTGCGAGCGCATCCCAGCTGATTGCCGGCCGGGCGCTCCAAGGACTCGCCGCCGCGCTCCTAGTGCCGAACAGCCTGGCACTTCTCAGCGCATCGTTTCCCAAAACCGAGCGTGGACGTGCGATTGGGGTCTGGTCCGGCGCGACCGCCCTCTTTGGCGCCGGTGGACCCGTGGTCGGCGGCTGGCTTGTAGACACCGTGTCGTGGCGTGGCGCATTCCTCCTGGTCGTTCCGCTGGCTCTACTCACTGTCCTTGTGGCGAAGTGGCGCGTCCCTGATCCTCCGACGCTCCGTCGCGCGCCTCCCGTCGACTGGTGGGGTGCGGTCCTCTCCACCTTCGGGATTGCCGGGCTCGTCTCCGCCATCATCCTCTCCCCCGCCAACGGCGTAGCGGCCTCCCTTCTGCTCCTCTTCGGAACCCTCGCGGTTTTGAGCTTCGGTTGGCTCGAACGACGGAATCCGGCGCCCATGGTGCCGCCTCGACTCCTCTCGTCTCCCTCGTTTTTTGGGGTGAATGCCCTCACCTTGCTCCTCTACTTCGCGGTGACGTCGGCCTTCTTTCTCCTTCCCTTTAACTTGATCCAAGTGCAGCACTATTCCGCGATGCGCACAGGTGCTGCCTTCCTGCCATTTGCGATCGTCGTGGGAATCTTTTCGCGCTTTGCCGGCGGCATCACCGACCGCTGGGGTGCGAGGCGGTTACTCATCCTGGGCTCTCTCACCACCGCCGCAGGGCTCGCCTTGTTCGCAGTTCCTGGGATCGGAGGGTCGTACTGGTCGACCTTCTTCCCGCCGATGGCGACGGTCGGATTGGGGATGGCGATGAGTCTCACCCCGCTCACGACCGTCGTCTTGGACGCCGTTCCTCCCAACGAGGCCGGTATCGCCTCGGGCGTCAACAGCACCTTCGCACGCGTCGCGTCGTTGCTCGCGGTCTCCGCGATTGGGGTGGTGACGCTCGCGCTGTTTACGCGGGCGATCGATGGGCGCGCCGCACTTGCTTCGCTTTCCCCCGGGCTTCGACGGGAACTCGCCGTGGAGCGCCAAAGTCTTGCCAACACGAACATTTCAGAATCCGTGCAAGGACGTGATCGGATGCTTCTCGAGCGGATCATCGCGGAGTCGTTCGTCGCGAGCTTCCGTTCCGTCGCCGGCTTGAGCGCTGGAGTTGCCCTGGCGGCGGCCCTCGCAACCGTGATTACGGTCCGCAGTGCGGCCGCGGCGAAGGACGAGGGTGAGTCGCCAGTGGGTGTGTGCACGCACCTGGATCAGGTCGTCGAGGCCACACCGTCCTCGCCGGGCTGCGAGGAGTGCCTGCGCATGGGGGATCACTGGGTCCATCTCCGGCTCTGCCTCTCGTGCGGACACGTCGGCTGCTGCGATTCCTCCAAGAACCGCCACGCGACGACGCACTTCTGGGCAACGAGTCATCCCATCGTGCGCTCGCTCGAGCCAGGCGAAGACTGGCGATGGTGCTACGTCGATGAACTCGTGGTCTAGGCGTGCTCGATCGTTCCCGCACTTCTTTGACGCCGACTTCTTTTGGAAATCTCTCCGCAGCCAAACCTCAGGAGCGCCGGTGCCCTAGAGGACATCCGTGAGCCCTAGCCCTTTCGCAGCGAGCAGGCCCCGCGTTCCGGCGGATCTGGCCAAAGGTCCACCTGTACGGAGACCGCGCGCGTCCAGACGAAAAAGGGGAAGAGCGAGCGCGATGCTCATCCCGGGGTTTGCATTTTTTCAGCGCGCCCAGCCCGCACGACCACCCAACTCGAGACTACGGCTTCACGAACTTCAGCATGAAACGGTCGCTTGTGCCCCGGCGTTCTCCCGCGGCTCGTGGTGCCGTCACCCAGGTCCGATCATCCTCCGGATGGCGCAGCGCACCGGATGCCGCCGCGAGTCGGAACCCCGCTGTCTCCACCTCGTTGACGAGCAATCCTTCATCGATCCGATGCAGCGAGATATCTTTCAGTCCACTCCCCGCCTTCGCGCTGTGATCGACGATGCCGTAGACGCCGCCAGGTTTCAGCGCCCTGAACATCTCAGCGTTTAGCTTGTCGCGATCGACACCAAGCAACACAAGATCGTGGTAGTTCATGTTGATGATGATCGCGTCGAGAGAACCAGGCTTCACCGGAAGCAGATCGTCAGACCCAAAGCTCTTGTGAACCGCGATCACATTCTTGAAGGTCGGCTGCGATAGTCTCGTGCTCCACACCTGTTCGATCTGTTGGGACTCCGGAGGGAAGACGGGCTCCTGCGAATAGACTGTACCGGTCGGCCCGACGACCCGTGAGAGCAACTCAGTCGTGTAACCGCCACCCGCAAAGAGATCTGCCACCTTCATGCCGGGTCGAATTCCGAAAAAGGCAAGCATTTGCTCCGGTCGGCGTCCCGCGTCGAGGGCCTTGTCGGCCGCGGGACGATCGACGGCGGCCAGAGCGTCCTTGATCTCCTGAGAAATCTGGTCCGGCGGAAGGGGCGCTGATTCGGCCACCACGGAGGAGGACGCTGTGGACGCAGCCTGCGCAGTGGCGAGCCCGCAGGCGAGAACGGCGAACGCCGCGGCCAAGACTTGGAGGACGATCCTCGGCATTACTTTCTCCTCATTTGAATGGAGGCGAGACGACGGCTCGCTGGGTCCCAGAGAGCGATCAGGGGCAATAAAGCCCCCTGATCTCCGCCTCCGCAGACTACAGAAACTTTCCGCCCCAGCGGTCGAGAAAAGTGACTTGCTCGAGCGGCGCGCGCGAGACGGGGCCGAAGTGTCCCAGCGGATAACCGATCGGGATGATCGCGAAGGTCTTGGCCTCTTTGGGTAATCCCAGGATCTCGTCAACCTCTTTCTCATAAAGCAGATGGCGCGTCGTGAGGGTTGCGCCCAGTCCCAAGGCACGCGCGGCGAGCAACATGTTCTGCACGGCAGGGTAGATCGAAGCCCCAGCTCCAACGCCACTTCCCGAATCGCCGTGGAGGCAGCACACAATGAGCACCGGCGCTTCGTGGAAGTGTTCGGTGAGGTGGTCCCTCGCTGCCAGCATGCGCTGCTTTTGCGCCTCAGTTTTGCCGGGCGGCGGTGGTGCGGCATGAAAGCGTTCCTTGAGATCCTCGAAGGCGCGCTGATATCGGATCTGAATCTGTTTTTTGATCTCGGGATCTCTCACCACGATGAAGCGCCAATGCTGGGCATCGCC
>Ga0116216_10001733_pt1 | contig 14866 bp, 9 predicted proteins | sample Sb_taG_11_FD_89696 | JGI IMG/M metagenome (GOLD analysis project Ga0116216, IMG submission 89696) | Peat soil microbial communities from Weissenstadt, Germany - Sb_50d_3_AS metaG | ecosystem: Environmental > Terrestrial > Soil > Wetlands > Peat | place: Germany: Weissenstadt | collected 2010-09-21
ATGCGCCACCCCATGCTCGCGCTCGAGAAGCTGCGCGACGTCACGGCGCCGGGGGGCCTCGCCATCCTCGAGACGCACTGCGACATGCTCGACCTGGATGTGCCCGCGCTCAGCTTTTATCCGGCGGATGAAGCCGGCGCTGATAACACCAACTGGTTCGGTCCAAATCCAGCCGCGATGTTCGGCATGCTGCGCGCCTGCGGATGGAGCGACGTCACCCTGACGTCGCTCCACCCCGAATGGAAGCGCATGACCTTCCACGCGCGCTAGCACGAGCGCGTATGATCTCGCGGCCACCGCTCTTCGCCGCCGGTCTCGCTGTACTCGTTCTCTTTGGTTGCACCAGGATCTCGACGCAGACGGGGACTCCGGGAGCTAACTCCTGGACCCACCACGGCGTCTTGCGCATCGGTGACACGCGCGTCCCCGATAACCTCAACCGCATGCTCGGAACGCTCACCGTCGACACTGAGATCGCAAGCCTGTGGTGCGCGCGGCTCTTCGTGGTGGATGACCGCGAGCAGCTCGAACCCGAGCTTGCTACGGCCGTCCCGACGATTACCGATCACGGCATCAGCGCCGACGGCCGGACGATCGCGTACCACCTGCGGCCAGGGGTCCTGTGGCACGATGGCGCTCCCTTCACGTCCGCAGATCTGGTCTTCTCGTGGCAACAGGTCGTCAACCCCCGAAACGTCGTGCAATCGCAGGACTTCTACGATGATGTCGACCACATCGACGCACCCGATGCGCTCACCGCGGTCGTGCACCTGAAGCAGCCGCAGGCCGGATTCGTCCCGACCTTCTTCACGGATTACTGCATGGTGCCCGAGCACGTGCTCCACGGCTTGGCAAGCCTGAACCACGCCGGCTACAATCGTTTGCCGATCGGCACGGGACCATTCCGCATCGTCGAAAATCAACCCGGCGTCTTCATAAAGCTCGTCGCCAATCCCACGTACTGGCGAGGTGCGCCCAAGCTCAAAGAGATCGACTACCACTTCGTCTCCAACCCCACGACGCTGCTCACCCAGTTGCGCACGCACGAGCTCGACTTCTACCGCGACGTGCCGGCGGAGCAAGCGACGCAGCTTGCCGGCATCGCGCAGACGACGGTCTACCGGTATCCGTTCTCACGCTACGCGGACATCGGGTTCAACGCCGGGCGCGAACCTATCTCGGACATCCGCGTGCGCCGGGCTATCGCCTATGCGACGGACGTGCCCGAGCTCATCCGCCAAGTGACGAATGACGAGTACCTCATGTCGGACAGCGATCAGCCGCCGTGGCGCTGGACAGCCGATGCGCGGATTACGACGTATCCACACGATCTGCGCACGGCGGACGCTCTGCTCGATGCCGCCGGCTGGCGCGTTGGGCCCGGCGGGATGCGGTTCAAGGAGGGCAGACCGCTGCAGCTCGTGCTGGTGGGTCTGGCCAATGACGGCACCGGCGTGCGCGCTGAGCAGGTGTTGCAGCAGCAGTGGCGCGCGGCTGGCATCGACACGACGATCAAGAACTTCCCTGAAGACGTGCTCTATGCGCTGGGCTCAGGCGTCGAGCAATCCGGCAACTTCGATGTTTCCTTCGAAGGCTGGACGGAATCGATCGATCCGGACAATCTTCAACTCTATGGGTGCCGAATGGCGCCGCCCAATGGTTGGAACGTGTATCACTACTGCAACCCCGCGCTGGATCGCGCCGAGGTCATCGCTCGCGGAGCATACGACCAAGCGCAGCGACGGGAGGCGTACGCGATCATCCAGCAGGCGATCACCGCCGACTTGCCCTTTTACGTGCTGTGGTACGTGAGAGAAGAAGACCTGGTCAACTCGGATCTGCGCGGCTACCGCCCCGGGCGGACGCTCTCAGCCTTCTGGAACCCTTGGGCGTGGTCCATCTGAGCCGCACCCGCAGGAGCCGAATCCGCGACTCGGAAAGCTAAAAGACCGACCCCGTTCGCAATGGCCAAAGGTATCAAACGCTGCCCTGCAGCGGAAGTAGTTCTGCCACAAAAGGCCGATATTTGATTCAGTGATCACCAATAACATCGAAGTGCTGTTCGGCGGCCAAGCCGGCGATGGCAGCTTGACCACGGGCGACCTCATCGCGGCCGCCTTTAAGCGCATGGGGCTCGAGCTCTACACCTATAAAGATTTCCCTTCGCGCATCCGCGGCGGGCACACGAACTACGTCATCCGGGCGGGAGAAAAGCGCCACTACGGCGTTGCCGACTTCGTGGACGCCATGGTCGCCTTCGATCTCGAGTGCGTCGAGAAGCACATCGCCGAGATGCGCAGTGGTGGCTTCGTCATCTTCGACAACTCGACCGAAAAGCTCACCGATGCGGTGCGCCGGGATGACGTCCATGTCTACGAAGTGCCGCTCGCCAAGATCGCCAAGGAGCAGCTCGGACTGGAGCTCGTGCGCAACACGGTCTCCATGGGAGTGCTGGCCGCGCTCATCGGCATGGACCAGCAGATCGTGCGCGCGCTCGTCACCAAGCAATACGAGCGCAAAGGCGAGAAAGTCGTCAGCCAAAACGTGGCCGCGATCGAAGCCGGCGAGGCGTACGTCACAGAGCATTTCACGCGCCCGACAGGCTACGACCTCACAGCGCGCCCCGACGGCGACCGCCTCCTCATGATGGGCAATGATGCCATCGGCTATGGAGCGCTCGTCGCCGGCTGCCGCTTCATGGCGGGGTATCCGATCACGCCGGCCACCGACGTCCTCGAGTGGATGGCCAAACACGCGCCCCGGTACGGCGGCATCGTCGTGCAAGCGGAGGACGAGCTCGCGGCCATCAACATGACCATCGGCGCTGCCTATGCGGGCGTCCGCTCGATGACCGCCACGTCGGGACCCGGCCAAGCGCTCATGACTGAGGGCATCGGCCTGGCCGGCGTCGTCGAAACTCCCATCGTCGTCATCGAGTGCGCGCGGGCGGGGCCGTCGACCGGCATGCCGACCAAGACCGAGCAGAGCAACCTCAACCACCTCATCTTCTCAGGGCACGGCGAGATCCCCAAGGTCGTGCTCGCGCCGGGCACGGTCGAAGAGTCGTTCTATCTCACCGTCACCGCCTTCAATCTGGCGGAGCGATACCAGCTGCCGGTCTTCGTGCTCTCCGAACAGGCGCTATGCCAGAGCAAGGAGACGATCCCGCGCCTCGAGCTCGGCGCGGTGAGCGTCGACCGCGGTAAGCTCGTGCGCTCTGGCGTCACCTTTGGCGAGTACAAGCGCTTCGCGTTCAGCGAGGACGGCGTCTCGCCGCGGACCATCCCAGGGGTCGAAGGCGGCATGCATCTCGCCCCCGGGTCTGAGCACAGCGACGAAGGCGTCATCACCGAGAACGCCGCGAACCGCGCGCGCATGATGGAGAAGCGCATGCACAAGCTCGAGGCGATGCGCCCCGAGCTTCCCAGGGCGAACCTGCTGGGCGACCCCGCGGCGACGATCGCTTTCATCGGCTATGGTTCCAATCGCGGGCCGATCGCCGAGGCGCAAGACCGCCTCGCTGCCCAGGGTCTAGCCACGCGCTTTTTGCAGCTGCGCACGCTGTGGCCGTTCCCCGAAGATGAGGTGCGCGACTTCATCCGCAGCGCGTCGCAGGTCTTCGTCGTCGAGCACAACATCACGGGTCAGCTGGAGCGGCTCATCCGCTACGTGACCGGACCGCTGGCGCACATGCACCCGGTGCGCAAGTACGACGGCCGGCCCTTCCGCCCCATCGAGATCGAGACAGCCGTCAAACGCCACGTCAGCGCGGCCGGCGACCGTCAGGTCCGCTCCGTCGCGAGATAAAGGACGATCACATGGCAACGGTTCTCAGCCCCAAAGATTTCGCCACGGCGACCCCGTCGTGGTGGTGCGCCGGATGCGGCGACTTCGGCGTGCTTGCGGCGCTCAAACAAGCCTGTGCCGACCTCGCGCTGCAGCCCAAGGACGTCGCTTTCATCTCGGGGATCGGTTGCTCGGGCAAGATCTCGGGCTACCTCCATTCCTACGCCTTTCACGGCGTGCACGGGCGCGCGCTGCCCACCGCCACGGCGGTCAAGCTCGCTAACGCCAACCTCACCGTCATCGTCGCCGGTGGTGACGGCGACGGGTACGCCATCGGTGCCGGACACTTCTTGCATGCCGTGCGCCGCAATGCCAACATGACATACATCGTCATGGACAACCAGACCTACGGATTGACCAAGGGCCAGTCGTCGCCCACCAGCATGCTCGGATATAAAGAAGGGACGCACCCGCAGGGCAACCCGGACGCGCCCATCAACGGCCTGGCCATCGCGCTCGCGGCAGGCGGCACGTTCTTGGCGCGCGGCTTCTCGTCGGAGCCGAAACAGATGACCGAGATGATCAAAGAGGCGGTGCGCCATCCCGGCTTCGCCATCGTCGAAGTGATGTCGCCATGCGTGACGTTCAACAAGATCAACACCTACAAGTGGTTCAAAGAGAACGTCTATCACCTCGACGACACGCCCGGGTACGATCAGCGCGACAAGCAGCGCGCCTTCGCCACGCTCGCCGCGACGGGCAAGATACCGCTGGGCATCTTCTATCGCGAGATCCGTCCGACGCTCGACGAGCTCACCCTGGGCGCAGACCACCCGGTGTTGTCCTCACTGCCCATCGAGACCGTCGACCCGCGCCTCGCCGACCTGCAAAACGCCTACGCCTGAGACGCCCGAGCGCTAGGGCGCGCGGGCCTGCTGAAACTTCTGGAGCGCTCTGCGGTAGAGTGAGCAGGGGGCCTGCAGCCCAGCAGTCGCCTCTCATGCTCGCACCGTGGAGGCACGTATGTCAGCCATTCGAAGCGCTATCGTCTGCTGCGCGCTCATCGCCCTGGGCGCGAGCGCGGCAGGCGCTGCGTCGCAACCGAATGCGGCGCAGATCCTCGCGCAGGCCAAGGCCGCCGCAGGCGGCAGCGCGCTTGACGGGATCGACACGTTGCTGTTCACCGAGCGCGTGGAGGTCATGGGAGCGTCGGGCGCGGGGCATGAGTACGACGACCTCACGAACGGGCGTTACGCGCAGGTCATGGATCTCGGACCGATCTCGAACGGCAATGGGTTTGACGGCGGCCGGGCGTGGATCCAGGACCCAAGCGGCGATGCCTGGCCAGTCGGCGATTTCACCTCGACGCACGCAGCGCAGTCCGCAGCCTATCTGACATCGCTTTCGTTTTGGTACCCGAACCGGCGTGCGGGCACGATCGAGTATGCCGGCACGGCACAGGACGGGCTTGGCGCCTACTGGGTGATCCACGCGACGCCTGTGGGTGGATTCCCCATCGACATCTGGATCGACACGCGGACCAACCTCATACGCCGCGAGGTCGTGCACGTGCCCGGTGGACGAGATTCCGTCGCCGACATGAGCGACTACCGCCATGTCGGTGACGTCGTCCTGCCGTTTTCCACGCGGACGGCCGCCAACGGCAACATCGTAGAGACACGGGTGAGCGCCGTCGCGATCAATGCGAATGTCGAAAAGCATATCGCGATGCCGGCGAAACCCGTCGCTGATTTCTCCATAGCCGGCGGCCGGGCGGCTACGACCATCCCGTTCGACCTCATCAACAACCATCTCTACGTGAACGTCAAGCTCAACGGCAAAGGTCCGTTCCGGTTCATCTTCGACACCGGCGGCCAAAACGTCATGACGCCCGAGGTCGCGGCGAGCTTGAGCAGCGGCGTCACCGGTTCGCTGCAGATGTCCGGTGCCGGCGCGGCGATGGTGAGCACGGGATTCGCCTGGGTGCCGACGCTGTCGATAGGAGCGGCCACGCTGCGCCATCAGTCGTTCGCCGTGCTGCCGATCGGCAAGATCATGCAAGCGGTGGAAGGCGAGCGGATCGATGGCATCGTCGGTGTCGAGATCGCCCGGCGCTTCATCACCACGATCGACTATCCGGCGCGGACGATGACCTTCGCGACCAGGCTCACGAACGGGCCTTACGGCACTGCGGTCCCCTTCGTCTACGATCAGAGCGTACCCGAGATCGCAGGCGCGATCGGCGCTCTGCACGGACGATTTATCATCGACACGGGCAATCGTCAGTCGCTCGTGCTGTACGCCCCGTTCGTCACGACACACGACCTGACCGCGACGTATCCGTCTGACGTACGAGGCATCACCGGCTTTGGGCTTGGCGGCCCAAGCGTCGGTCAGCTCGTGCGTCTGCCCTCGTTTGAGGCCGGAACCGTCACAGTCGCCGATCCGATCGCGGCGCTCTCGCTCGACACCTCGGGCGCGCTGACCGAACCGGGCACAGCCGGTAACATCGGCGGCGGCATCCTCAAACGCTTCACCGTCACATTCGACTACCGCCGGCAGATCGTGTATCTCGCGCGTGGCCGCGGTGGCGATGCGGGCGATGCGTTCGACCGGTCCGGCCTCTTCCTCGTGCAGATTCCTGCCGGCATCAAAGTCATCGGCGCGCTCACGGGCACGCCAGCGTATGCGGCCGGCATCCGCAGCGGCGATGTCATCACTGCCGTCAACGGCACGCCGGTCGCGTCCATCGGCCTGCTCGAGCTGCGCGCTCAGCTACGGACCTCGCCGGGAACGCGGATCCAGATGACGATCAAGAACGGTGCGACGGAGAAGAAGGTGACGTTCGCGCTGCGCGACTACGTGTAGCGGCCTTCGGCCTCTTTCTGGGGGGCATGGGTTTTGGTATGATGATGGGTGCCATGTCCGTGATCGCCACCGTCGCCGCCGTGCTCATCGCGCTTGCGTCCTCGCCCGCCCCTCATACGAGCCCGGACCCGATGCAGCAGGTCGAGGAGCAATTAACAGCGGCACACGAGACGCTCGTCAATAACTTCCAAGCGATCAACGCGCGTTCTGGTCTGGCCGCTGCGCTGGAGGAGCGACTCGATAGCGACACGCCCGGCACGGAGATGTCAGAGAAGCCGGCCTGGATGAGCGCAGCCGATTTCAGCGATTACATGACGACGCTCGTCGCGCTTGACCGGAGTCTCATCGACCAGTATGCGACCGGGGTATACCGACCGCTGGCCGCCGTGCGCGGCGCCGGCGACACCGTGCTCGCATCCCCGGCCGACGGCAAGCTGCAGCCGCTGGGCGCATACGTGCCGCCGTCATACGAACCGCGCCGGCCAACGTCGCTCGTCGTCTTCTTGCATGGGAACACATGCTCTGAGAACGACCCCATCGCGCTGCCGTGGCTGCGCGCCGCGGCCGACTCGACCGGTTCCATCGTCATCACCCCCTACGCGCGCGGCAACAGCCAGTATGTCGATCCGGCGCCCGCCGACGTCTACGCAGCGCTCGACGCCGCCAAGAAGGCGTTCAACATCGATCCGAAACGCATCTACCTCGCCGGCCACTCCATGGGCGGATACGGCGTCTTCATCGTCGCTCCGCAACATCCGAACGATTGGACCGCGGTCCTGGCCGCCTCAGGAGGCATGACGACCGAGACGGTGAGCGCCGCATTGCGAGGCCTGCAAGGCATCCCGGTCTATCTCGTCGTCGGTTCGGATGACCCGATCGTGCCCAAGGGCTACATGCAAAAGAACGCCGACCTGCTCGAGCATAGCGGCATCGAGACGCATTACTACGAGCAGCCGGGCGGCTTGCACCCGATCGGCACCATCGATACGGCGTTTGCCCGCGCTTGGCACGACATGCTGGCGCGCGTGTCACGCGCCGTACCCGAGGATCGCGCCACCATGCCGTCCGGCCAGCCGCTGAATCCGAGCATACCGGCTCCCGGCCCGAACACGTTGCCCTAGCGTTTGGAAGATTTCCGCTGCGCGGCCCCAAAATGGTGCACCTGATGTACTTATCATCTCTTGCGTCGCGTCGCGCTCTGGCTTGTCTCGCGATCGCATGCGTGGCCACGGCATCGTGTTCGCCTGAGAGCCTGCGCGCTACGTCCCCCCGCGCAGCGTCGGCGGTCGCCGCATCCGCTGGACCGACCATGACGCAAGCCATCGCAGCGCAGATCGACGGGCTCATGCGCCGCGCCGTCGCCCAGCAGCACCTCGCCGGCATCTCGCTCGCGATCGGCCACAACGGCACGGTCATCTTCGCGAAGGGCTACGGATACCGCAATCTCGCCAAGCGCTTACCGGCGACGCCGGAGACGATCTACAACATCGCCTCCATGAGCAAGCAGTTCACCGCCGCCTGCGTGCTCCTGTTGCAGCAAGATGGAAAGCTCAACATCGACGACCACCTCTCGAAATATCTCCCCGGTTTCCAAAACGGCGACAAGATCACGATCCGCGAGGTGCTCGACCACACCTCAGGGCTCACCGATTACCTCGACCTGCTCGACAACTCGACGTTGACCCCGGCCAAGGTGGATGCCGCGATCTACAAGCTGAAGCTGAAATTCCCGCCGGGGAGCAAGTACGAGTACAGCAATAGCAACTTCATCGTGGCAGGCCTCATCGTCACACGAGTGAGCGGCATGCCGTTCGATGAATTCGTGCGCACGCGCATCTTCACGCCGCTCGATCTGCGCTCGACGAGCATCGGTACGAGCCCGCTCGATCTTCCCGGCGGCGCGGTCGGCTACACCGTGGTCAAAGGCCGCACCATCCCGGTCGACCCGAAAGACGACAGCGCCATCATCCTTGACTTCCCGGATGGCGGCGTCAACACGACTGTGCTCGACCTCATCAAGTGGGACTACGCCCTGGATAGCGGTCGGGTCATCGATCCGGCGATGCTCAAGCTCATGTTCACGCCTTCGGGCCGACGTTCGGACTGGCCGGGCGGTTACGCGCTCGGTGTAGGCCTCGACTCGGTCGCCGGACACCGCGAGGTCGCACACACGGGTGGCTGGACCGGGTTCACGGGCGAAAACGCCACCCTCCCGGACGAGCGATTCGCCGTCGTCATGGTCACCAACACCGATACCTTCGATTGGGGCGGCAAGGTCGACCTCATCCAGCGGATTATCGGGCTTTTCTACCACTAGCGCGGTCTTCTCAGCCAATTCTCAACTTGCGGGCGCAAGAATCGGCGGCCTGAGCAAGAACGATAATAGACGTGATTCGTCGGACTTGGCTCGCCGGTTTGGGCATCGCCGTGCTGGCTGCGGCAGGCGCCTTTGCCGTCTACATCGTGGCTGCCTGGGCTCTCTCCATCGCCGCGCCGAATGTGTGGTTCGACGCCAACAACCGCGCGCGCATCGCCGACGACATCCAGCACACTGCCCAAAGCCTCCAGGCCTCGCACGAGTCGCGCGCGCAGATCGCCCAGGCGCTCGTGCAGCGGGTGAGCGAGACGTCAGGCTACACGGCCGCCGTCATCGACGACACCGGCAAGCTCATCGCCGGCAACGCCGACCTCGCCAACGGAGGCCCGACGGCTGGGCGCCCTGTCGGGATGCCACCCTTGCCGCCGCCGGACGCCGGCCGCTCGCGCTCGGGCGAGTTTCGCGGTTTCATCTACGAGTTGCATCCGCCGGTCTCGCACGATATCGCGTTCGTGCGCTGGCCCTTCACCGCCATCGCCTCGCCGACGTCCTTCGTGCGCATCGATGGAGCTTCGGTCATCTTCGCCCCGCCGCGCGATGCGCTGACCTCGATCCAGCAGCTCGAGCGCCGCATCGTCATCGCCATCGTCGTGGTGACGTTCCTGCTCGTGTGGTTCTTCGCCGCGCGCCTGCTCGCCGGCAGCATCCGGCCGCTCGAGCGGGTGGGCAGCGCGCTCATGCGGCTGTCGCTCGGCGACTACGCGCGCTTTGAGACGTTCAGCGCGCGTGACGACGTCGCCGCCGATCTCGTCCAGGCCTACAACGCCGCCGCGGCCCAGGTGGAAACGGTCACAAAGCAGCGCACCGAGATCGAGACGAAGATCCGGCAATTCGTGGCCGACGCCGGGCACGAGCTGCGCACGCCGCTCGCCGTCATCATGGGATACGTCCAGCTGCTGCGCCAGAGCGGGCAATCAAACGACGCCATGTCAGCGCGCGTCTTCACTGAGATCGACGATCAGGGCAAGCGCATGAGCACGCTTATCCAAAAGCTGCTGCTGCTCACCCGGTTGGAGAGCCAGGAGCCGAGCGACGTCAAGATACTCGATGCCGCCGATGTGGCGACGAGCGTGATGGACTCGTTCAGGCCGCTCGCCAACGGCTCGGTGCTGTCGATCGATGCGCAGCGCGATTCGTTCGTGCAAGTATCGGAGTCGGAGCTCTACGAAGCGGTCGGCAACCTCATCGACAATGCGCTCAAGTACGCGCCTGGCGCTCGCATCGAGGCGCGCGTCAGATCGAAAGGCGACTCGGTGCTCATCGCGGTCTCAGACAATGGACCCGGCATGACGCCCGACGTGCGGGCACGCGCATTCGAGCGCTTCTCGCGCGGCGAGATGGGCGGATCGATCACGGGCTCGGGACTGGGTCTCGCCATCGTGGAACGCGCAGTCGAGCGCGCCGGCGGGTCGGTATCCTTGGAGACAGCGCTCGGCAAGGGAACGACGGTCGAGTTACGCCTGCCTGCTTGGCAGCATCTCTCCCAGAACTAGAACGCTTTCCCCGTATCCTCACCTGTTTCTCAGTTCCGTTTGAGATTTTGGGTGTAGACTGCAACTGTGGCGGCGAATGACACCGATTCGCCGCCCACCCATCTGGCTCACATGGACACAATGAAGACTCCCTACGACGCCCACACATCGACATCTGAAACGCTCGTGCTCGACGAAGTGCTCGACGCCGCCAGCTGTAATGCGATGCGGCGCTTTCAGAAACGCGCTCGGCGCGCACCGCACTGCGCAGCGGCGATCGACCTTCGTCGGACTCGAAGCACCGCATCTGCCCCCTGGGGGACGCTCGTCAAGATCGTTCGCGATCTCAAGCGCAACGGTCACGCGGTGACGGTGGTGGCCGGCGAGCGGCTCGTCGGGCTGCTCGAGCTCACCGGTCTCGCGCGCCACGCGCGCATCGTCATCGTCCAGATCTAAACGCTTACTGCTCTCCGCGCAACGAATATCCGGCGCCGCGGATCGTGTGGATCAGGCGGTTGGATGCATCGGCGTCCACCTTGGCCCGCAGGTACGAGATGTAGGTCTCGACGTTGCCGATCTCTCCTTCAAAATCTTCGCCCCACACCTGCGCGAGCAGATCTTCTTTGCCGAACACGCGCCGCGGTTCGCGCATGAGGGTGACCAGCAGGGTGAACTCTTTATTGGTGAGCTGGATCCTGCGGCCGCCGCGCTCGACCTCACGGGTGCGCAAATTGACGGACAGGTCCATGTAGCGCAGGAATTCCGGCGCCGAGATGTGCGGCCGGCGCAACGCCGCCTCGATGCGGCTGACGAGCTCGGGAAAGGCGAAGGGCTTGGGCACGTAATCGTCGGCACCCAGTGTGAGGCCGGTGACGCGATCGCCGACATCGCCCTTGGCCGAGAGCATGATCACCGGGGCTTGCGTCATCCGGCGGATGAGCGGCAAGAGCGTGAAGCCGTCCGCGAAGGGCATCATGACGTCGAGGACGATCGCGTCCGGCTGCCACTGGACCACGGCCTCTTCGAGCCCGCGGCCATCAGGCAGATCGCGCACCGCATACCCCTGCTGCTCGAGCCCGAGGCGGAGCATGTCGCGCATGGAGCGCTCGTCGTCCACGACGAGTATCTTCGATTGCTGCGGCATTATACGAGTAGTATACGCGGTCGACCTTAAGCAACCCTCAAAAAACGGTCCCCGGCGATGCGCCGATCCTCATGCAATACTCACGTGCAGACGGCGCCTGACAAGCGTTTTCTCAGGGCGGTCCAAGGCGTCCCGAGTAGACTAGACGCGTGATACGATGTGCCCTGGAGAGAAGCAGTATGGGTCGTCGAATGCGTCTCATCGTGCGCCGCATCATCGCGCTGAAAATCGCACTGTCGCTCGTCTGCGCCGGCTTGAGCATCGCCGTCGCGCCGGCCACGGCCTTGGCGCAAGACGAATCGGGCCAGATCACGATCGCCGTCGTCGACGCCGTGACGACCAAGCCGATCGCGCTGGCGCGCGTGCTGCTCGACGGTCCCATCATGACGAGCGAAGTGACGACGTCGGACGGCAAGGTCGTCTTCCGCGACGTGCCGGCCGGCGTGTACACCGCCCGCGTCGGCAAGTCGGGCTATCAGGCCGTCACCACCGCCGCATTCGAGCTCGTCGACGGCAACGCGGTCCAGGTGGACGTGCAGCTCGCCGTCGTCGCATCCGGCGTCAAGTCGCTCGGCACCGTGACGGTCAAGTCACAGGCGAGCATCACCACGACGACGGTCTCGCAGGACAGCGCCATCCGCAAGCTCTCGCCGACGCTCAACGACGCCCTCAACAAAGTGGCGGGCGTCTCCGTCGGCGCCGACAGCACGAGCGACGATGCAGCCGAGACCATTTCGCTCGAAGGTCACGATCCGTCGCAGACGCAGGTCACGCTCGACGGCATTCCGCTCACGACGCCCGGCGTCGCGGGCGATCTGCGCTCCATCTCCTCGGATCTGTTCTCGGGTGCTTCGGTGAGCTTCAACCCGGTGGCCGGCGCGCTCGGCGGATCGGTCAACTACCGCACGCTCGAGCCGACCCGGGCGTGGCAGTTCGGCATCAACCAGAGCTTCGGCAGCCTGAGCGCCGCCTCGACCATACTTTCCATGCAGGGGTCGATCGGCGACGTCGGGCTGGCCTACGTCCACGCGATCCGCGGCAGCGACAATCTGCTCGCCGGTCAGCAGTTTCTGGATGCGAGCGGCTTTGACTACATCCACCAGGGGGCGAACCAGACGGGCGGCGATCTCGTCAAGCTGCGCACGCTGATCGGAGGCACCCAGTCGCTGTCTGCGATGTACATCTCGTCCAACGGCTACAACGACGCGTTGTGCACGGTGTTCAATGGCGTCGTGCCCTGCGGCTACGGCCCGGGTAACTCCAACTATCGCCACACAGCACTCGAGTCGATCTCCGACACCGCACTCGTCGGCATGACGACGATGCAGGTCTCGTTGTTCGGCTCTCAGACAAGCGCGGACCGCGACCTGCTCAACCGCTACATCGACCAGGTGTATTCCCCATACGGACAGGCGACGAGCGGAAACACCAGCGGTGCAGCGTTCTCCATGCAGTTGCCCTCACGCGAACGGCACACGATCTCATTTCAGCTGAACGAAACGTCGGCCAATAGTCAAGCCACGCCGCTCGTGCCGAGCTCGGCCCTGTTCGCGACTGGATCGAGCTCGACATCGTACTCGTCGTTCTCGGTCGCGGATAGCATCCGATCGAACGACCGTCTCACCATGGGCGAGCACGTCGGCGTCGCCAGCTCCAACCGCATGGGCGCCAATGGGCTGGCCGGCATCAACGCGCAGTGGACGCCAACGACGACCGATGCGTTCGCCGGTAACCTCGACTACGGGAGCAACGGCTCGGGTCCGGCACGTTTCGGCGTGCTCTCGGATCCGGCGTCGCTGCAGTTCGAATGCAGCGGTCCCGCGGGATTCGGCTCGGGTCCGGGCGACAGTCCGGGGAACCAGACCGGGCTCACCGCCCGTGCGACCTGGCAGCATCGCTTCGGTGCCGCCGGAGAACTGACCGGCGCCGTCTATAGCCAGCGACAGGACGACACCTTGTTGAACGCGCTTGTCAACGGCACCGCGTTCCCGCCGGGATATTTCCCACCTGGCTACCTTGCGGCGGCGCAGGAGGTCTTCCAGTCCGACAGCGTGTGCGGCAATCCGAGCGCCGCGTTCGGACCGCAAAACCTCTATCTCAACGTGCCGGTGGGTGGCGTCACCATGGTCTATGAAGGGATCCAGCTGACCGGAGATTTCAACCTGACGCGCAGTCTCGCCGTCGAGCCGTCATACGTCACCCAGGTCACAAAACCAGTCTCAAGCGATCCTGTCTTCGACAATCCGTATTCGCCGATCATCTCAGGTCAGCAGCTCCCCGGCGTGCCGTTGCATCAGGCCGGGCTGACCTTCGACCTGCGGCCGATGCATTCGCCGCTCGAGTGGCTCGCGGACGCACGATACGTCAGCCCCGGCAACCGCAACTATCTGCCCGGGTACGTCACAGCCGACGTTGGGCTCGCGATGGACTTCACGCACGGATCGCTCACCGTCGCTGAGAGCAACATCTTCAACAAGTTCGGATACGAATTCGCGTCGTCATCGTATGCGGTGGGGCCGCCGACGGTCGACGCGGGTCCTCTGCCGCAGATCGCGCGGCCGCTCGCACCACGGCAGCTGACCGTGACGTACTCTGTGAAGATCGGATACGGGCAAGGTCAGACGTCGGTTGTGGGTGCGCCGGGTGCTGCGCGCGGGGGTGCGGCGCAACCTGGGCCCGGCGGGCCGCCGGGATCGGGCGGGCCCCAGGGTCCGGGCGGCGCTCGCGGCATCTTCGCAAACGCTCCGAGCCTTCCGCAGACGCCTCCCACGGCTCCGTTCGCGGCAGATACGAACCGACCCAGCTGCAGCGCGCAAGCGGCGCCACAGGCGACGCAGACGCTCGCGGCCATGAAGGCCTACGCGGATGCGGTGGAGGCGCAAAAGACGGCGGCGGGATATCCGGCGACGCTCGTCGGCCAGCCGCCGGACGTGCCGGGCTTCACAGTCGCATACCATCAGCTGCCCGGCACCTACGCGCTCACCTTCACGCCGCAGACCTTCACAGGCATGCGCGGCTTCTTCGGATGCGCGACCATCCACATCGGTACCAAAGATCAAGCTGATGCGCTGCATCTCTACGTGCCGCAGGCGAGCTCGTTCTTCCGCACGCCGCTCGCCTACACGCCCGCCGCGGGGTTGTACATCGTGCGCCAACCGCCCCCGCCGGGTCAAGAGCAGTTCCGTGTCTACAAGCTGCCCACGTCGCCGCCGCCGCATC
>Ga0116216_10001734_pt1 | contig 14863 bp, 17 predicted proteins | sample Sb_taG_11_FD_89696 | JGI IMG/M metagenome (GOLD analysis project Ga0116216, IMG submission 89696) | Peat soil microbial communities from Weissenstadt, Germany - Sb_50d_3_AS metaG | ecosystem: Environmental > Terrestrial > Soil > Wetlands > Peat | place: Germany: Weissenstadt | collected 2010-09-21
CAACCGTCGCCCATGGCGCGTCCGGGCATGTTCAGGGTGCGGAGGTGGTCTCGTTCTGCCGGGTCCACAACTCCGTGAGCGGCACCTGCTGGTGAGTCGCGGGTGCGGAGGTGGTCTCGTTCTGCCGGGTCCACAACCAGGTAGTACGCGCGGTCGGTCCCAATCTAGGTGCGGAGGTGGTCTCGTTCTGCCGGGTCCACAACTCTGCCGGGTCCACAACATGGCGATCGGCTCGTCGTGCGGCCCACGAGGTGCGGAGGTGGTCTCGTTCTGCCGGGTCCACAACCGTCGCCCATGGCGCGTCCGGGCATGTTCAGGGTGCGGAGGTGGTCTCGTTCTGCCGGGTCCACAACGGGTGCAAGCACTCGGGGGCCACGACCCCGGGTGCGGAGGTGGTCTCGTTCTGCCGGGTCCACAACCTTCTGGGCCGGCCGCTTCGAGAAGAATGGGGTGCGGAGGTGGTCTCGTTCTGCCGGGTCCACAACCAACTGCACTGGTAGGGGGATCAGAAATGTGGTGCGGAGGTGGTCTCGTTCTGCCGGGTCCACAACGTGCTCGTGGGCATGGGCCTCGCCGCCCTGGGTGCGGAGGTGGTCTCGTTCTGCCGGGTCCACAACGAGGGCTTTCCATTCTCTCGTGCGAATCTAGGTGCGGAGGTGGTCTCGTTCTGCCGGGTCCACAACGGCTGCTCATGTGCCGGGAGTCGCCGCTCGGGTGCGGAGGTGGTCTCGTTCTGCCGGGTCCACAACAGGAGAAGGACATCGTCAAGCAGGTGCCGAGGTGCGGAGGTGGTCTCGTTCTGCCGGGTCCACAACGGCTCGGAACCGGCTTTGCCGCGACGCTCAGGTGCGGAGGTGGTCTCGTTCTGCCGGGTCCACAACCATCCTCCTCGGCGCCTCCGGCAGCCGAAGGGTGCGGAGGTGGTCTCGTTCTGCCGGGTCCACAACAGACCGGGCGTTCAGGTATTTAGTCAAATACAACGACCTGTTCAAGTCTTTTTTCTGGCTCCTTTCGTACGTATCCGTCAATCACAGTCATGCGTCCGAACTGCCTGTCTGTGATACTGATCATGCGCACTCGGCCTCCGCGAGGCACAGCCGTTGCTATTACTTCACGATCGCTTTCTGCTGACCGCTCGCGGTCGTAGCAGCGCGCATAGACCGACCATTGTAGCATACAGAATCCGCGCCGTAATAAACCGTTCCGGAAGCGCGCGTGCGCCTTCTTCTCGCTATCTGTCACGCTAGGCAAATCGAAAATGACGAATAGCCACATGGGATCGGTCACGTCACCAACTCCGGCAGCTTGAGATCCCCGTCGCCAAGCAACGATTGGGCTACCGGCTCGTACGCTTCAAACAGCTTCCGTCGACCGTCCAACTCGACTTCCACAAGCAAAGCCTCCAACAGCGCGGTCTTTGTCTTGCGATCAAGCACATGCGCGTCAAGCTGCGCCACAACACGATCGATGATCGGGCGCGCCGGCTCCATGAGATCGGAGGCAAGCGCAAAAGCGTCGCCACGCCCTCGGTGATGTAGACCAATCGCTGGATGCAGCCCTGCCGCACAGACCGACCTGGCAACAGCAGCCCTCAGAACGGCGTAGCCGTAGTTCAGGCAGACGTTTCGCGCATCATCGCCTCCGCGCGTAAACTCAGCCCCAAACAACCGCGTCCAGTACAGGCGCGCAGCCTGCGCCTCCACATTCGTGCGATCTCCGTCTTCGACGCGCTCACACAACGACGCAAGCGACGGATCCCCGCAGACCTCGGCCTGGGCTCGAATCTTCCGACGCACGATCTCGCGCCAGAACGCGCCAGAAACGCTCGGGAATCGCTCGATCTGCCTACGCAGGCGCTCAGCCACCAGATGGTGGCCGACCACAGGCACCATCAGACCGGCCGGCCGAAAGCTGTCGTCCAACGACAGAACGGCTCCACCGTTCGCGACCACGCTGCCCAGCACGGCTCCGGTCAGCGACAGCCTGTGGCCCAATATCAGAACGCTGATCTCGTGCAGCGGAATGCGCGCTTCCTCCGGGTACTCCTCGACCGTGCGCCCCACCATCAGGCACCCCTTGTCAACACGCAGCTGCCAGACGCCTGCCACGCCAGCCGACGTCGCTCCGCTGAGGTCGATCACGCGTCGCATGCCATGCGCCTTGGGCCCAGACAAAAATTAGGACGCCCCGGACGATTGCTCGTCCGAGGCGTCAGGGGACGGCCCGTGGGCCGTTGCCCGCGCAGGTCCCAATGACCCGCTTGTTGTTGACCTCCGGCAGAGGAGGTACCGCCCAACATAGCGACCCTTGTACCCTTGTCAACCAGAAAAACCATCTACGTCGTCGGGACCACAAAAGTGGGACGCCCCGGACGATTGCTCGTCCGAGGCGTCAGGGGACGGCTCGGAAGCACGTTGCCCGCGCAGGTCCCAATGACCCGCTTGTTGTTGACCTCCGGCAGAGGAGGTACCGCACAACATAGCTACACTTGTACCCTTGTCAACCAGAAAAACCGTTGCTACCGTTGGGCTCTATAGATGGACAAGCAAATCGCGATCAGGCTGACCCATGACACGCACCAGGCCCTACTCAGGGAGGTCGCGGACATCAAACGGCGCACGGGAATCGACACCACGGTCAGCGCCGTCGTGCGTGCAGCCATCGAACAACGCTACGCCAAGAAGAAGGATCAGGTGTCCCGATGACCGCGACGTCTCAACAGGCTGCCACTCCGATCCGTGCAGGCAACTACGTGCTGGGATTGCAAATCGGCGTAGCGTCGCTCGGATGGACCGCGCTCACACTCGACGCCGAGGAAAAGCCCGTGGCGGTCCTGGCCATGGGGGCCAGGAAGTTTCCGATGGGCGCAACGGGCGACATCGAGCGCGGACGCGAGACCTCGCGCAACGAGCGACGGCGCGAGGCACGATCGACTCGGGTCCGGCTCGCGCGACGCGCCGAACGACTGCGCCGTGTCTGGGACCTTCTGGTCGGCGCAGGATTTCTGCCGCGCGCCAAGTTCCGCAACCGCGACGCAACTATCAAGGCGCTCGACGCCGACTTCGGCGACCGCGCGCCGTGGATGCTCCGCGCCAAGGCTCTCGACACGAGGCTGACGCCCTACGAGCTGGGGCGCGCGATCTACCACATCGCCCACAGGCGCGGCTTTCAGAGCAACAGGCGGGGCCCCGCCAACCAGAACGAGGAGAAGGAACTCGGCGTCGTCAAGCAGGGAATCTTGTCCCTCGAAGAAGCGATGGCGTCCGCCCAATCGCGCACGCTCGGCGAGCACCTCGCTCGGCTCGACAACCGCACGCCGCTCCGCCGCCGTTGGACGGCGCGCGAGATGATTCGCGTCGAGCTGGACGCCGTCCTTGCCAAGCAGCGTGAGCATCACGCAGCTCTGACCGCCGGCTACTGCACGCGGCTTGCCGCCGCCATCCTGACGCAGCGCCCGCTCAAGAGTCAGGCCAATCGGATCGGCAAGTGCGACCTCGAAACCAACAAGCGGCGTGCCGCGGTCGCCTCTCTCGATGCGCAGGAGTTTCGGGTTTTGGCGCGCGTCAACGACCTGCGTCTGGTCGACGACGTCGGGGCCGAACCCGTGGAACTGACGCCTGCCCAGCGCCAGACGCTTCTCAGCCTGCTCAAAGATGGCGACGCCACGTTCGCAAGCATCCGAAAAGCCATCAAGCTACCGAAAACCGTACGGTTCAACGCGGAACGCATCAACGACAAGACGCTCATCGGATTGCGCACAGAAGGCAAGATGCGCTCCGCCATCGGCGCCGAGACGTGGGACGCCATGCCGCGAGAACGGCAATCATCGCTCGTGGGCGACATTCTCGACATCGACGACGACGCGGGCCTCAAGCGGCGCCTGACGGACCATTGGAAGCTGCCTGCGGAAGCGGTCGAGCGACTGCTCGCCACGCAGGTCGAGCCGGGCTGCGCAGCGCTCTCGCACAAGGCCATCTGTCGCCTTCTGCCGCTGCTGCGGCAGGCAGTGGCGTACGCCACAGCCCGAAAGCAGATCTACCCCAACGCCGGCCACCACGGCGAGCAGCACGCGTTGCTACCCATGGTCCAGAAAACATACAAAGCGCTCGCCAACCCGCTGGTGGCGCGTGCTCTGAGCGAGATGCGCGTCGTGGTCAACGCGCTCATCAAACGATACGGCTTGCCTGCTGGCATTCGTGTCTCGCTGCACCGCCAGCTGCGGGTAGGGCGCAAGGCGAGAGAGAAGGCGTCCTTCCGCATGCACGCGCAGCACAAAATCCGGGCGGCCGCTGCCGAACGCGTGCTCAAGGAAATGGGCGTCCAGGAGCCTACACGCCACATGATCGACAAAGTCCTTCTCGCCGAGGAGTGCGCATGGACCTGCCCGTTCACGGGCAAGGCGATCTCGATGCGCGCGCTGGTGGGCGGCGACCCCCGCTTCGAGGTGGTTCACCTGGTGCCGCTGTACCAGTCGCTCGACGACTCGTTCGCCAACAAGTCCCTGTGTCACGTGTCCCTGCAGCCCGAACAGAAAGCCCTCCGCCAGAAGGACAGCAAGGCCATCGCGAGGTTCGAGCAGTTCACGGGCATCCACGCCAAGGACAAGCTCCGCCGCGTCAAGATGACCGACGAGGAGATCAAGGAGTACTACAGCGAGCAGATGGTCGCCGGCCGCTTCGTCGACTCGTGCTACGCGAGCCGCCTCGCTGTCGACTATCTGGCGCAGCTCTACCCTTCCACGCGCACAGCTGTCGCCGCCGTGCGCGGAGCCATCGTCGGCTACGTCCGGGAGGGGTGCGGCCTCGGGCGCTTCGACCTGCCGGACGGCAGCTACAAGGTGCGCGCCATCGAGGCCGCCGCCGTGGCCATGTGCGATTCGACCATCGTGCGCCGCATCTCAACGGCCGCCAAGGCGGCTCCACCGGGTTACCGACGGCTGCGGCCCGGCATCGTCCTGCCATGGCCCCGCTTCACAGAAGACGTCCGCAACGCGGCCCACGACATCGTCGTGTCCGCTCGCGTGCGCACCAAAATCCGCGGGCCGCTGCATGAAGAGACGTTCTATCGCCGGCACGCCGAAGACGGCAAGGAGCGGTTCTCGGTGCGCAAGCACCTCTGGCAGCTGACCGTCCAGGATCTGGCCCTCATCGAGGGTGTGCACGTGCGGCAGGCCGTCATGACCAAGGTGGCGGAACTCGGCGGCGGGGACCCGCGCAAGCTGTTCGCGCAGCGCGACAACCTGCCCACGTTCCAAAACACAGTGGTGCGCCGCGTCCGGGTCATGCGCAACGAGCGCTGCTATCCCGTCGGGCGCCCCGCTCGCTACGTTTCCACCGAACGCAATCACCACGCCGCTGTCTTCTTGAACGACAAGGGCAAGACGGACCGCGTCATCGTAAACCTGTTCGAAGCCTACAAGCGTAAGGCCACCAAGCAGCCCGTCGTGCAGTACCCGACCGGCGTTCGGGCGCTCGGCACGCTGGCTGTGGGCGAAACCATTCGTCTGGAAGGACAGCTCTGGACGGTCCGGTGCGTCAGCCTCGACCCGCCTGTCGTGCTGACGCCGCTGGATGACGGCCGGACGCTCGCCGAGATCACAGAGAGCAACGCGCGCCTTCGCGCGAGCGTCGAGCAGCTGCGCAAGCGCGGCGCCGAGAAAATCGTCATCGGTCCGCTCGGCGAGATCCGCCGGGCTGGGCTCCACATCGGAAGCGCAGCGGCGCCTGCCGCTGCGGAATGAGCGTCGAGATCGTCAAGCCCATGCGACGGGCGGCGAATGGGATCTGCGCGAGGATGGCACGCTGGGATCTCAGCTAATGGGCACACTCGATCTCCGCGCCCCGCGCGGCGAGGCCGCCTTCGAGCGCTGGGCGCGGCGTCACCTAGCGGAGGACGTCGACCTCTGTAAACTGGACGCGGAGTCATCAGAGTCCGCAGCGAGCGGCGCCCGCAAGCCAAAAGCAGGAGACCGTCGTCGGTCGTCGCGCAATGGCGCTCGGCGTCGCTCGCGCTGACCGTCGAGGTGCGTGCTGCCCGTCACTACCACCATTGGATTTTAGAGAGCCATTTCGCTGGCACCATCATCTCGATGATGAGATGCGGGGGCTCCGGCTGGCCGCGCGAACCGTTCAGCTCGCCCTTTCGGAAGCGCTGGATTTCCACAAGATATTTGCGATCGATCGACCCGTAGAAAGGCCTACGGTCGGTCCAAGCCTCAGCGGCAGCGCGCACGGGATAAACCCAAAGCCCATCGCCGTAGCCAGAGACGCTTTCGATTCCCGCAGGTCGGAAGTTTGGATCGCTCGAAAAATGCACGATATCGACGCGTGACACGAGTCTTGCTTTCCTTTGGCAGTCAACCGTGGGGGCCAGGCTTCTCTGGTTATTTGCCGGCCGTGGCCGACCTGGCGTTCGGCTACTCTAGCCTGGCTTTGACCCAGTAATAGACGGCCATCGTACTGACGCCAACATCCCGGGCGGCGTCCTCTGGATTGCTGAACATCTCTCGCAGGACTTTGCGGCGAGACATCCCCGTCTTGGCGGCCCGCTTGATGTACTTCTCAATCTTCTTGTTGAACTCCTCTCGGCGCTCGCGCATGGCTTCAAGGTTGCTACCCCACCGGCCCAAGCCGCTCTTGCGACTGGACCGGCTGCTGCTCTTCTTCTTTTTCTTCGTAGCCATGTCCAGAGACTATCAGCGCCCGATGTACGGCGTCAAAAACTCGCTAGAGCCGTAGGGCTAGGCGTCCGCGCAGGCTTGTCCTTGCCGTAGGCTACCAGGTCGTGCGACACTTGGGCTCATGGCCTCGAAGAAGAAGCGCAGCAGTCGGTCCAGTCATCGCGGCTCTCGCGGCGGTCATCATGGAAACGCGTATGCGCAAGAGCCGCAGATCAAGGACGCTCTTCGCGGCACGGACCCGTTTCCAATGCTTCGCGACTTCTACGCGTCTACGCGCAAAAAGAGGTGGAGGTGGTTTGAAGCGCTCGACACGCTGTCCTTCGCCGAACTGGACAAGCTCTCGAAGATCGCCAGCGATTACGGGACGGCCGCTGGTGTCGAAATGAAGGATACCATCGTGGACCTGATCGATAGACGGCGGTCGCAAGGTCGAGTGCGGCGATGACATTGCCCGACTAGTAGCGGCCGGACAGCCAGGGACGAATGGGCAAAACGCATGGGTGACCGACGCGTTGTTCGCTACAAACAGGCTCATCGCGCATCGCGATAAGTAGCGTCACCTCGTATGTAAATGTGGCCTAGTTCTGCCAGTGGCTTGTGCGCGACGCAGTGGCCTACACTGAACCACCGTACGCCCAGGTGGCTACCGCCCGACGCAGGGCAGCGTGGACAGAGATTCCTTCTCGCGCGGCCGCACGCTCGATCTCCTTCCAAACGCTAGCCGGGAACCGGACGGACCTGGTCAGCGTGGCTCCAACTTCCTCACCAGCGACCGGACGGCCACGACCAATTTGTAACGTGATGCCGTGCTCTGCCATCGGGATGGCAAAGCGCTCCGGGTTACGTTTGGATCGACTCATGTCCACCTCCGGCATCTCACGAAGAGACTCGGCGGAAGGCTCTCCCTCGACCGTCACTTTCGATCCCTTGGTGGGCGCAATCAAAACGAACCGAATCCCGGTGCGTGCCAACGTCCGCGCAAACGGGTTGCGAATGGCGCAACGAACGTCGACCTCAGGCATCTCGCGCAGAGACGCAGCCGACGGTTCACTAGCCTTGTCTGTTTTCATAGGCCTTCCTTTCGTGCTTCGTCGCATGGCGCGCGCTGATGATGCGAATGAGGTTCCGATCGGTATTTATTTCGACACAAACAGTAAAAAGCAGCCGACCCGTGCTGCTGAGGCCGATCAGGATCTCGTTGTAATGTCCGCCAGAAAGAAGGCCAACGGATCTAAGAAGGATGTCGCAGCGTCGGGGAAGGACACGCCGTGCTTCTTGAAGTTGCTTACGGCCTTGCCTGGGTCCCACGTGAACGACCAGTTACCGACCGCAAGCTTGGGAGAGTGCCGATCGGCCACAGGTTAACTGTAACACACTTGACGACGTCCGCAACCGCTCGGAAGCTTGCGGCTTGCTACAGCTCGTACCGTTCCGGATCGCTTCTGGCGCTGCGGATGCTCTGCGTTTCGCCACAGCGCGGACACGGTTTGCGCGACACGATTCCCACGCCAACAATCGCCTTGCTGTGGCTGCGAAACATCTCGCCGCAGGCGCATGTCAGCGTGTTCTCAGGATACCGATCGTGCACGCTCCAGTCGATCTCGATCACGGATCCCGACCCCTTCCGTCGGTCGCGTCGGCTACCGTCTGCACGGAGATCTTATGACAGTACCAGCCGCAGTAGACGCGTCCAGCCCACAGCACTCGCCAAGCGGCTACGCCACCGCCACACCTGGCGCATTTCTCGGCCTTCTCCGGCTCCGGCACGGCGTCTCGCTTCTCGCAACGTCGCGATGCGCTGTCCACGTACGGTCTGGACTCGCGCTTCATGGTGTGGGCGCAGCGACGCGCAGCATTTGGCAGGCCAAGTACACGGCTAGATCGAACGCCTCTTCGCTGGCTTCCTTCCGCCAATCGCGCGGATCGCCCTTTACGTCAAGCAGGCCGTAGCACGTCCGGCCGACAGCTAGACGCCTGGCGATGGCGACGAGTACGAGCACCTCGTCCTCACCGAGGGCGGCGACGAGGGTACCCAATTCTGCGCGGCAGGATGACGGATCCACAACAACATCATGTAGTCGCAAGCGACGCCGAACGCTAGAGGCAACGGACGCTATACAACGAGCGCCATCTCGATGGCTTCCCCCAGCGTCTCGGCTCGCACCAGTTCGATGCCTTCAACGCCTTCAAGCCCCTTGAACGGTGGCACCAGCGCGCGACGAAAGCCCATCGCCGCTGCCTCCTTGAGGCGCACCTGCACCTGCGGCGTGTCGCGCAGCTCGCCCATGAAACCCACCTCGCCAAAAATCACCATGTCGGGATGCACTGGATGCCCGCGCGCGGCAGACGCAATCGCCAGAGCGATCGGCAGATCTGCCGCCCGCTCGCTGACGTCCAGCCCGCCCATGGCCTGCGCGTGCAGCGTCGTGTTCTCGATCTGGATGTTCGTGTTGCGCGCGATCACTGCGCACATCATCACCACGCGTGCCTTGTCGAGGCCGGACACCGAGACGTCCACCTTGGACAGCTCGCTGGTGCCAAAGAGCACCTGAAGCTCGACCAGCAGCGCGCGGCGGTTGTTCGTGCCGGAGCACATCGACGTGACGACCGTCCCGGGATGGTCTGCACGACGCTGCGCCAAAAAATGCGCGCTCGGGCTGGCAACGTCCACGAGCCCGATGTCGGTCATCTCCAGGACACCCACATCCTGGGTGTTGTTGAACCTGTTCTTCCCGGGGCAACGCAGAAATCGGATCTGTCGCCCCTTCTCCCCCTCGAAGTACATCAGGGCGTCCACCAGGTGCTCGACGGTCCTTGGGCCCGCCGCCACCCCATCCTTGGTCACGTGCCCTACGATGATGATCGCCATCTCGTGTCCCCTCGCGTTGGCGAGTGGTCGCAGAAATGGCGGCAGGCCCTTGACCTGTGCGATGGACCCAGGCTCACCTGACAGATCCGACCGACCCACCGTCTGCGTGCTGTCGACAATCAGTAGTCTCGGCTGGACCTTTCTGACCTCCGCTTCGATTTTCTCCAGGCTGTGGGTCACCATCACGAACAGCCTCTCGTGCTTCGCGTCGAGGCGCTCGGCGCGCGAAGCGAGCGCGCCGTCGTTCTCCTCACCCGTCGCATAGATGACAGGGCCCACGTCGCGCGCCACGTTCGCAGCGCTCTGAAGCAGGATCGTGGACTTGCCGATACCCGGGTCACCAGCCAGCATGACCAGGCTCGGATATACGATGCCGGAGACACCTGCGGATGTGCCCAGCACGCGATCGAACTCGGCGATGCCTGTCGAGAAACGCTTGTCGATAACCGATTTGACGTCCGTGATCGGTCGCGCGCACGTTTCGTCCACCACAGGAACCGGAATGTCCGCCAGATCTCGCTCTTCGAAGCAGTTCCATCGACTGCACTTGAAACACTGCCCCTTGTACTCCTCGGACGTCTGGTAGCAGTGACGGCAGACATACATGCGCACGACACTTATACCGTGCACGAGCCGCGCGCTAGCCCGCAAGCTCCGCGCGCTGCGCTGCGTCTGGCAGCATCCAGGACATTGCACGTCCCGCACGTGCTATTGTGGATGGTGGTCGAGCATGAAGCACACTTCCGAGCTGCCGCACGCTGTTGATGCATGGGTCGGCAAAGACCGAGCCTTCATGCTGCAGCTGACGGATGATCGCGTCGTGTCCGTTCGCCCGGAGTCATCGAAGCTCTTGAGCCGCGCAACGCGGGCCCAGCTTGCGCACTTTCAGATGTTGAACAACGGCGAAGGCTTCCTATGGCCGGACCTGAACGAAGCGCTCTCTGTCCGCGGCTTTATGCAGCAATCCGCGACCGAGCCAAACATGGTCCAGGTTTCGCCTGGTAGGCGCCGCGGATCCAGGGGCTCGCGTTCCGCGGCATACCGATAACACCGCGCGATCTGTTCTCAGCGATCCCCGCCACCGCCGGACAGCAGAGCCACCGCGCCAAGAGCCAGCGACAGAACCAGCATGACGCTGCGCTTCTTCGGCGTGGGAGCCTGCGCCCGCTGCAGCGACTCGGGCGTCATGCTCTCGAAGTGCCGAACGAGACCGGCGATGTTGCTCGCGTAGGTGTCGTATTGCTGCTGCGTGACCAACTTGCCGTCGGGCGCTACACGGCCGATGAACCCGAGGTAGTGCGACGCCGCGATCTTCGCCGCGTAGCAGCCCATGTCGCGACGCAGCGCGCAGTCCAGAATCCCGCGCCGCTGAAGCGCGTCGATGTACTCGGACGCTCCGTTCTCGGGCGAGTCGAAGGACTTGTAGAACAATCCGTTCTTGCCCAGCGTGTGGAACGTGTCCTTCGACGGGTTCGCTGTCGTCACGTTGCCGAAGCTCCAGTTCCACATCGACCGCCAGTGGTCCGTCTCCGACGCGCTCTGGGCGGCCACCATGGGCAGGGCGACGGCACGGGACGGACCGAGAGCGCTCGCCAGGACACCGAGGGCCTGCGGTGGGGTCAACGGCGTCTTGACGGCTTGGATCTGCGGCATGGACTGCGACCTACGCGGACAGCCTCGTCCACTCGTACGGTCCCTGTGGGATGTCGTCCTTGTGCTTGGACAGAAACGCATCGACCTCGGCCCGGCGCGCTCGGCTCATGCTGCCGAACCACCCAGGCTCCCCCAGGTAGATCCACCCGAGCTTGATCTGGTTGGATCCGTAGTGTCCGGGCCGCGGCGCCACCCATGTGCGGTACGCATCCAGAAGGTGGCGCGGCGACTGCCCAGGCCGCATCTCGTACGGGATCCCCCAGAGCGTCAGCGCGTCCGGTGCCCGAAAGAGCACACGAATGCTGCTGAGCGGCAACTGCTCCTCGCTTGCCTGATTGCCGTACCGTCTCGAAGACTTGGCGCCCATCAGCCGCTCCTCCTACAGACGATCACGCTCGCAGCGGACCGCGCGCCCGACGCGCGGCTGCGATCGCCTCACCATAAAGCCCCGCCATCTGCGTAGCCAACATTTGCGCAGCCTGTCCGTTGGCGTCTGCCGTGCGGTACGAGTTCGCAGTTGGGATCTTGGCCAGGCCACTGTTCAGCGCCCACGCGTGCTGCGTAAACGGCTGCGTGACGTGGCCGAAGCCTGCCGAGTCCAGAAGTGTCGCCACCCGTTCCACGCCGAACGCGCCAGCGCCCTTAAACCCGTTGATGGCGCGCTCGTGGTCCATATCGACCACTTGGTCCTGCGACGCCAGCACGCTGGACGCAGCAGCGATGCGCGACCGCATCTGCTGTAGGTTGCTCTCCGCCAGCTCGATGTTGCCAGCCAGCGGCTTCGCCGGCATTTGGGCGACCGCTGGCGGCGGTACTCGCTGCGGCGGCGCCCACGCTCGGGCTGCAGGCGGCGGCTGTTGCGGAACGTAGCCGCCTCCCTGCGCAGGCGGCACTGACGGCACGGGGCCGTCACCTGGGCGCGGGGCAGGCGCCTGCTCCTGCTCCTTGCTGCCAAGCAGATAGTAGCCGAACACGCCCAGCGCCACGGCGAGCAGGGGAACGTTCATGACAGGCGCAAGCGTAACACAAAGCCGCCAAAGGCGCCTGAACCTGTGCTACAATTTGGAGCCAACATGTACGACGCAAGCGCATCTTCGTGGGGCACTTGGTCCGCTGCCGACTGGGTACAGCACTACACGCGCCCGCGTGCGCCTTCGTTCGGCTCGGCTGGCGTCGTCGGCATCTTCCAGCGCGCGTTCCTCGGTAGCCACACGCTTGAGGACCTCATCAAGCTCAAGGAGACCAAGGAGGACCAGGTCGCAATCGTCCAGTCGAACTTCAAGCTGATCGGCTCGAAGTGGGCGGCCAGGGACCCTGCCGGGCACAACGACTGGCTCACCGACTGGACACTGTTCCTTCAGCGGTGGATGGTCGCTCGCGCCGCAGCGCAGACGATCATCGACTGGTACTGGAAGACGGCGCCAGAAGCCCGCATGTCGGCCTTCCTGCCTGACCTGCCGCCGCCACACGAATTCATCGAGCCAGACGTCCAGAAAGCGTACGACGGCATGCTCGCAGCCTTGAGCCCAAGCAACAAGAAGGGCGGCTTCCAAGACTTGAGTGATCGCCTGGAGAAGGCGAGCGTGCTGGTTGGGACCAAGCTGCAGGACATGAGCAGCGTTCGCAACCTCGGCAGGCAGCCCGACAGAGACCTCGACGTGCTGAGGAAAACCAACTGGGTCGTTCACCCGGTCGACGCGCTCCACGACGAGATTTTCGGCCAGGGCGGCACCCAGAATTCGTCTCTGCCGCTCATCCTGATCGCTGCCGGCGCCGTCGGGCTCGTCGTCGCCATATCGAAATAAATCCGGCCACTACAGACTACTCGGCCCCAGTGATCTCGCCACCGCCGCCCCCAGGTCCATGCAGACGCGTGCGGACCCACGATGGGACCTCGCCGGGATACGCGATGCCCGCCAAGCCTGTGAGTGCGTTGCGCGGACCACGATGCATGGCGTTGGCCTCGCTCATGCGCTGGATCTGGAAATCGATCGGCAAGCCGGTCGCGCGTTCCAGGTAGGCGCCGATCCCCTCGCACAGAAGCGACCAGAATGCGTCCGTCTGTTCGTCCCCCTGGTCGCCACCGAACAGCCGATCGTACTCCTTGTCCTCCAGCATCGCTCGCACATCGACGTCCCGGTAGTTGGACCGCTCCAAACAGGAACCGACGAGAAATACGCCAAGCGCGTTGAGTCCTCGATCCACCTGATCCGCGGCGCGATTCAGCGCCAGGTAGGCGAGCGCTGGCAGGTAGTGCGGCTTCTTTCTGGCAACCTCGCCTTCGGACATCCCGTCAATGTAGCAGCCGCTAGAACCTTCGCGCTACACTCGACATGGCACCATGAAGCGCACGCCACTGGACACCTTCGGCCTGGCTCGCGTCGTCGAGCACGGACGGCTGTTCGAGACGGGCACCCCGGTCACCTTCCCGTACGTGCACAACGACGCAAAGGCCCCGCATTTCGGCGCAGCCTTCGGCCAGGATGTCGAGCCGACCGGCTTCTACATCCAGTACGTGCCCGATAGCGGCGCGCCGCTGCCCACAGGATGGTCCCGAGGCACGGTCGTTCTGGAGCGGCCGCTGGTCCTCGTGGAGTCTTTCGATGTGGACCACATCTACGGGCCCACAGGCTGGAAGGCCAGGCTTGCCACCGTGACCGGCAAGCGGCGCAAGGCGCTCACGCGCAGGCTCATGGCCCTGGGCTTCGACAGCATCGTCGCCGTGCGCTCCGACCCAAAACACGGCGACAGCACCACGGAAATTGTGGTGCTCCGCACGTAGACGATCAGCGCTTGACCGCCATCAGGACGACGACGCCAAGGGCGACCAGGCCACCGATCTTGAGCGCCTTCTCGTGCTCGTGCACGAACTTGCCCGGCATCTCGCTCGCTTCATGCGCGAACTGCTCGGCTTGATGCACGAGCTTCTGGGCCTTGGCCTCCACCGAGGACAGAAGGGCGCCGTCCATGAGACCTGCGGAGGAGGCCGAGCGGCCGCTCGCGTAGTGGCGCACCCAGTCGTCCGCGGACCAGCCATTCCAGGTTGTCACATGGGCATCGTACGACAGACGCAGGTACCATGTCGAGTTACGCCGCCGTCGGTCGATTTGTCTGTCCACAGCGGGTGGCACATGCGGTACAGTTCGCAATCATGCCTGCTCACAAAACCCGCAGCAAACGCGCTGGATCGCGCAAGTCTCGGCACTCGCGTCGAGGCAACGTCACGCGCACGTCGAGGGGGCGCTTCGCGGGCCCCGTTGTCCCCGCGCCGAACCCGGGCATGAATCCGTTCGCACCGCCTGTGACTGTGCGGCTCAACAACAGATGGAGACTTGGCGACGAGGGAGCCGTCTACGAGTTCAACATCAAGCTGCGTCAGGTCTGGTCGGCTGCGTCCGAATATGACTGGGACGACGAGGTGCGTGCCGCCCTGGAGGATCTGGAGGACGAGCTGCGCAAGAAGTATCCGTGGATCGGCAGCGTCTACGTGACAGGACGGAGCGGCGGGTGGTTCGCGATCGAGGACCCGCGCGGCAAGATGACGAAGGCGAAGGTAGACGCGATCGCCGCGATGGTGGGGACGGCCAAGCGCCACTTCGTCAAGCACATGGAAGCCACCTATCCGCGCGGCTGAACGATCTGAAGCGCGCACCGTTCCGGTG
>Ga0116216_10001735_pt1 | contig 14856 bp, 9 predicted proteins | sample Sb_taG_11_FD_89696 | JGI IMG/M metagenome (GOLD analysis project Ga0116216, IMG submission 89696) | Peat soil microbial communities from Weissenstadt, Germany - Sb_50d_3_AS metaG | ecosystem: Environmental > Terrestrial > Soil > Wetlands > Peat | place: Germany: Weissenstadt | collected 2010-09-21
CTCGGTACGCAGGTCACCAGCCGTATACTGGGCAATAACGGAGCGACAAACTCGTCTGAGGCGCTCCTGCTGATTGACGAGCCCGGTTCCGGGCTGCCGGCCCCGGTAGCCGGCTTTGGACCTGGGGCTCCGCAAGCTCTGTGCGCAAGCCCCAGCGTGGGCGCCGGACCGGGTGGCTGCGTGGAGTACGCCGCGAACGGCACGGCGGTCAACGGTGGCACCGTTCCGGTGGCTTCGAGTTCGCCCACTTCGCCGGTCGCCACGTTCAACGTGTTCCAGGGGCTAGTGAGCGCCAACCAGGTTACGTTCCAGGGGATCCCGATACTGCCGCCTGTGGGCGGTCCATCGCGCGTCTACCGGATCACCAACATTCGCGCGAACGCGGCCGGGTTGGGGACCGGCGGGCTTGGCTCGACCCAGTTGCTGGAATCGGTTTCGATCAGCGGCAACACTTCGGTGCCGATCAACAACCCGGTGCAGGTCGCCGGCTTCGTGCAGAGCGGTCTGGGCACGATCACCCGCAATCCCAGCAACACGGGCGGTCTTTCTTCGGGTGGCATAGCGTTCCCGCAGTGCGGCGGCAGCAGCGCGCCATCCCCGGCGGCGGTCCTGCAATTCAACGAGAACTTCGGTACGTCGTTCAAGACGCGCGTGGCTCTCACTGCCGCGTATGGCGGTCAGTCAGGCGCTCCCCCGGCCCTCCAGAACGTCCCTGGCACGATCTACAACTCTGAGTCGGGCTTTATCACCAACCTCGGCGGCCTCACCAACGGTGGAGCGGTTACCGGATTGGCCGACTACGGCACCCGCCTCAAGGCTGTATTCAACAACATTCCGGAGGGCGTGCGCATCTTCGTCTCGGTGACCAACCTGGCCGCCAACGTGACTTCCGCCAACACCGCTGCCCCAGGCCAAACTAGCACCACATCCTATGCCGTCCTGATCAACGGCGAAGCGTCTCCGGACGCCAACGGCTTCCCGCCGACGCTGTCTCCGTCGACCGGCGTTAACGGCACTCCGGCTACCACCGGCTTGTACGAGATTCCGCAGTCCGGCGGCTCCGCCACGGCTGTTTGGGAGGTCATCAACACCAACCCGGCCACCAACGAGACCTTCAATTTCGGCGTGTGGACGCAGTTCAGCGCCAACCCGGGCAACAACTCTCCACCTCCGGGAACGGCCACGGTTAATTTGAGCTACGCTCCCACGCCTCCTGTCGCATTCACGGCCGACGCAGGCTCGTATGCATCGAGCACGCTGCCGATCGTCCGGTTTGCGGACACGTCCACGGGGCAAAACCTCTTCGATATATCGGTCTGCCCGCCAGTCAGTTTCACGGAGTTTCCCCTCGCAACATCCGGCAACTCGCCCGATAACATCGTGACGGGGCCAGACGGCGCGCTGTGGTTGACCGAGTTTGCCAGCAACAAGATTGGGAGGATCGCGGTCACTGGGGCGATCACCGAGTTTCCGATTCCCACATCCGGCAGCCAACCTTACGGCATCACGTCGGGGCCGGATGGCGCACTCTGGTTTACGGAGTATGCGAGCAGCAAGATCGGGCGGATCACCACGGCGGGGGCGATCGGCGAGTACCCGATCACCACAGTAGGCGGCGCGCCGATCGGCATTACAACCGGCCCGGATGGCGCGCTTTGGTTTGTCGAGGACGCGGGCAACAAGGTTGGGCGGATCACCACGGCCGGGGCCGTCACCGAATACCCCATCAGCAGTCCAGCGTGGGGAATCACGACGGGGCCGGACGGCGCGTTGTGGTTTACCGAGTACGGCGGCAACAAGATCGGGCGGATCACGGCGGCCGGGGTGGTTTCGGAATTCCCGATCCCCACGGCCGGCAGCCAGCCCAATGGCATCACGGTGGGGCCGGATAGCGCCCTCTGGTTTACGGAGTATCACGCCAGCCAGATCGGGCGGATCACCACCGCCGGGGTGTTCAGCGAGTTTCCTACTCCGACGGCGAACGTGGTTCCCTATACCATCACTCCGGGACCGGACGGCGCCCTATGGTTTACCGAGTCAACGGGAAACAAGATCGGGCGCATCTCGGTAACCGGACAGACCGGCGAGTATGCCGTGCCGACAACCGGCAGCGGACCCTTGGGAATTGCGACGGGGCCGGATGGAGCGCTCTGGTTCACCGAGTCGAACGGCAACAAGGTGGCGCGTGCGGCATTAGCGGCCGCCACCACGACGTGCACGTTTTCGCTGCCGCAGGCAAGCCTGGCCTTTACGTCCGCCGGGGGCGCCGGGACCGTGGCGGTGCGGGCAGCGGCAGGATGCAGTTGGACGACGAGCAACATTGTTCCGTGGGTGACGATTACCTCGGGCAGCGGAACGGGGGATGGAATGGTGACGCTCACCGTAGCGGCGAATCCATCGGCCACGCCGCGCTTCGCCATCCTCACCATCGCCAACCAGCCATTCACCATCACGCAAACGGGAACCGCGACCACTTTGAGCTGCACAGGCGCAGCGGCCGCGGCGCCTCAGGTGACGCTCGAGGGCCGGACGGAACTGCTGGGCGACTACCTGCTGAATTGCAGCGGGTTGACCGCGACGTTGAAGGCCGACCTCCTGCTGACACTGAACACCAACGTGACCAACGCCCTCAATGGCGGCGCGACGGACACGGTATTGACCGTGAACGGCAGCGCCGCGCAGAACGGGCAGGTGGCGGGTTACAACCTGCTCCGGTGGCCGGCAGTCAATCTCGTGCCGGCGGTGGACGGCACGGCGATCGTGCGGATAACGAACGTGCGGGCGGACGCCAGCCTGTTGGCCACGTTGGGGAATTTCCAGTCCATGGCGATCGCCGCCCAGGCAGGTATCAGCGCCCTGACACCGGTGCCGGTGATCGGGGCGTCGCAGACCCTGGCGACGGCGGCCCTATCGCTGGCATTTACCAAGAAGCAGGCAGTGCCTCCGACCGGCGGAGCGCAGACCACCATTCCGCTGGTGTACCAGGAGGCGCGGCCCACGGGCTTCCAGGCGGGAATGACGCGGCTGCGCATGGTGTTGAGCAACATACCGGGGACGGTGCAGGTATTTGCGCCGGTATTCCCCCAAGAGGGCAACAGCCGGGCGCAGTTGTACTCGGCGGATGCTACCGGGCTGGGCGGATCGGCTGAGGCGGGGACCGCGATCAACGGCATCGCCTATCAGCAATTGACGCCTACAGCGGGGAGCGCCACGGCGACCTGGCTGGTGTTGGCGGCCGATACAGCGCAGATCGATACCTACACATTCCCGCTGCTGGTAATGAACGCGACGGCCGGCGATCTGAACCAGATCCTGGTATCGGGGAGCCTGGCGCCGGTAAGCGATGTGAGCATCGCCAGCGCCGCGGCTCCAGTGCCGCGGTACCGCGATTTTTCGGTGCCGCAGAAGCTGGTCAATTTGCGGGTCAGTACATCGGTTCAAGTGTCTTCGCCGGGCGGTGTATCGCCCCTGGCGCTGGCGGCGAAGATACCGGCCGCGCCCATACTGTTTGCAACGGCGCCACAGGCCGTCACGGTGGGGTCGAATGTGACTTACACGAGTCAGTTGCTGAATGACACCAGCGACCCGACGCAATCCGCGACCAACGTGGTGGTGCGCGACAATCTGCCGTCGGGCTTGAATTTTGTGGGCTGCTCGGCGACCGGCGGCGCTACCTGCAGCGGATCGGGCAACCAGATCCAGGTCACCTATGCCACGCTGGCGCCGGGGCAGACCGCCAAGGTGACGGTGCAAGCTCAGGTGGATCCGTCGCTGGCGGCCGGCACGGTGGTGGAGAATCCGGTGAGCGCCAGCAGCGACGAGGCGAACCTGGATCTGTTGGCCAGCACGGCCAGCAGCAGCTTCATCGTGCTGATTGGGACGCCGGGAACGGTGGCCAGCTCTCCGGCATCGGGCGGTGGTTACACGCAGAGTTTCACCTTCCAGTTTTCGCACCCTTCGGGGTATCAGTATCTGGGGGTGGTGAATGTGCTGTTCAACAGCGTGCTGGACGGGCGAAACGCCTGCTACATGGCCTACGTAACGCCCGCCAATACGCTGTACCTGGTGGACACTGCCGGCGACGCGGGCGGGCCATTTGCGGGCTCACTGGTGCTGGGGAGTGCGGGAACGATCGAGAACAGCCAGTGCGCCGTGAGCCTGACTTCGGCGACAGGTTCGGGGAACACGCTTACCCTGGTCCTGAACATCACGTTCAAGCCGGCGTTTGGAGGAAACCAGATTACGTATGTGGCGGCCCGCGACCAGGGCCAGGGGAACTCGAATTGGCAGGCCTCGGGAGTATGGGAGGTGCCGATTCCGCAGGTTGGGCCGGTCGGAGTAACGGACGTCGATCCCCCGCGGGGCGGCGGATCGGAGGGCACGCCGCAGTCATTCGCGTTCTCCTTCACGGACACCCAAGGGACGGGGGACTTCGGGATCGTGAATGTGCTGATCAACAACGTGATCGACGGGCGGCAGGCGTGCTATGTGGCATACGAGTCTTTTACCGGCAACCTGTTTCTGGTGGATGACGCCGGCGACGCGGGAGGTCCGTTTGCGGGATCGATGCCGTTGAACGGAGGTTCTTCGAGTGTGCAGAATAGCCAGTGTGCGATCAATGGCACGGGTTCGTTGGCAGCGTTCGCGCCCAACAAGCTGACACTGACCTTGAATATCGTATTCAAGGTGGGTTTCAAGGGCAACCAGATTCTATATGCGGCGGGGCGGGATCGGACGGGCGGGAACAACACGGGCTGGCAGGCGGTGGGAAGCTGGACTGTGCAGTGAAGTTCGACTTGGCGCGCGGCGTGGTGTAGATTCTAGAAGTGCGTCTCAAGCCAGTGGATGTGGTCATTGCGGGGGGCGGTTGGGTGGGCCTCGCGATGGCCAAGGAGATCGCCGGCCGCACGTCGCTCTCGGTGGTGGTGCTGGAGCGCGGTCCCGCCCGCCGCTTGAAGGACTACGCCGCCGGCATGGATGAAGTGGACTACGTGCTGCGCTACCGGATGATGCAGAACTTGTCGGAGGAAACCACCACCCACCGGCACTCGACTGGCCAATCTGCCGTGCCCATCCGCCAATACGGATCGTTCAATCCCGGCACAGGCGTCGGCGGCGCGGGAGAACATTGGGGCGGGCTCGCCTACCGCTTCCTCCCCGACCAGTTTCGCCTGGCCACCGCGCTGCGCGAAAAGCACGGCCGCGCGAACCTGCCCGAGGATCTCGCGGTCGAGGATTGGCCCGTCACCTACGACGAGCTGGAGCCGTTCTACTGGCGCGCCGAGCAGATGATGGGCCTCAGCGGAAAGGCCGGCAACCTGCGCGGGAAGATCGTGGAGGGCGGCAATCCGTTCGAAGGACCGCGCTCGCACGAGTATCCCAATCCGCCGCACAAACAGACGTACCTGGTGGATCTGTTCACCAAGGCGGCGCGGGACCTGGGATATCATCCGTTTCCCACCCCGGCCGCCACGCTCAGCCAGACCTACCGCAACCCGGACGGCATCACGCGTTCGGGCTGCGCCTACTGCGGGTATTGCCTGCGCTACGGCTGCATGATCGGGGCCAAGGCGCAGCCCACGAACACGCTGCTGCCATTGCTGGTGAAGCGCAAGAACTTCACGCTGCGCACGGGATGCTCGGTGCGCCGCGTGGTGCATCGTGACGGCAAGGCGGGAGGCGTGACGTATGTGAACGAGGCGGGCGCCGAAGTGGAACAGCCGGCGCGCGTGGTGATTCTGGCCTCGTGGACGCTGAATAACAACCGGCTGCTGCTGTTGTCGCGCATCGGTGAGCCGTACGACCCCAGCACCGGGAAGGGAACCCTGGGCCGGAACCTGACCCACCAGGTAAACGCCGCCACGCCGATCTTTCTCGACCGGCCGCTGAACGGATTCATGGGCGCGGGCGGTCTCGGAGTGACGCTGGCGGATTTCGACGGCGATTTCGGACTCGATCCCGCGTTCGGAATTCTGCGCGGCGGGCACATCCGGATCGCCAGCGGCGGCGAGGCGCCAATTTCTTCTTTCGGCAGGATTCCACCGGGCGAAACGGAGGCCGCGTGGGGATCCGCCTGGAAGAAGGCGGCGCTGAAATGGTGGGATCACGCGGCCAGCATCACCAACGAGTGCGAGCACCTGGCATACCGGCAGAACTTCATCGACCTCGACCCCAACTACACCGACAAGTTCGGCGATCCTCTGGCGCGGCTGACGCTCGATTGGACGGACCACGAGCGGCGGCAGGCGGCCATTGCGGAGAAGGTGCAAGAAAAACTGGCCGCGGCCATGGGGGCCAGGGCAGGGAAGCCGTCGGGCCGCGTCGGCGCGCATTATTCGGTGGTGGATTATCAGAGCAGCCACGTGTCGGGAGGCGCGATCGCCGGCACGTCGCCCGAAACCAGCGTGGTGAATTCGTGGATGCAGCATTGGCGCATGCCGAATTTGTGGGTGATCGGCGGGTCGGCCTTTCCGCAGAACTCGTCGGGCAATCCGACGATGACGATCCTGGCGATGGCCTACCGCGCGTCCGATGCGCTGGTGGATCGCTATCTGAAACATCCGGGGGCGTTGTTATGAGAGGCGGGTCATGAAGCGCCGGGAATTTTTGGAGCTGCCCGTGAAGAGCCTGGGCGGAGTGCTGCTCTACACGCTGGCGCGCGAGCCGTTCCGCATCCAGGCGCAGGAGGGAACCGTGCGGGTGCCGCTGCGCTTCTTCACGGCGGCGGAAGCGCGGGTGGTTGTGGCGGCGTGCGAGCGGATCTTCCCGAGCGACGAGAGCGGACCGGGCGCCACGGAAGCGGGCGTGGTCATCTATATCGACCGGCAACTGGCCGGCCCGTACGGGCGCGACAAATACCGGTACACGAAAGCGCCATGGGTAGATTCCTCTCCGGAGCACGGCTATCAGGGGAAGGCCACGCCGAAGGAGATTTACCGGGAGGGGATCCGGCTGCTGGGAGATTTGCCGGCGTTGCCCCCGGCGGAGCAGGACGCGAAGCTGCGCTCGATCGAGAAGTCGGCATTCTTCCAGATGCTGCGCCGGCATACGCTCGAAGGGATGTTGTGCGATCCGCTGCACGGCGGCAATGCGGGAATGATCGGCTGGCAGTTGATCGGCTATCCGGGGCCGCGCATGAGCTACCGCGAAGAGATCGATCAAAACCCGGGCGAGGCATGGCGGCGAAAGCCCGTAAGCCTGGCGGACATGGTGGGGCATCCGGTGGCGGGATGGGAAGAGGAGAAGGACTGAGTGGATGCTGCCGGTTCCGATCGAGGCAGGGTGAAGAAGGCGTATGATCGAGAGTATGGCGGAACTGCACGCGAGCGAACTCGAGCGCCGGGAGTTGCACGAGTTGGTGGAGCACATCCCGCCGCGGGACCTACCGGCAGCGCGCAAGATTCTGCGTGCGTTGGCGGATCCGGTGTGGCAGTCAATCCTCAGCGCACCATTCGATGACGAACCGGAAACCGAGGAGGAAGGGTCCCAGGTGGAAGCAGCCCGTAGCGAGACTGGTCCTGGTACAAAACACGAGGAAGTTCTTCGCGAGTTCGGTCTGTGAGCCGCTCCATCTGGACCGACCGCGGCAGGGAGGACCTTCGGCGGGTCGGCCATCGGTGTGGGGCCGGCCTCCTGTTCGCCGTGACGATCGATGGCAAGAGCGCGACCGGGGGGTCACGCGCAGACGAGGGCGTCTGCCCCACCTTGGCGCGCTAGGATTCCAGAAATGCTGCCGGTGGCGATTCTTGCGGGCGGGTTGGCAACGCGCCTGCGGCCAGTCACGGAGAAGATTCCGAAGGCGCTGGTCGAGATCAACGGGGAGCCGTTTCTGGCGCACCAGTTGCGGCTGCTGGCGTCGAGCGGCATCCGGCGCGTGACGTTGTGCGTGGGATACCTGGGCGAGATGCTGGAGGCGTATGCCGGCGATGGCAGCCGCTTCGGGCTGGAGGTGACGTATTCGCCCGATGGTCCGGAACTCCGCGGAACCGCGGGGGCGGTGGCACAGGCCCGTCCGCTGCTGGGTGAGAGCTTCTTCGTGCTGTACGGCGATTCGTATCTGCCGTGCGACTACGCGGCGGTCGAGCGGGCATTTGCCGCGAGCGGCAAGCCGGCGCTGATGACCGTGTACCACAATCGCAATCAATGGGACACGAGCAATGTGCGGTTCGAGGGCGGCCGGATTCTGGCCTACGACAAGAAGCACCGCACGCCCGAGATGCGGCACATCGATTACGGGCTGGGAGTGTTCCACGGCGCGGCGTTCGACGGCATTCCGGACCGTGGCGCGCACGACCTCGCGGACCTGTATCGGACTCTGCTGGAACGCGGGGAACTGGCGGGGTTCGAGGTCGAGCAGCGATTCTACGAGACAGGGTCGTTCGCGGGAATTCAGGAACTCTCCGAGTATCTCCGGTAGATGTTACTCGTGGCGCAGGGCGATGAGCGGCTCCGCGCTGGCCGCGCGGCGGGACGGAAGCCAGCAGGCCAGAAACGCGACGGCGGCGAGGAAGAGCGGCACCACGGTGAAGATCGCCAGGTCGTGCGGCGGCACACCGTATAGAATGCTGGTGAAGAGCTTCGCCAGGGCCCATGCGGCGGCGAGACCGGGCGCGATGGCGACAGCCGTCAGCGCCATTCCCTGACGAATGATCAGCCGCTGGATGCTGCCGATCTGCGCTCCGAGCGCCAGGCGGATGCCGATTTCGCGCGTGCGGCGGCTGACCCAGTAGTTCATCGCGCCATACAGCCCGACCGCCGCCAGCGCGAGGCCGAGGAAGCCGAAGACGCCGAACAGCGCTCCCGCCAGGCGCGGCAGGAAGAGCGCGTCGCGGAGATGCTCCTCCATGGTGGCGCTGTTGAAAATCGCGAGCGTGGGGTCGAGCGAGTGGATCTCGCGGCGCACGGCGCCGGCCAGCGGCCCAGGGGCGCGGGTGAATCGAAGCAGCACCGAATATCCCTCGAACGAGGGGTCGCCGGCGATGTCCTGTGCCAGGGAGCGGTAGAGAACGGGGCGGAAGTCCTCGCCGAGGAAACGGGATTTGATGTTCTTGACAACGCCGATGACCTGGTAGGTCCTGCCGCCGCCGGTGACGCGCTGGCCGATGGGGTTTTGGTTGGGGAACAAGCGCTCGGCGAAGGCCTCATTGACGATGGCCATTTTCGGGCCCGCGGGGCTTTCGTTGGCGAAGTCGCGGCCGGCGATGCGGGGCGTTCCTATGGTCTCGAAATAACCGGGGCCGACCATGTACAGCTCCACATTGATGGGGGAAGACGACTGGCCTACGATGTGAAATCCGTCGCTGCGGTGGCCGCCGGAGAGCGGCACGCTATCGGTGTAGGCGGCGGAAGCGACGCCGGGAAGTGCGGCCACGCGCTGCTGCAGTTCGTCCAGGAATTGCGTGGTGCGCGCGGGCGCGTAGCCGTGGAGGCGCGGATCGACGGCCATCATGAGGATGCCGCTGGACCGGAAGCCGATGTCGATCTGAGAGGCATTCTCGAGGCTCCGCAGAAACAGGCCCGTGGAACACAGCAACACCAGCGACATGGCGACCTGGCAGACGACCAGAACGTTGCGGAGGCTCCACATGCGGCCGGCGCCGATGGTGGAACGCGTGACCGCCCACGCGGGAGCGAGGCCGAACAGAATGCCGGCAGCGACGCTCAGGAGGAAGGCGTAGAACAGGACTCTCCAATCGACGCTGACGCTGAGATCGAGAGGCACGGGCGCGGGAAGGCGGAAGGCGGCCAGGGCTTGCGTGGCCCAGAAGGAAAGCGCGACGCCGACCAGGCCGCCGCCGAGCGCGATGAGCACGCTTTCGGTGAGCATCTGGTGCAGCAGGTGACGATGCGTGGCGCCCAGGGCGAGGCGCACCGCCATCTCGCGCTTGCGTCCTGCGGCCTGCGCCAGGAACATGTTGGCGACATTGGCACAGGCGATCGCCAGAACCAGGAGCGCTACCAGCGTAACGGCGGCCAGGAATATCAGCGCCGAGGATTTCTCCCGCGGGGGGATCGAGCCTGCGGACTCGAAGATGAAGCCGCCGCCTTTCTCCGATTCGGGATGGGCTTGGGCGAGACGTGCGGCCAGTACGTCGAGCTCGGCCGCGGCTGCAGCGCGCGTGACGCCGGGCCGCAGGCGGCCGACCACGGCAATCCAGTGGTACAGGCGCGACTCGCGGTTGCTGGTGTTGGGCAGCAACTGGTCGAGGGTGCCGAGCGGAACCCAAAATTGGCAGTCGAGTATGAGGTCGACGCCGCGGAAGGAAGGGGGCGCGACGCCGGCCACGGTGAAGGGCCGGCCGGAGAGCGTGATGGTTTTGCCCGCGATCGCCGGATCGGCTCCGAAGCGGCGCTGCCAGAGGCGGTGACTGAGAACCACCACGGGAAGATTCTCTTCGTCCGCGGTGAAGCCGCGGCCCGCCGCCATGCCGAGTTCGGCGACGTCGAAGAAATTGGCGGTGACGGCCTGGCCCCACACACGCTCCGGCTCGCCCGTTCCTCCGATGGAAGCAGGCACCAGTTCGTAGTAGGCCGCCACGCCCGAGAACGACTTGGCCTGCTCGCGGACATCGGCGAACAGGGGCCAGGAGAAGTTATTGCAGCATTGGTCGCCTTGGTGCGTGGTGTGGAGACTGAGGAGGGTGGCGGGGTCGCCGACCGGAGGAGGGCGCAGGACGAACCGGCTGACCATGGAAAAGATGGTGGCGTTGGCCGCGATGCCGAGAGCCAGCGTGACGATGGTCACCGCGGCGAAGGCCGGAGCCTTGCGAACCGAACGCAGCGCATACCGTACATCCCGCGCCAACGAAGTAAAGGCTGCTCCGGTGCGCGCATCGCGGACCGCTTCTTTTGCGAGCTCGGGAGGGTCGAATTTCAGGCGGGCCAGGCGGCGTGCCTCGGGCTCGGTCAGGCCGCGCTCGATGTAGCGGTCCACCATGGTCTGGTAGAAGGCCTCGACCTCGGCGTCCAGCTCCGCTTCCACACGATCGCGGCGAAACGGCAGCTTCATGCGCCAGGCTCCTCCGCGAGCACGCGGTTCATGGCGGTGAAGATCTTCTTCCAATTGCGCTTCTCCGCGGTGAGGTGGGCGCGCCCGGATGCGGTCAGGGTATAGGTTTTCACGCGGCGCTTGTTTTCTGTTTCGGTCCAATCGCCCGAGATCCAGCCTTTTTCCGCGAGCCGGTGGAGGGCGGGGAAGAGGGAGCCGGGCCCGACTACGAAGACACCGCGGGTGACCTGTTCGATGCGGTCGGAGATGCCGACCCCGTGCAGGGGGCCGCATTCGAGGGTGCGGAGGACCAGGAGATCGAGCGTGCCTTGCAGGACCTCGGCGGGTTTGGCCATGAGGATATGATATCGACACTCGATATCGAATGTCAACAAAGGGGGCTGGGGGTTGGGGGAGGTGGCTCGCTGCGCTCGCGTTTTTTTGACTTAAATTGGGCTTGATATTATGAGTGGCTTCATATAGGCTGTCTCTATATGGACCTAATTCAAGGAACCCCTCGAGATGTTGGTCTTGCGCACACTGGTTCTCGCGCCGTTGCATGGCTATGGCATATCCAAGGCCATCCGCGCGAATTCCAGCGACGCGCTCGACATTGAATTCGGCTCGCTTTACCCGGCACTGAAGCGGCTGGAGGCCAAGGGCTGGGTCTCGGCCAAATGGGAGGTATCGGAGAACAACCGCCGCGCGAAGTACTACCGATTGACCGCGGAGGGACGGAAGCAGCTCCATCGCGAGCATTCCAAATGGGCCGACTTCGTTTCGGCGGTGGGGCAGATCATGGGACCGGTGGGCGAAGGAGAGCGGCGATGAGCATCCTGTCGAAGCTGAAGTACCTGCTGCTGCCGGGCCACCGCAGGGCCGTGGATCGGGACTTGCGGGAGGAACTCGACTCGCTTGCCGCGCTGGCCGAGAGCGAGGGCGCGCGTTCGGACTTGGGAAATTTGACGAGAGCCGCCGAAGAGGGGCGATCCGCGTGGGCCTGGACCTGGCTGGAGCAGCTTTCCGCGGACGTCGGCTACGCTGCCCGGACGATGAAGCGGAATCCCGGGTTCACGGCCACGGCCGTGTTGTCGCTGGCATTGGGCATCGGCGCCAACACGGCAATCTTCAGCCTGATGAACGGGATTCTGTTGAAGAGCCTGCCTGTCAACGATCCGGACAGCCTGGTGGTGCTCACATCGTATTCGAAAAACGACAAGATCGGCGACTTTGGTTATCGGGACTACTTGGCGTTGCGCGAGGGGACGAGCACGCTCTCCGGCCTGATGGCAGCCTCGAGCCTGCTCCCAATCAACGCCGGGATCGGCGGCGAGTCCGAGGCGGTGCAGCATAAGATGGTCTCCGGGAATTACTTCGGGGTGCTGGGCGTAAATGCCGTGGTGGGCAGGACTATCCGGCCAGAGGAGGAGGACCAGCAGGTCGCGGTGATGGGCTACCGGTGGTGGAAGCGAAGCTTCGGTGGGTCGCCTTCCGTTGTCGGTATGAAGATCGATCTGGATGGCGTGCCGGCTACCGTGATCGGGGTTGCGCCGCCGGATTTTCTGAGTGAGACGGTGGGCGAGGCCGCGGATGTTTGGGCGACGTTTTCGCTGATGCCGGCGGCGCGGAGAGATTCGCCCGGCTATACATGGCTGAACCTGATGGGCCGGTTGAAGCCAGGGGCCGGCGTCCGCGAGGCGAGCGCGAGCCTGAGTCTGCTGGCACCGCAAATGCAGAATCGATTTATCGATCGAGTGGAGGTGACGCCTGGCAAGTTGGGTGGCCCTGGACTGCGGGACACATTCCGGATTCCCCTGACAGCGCTTATGGCTCTGGCGGGAGTGGCGCTGTTGATTGCCTGTACCAATGTGTCCGGCCTTTTACTGGCGCGCGCGGCGGGCCGCCAGAGGGAGATTGCGACTCGTCTGGCCATCGGAGCGAGCCGGGGCCGCGTGGTTCGGCAACTCCTCACGGAGAGCGTGAGTCTGGCGATGCTGGGCGGATTTCTCGGATTACTGTTTGCCGCCTGGGGTCAACGAGTGCTGCTCAGGCTGGTCGCGGGAGTTGGACGGAGCATCTCGATTGACCTGCGGCCCGACCTCTCTGTGTTACTGTTTACCGCGGCGGTCTCGATCGGCGTGGGAGTGCTGTTCGGGCTCGCCCCAGCTTTGCACGCGATACGCGAAAACACCGGCGAGGCGCTCAAGCTCAACGGCTCTCGTCCTGCCGGCCACAGGCGGGGTTGGGGCCTGAGAGATGCGCTGCTGACGTTCCAAGTTGCCCTTTCCATGATGTTGCTTGTCGTTGGCGGACTGTTCATCCGGACTCTCGAAAACCTCAAACACCAGGACCTGGGTGTGCGAGCCGGCAATGTCCTGGCGGTGCAACTCGGGGTACAGCGGGGGCATCGGCCAGTTTGGCCGCGCTTGATCCCGGAGCTCTTGCGGCGAGTGGAAGCGGTCCCCGGAGTGAAATCCGCCAGCGCCTCATTCAACGGGACCCTGGCGAACGCCAGCGGCATCAACGGATTCCAGTTTGAAGGCTGGCCGGCCACGGAGGAAGTGCAGCGCGCCGCCGCGAATTGGGTGTCGCCCGGATACTTCGAGACGTTGGGTATTCCGCTGTTGGAGGGGCGCGAGTTTTTGCCGTCGGACACTGCCGGCTCGCCGCGGGTGGCGATTATCAATCGAACTATGGCCCACCGGTACGTGGGAAGCGAGCATGCGGTTGGGCGGCGTTTCCGGATCAATCGCGATTCGTATGAAATCATCGGCGTGGCGCGGGATGGCAAGTACAGCGACCTGCGCGAAGCTACTCCCTCGTTTGTGTATTTCGCGGCACTGCAGAGCAACTCGGACGTCCATATCCTGGAAATCCGGACGGCGGCATCGCCCTCGGCGGCGGCGCGCGAGATCCGCAATGTGGTGCGGGAAGCCGATCCTGGTCTGAGGGTTGTGGAGATCGCCACTTTGGAGCAGCGCATCGACCAGATGGTGGCGCGCGAGGCGCTGGTGGCGAACCTGGCTGGATTCTTCGGGGGACTTACGCTGGTGCTGGCGGTGGTGGGGGTGTATGGCACGTTGGCTTATGCGGTAGCGCGACGGACCCGCGAGATCGGAATCCGCATCGCATTGGGTGCGCAGTTTGGCGCGATTGCGGGGACGGTCATGCGGAACGTGCTGGCGGTGGGGGCGATTGGATTGGCTTGCGGAGTTGCGGGAGCGCTGGCGGCGGGGAAGCTGGTGGGGTCGCTGCTTTTCGGACTAAAGGCGACGGACCCGGGGACGATCGGGTTGGCCGCGGTGATTCTGGGGATGGCCACGCTGGCCGCCGGGTGCATTCCCGTGCTGCGCGTGTCGCGAATCGATCCGACGATCGCACTGCGATTGGAGTAGGGTTATCGGAGCAGGCGGTTTGCGGCACGCTCCATCCACGAGGCGGGGATAAAGGAAACAACCATCAGCACTGCGCCGATGGGCGCTAGTGAGTTGGGATAGACAGGCTGCCTGTGCCAATTCCAATACATGAAGTTCGCGGGATTTCGGGGGTAACTGCCCAACCACGCGAGGAACGCGCCGAGTCCTGCTAACCAGAGGCGGTGCCACCAGGGGAACTGGAGTTTCTTCCCCGGCGGGCTGGGTTTGCGCCTATTCGGGTGGAAGGGCATGCAATTCTATTATCATCGGGCGGGGCTCGCGCGAGAAGGTTGCGCAGGCGCCGGGCGAAAGCCCGTTGGCAGGCTGAAGCCCAATGTCACTTACTTTGTATAATAAAGTAGTTTGGTGAATTCCGGTCGAAAAAGGAACCGGAACAGATGGAGCGATATGGGATGCCGCGCCTCTACTTCGGCGCGTCACGGCCTACGCTTC
>Ga0116216_10001740_pt1 | contig 14811 bp, 10 predicted proteins | sample Sb_taG_11_FD_89696 | JGI IMG/M metagenome (GOLD analysis project Ga0116216, IMG submission 89696) | Peat soil microbial communities from Weissenstadt, Germany - Sb_50d_3_AS metaG | ecosystem: Environmental > Terrestrial > Soil > Wetlands > Peat | place: Germany: Weissenstadt | collected 2010-09-21
AGATCTCTTACGGCTGGGAAGCTACGCTGGCGCCTCGATCCTGCGGGCGGCGGATTTCCTGCAACGTCTGGAAGAACAACGGGGGCAGTAAGTCTCGGCGTCATAGGTGGGGCTGGCGCTTTCGCCTGCCCAACGGACTTTGTGCCGATTCCTCGGAGCACAGAAACAGATTCGACCGCGACATGCTCATCACGTTCGTAGCTCAAGAAGATTCGCACGCGCGAGCCCCTTCCTCGAGCGCCAGAAAATACACGCGACCGCCCCGATCGCCGGCCACGATGCGCTGCTCACCGTTAAACGTGCAGCAAAGTGCGGGCGCATCGCAATGGAATGTGGCGATGCAGTGGCCGGTGTCCAGGTCCCAAACCTTGAGGGTGTTGTCCGCAGACGCGGAAACCGCCCACTTCCCGTCCGGCGCCACAGCCACGCCATAGATAGACGCAGAGTGGCCTTCCAACGTTCGTAGCGCGCGACCGGCATCCAGGTCCCACACCCTTAGCGTTTTGTCCGCAGACGCGGAGACCGCCAGCTTCCCGTCCGCCGTCACCGCCACGCCATGAACAATCGATGAGTGGCCTTCCAGAGTGCGTAGCACACGGCCGGTCTCCAAGTCCCACACCTTCACCGTGTGGTCACCAGACCCGGAAACCGCGCGCTTCCCGTCCGCTGTTACCGCCACGCCAGAGACAGAAGCAGAGTGGCCTTCCAGCGTGCGTAGAGCGCGGCCGGTCTCCAGGTCCCACACCTTCAGCGTTCTGTCCGCAGATGCGGAGACCGCCCGCCTCCCGTCTGGCATCACCGCCACGCCATAGACATCAGCACCGTGGTCCTCCAGCGTGCACAGTTCGCGACCGGTGTCCAGGTCCCACACAGACAGCCTGTGGTAAGCAGATGCGGAGACCGCCCGCTTCCCGTCCGCCGTCACCGCTACGCCATAGACACAACCCCAGTGGCCCTCCAGCGTGCGCAGCACACGGCCGGTTTCCAGGTCCCACACCTTTAGGGTATTGTCTCGGGACGCGGAAACCGCCCGCGTCCCGTCCGTCGTCACTGCCACTCCGTGGGTAGAAGCAGAGTGGCCTTCCAGCATGCGCAGAGCGCGGCCAGTGTCCAGGCCCCACACCTTCAGCGTCTTGTCCCAAGACGCGGAAACCGCCCGCCTCCCGTCTGGCGTCACCGCCACGCCATGGACAATCGATGAGTGGCCTTCCAGCGTGCGCAGCAGGCGCCCGGTATCCAGGTCCCACACCTTCAGAGTGCTGTCCCAAGACGCGGAAACCGCCAACCTCCCGTCCGGTGTCACCGCCACGCCATAGACAGAAGCTGAGTGGCCTTCCAACAAGCGCAACGCGTGGCCGGTCTCCAGATCCCACACTTTCAGCGTTTTGTCCAAAGACGCGGAAACCGCCCGCCTCCCATCCGGCGTCACCGCCACACCATAGACATCAGCAGCGTGGCCTTCCAGCGCGCATAGTTCGCGACATGTCTCCAGGTTCCAGACCTTTAGCGTTTTGTCCGCAGACGCGGAAACCGCGCGCTTCCCACCCGGCGTCACCGCCACGCCATAGACATCAGCAGCGTGGCCTTCCAGCGCGCATAGCTCGCGACCTGTCTCCAGGTCCCAAACCTTAAGCGTTTTGTCCGCTGACGCGGAGACCGCTCGCTTCCCGTCCCGCGTCACCACCACGCCATAGACATGAGCAGCGTGGCCTTCCAGCGTGCGCAACGCGCGACCCGTATCCAGGTCCCAAACCTTCAGCGTTTTGTCCGCAGATGCTGAAACCGCCCGGGTCCCGTCCGGCGTCACCGCCACGCCCCTGACATAAGCAGAGTGGCCTTCCAGCGTGTGCAGCGCGTACCCGGTCTCCAGGTCCCACACCATAAGCGTGCAGTCCCCAGATGCCGAAACCGCGCGCTTCCCGCCCGGCGTCAGCGCCACGCCGTAAACCGCAGCAGAGTGGCCTTCCAGCGTGCGGAGCAGCGTCGTGCCTGGAGGGTGAAGCGCCGGACGCAGCGGCCGCAACCAAGGCCTCGATGCACCTGCGGCGATTTCGCCGATAAACTGACGAATCGCCGGAACATCCCCGTACGGCATTAGCCGCCCCACCACCTGCGATGCAAACTGACCCGCATCCTTCTCAATCACGTGTGCCGACAACCGCACCGCCCCGAGAATCAACTCCAGCGCCTCCCGGTCCCCCCACTTCGCCCGCACATAATCCAATTGCAAATCATGCAGCCGAATCCCACTCTCCCCATCCCGCTGCGCGAGCGACCGATCCACCAGCCGCCGCCCAACCCTCCGCGCCTCCGCCTCCCCGCAATTCCACAAAGTCTCCAGAACCGGCAGCGCCCCCGCCATATCCTCGAGCAGCACCGCCAACTTCCCGTACCGCTCCTGGATCTTCGCATCCAGAGCCTTCACGCTGACGTCGATCGCCCGGAAAAAACTCGCCTGCCCCGGCGGAAGCTGCTCCTCAATCGCCCCCAGATCCGCATTCCGCAAAAGCCCCGCCGTATCGCCCCACTCCTCCGCCGCCCCGCGCAGCATCGCACCCACCGTGGACAACGCCAACGGCAACCCGCCGCACTCGCGAAGCACATCCTCTGCCGCGGTCGGAAGCTCCGTCACCCCGGCCCACACCGCCAGCAACTCCCGCGCCTGCGCATCCCCCAACAAATCCGCCCGAAATTCCCGAGCCCCGCTGAACCGCCCGATCGCCTCATCCCGCGTCGTAAACAAAAACCGCGACCGCGCCGACTCCGCCAGAAACGGATCCAGGTCCGCCTTACTCCAGATGTCATCGATCACAATGAGAGCAGCCTTCGAGGCCATCGTGGTCCGATACAGAATCTCCGCCGCGACCCCCTCGTCGCCCCCGCCCCCCACCATCCGCACGATCTCCCGCAGCCGAGCGCCCACATCCCGAGTAGCCTCCCGCCCCACCGTGATCCACACCAACCCATCCGGAAAAGCCGCCCGCACCACCTCATCCTGAAACAGCGCCTGCGCTAGCACCGTCTTCCCGATCCCGCCCATCCCCTCAACCGCCGTCAAAGCCACCGCCCGCTGCCCATCCGCCGCAAACACCGCATCCCGCAGAGCCCGCACCGCCTCCGGCCGCTCGATGTAATTCGCCACCATCGGAGGCACACTTACGCAAGTAGTCCGATACCGAGCCGCCAGCCCCACCCCATTGCGCGCCTCAATGTCGCCGGCCAGCGCCCGAAAACTCCCCTCGTACGGCCCCGTAAAATCCCGATAATTCCTCGTCTCGAAATACAAAGGAATCTCGCACGCCGCCGCCAGCACGGGAATCACGCACTTCCCCTTCCGCAGCGACCGCATCTGCTCCGCCCGGCAAATCTCCGAACCGTAAGACCCCGGAGTCAGAACCGCCAGCACCACCTCAGCCCGGTCGATCGCATCTTCGATCTCCACCGTCCAACTGTCGCCGCCGTGAAGACCCAGCGTATCCAGCCAAACCGCGAACCCTGCCGCCGTCAAATCGTCCCGCAGACGCGCCGCCAGCGCCGCCCCGTCCTTGCGGGCATAGGAGACGAAGATGTGAGATCCAGCCATCGGCGCAGAGACCATCATACCGGACCAAACTTGCCGCACCCACCCGAATCCACTCCTCAAAAAAACACGGTGACAAAATTTGGCGAAATATTTTTCCTTTCTTTTCATATCTTTAATCATTTTCAGGCCCTGAAATCGCAATCCCTACCCCTTACACTTGAATTAGGAGACAAGCCGCGAGCTTGCCTCCTTTTTTTATGGCCACAATCAAACAAATCCGGGCAAATCGTCTCAATGCCCAAAAATGTGCCGGGCCAAGCTCCGCCGAGGGCAAGGCCCGCTCGTCCCAAAATGCCCTGAAATCCGGCATTCAGGCCGAGTCTGAAGTCCTCCCCTGGGAAGACCCCGCCGAACGCGCCACCGTCGCGGCCGAGTGGACCCAGCACCACCACCCCTGCACTCCCGAAGAGCGCACCCTGGTCGACAGCCTCGCCCACGCCGAGTTCATCTTTCGCCGCCTCCGCCGCGCCGAAGTCAAAATCGTGATCTCCAAAATCCCCGACAGCGCCGACCTCGACGACGATGCCGTCATCGGCAAGGCGTACGCCGATGCCAGCGGAGAGTTGGGCCGCCTCCAGCGCCGCATGGACGCCACCAACCGCGCCTTCCATCGCGACCTCGACCAGTTGCGTCTGCTCGTCGCCGAGCGTCCCCCCGTCGAACTCCCACCCCCGCTCATCCTGGTCCCGCCTCAACCCGACCCGCCGCCCGCCGAAACCGCCGCCCCAGAGCCCCCACCCTCCACCCCGCCCGATCCCCCCGCACCCGCCGCCCCGGCCCACTCGCGCGCTGGTGAGCCTGACCCCCGGCCCCCGGACCCCATTTTATCCACACCCCAACCCACTGAATCTACAACTCAAACCCAACAAATGGATTCGTTTGGTAAAAAACCCGAAATCGCCCCCGAGCCAGCCCCTGGCCCCCGGCCGCCGGCCCCTGAAAAGCCGCGCGGCTTCAACCCCCTCAACCCCCATCACCCGCCCATCGAAATGTGCGCCTGGTGCACCGATCACGGCCAGATCCAGACCAACTGCCACTTCTGGCCCCGAGGGTGGCCACGCCCATGAGTCCGCCACCTGTCACCGCCGCACATACTTCTGCATCTCCCTGGACAAGAGGCCCCGAGTCTCCTTTATGAGTAAGTTCCCTCTACTTCTGCTGGCTCTATCCGCGTTCGCGCAGGAGCCCCTCTCCCTTCGAGACGCCGTCAAAGTCGCGCTCCGGGAGAACCAGGCCATCACCGCCTCGGCCGCCGCCACGCGCGCCGCCGGCACACGGCTCACCCAGGCGCGCAGCGCCCTGCTCCCGAAGGTGAACTACTCCGAGACCTTTGCCCGCAGCGATAACCCGGTGTTCGTCTTAAGCTCCCTGTTGACGCAGCACCAGTTTGGTACGGATAACTTCAACATCGGTCCCCTGAACCGCCCCGATGCACTCAACAATTTCCAATCCCAGGTCACCGTCGACCAAGTGCTCTACGACGCCGGCCAAACCGGCCACGCCGTGAAATCCGCCGAACTGGGGCGCCAACTCACCGCCGAAGAGCAGCGCCGTGCCGAGATGGAAGTGATCACCGGAGTTGCCCGCGCCTACTACGGCGCGATCCTCGCCGCCGAGAATCTCAAGACCGCCGAGCAGGCCATGCGCTCCGCCGAAGCCGACCTTCGCCGCGCCGAATCCATCCGCACTGCCGGCATGTCCACCGACGTGGACGTGCTCTCCATCCGCGTCCACCTGGCCGCCGTCACCGAGCAGCGCATCAAAAGCTCCGCGGATCTTGAGGTCGCCCGGGCGGCCCTGAATGACGCGCTCGGCCTGCCGCTCGATACGCCGCACTCGCTGACCACCCCCATGACCCCCGCGGACCTTCCCGACCTGGCGATCGACAGCCTGGAGCGCGATGCCGCCAACCAACGGCCGGAAGCCCGCGAGACCGCCCTCGCCACCAGCCTGGCGCGCGAGCAGGCGGATGCCTCGCGCGGAGCGCTGCGGCCCACCGTGAGTTTCCGTGGAGCGTTCGAAGCCGATCGCCAGAGATTCGTCAACCGCGGCGGGGCCGACTGGCTGGCCTCCGTTTCGCTCCATTGGAATCTCTTCAACGGCAATGCCGACAAGGCCAGAATCGCGGAGACCGGTCACTGGCTCGAGCGCGCCAAGGCCGACGAGCAGCGCACCGGGTCCGCCGTCCGCCTCCAGGTAAGGCGCGCCTGGGCCGACCTGCGCGCCGCCCAACAGCGCATCGAGGTGGCCAAAGCCTCCGTCGCCGAAGCCGAGGAAAGCCTGCGCATCACCCAGAACCGCTACGAGGCCGGCATGTCCAGTGTCACTGACTTAGTCCGCAACGAAACCGCGGTCCTCGAAAGTAAGACGCGCTTCCTCGCCGCGGTCCACGACCAGCGAGTGGCTGCCACCATGCTCGAATTTGCCGCGGGAAGGCTCACCGCGGATTCGGAGGTACTGAACTGATGAAACCCCTCCTCATCACCGCACTGCTCTCTCTTCCTCTTCTGACTTCCTGCGGGAGTAACGAACCGCGCCATGTTGCGGCGTCGAACCCCACGCCGGTGCCGGTCCAGACCGCCGCCGTCGCCGTTGAAGATTGGCCCGAGCTTTACGAAGCTACCGGCACCGTGCGCGCCCGTACGGCCGCCACCATCTCCAGCAAAGTGATGGCATACGTGGACCAGGTGCATGTCCGCGTGGGCGACCAGGTGCGTGAGGGCCAGCCGCTCATCACCCTCGACGCCCGCGACCTCGATAGCAATGTGCGGCGCGCCGAAGCCGCCCGCGCCGAGGTCCAAAGCGCGATTCCCGAAGCCGAGCAGGGAATAGCCGGCGCCCGCGCCAACCTGGATCTCGCCCAGACTACCTTCAACCGCATGCAGGATCTCGCATCCAGGAAATCCATCTCCAGCCAGGAGTTCGACGAGGCTTCCGCCCGCCTGAAATCGGCGCAGGCCAACTACGAGATGGCACGCGCCCGCCGCGTCCAGCTCGATTCGAAAATCGCGCAGGCCGAACAGGAGGTCCGCGCCGCATCGATCACCCGCGACTACGCAAAGATCTCCGCGCCCTTCGCCGGCATCGTGACCGCACGATCGGTCGAGCCCGGAAACCTGGCGTCGCCCGGAGTTCCCCTGCTGACCATCGAACGGGAAGGCTCGTACCGCCTGGAGGTCTCGGTCGAAGAATCCCGGATTCCCGCGGTGCGCATCGGCCAGCCCGTCGAGGTGGCGTTGGAGGCTCTCGACCACAAACTCGATGCGCGGGTCTCCGAGATTGTCCCATCGGTGGATGCCTCTTCCCGCGCCTACACCGTCAAGATCGACCTGCCGCCGGTGGCGCGCTTGCGCTCCGGAGCCTTCGGCCTCGCCGCCTTCGCGCTCGGCTCGCGCCAGGCGATATCCGTGCCCCAGGCCGCTATTCAAGAGCGCGGGCAGCTTGCCTCCGTGTTCGTCGCCGAGGAAGGCGCCGCCCGCACGCGCCTGGTCACCGCCGGCCGGCGTTCCAAGGACCACGTCGAAATCCTCTCGGGCCTCAACGCCGGAGAGAAGATTGTTGTACCTATCCCGCAAGGCCTCACCGACGGAACGAAGCTAGAGGCCCGCCAATGAGTCCCCGCCGACTCGGTCCGGCCGGCCGCTTCGCCCGCGCCTGGATCTCCTCCAAGCTCACCCCACTGCTGATCGTCGCAGCCCTGCTGATCGGCGGCTTCGCCGTTTGGAAACTCCCTCGGGAAGAAGAACCGCAGATCATCGTCCCCATGATCGACGTCTTCGTGCAGATGCCGGGCGCCTCCGCCCGCGAGGTCGAAGAGCGCGTCACCAAGCCCATGGAGAAGCTCCTCTGGGAGGTGCCGGGCGTTGAGTACATCTACTCCACTTCGAGCCCCGGCTCGTCGCTGGCCATCGTACGGTTCCTGGTCGGCCAGGACGAAGAGAAGAGCATCGTCCGGCTCAACCAGAAACTGCTCGCGAATTTCGACCTCATTCCGCCGGGCGCCTCGCAACCGCTGGTCAAGCCGCGCTCCATCGACGATGTTCCCATCCTCGCGCTCACGCTCTCGAGCCGCCGCTATGGCGATTTCGAGCTGCGCCGCATCGCCGCGCAGGTGCACGATACCATCAAGCAGGTGCCTGACGTGTCGGCGGTCACCCTCCTGGGCGGCCAGCGCCGCGAGGTCCGCGTCGCGCTCGATTCCGCCCGCCTGGCGGAGTACCATCTCGCACCGTTACAGGTGGTCGGCGCCCTGGGGCTGTCGAACCGGCGCCTGCCGTCCGGCCAGTTCGATTCGTCAAACCGCGAGTACCTGCTCGAAACCGGCGAGTTTCTGCGCACCGCCGAGGACGTCCGCAGCGTGGTCGTCGGAGTGGCCAACGCCAACCCGGTCTACGTGCGGAACGTGGCGGAGGTGACCGATGGCGGCGCCGAGCCAACCGAATACGTCCGCATGGCCACCGCCGGCGACCCGCAGTTCCTGCCGGCCGTCACCATCGCCGTCTCCAAGCGCAAGGGAACCAACGCCATCGAGGTCGCGGACAACGTGCTGCGCCGCATCCAGCCGCTCCAAGGCGCGGTAATTCCCTCCGATGTGAAGGTCGCCGTCACGCGCAACTACGGCGAGACCGCGGCCGAGAAATCCAACGAGTTGCTCCTCCACATGTTCATCGCGGTGATCTCGGTGAGCCTGCTCATCGCCATCACGCTGGGCCGGCGCGAATCCCTCATCGTGTTCCTCGCGATTCCGGTGACCCTGGCCCTCACCCTGGCCGTGTTCTACCTCTACGGCTACACGCTGAACCGCATCACGCTGTTCGCGCTCATCTTCTCCATCGGCATCCTGGTGGACGATGCCATCGTGGTGGTGGAGAACATCGTACGCCACTGGCGTATGCCCTCCAACCGCAAGCGTCCTCCGTACGACGTAGCCATCGAGGCCGTGGACGAGGTCGGGAATCCGACCATTCTGGCCACCCTCACGGTGGTCGCCGCCATCCTGCCGATGGCATTCGTCGGCGGCCTGATGGGCCCGTACATGCGGCCCATCCCCATCGGCGCCACTGCCGCCATGGTGTTTTCGCTGCTCGTAGCATTCATGGTGACCCCGTGGGCCGCGGTCCGCATCCTAAAGCCCAGCGACGCAATTGCCCACGGCGAGCGCGAGGACTTCGTGACCCGCCTCTATCGCCGCGTCATGGGCGCGATTCTGCACCGCACTCCTGTGCGCTGGGGATTTCTCGCGGCGGTAGTCTGCCTGCTGCTCGGCTCGGTCTCGCTCTTCTATTTCCAATTCGTGAAGGTGAAGATGCTGCCCTTCGACAACAAGAGCGAGTTCCAGGTGATCGTCGACATGCCCAACGGCACTACTCTCGAGGAGACCGCCCGCGCCGCCAACGCGCTCGCCAGGGCCGCGCTGGGCCAGCCCGAGGTGGTCAATTTGCAGACCTACGTCGGAACCGCTTCACCCTTCAACTTCAATGGCCTGGTGCGCCACTACTACCTGCGGCGCGGCTCCAATGTCGCCGATATCCAGGTCAACCTTCTGCCCAAGAGCGAGCGCAAGCTGCAGAGCCACGAAATCGCCAAGCAGGTGCGCCGGCGTCTGGTCCCCGTAGCGGACCAATATGGCGCGCGCGTAAAAGTCGCCGAGGTGCCGCCCGGTCCGCCCGTGCTCCAGACCCTGGTGGCCGAAGTCTACGGTCCGCGACTGGACGGGCGCCTCGGGATCGCGCGCCGCATTCGCGATCTGTGGAAGCGCACCGATGGCGTGGTGGATGTCGATTGGTACGTGGAAGACGACCAGCCGCAATACCGCCTGCTGGTGGACAAGGAAAAGGCCGCGCTCAACGGCATCTCCGAGGATGACATCGCGCGCACCATGCAGGTGGCCTCCGCCGGATACGAGGCCGGCCTGCTGCATTCCGATACCGAAAAAGAAGACGTGCCGTTGACCATCCGTCTGGACCGCGCTACCCGCTCCGGCCTGGAGCGGATCCAGGACCTCAAGGTCGCCGGCCGCAGCGGCAACCTGGTCGCCATCGGCGAACTGGTGCATGCCGAATCGGAAGTCGCCGACAAGAGCATCTATCACAAGAACCTGCTCCCGGTGACCTACGTCACGGGCGACGTGGCCAGCGCCATGGAAAGCCCCGTGTACGCCATTCTCAAGCTGGGCCCGGAGATGGAGCAGATCAAGGCGCCGGAAGGATACGCCATCGAGCAGCACATGGCCGCCTTGCCCACGGATTCCGACCGCTACTCCATGAAATGGGACGGCGAATGGCACATCACCTACGAAGTGTTCCGCGACCTGGGCATCGCCTTCGCCGCGGTGCTGATCCTGATCTACGCCCTGGTGGTGGGCTGGTTCCAATCGTTCCTCACCCCGCTGGTGATCATGGCCGCGATTCCGTTCTCGCTGGTCGGCATTCTGCCCGCGCATGGCATGCTGCACGCGTTCTTTACCGCCACCTCCATGATCGGCTTCATCGCCGGCGCCGGAATCGTAGTGCGGAATTCCATCATCCTGGTGGACTTCATCGAGCTGCGCCTGGCGGAAGGCATGGCGCTTGATGCAGCCGTCATCGATGCCGGTGCGGTGCGTTTCCGACCCATGATGCTCACCGCCGCGGCTGTCGTTGTCGGAGCCGGAGTCATCCTCTTCGACCCCATCTTCCAGGGGCTCGCGATTGCGCTGATGGCCGGCGAAGTCGCCTCCCTGGCGCTTTCCCGCATGACTGTCCCGATCGTTTACTACATCGTCAATCGAAGGAGAAAAGGACTGTGTCCATCGAAAGATATCTACGTCTCATCGCCGGTTTCTTTGTAATGCTCAGTGTGGCCCTGGGCTACTGGGTACACCCCGGGTGGTTTGCCTTCACTGCCTTCGTAGGCTTGAACCTGTTCCAATCCGCGTTCACCGATTGGTGCCCCATGATGACGTTCCTGCGCAAGCTCAGAGTGGCATCGCCGTCTCGTTGACCGGAGTCGGGCCAACGTGCGCGCTTTTCTCAGCGCTCTCCGCTTCCTCAGCGACCTCGGGTTTTGACTTTCTCTTGGTTTGCTCCGCGTCTTCCTCCGCGCGCTCCGCGGCTCCGTGTCAAGTTCCGGGCCTCCCTCTGGAGCACTGACTCACAACGAGGTCGCCCGAATCTCATTATGTTCGTGCTCCTCGACGTCGCCTGGCGCAACTGACTTGGCGAAGGACCGCGGCAGCGGCAGAGAAGCTTCCACAACCGTACCCTTGCCCGGCCCGGATTGGATCTTCAGCGTTCCGCCCAGGCCATCCACGCGTTCCTGCATTCCGATGAGGCCGAGCCCCTTGGTCCCGTTGCGCGAGAAACCCCGCCCATTGTCTTGCACGGTCACCGTGATCTTGGCATCGTCGGCCCGCAGCCCGATCAAGACGACGTCCGCGTTGGCGTGGCGGCACACGTTGTTCAGGGCCTCCTGGACCAGGCGAAAGATGCACGTCTTGTGCTCGTCCGGAATCTCCGGCGGCAGGTCTTCCGCTTCCACCCTGATCTCGGTCCCGGTGGACCTCGCTACCTGGTGCGCCTGCCATTGCAACGCCGCCGAAAGGCCCAGGTCGTCGAGCATGGAAGGGCGCAGCAATAGCGCCATGTTCCGGGTCATCGCCAGGTTGCTCTCGACCAGTTCCCGGATGCGGTCGACCCGCGTGCGCAGCGCTTCTGGATAAGGGGCTAACGCCACCGCCAGGTCGTGCAACTCGAACTGCACCGCCGACATCGATTGCCCCACGGCGTCGTGCAGCTCCCGCGAGATGCTCTTGCGCTCATTCTCCTGGGTATCCACCAGCTTGGCCGACAGGCTCCTCAGTTCCTGGCGCGCCATAGTCACTTCCGAAAGGTGGGCCAGGGTCTGCCGCTCCAGGCGAAGAAGATGAACCGTGCTGGCGCACGCCAGGGCAAATCCAAAGCAGAACATCAACACCAGTGCGCCGATCAACCGGTTGCGCAGGATCGAGAACATATCCAGCAGCCGGTGATCCTGCTCCATGAGTTGCTGCTGATTTACCGCCGCAATGGTGTCCGCAATGTTCAAGGTGCTGGAGCGGCGTGGAAGAACCACATCGCGCAGGAACCGGTAGCCTTCACGGCGCCGCTGTCCGGCGGTCCATCGCAGAACCGGATCGAGCGCTTCCCAGTACTCGCGCAGTTCCTGTTTGAGGGATTGGTACATCCTTTGATCCGGCAGCCGGGGGAAGGCGTTCGGATCGGCCAGCATCGCATCCATCTTGAAGCGCATGCCGGACAAGGCCAGGCGGCTCTGCTCGGCGCGCTCCAGGTCGGGCTCCAGCAAGTAGTCCCGCACGTAGGTTCCGGAAAGATATACGGCCGTCCGAACTTCGTCCAACTGCCGCGCGCCGCTGAGGAATTCCCGCAGGGTGACCTCGTCGCTGGACTGCAGCTTGGAGAGCACTCGAACGGCGTTCACACCGGAAAGCGCCAGCAGGATCAGCAACACGCCGAATCCGAAAGCCAGCACCGTTCTGGTGGTAAGAAAGCTTCGTGCCACTTGTGTAACCCCGGGAGCTTCAGCCGCCATGGACCGCCGCCTCCGTGCCCGTCGGGATCACGCCCTTGCGGATCGAGTACAGGATCAGGTCCGCAAGACTGTGGAAGTTGAGCTTCTGGAAGATGTGCTGGCGGTGACACACCACGGTGGTCGGGCTGAGGTTGAGGACCGTGGCCACATCCTTGTTGGACTGGCCCTCCGCCAGCATCCGCAGAATCTGTCTCTCCCGATCGGTCAGCAGGTCGTAGCTGTCCTGCACGTTCTGCCTGCCGAGATAGCGGACATAATCGTCGGCCAGGATCCGGCTGACTTTCGGGCTGAAGAACGCCTTTCCTCGACTGACTGCCCGCACGGCTTCGACCGTCTCGGACTCCGCCGAGCTCTTCAACACATAGCCGCGCACTCCGGCTTTCAACGCGCTCAGCAGGTAGCACTCGTCGGAGTGGACCGTGAGCATGACCACTTGCACGTCCCGCACATGCGCCGCGATCTGGCGGGCGGCCTCGATGCCGTTCAACACCGGCATGGCGATGTCCAGCACGGCGACGTGCGGATGCGTACGTTGGGCCATCTCCACCGCCTCGCGGCCGTCCACGGCTTCCGCCACGATCTCAAAATCGGGTTCGTGCGCGAGCAGTGCCTTCAGGCCCCTGCGAATGATCGCGTGGTCGTCGGCGATCAGAATACGAACTTCCGCCATCTGGTTTGGCCCACTGCTGAGAGCTATCTTAAGCTGCCCGGCGGCTGCCGAGGAATCCCCTAAACGAAGGATATTTCGGCAAAAACCGTAGCATCGGCTGGGGCAGGCGGGGTACCCTCTGGGTCCGCCTGCCAACCCAAAGAGATCGAGCTCTACTGCTCTCTGGTGCTCGCAATACCCCGTACATAGGATGGCGGTCCCAGGGGAACCGCACTACATTCATAGAGAAGCGTCCGCTGGGTGGGATGCTGCGCTGGCTGCCGGTATTTTTCTTCCCGACCGGCAGCGAACCCGCCCGGCGGAACGTTTGGAGGGTCCCATGAGATCCGGCAGAATCGGCGGGGAAGATCGAGCAACTATCGCACGTGGCGCGACCTTCGTTCCCGTCCTGGTAGCCTCCCCACGCAGCGAAGATTATCAGCAGGTGCGGGAGTCGCTGGATAAAGACCGTTGGCTGGTAGTGGCAGCGCGCGACTGGGCCGCGGCGCTGAGTCTTTCCCGCAGCCTGGTCTTCCCGGTGATCGTCTGCGACTGCAATCTTCGGGGGCCGGACGGCCACACGGCTGTCCGCGGGTTGGCCGGCGGGTGGAGGACTGCGTCCGTGATCTTGCTTACGGACCGGTGGGATTCCGATCTCTGGGAAGGCCTGCTGCAACAGGGCGGCTTTGATGTACTGATGCGTCCCCTCCACCGGGACGACGTCTCAGCGGTCCTGGATACCGCTTACCGGCAATGGGCGGACGGGCGGCCGGGCAAGGCTGTCTCCAGCGAATCGTCGCGCAATACGCTCGTACGATCGCACACCGCTTCATGAAGGACGCGAATCAGTTGGATGGCCCGGCCCGAATCGATGGGCTTCAGCAGCGTCCCGCAGGCGCCGCGGTCATAGGCGTCCGCCAGGGAGGGCAGATCGGCCGGATCGGCCACGATCGAGGAAGCTACCAGCGGATGCGCGTCCTCCGCCATGCGCAGCGCATCCCGCCACGAGCCATCCAGGAAGGCGATGTCGGAGAGCAGCACGGTGCTCCCGGTGACGGTCAGCAGGAAATCCGCCTCTTCCAATGTGTCCGCCCGGTGCATGCGGATATTGGAGTATTGCAGGATCAGGGCGAGCATCGAGAATTCCGACTGGAAGCAAGTGAGATAGACACATTGCATGCCGGTTTGAGAATAGCCGCCGCCGGCTCCGGATTCCATACTCCGGACACAGTAGCCGCGCGGAATAAGGCCAGTAAAGGGGACGTATGAGCACCACCGCGGTCATCTCGGTTGCCTTCGCATCCCTGGGATTGCTCCCAGCTCAAACCGCCCGCGTCGAGGACCCGCTGAGCGCCTTGAGCGGCACCATCCGCAGCCTGACCAATCGCGTTTCACCGGCGGTCGTCGAGTTGCAAGTGACCGGATACTCCGCCACGGAAGACGAGAAAGGCCTGGTGCTCAGCCAGGTTTCCCGCCAAACATCGAGCGGCTCGGGAGTGATCCTCGACCCGGGCGGCTACATCGTCACCAATGCCCACGTGGTTCAAGGCGCCGTGAAGATTCGCGTGCTCATGGCGCGGAACCCCTCTCGCGGCAAGGACGCCCGCTTGATCGGGATCGACCGCGAATCCGACCTGGCACTGGTCCGCATCGACGAGAAAGACCTTCCCGTCCTGGAATTGGGTGACTCCGACAAGTTGCAACAGGGAGACCTGGTGTTGGCGGTCGGCAGCCCGCTGGGGTTGCGGAACTCGGTTTCGATGGGCGTCGTCAGCGCTACCAGGCGCGCCATCAGCGACGCGAATCCGATTCTCTATATCCAGACCGACGCGTCGGTCAACCCCGGAAACAGCGGCGGGGCTTTGGTGGATACCAACGGCGCCCTCGTCGGCCTGAATACCTTCATCGTCAGCCGGTCGGGCGGCAATGAAGGCATCGGGTTCGCCATTCCCAGCAACGTGGTTCGCAACGTCTACGAACAGCTCAAGCGAAAAGGGCGGGTCTCGCGAGG
>Ga0116216_10001742_pt1 | contig 14810 bp, 13 predicted proteins | sample Sb_taG_11_FD_89696 | JGI IMG/M metagenome (GOLD analysis project Ga0116216, IMG submission 89696) | Peat soil microbial communities from Weissenstadt, Germany - Sb_50d_3_AS metaG | ecosystem: Environmental > Terrestrial > Soil > Wetlands > Peat | place: Germany: Weissenstadt | collected 2010-09-21
ACGCCGGTGGGGGCGAGCCCGTCGGCGGGAACCCCGACGCCCTCTACCACCCCGTGCAAGGGTTGATCCACCTGTACGTGCAGGGTGCCAACGGGGACCTGGTCGAGTACGTGAACGACGGGGCGGGCGGACGGGTCTGGAACGCCTATGACCTGAGCGTGTACGCCGGAGCGGGCACGTTCGTAGCCGGAACTCCTGACGCGCTCTACATGGCGTCGCAGGGGCTCGTCCATGTGTACGTCCGGGGCGCCAACAACGACCTGGTCGAGTACGTGAACGACGGCGCTCAGGGTCACCTGTGGAATGCCTATGACCTGAGTTTCGCCACCTACGGACCGACCGTCGGCACCGATCCGAGCGCCGTCGACTGGGGAGGCCTGGCCCACGTCTACGTCGGAGGACCGACCCCGATGGGTGGCTCGGTCCTCTTCAACCTGTCCGACCTCCCAAATTCGCCCTACCCACCCGGGAGCAAGGTGGTTGCCCTCAGCTTCGATGACGGCCCCTCACCCGTGTACACGCCACAGATCCTGGGGATCCTCAAGGCCTATCGGGCCCCGGCCAGCTTCGAGATCATCGGCTCTGAGGGCGCCGCCGATCCGGCGCAGCTCCAACAGGAGGCCGCCGGAGGCTTTGCCCTCGTCAACCACACCTGGGAGCACGTTGATCTCGCCACCCAGTCGCCGGCCGGTTGGGTGGGTGAGGTCGATGCCACGGACAATCTCATTGCCTCGGTGACGCATCGGTCGGTCAGTTGCCTTCGGCCGCCTTACGGGTACACGAACGGTGCGGTGGTCTCCCAGCTCGCCCAACGGGGGCTCGGTGAGCTCATGTGGGACGTCGATCCCTCCGACTACCTGCGGCCCGGCGCCTCGGTCATCGCCCAACGAGTCCTCAGCGCTTTACAGCCCGGCGCCATCATCGTCATGCATGACGGGGGCGGGGATCGATCCCAAACCGTCGCCGCCCTGCCGGCGATCATCAACGGTATTCGGTCAGCCGGGTACTCGATCGTCGAAGCGTGCGGGTAGGCCAGATGAGACAGGAGATAGACGTGGAGCTGAGTGCTGTTCCCATCGAGAAGCCCGAGGGCCTGAACGTCATCGTCGGGCAGGCGCACTTTGTGAAGACGATCGAGGACCTCCACGAGGCCCTCGCCGGCGCAAGCCCGCACCTGCGCTTTGGGATCGCGTTCTGCGAGGCATCGGGTCCGTGTCTCATCCGCCAATCGGGGAACGCGGATGATCTCGTCGACCTCGCGGCCCGAAACGCCGAAGCGATCGGGGCCGGGCACTCCTTCATCATCTTCCTTCGAGATGGTTTCCCCGTGAACGTGTTGAACGCGCTCAAACAGGTCCCCGAGGTGTGCACGGTGTACTGCGCCACGGCCAACTCGATCGAGGTCCTCATCGGTCAGACCGACCTCGGTCGCGGGATCCTCGGAGTCGTCGACGGCATGCCACCCGCGGGGATCGAGACCCCCGCCGACGAGGCCGACCGCAAGCGCCTGTTGCGGAGCATCGGCTACAAGCTCTGACCCCGGCGCACTGCAGCACGATGAGTAGGGAGGATGCGTCAAAGGGTCAGTGCCCGGAGCGGTGTCTCACTTCATGAGATAAGCCACATCGGCGGGTTCGACTGTGTCAAGACATAAGCGACACCTAGCGGGGAGGGTCGCTCATGGACAAGGGCCGGTTTGTGATCGAGGTGCACCTGCGGACCGGTCGCCCGATCGGAGAGCTGGCCAGGTCCTACGGCCTGGACCGCAGCTGGCTCTACCGACGCCTGGCCCGCTACCGCGCTGAAGGAGTGGCGGGACTCGAGCCCCGCTCTCGGCGGCCGCATCGGTCGCCGACCCGCCGCGGCGACCTCTACGAGGACGAGATCGTCTCGATCCGCAAGGAGCTGACCGACCGGGGCTTCGACGCCGGGGCCGACACGATCCGGACCCATCTCCGCCGCCGCCACGACGTGGTGCCGTCGGTGTCGACCATCTGGCGGGTCTTGAAGGCCCGGGGCTTTGTCACCCCCCAACCCCACAAACGGCCGAAGTCTTCCTACACCCGCTTTGTGGCCGAGCTCCCCAACGAATGCTGGCAGGCCGATGTCACCCACGTGGAAGTGGCCGACGGGGTGGTGTTCGAGGTGTTGAACATCATCGATGACCACTCAAGGCTGTGCGTGGCCTCCAGGGTCTTTGTCTTCACGAGGTCCCCCGACGTGGTCCGCACCCTGCACCGAGGCGCAGCTCAATGGGGCTATCCGGAGAAGTTCCTGAGTGACAACGCCGCCATCTTCACCGCGTCCAAAGGGGGTGGGGTGGGCGACATGGAGGCCGAACTCCTCAGCCTGGGCATCGCATCGAAGCACTCCCGGCCCTACCATCCCCAGACCTGCGGGAAGGTGGAGCGATTCCACCAAACGGTCAAGAAGTACTTGGCCAAACAGGAACCGGCCACGTCCAAGAAACAGCTCCAAGGGCAACTGAACCGCTTCGTTTCCTACTACAACACCGTCCGCCCTCACCGCAGCCTCGGTCGCCGCACGCCGGCCGAGGCCTTCGCCGCCCGAGAGAAGAGCCAGCCTCGTGGTCCGCGGATCGACGCGGCGGGCTATCGGGTGCGCAACGACAAGGTCAACAAGAACGGCACGGTGACACTGCGCTATCGGGGCCAACTCCATCACATCGGCGTGGGCCGGCCCTATGCCGGGTGGCGCGTGGTGCTCTTGGTCGCTGGCCGAGAGATCCGCGTGCTCGGAGCCGACGGCTCACCGCTGCGCCATTTCACCCTCGACCCGTCGACGGACTACCAGCCCATGCCCTGACCAGGTTGTCTACGATGTCGCGCGACAGCGTCGCTTATGTCTCGCGACACCACAGTAGCGCCCCCGGCAGGATTCGAACCTGCGTAGAAGGGATTAGAAGTCCCTTGCCTCATCCGCTCGGCCACGGGGGCTGACGTGGGCTCTTGGCCCATGCTTGTGGGTGCGGCCCAACTTCGATCCCAACCAGCGCCAACCCTGAGCACCGAAGAGCGAAGAGTGGGGCATCCGCACGCTGCAATGAAGCCTACGAGGCGCGCGGACAGGTCTCACGGGACCCGATCACCGGCCCCGCCGCCAGCGCAGGAGCCCAGGGACGGCGCCGAGCGAGGCCGGCAGGCAGGCCGGTAGAACAGGGCGGTGGATCTCGGACACCTGCTCGGGATCCCGGGCCGGATCGCGGGCCAGGTCCGAGCTCAGCCCTCTGAGGCCCGTCGTCTGCCCCGGTGGCTCGCCGACTATCGCAGGTCGCCGCTCGAGATGCGGATCCCGTGGTGGTCCTATACGACCACCGAGCTCGTCGCCCGGCGGCTGCCCACGCGGGCCGATGTCTTCGAGTGGGGATCCGGCGGCTCGACCGTGTGGTTCATCGACCGCGGCGCCACCGTCACGTCGATCGAGCACGACGAGCGCTGGTACGAGCGGATGCGCGGGGCGGTCACGGCGCCGTCGACCATCCGCCTGATTGCACCCACCCCCACCGGCTCGATCCTCTGGCGCCACGGGCCGGGGTTCTTCGACGACTACGTGGGCGCAATCCGGGAGTGGCCCGACGAGTCGTTCGATCTCGTCGCCATCGACGGTGCCGCTCGCCTCGAGTGCGCAATGGCGGCGAAGCCCAAGGTCCGCCTCGGCGGCCTCATCCTGGTCGACGACTTCCATGGCCCGCGCCAGGCGAAGCTGCGGGAGATCCTGCCCGGCTGGGAATGCACCGTGTCCCACGGTCTGAAGCCGGCCGAGGTGACCGGCACGACCGCCCTCTTCACCCGGCCCTGAACCGAGAGAACGCCCCGCAGGCTGCGCCGACGAGGGCGAGATTCTCTGGTGCCACGCGGCGACCCGACGGGGGTCGCCGGGTCGTATGCAAAGCTGTGCCCTCCTGGTGGGCGTAGCTCAGGTGGTTAGAGCGCCAGGTTGTGGCCCTGGAGGCCGGGGGTTCAAGTCCCCTCGCTCACCCCAAATGGCGAGTGGCCGGTCGGGCGCTCGCCGCGACGGGCCGGCGCGCGTCGATCGACCGCTCAGCCGGCCGATCGCGCCTCCAGCGCGTAGACGAGCGTGATCTGCGCGGTCGCCTGTTGCGTGCCGGGCTCGAGCGGCACGTTCGTTCCCGCGGCCGCCGACGCCGCGAACGCAGGCCCGTGCAGTTCGATCGGCGACACCGACGAGTCGTCGGTCAGCTGGCAGACCGGGCCCAGCCGCTGGCCGGCGGCCGCCGCCATGGCGCCGGCGTGGCTGACCGCCTGGGCGACCGCGTCGTGCCTCGCCTTGTCCTGGAGCACCCGGGGGTCGGTCATGGCGAACTGCAACGAGCTGATGTTGAGCGCGTCGCCTCCCGCGGCGGTGGCCGCGTCGATGACCCCCCCGGCCGAGCCGAGATGGCGAATGGTCACCGAGATGCTGTTGTCCACCCCGTACCCGGAGATCACCGTCTGCCCGTGGAACTCCTGGTAGTTGGGGTTCACCGTGAGGTCGGTGGTCGAGATGTCCTTCTTCGCCACGCCTTGGGCTTCGAGCGCGGCGATGACCGACGCCATGATCGAGCTGTCCTGGGCCATCGCGGCCCGAGCGCTGGAGGCGGTCACCTGGACGTCGGCGTCGAGCTGCAGCGTGCGGGGCGTGCCCGACGCCGTCCCCTGCCCCTGGACGGTGAGCTTGGGCACGCCGCCGCCGCACCCGACGGCTGCGGCGCCCGCCGAGCCGTGCGTGAGGACGATCGCGACGCTCGCCGCCACGGCCGCCACCAGCACGACAACCACGGCGCGGAACCAACCGCTCCGGACGAAGACCATCCGCGGGTTCGGTGCTTGGGACTCCTCCATGACCTCACTCCTCTCGCTCACTGCACAACCTCGGTCTCGGCTCCCTCGAGGTCGGGGGACGTGACCCGATGTCGTCTCATTGGTGCGGCACCTTCAGCTTCGGGGCGACGCGAAGGACCAACGACCAGCTCACCGCCCGCGCCGCGCAGGGCGCGCTGGCGGTCGGACAAGACGAGAAGCCGCGAGCGCCGAGCGCGACCTCGCCCGGGGCGGCGGCGACCACGGTCGCCACGGTCTTCCCGGCCACCCGCGAGCTGCGGATCGTCACCGCTCCCTGACGCGCCCCGTGCTCGACCGGCCCGTTCGAGGTGGCCGGGAGGACGGCGACGGAAGCCCACCGCACGCCGTCGCGGCTCGGCAGGGTGACCACGAGCCGCGTGCCGACGGCCACGTCCAGGGGCGCCGGCGCGGCGGCCTTCAGGGCCGAGGACCCGCCGCTGGTCGAAGGGGCCGGGGAGGCCGGGCTGAACGGGGCGGTCGCGTTTTGCGCCGCCGGCCCGCTCAGGCCGACGAGCGCCCCCTGACAGGACGCCGCCCCCCCAACCTGCACCTCCACGCAGGCGGCCGACGGGCCGCCCGCCTGACGGAGCGCCACGGGACGGGGCGTGGACCGGAACCCCAGCGGGAGGCCGGCCGCCAGACCGACGACGAGGAGCGACACGAAGACGGCGCCGGTCACGCGCTGGCGATGGGCCCGGCGACGGCGCAGGGCCGGTCCGAGGGCGCGTCGGCGCTCCTCGGTGAGCGCCGGCTCGCCCGGTGCCGCGAACGCGGCGCCGAGACGCTGCTCGAGGTCAGCGGTCATCATCGTCCTCTTCCAGTCCGGGGGCGAGGACGCGGCCGAGCGTGTGGCGCGCCTTGGACAGCTGGGACTTGGCGGTGCCCAGGCTGCAGCCGAGCACGGCCGCCACCTGGGCCTCGGTCAGGTCCTGGTAGTAGCGGAGGACGACCGCCTCGCGCTGGCGCCGCGGCAGCTGGGCGACGGCGTCGAGCACGGCGCGCTCGTCGGTCCGCGGTTCCGCGTCCTGCGCGTCGCGCTCCCCCGCCCAACTGGTCCGGTTCGAGCGGTCCTCCACCTTGGTCCGCCGCAGGCGGCTTCGGCACAGATTGACGACCGTCCGCCGCAGGTACCACTGGGCCTGCTCGGGCCGGCGGAGCCGCCACCAGCCGGCGAAGGTGCGCAGGAACGCCTCCGAGACGACCTCTTCGGCGGCCGCGGCGTCCCCGATCAAGAGCGTGGCCAGGCGGCACAGGCCCCCGTAGTGCTCGGCGAAGAGGCCGATGAGCTGGTCGTCACGTGCGGACCCGCGGTCCGCCGGCTCGGTCGTCAGAACCTCCTCGAACGCCAGAACGGCTGCCTGTGCCACTTCTTCATAGACGCCCGGGCATCCGAAATGGTTGTCCCGGCCGAGGGGGTTTTCCCGGACGGTTCGACGCCAGCCCCACCCCGACGGACAATGGGGGGGTGACGACCGGACAGGCGCCGCTCACCCCGGGCGGGGTCGGGCAGCGCCAGCACATCTTGGACACCGCGCTGTCCCTCATGGCCCAGCGCGGGGTGGACGGGACCTCCATGCGCGACCTGGCCGCCGCCACCGGGCTGAACGTGGCCTCCCTCTACCACTACTTCCCGTCCAAGAAGGACCTCCTGGTGGCGGTGCTGGCCGAACGCGGCTTCCTCGACGACGTCGACATCACCTCGCCCACGCCCGGCGAGCGCGACGCGCGCACGATCCTGTCTGACCTGCTGAACGAGCTGCTGCAGTCGATGCTCGAGGTCGAGGACTTCATCCGCCTCATGCTGGGCGAGGTGATGCGCAACGATGAGACGGCGCTGGCCGTTGGTCACGAGCTCATCAACAGCACCCAGGAGTCCCTGGAGCGCTGGATCGCCGAGGACCACCCCGAGCTCAGCCGGGGCCCGGGGGCCCCCGCCTTGGCCCGCATGCTCCGGGCGATGCTGATCGGCGTGTTCTTCGAGCACGTGGCCGGGGTGCTCGACGGCGAGACCGACGCCGCGTCCGCCTTCCGGGCCCGGGCGCAGGAAGCGGCCGCCATCCTCTACCCCGACTGAGCGCCGGGGCGCGGCGCCGCTCAGGAGCCGATGAGGGGCATCCGCAGACTGCCCTGACCGTCCGACGTCGTGTGGGGCCGGTGCTCCCAGGTGTCGCGGCAGCTGTCCGAGCAGAAGAGCACCGGCAGGCCGAGGGGGTCCTGAGCCACGCTGTCGGCCACCTCGGCCGTGAGCGGGATCTTGCAGATCGGATCGAGCTCGGTCCGCCCCTGGAGTCGCCGTAGCCCGAGGCGCGCCACGTGCAAGGGGTGCTCGAGGCCGCGGATCGCGATGTCGTCCTCCGCGCGCACCTCGCCCCACGGGGGCACCGACGAGACGATGCCGGGGCCGGCCAGCACCTCGCCGCCCTCGGCCACGTCGCACAGGCGGGCCGCCACGTTCACGCAGTGGCCGATGTAGTCGTCGCCCTCCAGCAGGATGACGTCGCCCGCCGCCATGCCGCAGCGGATGTGGATGGGCTGGGTGGCCGTCTTCACGGCCACCTGCAGCTCGAGGCAGGTCGCGACGAGCGGGGTCGTGTCGACCCCGACCAGCATTGCGCCGTCCCCCAGCCACTTGGCGATGCGCACGCCCCGGCGCGAGCAGATGTCACGCACCATCGAGCGGAACGCCGACAGCAACGCGGTCGCCCGCTCGTCCCCCTCGAGCTCGGTGAGCGCCGTGAACCCCGACAGGTCCAAGAAGGCGAAGCTACGGCTGACCCGCACGCTTCGATCGTCTCACGCCGGGGAACCCCCCGGGGGTGTCCCCGGCTCGGGCGCCGGCTCCGGGCGGGCGGTGATCACCCGGTCCATGGCCGCCGCCGCGTCCGCCGCCGGACCGGCGAAGACCACCCGGCCCCGTTCGAGCACCACCGCCCGTTCGGCCAGTGCGAGCGCCCGGTCGATCTGCTGTTCGACGATCAGCAGGGCCGTGCCGGCGCGGTGGATGTCGGTCAGGCGCTCATAGACGGTGTCGACCCAGGCCGGCGACAGGCCGAACGACAGCTCGTCGGCCACCAGCACCGCGGGAGGGACCACCAGCACCCTGGCCAGGGAGAGGAGGCGCTGCTGGCCGCCCGAGAGCGTGCCCGCGCGTTGGCGACGCCGCCCGGACAGGGCCGGGAAGGCGTCATAGGCGCGGGCCAGCGCGTCCTGGAGCCCCTCGCGTCCGACCCGCTGGCGGAAGGCCAGCTCCAGGTTCTCGGCGACCGTGAGACTGGCGAAGCAGCCGCGGCCCTCGGGCACATGCACCAGGCCGGCGCGCGCCACGCGCCAGGGCGGCCAGCCGGTCGTCGTCGACCCCTGCACGCGGACGAGCCCGCTCGTCACGCCGACCAGTCCCGACGCCACCCGGGCCACCGTCGACTTGCCCGCCCCGTTGGGCCCGATGAGCGCCACGATCCCGCCGGCCGGCACCGAGAAGCTCACGTCGAAGAGCGAGCGGTAGGGGCCGTAGGAGGCCGAGACGTGCTCGAACTCGAGGGCCTGGGTCATGCCACGCGCCCCAGATAGGCCTGACGCACGACGGGGTCCGCCATCACCGATTCGAAGCCGCCGTCGGCGATCACCCGGCCGACGTGCAGGACGACCACCCGGTCGGCCAGCGCGCGCACGGTCACCAGGTCGTGCTCGACGACCAGCACCGCGAGCGAGGCGTCGCGCTGGGCCGCGCGCAGGACCTCGACCAGCCGGGCGGACTCGTTGGGGTCGAGACCCGAGGTGGGCTCGTCGGCCAGGAGGAGCGAGGGGGACGACACGAGGGCACGACCGAGCTCGACCAGTCGACAAGACCCGAGACTGAGCGCCGACACCGGCGCGTCGGCCCGGTCGAGGAGGCCAACCCGCTGCATAGCGCGCTCGATCTCGGCCAGCTCCTCGGCACTCGGCGCGCCCACCTCGACGAGGTCGCGCCACAGGCTCGCCTGGCGGCGCCGCGCCCGCGCCGCGACGAGCAGGTTGTCGCGGACGGACAGCTCGCCGAACACCTCGATGCGCTGGAAGGTGCGCCCGATGCCGAGGCGGGCGCGCCGGAACGGTGCCAGGCCGTCGATCGACCGGCCGTCGAACTGGACCGTGCCCGAGTCCGGTCGGATCTGCCCACCGATCGCGTTGAACAGCGTGGTCTTCCCGGCCCCGTTCGGCCCGACCAGGCCCACGATCTCCCCCCGTGCGACGTCGAGGCTGACGCCGTCGACGGCCGCGATCCCGCCGAAGGACACGCTGAGGCCGCACACCGAAAGGAGCGTCACCCGACGTTTCCCTCCTCGGCCAGCGCGGCGGACCGGCCGCCCGAGAGGGGGGTGGGGCCACCTCGGGCGGCGGCCGGCAGCCGCCGCTCGAGCCACTGGGTGGCCCGCCGTTTCTGGTACTCGACCACGCCCTCGGGATGCGCCGAATAGCCGAAGGCGGCCAGCGCGAACAGCAGAACGGCCAGGCTGGGGCCACCGACGCGGCTCGGGAGGTAGCTCAGCAGCTGCTGGACCACCACGAAGCCCATCCCGGCCTGGATGGCGCCCTCGACGGTCGCCACGCCCGTCGTCACCACCACGACGACGAAGACCAGCGAGAACTGGTAGTTGAAGTCGATCGGGGTGATGCTCTGCTGCAGCGATCCGTAGAGCGCACCCCCGAGGCCGGCCAGGGCCGCCGACAGCGCGAAGACGACGACCTTCGTGCGGTTGAGGTCGATGCCGACGCTCGAGGCGGCCAGCGGGCTGGTGCGCATGGCCGCCAGGAACCGGCCGAGCGTGCCCCGTTGGAAACGCCGAACGGCCAACGCGCAGAGCACGAGGACGACGAACGCCAGCACGAAGAACGCCTTCGTGCTCTCGGTGGCGAGGTTGATGGGCCCGATCTCGGGTCGGGGCACGGTGAGGCCGGTCGTCGGGCCACCGATGGCCGACGTCGGGAAGACCACGTTGTCGGCCAGGAGGGCGAGGGACAGGGTGAGCAGCGCCAGCGGCAGCCCGCGCAACCGCAGCGCGGGCAGCGCGGCCAGGGCACCGATCACCATGGCCGCGGCCGCGCCGACCACCGCCCCCAAGAGGATCGGGAGCCCGGCGTGGAGTGCGAGCTGGGCGGCGGCGAACGCGCCGACTCCGGCGAAGGTCGCCTGGCACAGCGACAGCTGGCCCCCCATACCGGTGACGAGGGTGATGGACAGGAAGATCACCGAGTAGACGAGGCCGGTCGTGAGGACGAAGGTCCAGTTGCCGGGCACCCACGTGAGCACCGAAACGACCCCGACCAGCAGCAGCGTCCGGCCCCCGGTCCGCACCACGCGGTCGATGGCGGGCGACCGCGTCGCCGTGATGGGCGCCGGCGGCGGCGGGTCGACCGCCGAGAGTGGGTCGTTCGACGAGTCCAGGTCCCGCAGGCTCGGCAGGCCGACCAGGAGGACGGCGAGGACCAGGAAGGGCACGGCCGGCAGGAGCCCGGTGTGCCAGATGCTCGAGGCCGGGAAGTAACCAGCACCGAGGCCGCCCACCACCCCGAGCCCGAGCCCCCCGGCCAGGGCCAGCGGGATGCTGGCCAGGCCGCCCAGCGCGCTGGCCGCGACGGCGGCCACGAGCAGGATGGCGTAGTCGTTCGACTGCACCGTCGGGTAGTGCGGGGCGAGGAGCACCCCGGCCAGCCCGGCGAGGAAGCTCGACAGCATCCAGGCGCCCGCGCTCACCCGATCGGCCGGCACGCCCTCCAGCTGCAAGAGGCGCGGGCTCTCGACGGCCCCCCGCATCTGGAGGCCAAAGGGGGTCGAGCGGACCGCCACCACCAGCAGGACCACCAGCGCCGTCACCACCAGGGTCTCGAGCTCGAGGCCGTTGATCGGGGTCGAGAACAGGTGCAGGTAGACCTTCTCTTGGTTGAAGAACAGCGTCGGCGGCGCGAACCGTTGCTCGTTGCCGAAGACCACGGCCAAGAGCTCGGGCAGCGCCACGAAGACCGCCACCGAGGAGACGATCTTGGCGGTCACGTTGCTGGGCGCGATGTGCCGGAACAAGAACCGCTCGAGGACGAGCCCGATGAGCGGCGCCGCCAGGACCACCGAGACGACGAAGGCCGCCCAGGTGGGGACGCCGCGATCGGCCAGGATGGTGAAGAGCAGCGCCGACGCGAAGGCCTGCGCCCCGAACCCGAAATTGAAGACGCCGGTCGCCTGGTAGGTGAGCACGAGGCCGACCGCCACGATGGCGTACGAGCAGCCGAAGGGGATGCCCGGCACCGCGTAGTTGAGGAACTGGCTCACCGGGTCGTGCCAGTCAGCTTCCGGGCGATCCCGGCGGGGGCGGGACCGGGCGCGCCACGTCGTAGGGCCGGTTGAGAGGGAAGCACACCCAGAGGTCCTCCCCGCGGTTGAAGACCACGTCGAACGTGTCGCCGCGGACGGCGACGAACGACTCGCAGGCCGGCGAGGTGATCGTGCTGTGCGCCGTGGCCCAGTTCACCGGGGTGGCGAGCCCGTCGCCGGTGAACGCCCGGAGGTGGTTGATGGCGTCGACGAGCTTCTGCTGGGTGAGGTCGGGGCCGGCCGCCCGCAGGCCCGCCACGAACAGCGCGGCCGACAGCCAGCCCTCCATGGCGACCTCGTTGAAGGTGTAGCCGGGTTCGTAGGTGTTCATCGCCGCCACGTAGCGGGCGAGCCCGGGAAAGGCACCCGGGAACCGCCGGGCCGCCTGGAACGGCACGTGCTGGACCAGGAAGTAGGTGTTCTGCATGAGCGCCGAGTACTGCCGAAGCGTGTTCTCGTCGTAGCCGTCCAGCCAGAGCTGCCTCACCCCCACCATCGAGTTCTGTTGCATGAGACGCGACAGGTTGATGTTGCCGGGCACGTCCATGCAGCTGGCCACGAAGTCGACGCCCGCCTGCTTCATATGCACGACGTCGGAGCTGAGGTCAGTGCCGTAGGGGACGGCAAGGTCCGAGTAGCCGACGTGCACCCCGTGGGTCTGCAGCGCAGCCAACGCCCCCTGGCACTCGTCGGCGGACTGGGGGACGTCGTAGGCGATGACCGCAGCTGAGGTGGCCCGGACCTTTTTCGCCACATAGACGAAGTCGGCGTTCGTCGAGCTGTAGGCGAGAACCGAGCCGTAGGCGGCGAAGAGGTTCGGCGCCGGCGTCCAGTTGTTCTCCGTCGCATAGCCGAAGGTGGGGGTGCCCGACTGGACGAGGAAGGGGGCGGCACCGAAGAACGCGGTGGCGACCCCCACGATCGCGAACACGTGGTCCTGCTGGACGAGCGTGCGCGCAAGATCGAGGTCGGTGGTGGGGTTGCCGCCGTCGTCGAGGACGTGGGAGAGCACCAGCCGCCGGCCGTTCACGCCGCCGCGGGCGTTGACCATGTCGAAGTAGGCCTGCACGCCCGGGACGATCGGTGCGAAGTCGGCCGCGATCCCCGTGGACAGGGTGGCGAGGGCTCCGACGTTGATCTGCGTCGCGCTGACACCCGGCGCCGCGGAGCCCTTCGAAGAAGACGGCCCGTTGGAGGCGTTGGAACAGCCCGCCAGCAGCACCAGCGCGCCGACCAGCGCCGAGCCGAACCAGCGACCGCCTGACCGTCTCGTGAAGGCCCCCGTCTTCAACGTTCACTCTCCGACCAGCGAGCGGCCCTCGCGCCCGCACGGACAGAGGGTTCGCTTCTCAGCGTAGTGGTCGGCCCTCTGCGCACCCGGGGTCGTGCGGGGAAGATTCGGTTCGATCAAACGTTTGATTACCCCTGCCGCGTCGCCGACGCCGACCTTCAGCCGCGCATGGGGAAGATGAGGCGCTCCTCGGCGCGCCGGCGCACCGCGGCGGCTCGCTCCGCCGCGTCCATCGGCCGGTAGCCGTTGGCGGCGGCGAGCGCCGCCTTCAGCACGGTCGTGTCCCCCGGCGTGCAGAAGGCGTGCACGCCCGGGGTCGACAGGACGAACCGGATCCCGAGCTCGAGGTCTTCGGCCGCCGTGTACGGCTCGTACCACGTGGTCGCCGTGTGCTCTCGGTCTCCCCAGGGCCGGGCCGCCGCCGCCTTGATGGCCATCACACCGAGGTCGCGCTCGGTGGTCAGCGCCAAGAGCGCCTCGGCATCCCGGCGGTAGTCGTCGTCGGCCCACAGGCGCGGGTTGACCGGGAACATGACCGTGTCGAGGTCGTAGCGCCGGAGGGCCTCGAGATGAGCGGCCGGCGCGGTGAGCTCATGGCCCGTGATCCCGACCGCCCGGCACAGGCCCTCGTCGCGGGCGGCCAGGATCGCCTCGATGGCGCCGGCTCGCCGCTCGAGCTCGTCCAGGTCGGTGACCGCGTGGAGCTGGTAGAGGTCGAAGGAGTCGCAATGCAACAGGGTGAGCGACTCCTCCAACTGGGCGCGCACCCCCTCGGGGTTGTGGCGAAGGGTCTTGCAGCCGACGAACAACCGGTCGCGGACCGCGGGGATGAACGGGCCGAGGAGCTCCTGGGCCCGCCCGTACTGGGGGGCCACGTCGAGGTGGTTGACCCCGGCCCCCAGCGCGGCGTGGAAGGACTCCCCCGTCTCCTCGGGGGTCGACCCCCAAAAGGCGGCGCCACCGAGGACGGCCACGGACGAGTGATGGCCGGTGCGGCCGAGGCGTCGTGTCTCCATCGCCGCACGGTAGCGCCGGCCGGGGGAACGCACCGGCGCCGACGGTGCGCTCACTGGGTTGCGGCACTAGCCTCGGCAGGAGCAGTACGCCGGTCCAAGCCGCCCCAGACCAGGCCGAATGGGACCGGGATGACCAAGGAGGATCCATGGAAGTCCGCGACAAGATCTACATCGGCGGGGCCTGGGTGCCCTCGACCGGCAAAGGGACCCTCGAAGTCATCGACTCGAACACCGAAGAGGTCATCGGCACCATCCCCGAGGGGACGGTCGAGGACGTCGATCGCGCCGTCACCGCGGCCGCCGACGCCTTCACCGAGTGGTCCACCACCTCGGCCGAGGAGCGCTCGAAGCTCCTGGCGCGCGCCGCGGAGGGCCTCGGGGCCCGCACCGACGAGATCGCGCAAATGATCGCTCGCGAGGTGGGGATGCCGCTCAGCCTCGCCGGCATGATCCAGGTCGGGCTCCCGACCGGCGTCTTCGCCGACTCCGCCAAGGAGATCGCCGACTTCAAGTGGGAAGAGGAGGTCGGCAACTCGCTCGTCGTGCGCGAACCCGTCGGAGTGGTCGGTGCGATCACGCCATGGAACTTCCCGCTCTACCAGATCGCGCTGAAGGTCGCCCCCGCGCTGGCCGCGGGCTGCACGGTGGTGCTCAAGCCGAGCGAGGTGGCGCCGCTCAACGCGTTCGCGCTGGCCGACGTCCTCCACGACATCGGGCTCCCGCCGGGCGTCTTCAACCTCGTGACCGGGACCGGCCCGGTGGTCGGTGAGGCCATCGCCTCCCACCCCAACGTCGACATGGTGTCGTTCACGGGTTCGACCCGCGCCGGCAAGCGCGTCATGCAGTTGGCGTCCGAGACCGTCAAGCGGGTGGCGCTCGAGTTGGGCGGGAAGTCGGCCAACATCATCCTGGACGACGCCGACCTCGACGCTGCCATCCCGGGCGGGCTCTTCGCCTGCTACATGAATTCGGGCCAGACCTGCTCGGCGCTGACCCGCATGCTGGTACCTCGATCTCGGTTGGCCGACATCGAGGCGAGGGCCAAGGCGGCCGCCGAGGAATACACCCCCGGCAGTGCGTTCGAGCCCAGCACCCGGCTGGGACCGCTCGTCTCCTCGGTCCAGCGCGACCGCGTGCGGGGCTACATCCAGAAGGGGCTCGACGAAGGGGCCAAGCTGGTGACCGGTGGCGCCGAAACACCGGAGGGCCTCGACAAGGGCTACTTCGTGCGGCCGACCGTCTTCTCCAACGTGACCCGGGACATGACCATCGCCCGAGAGGAGATCTTCGGACCGGTC
>Ga0116216_10001743_pt1 | contig 14808 bp, 8 predicted proteins | sample Sb_taG_11_FD_89696 | JGI IMG/M metagenome (GOLD analysis project Ga0116216, IMG submission 89696) | Peat soil microbial communities from Weissenstadt, Germany - Sb_50d_3_AS metaG | ecosystem: Environmental > Terrestrial > Soil > Wetlands > Peat | place: Germany: Weissenstadt | collected 2010-09-21
CTGGTTACCTCTCCGCTACCAGGGGTTCACTTTGTGAGCTACGCCAACACGCCGAACAGTGACCAGATCGATACGCTTACGCCCCGTACGCCCGACCTGCACCGTTTATCAACAGGCTCTAAGAGCCTGTTTGGAAACTCGGCTGTATGCGGTTTGGGTGGTTGTGACTGTCTGGCGAGGCGGCGGCTCATGGTGATGATCATGGCCCACCAGACCATGGTCTCGTGGTGCCCGGCGAGCCGTTCGTAGTCCCTGACCGTCCGCCGTGACCTGGTGATCCATGCCAGTGTCCGCTCGACGACCCAGCGGCGGGGCAGGACCTGGAAGGTGTGCAGGTCATCAGGTCGTTTGACGATCTGCGGCGTCAGCTTCGGCTTGAGCTTGGTCTTGGCCCAGGTGATGAGCTTGCCGGCGTATCCGCCGTCGGCCCAGGCGAGCTTGACCTTGGGGAAGGCCTTGCGCAGGTTCCACAGCAGGGGCCTGGCGCCGTCGCGGTCCTGGACGGCGGCGGCGGTGACCAGGACAGTCAGCAGCAGCCCGATCGTGTCGACGGCGATGTGCCGCTTGCGGCCGTTGACCTTCTTGCCCGCGTCATAGCCGCGGCTGGCCCGGGAGACCTCCTCGGCGGCCTTCACCGACTGGGAGTCGATGACCGCCGCCGTGGGCTCGGGCTCGCGGCCTGCGGCGATGCGGCAGGCGCGGCGCAGCTGGTGGTGCATCGCCTCGGTCGCGCCGGACCTGTGCCAGCCGTCAGCCACGTCATAGACGGTGCGCCAGTGCGGCAGGTCCACGGGCATCGCCCGCCACTGGATGCCCTCCTTGACCAGGTAGCGGATCGCGTTCACGTAGTCGCGGCGGCACCGCCCGGCCGGGCGGCCGCCCTTGCCGGCCAGCCACGCCGGGACGGGCAGCGTCGGCTCGATGACTGCCCACTCCGCGTCGCTCATGTCCGACGGATAACGGCATGCCCGGCTGCTGCGGCTGACTCCGCCCGGGCAGCAGCGGCAGGCCACCACGCCCCGGTCCGGGCCCGTACCCTGGGCACGCGCGGGTCTGCCAGGGTTCTTGATCGTCACAAATCGGGATCATGGGGACCCGCGCCCGCATGCCCGCGTAACGACACGCCGCATGACGCTACGATCCGGTCACAACCCGCCGGCCACACCAGAGTTTCAAACAAGCTTTTAGGATCGCCCCATGACCGACGCGCATCCCCAGCCGGCCAAGAGGATCCGGATCGGGCGGACGCCGGACAACGACATCGCGCTCGCAGACCTTGATGTCTCCCGGTATCACGCGGAGCTGCGCCGCAACCCGGACGGCAGCCTCGAGATCGTCGACCTGGGCAGCCACAACGGGACATATGTCAACGGCAAGCGGATCACGCGCAAGATGCTGACGGAGCAGGACACCATCAGCATCGGCCGCGCCACGTTCCGGCTCAGCAGCGGCGCACTGCGCCAGGACGCGGACGAAAGTCCCGGGAACCTGCCCGCCATGACCAGTGCGCACGACGTGGTCGCGGCCTACTGGGCCGCGGCCGAGGCCCGGGACTGGGATGCGTTCGGCGCGCTGCTCGCCGACGACGTGCTCTACCGCGGCCCCCAGACCAGGGAGCAGGTCCGCGGCCGGGACCCCTACATCCGGTTCAACGTCGAAGGCTTCCCCTACGACTGGCACCTCACCGTGCAACGGATCGTCGGCGAAGGCCAGCACGCAACGAGCTGGATCGAGTTCACCGGGCCAGAAGGCACCCAGCCCGGCCTGTGCTTCTTCGATCTCGCCGACGACGGCAAGATCGCCCGGATCACCGACTTCTGGCCCGAGCCATACGAACTCCCAGCCAGCCGCGCCCATCTGGTCGAACGCTACTGAGTTTCCAAACAGGCTCTAAGCTTACGTTTTAACCTGTTAAGTGCTGTTTTCGGTTTCTTGTTTGTCTGTTTGGCGGCTTTTGCCGGGAGTGGGTGGCGGGCTGCCGGGCCGCGAGCTGAGCCTTTGGGCCGTCCTGGTCCTGGCCGGGTGGGTTTAGCGACATGGGCGGGGGTACCCAGGCGGGCGCGGATGTTTGCAAACCCGCGGCGGACCCGGCCTGGTGACAGGGGGCGGCCGTCCGGGGGCCGGGTTTCCCAGGGGCGGCGCAGGTCGGCGGCGAGCGGGCGGGCGATCAGGAGCTGGGCGAACGCGGCCATGACGAGGCGGATCCACCGGTCGGCTTGCTGGGGGGTGCGGACCTTGGCGGCGGTCAGGCCGAGGGTGCCCTTGGCGAATTTGAAGGCGTGTTCTTCGTCGAAGCGGGCCAGGTAGGCGCGCCATAGCTCGTCGCAGGACAGCGGGGCCGGCCCGGCGTGCCATAGCCACATGGTCTTGTGCGGTTTGCGGCCGTCGGGCAGGTGCTCGACCCTGACGCGCAGCACGGTGCCGCGCAGGACGGGAAGCTCGCCGTCCCAGTTGTCCGCGAACCAGCCGCGGTCGCCGTGGATGAGCGGGTGGACACCGTGCCAGGCATCGACGCGGACGGTGCCGTACAGCGGAGTACCGGGCAGGGTCAGGGACTCATCCGGTTCGGGGTTGGCGTCGTCCGGGTCGTTGTGGCAGGTGACCGGGATGCCGTGCTTGCCGGGGCGGCCGGTCTTGCCGGGCCAGGTGATGGGGTCGGCGTAGAGCACGCTGCCGCTGGCCAGGCGGATCAGCAGGTGCACGGGCTGGCCGGCGAGGGCGGCGGTCAGCGCGGCGGCGCTGTACCCGGCGTCCATGATGACCAGCGGCGCGCCGTCCCGGTCTGCGCCGGCCGCCTCCAGGCGGCGCAGCAGGTTCTTGACCTGCCGCGCGGTCTGGGCGGTACGGGTGGCGGGCGTGGTCCGCTCGGCATCGACCAGCGCGGCCCAGGCTGTGCGCAGGTGCCCGAGCGCCGCGATGAACTGGTACTCCCAGCCGGGGATGGTCTTGCGGGTGCTATCGCAGCGGCAGGCGTCATGATGGACGTGCCCGCGACCCGGTGAGCACTCGGCGTCCGGCCTGGGATAAGGGGTGGCGTCGACCGCGAACCGCAGCCGCCTCCACCGTGCGCATGCCTCCCGGACCTGGGCAGCCTGCGCGGCCGGCACCCGGGCCAGGGCCTGTTCCAGCAGCCCGTAGTCGATCGTGTCGTGCTCGCTCACCCAGGCGCGGCCTTCCTGGCCGTCGATGTGCTGCGGCAGCGTTTCGGTCAGCAGCGCGGCGAGGGCCTCCTCATCGACCTGCCCGGCGGCCAGCGCGTCATACAGCGCGCCGTGCCCGCGGCGGAACTGCGGCACCAGCGACAGCCCGGCCAGTGAGGTCACCGCGTGATCAGCGCACAAGATCGCGTCGCACAGCTCGAAGCACGCGTCGGGCCGGGAGGTCAGGCAGCCATAAAGCCGGGCGCGGAAATCCCGCAGCGCCTGGAACCGCGCGACGGCGCCGGCCACCTGGACCGGGTCGGGGGCGGCGGCCAGCAACGCGGCAGGTCCCGGCGCACCCAGCGGGAGCCGGTGCCCGCCGGGCAGTGCTGTGAGAACATGGTGATCCAACGGCTCCTCCCTCGACCAGGTACTTCGCAGAGACCAGGAATAAGGGCAGGGGCCGTTGCTTGTCTAGTAATTCCAGGCAATTCACAATTGTGAGTGGATTGTGTGTATACATTGCCGGACGGGAATGCCGCTGGTACCGCGGCCGGCCGCGGGTTATTTCATTAAGGGGCAATGACCAGGGATGCTCACGTGTCACCGCAGGTCAGGTGCACACAGCAGAGGCGTTCTGTATAAGCTTCAGGCTCCGCAAAGCGAAAGCCCATAGGTTAAAACGTAAGCTAAGCTTGTTATTTAACCTCTGCTGTCTGTCGTGACGAGTTTTGCCTGTGTTGTCTGGCGTGTTGCCGTGACAGCAGGCGGCCACCGCGACACTGTCGGTTCTGTCTGACGGAATCGGTAGTGGAGGCGGTGGCCGTGGCCTTCAGTATGGCCTGGCCGCGGGAGGCGGTCCAGGACGGGCAGAGCGGGGAACAGGCGCGCGGGGTGCTTGCGGCATTCCGCGGTGAGCTGTTCCGGTGCTTCGGGACGTACCGGGACGCGTTGTCCGAGGTGTGCGACGCGGTGCTGTGCAAGCAGGACCGGGTGCACATGGCCGCGGAGCTGTCGCTGGAGCCGGAGTGCCGCCGCGGGCACGGCACGCTGTACAAGGCGCTCAACCGCGGGCAGGTGCAGGTCGCCCGGCTGCGCTGGGCGCTGGCCGCGCTGCCGCCGCCGGCCTGGGACGACGGGCGGATCCGGCTGGCGGCCGACGTGAGCAACTGGCTGCGCCCCGAGGCGGCCACCAGCCCGGAGCGGCTGTTCTGCCACTGCTACGCGCGCGGGAAAGGGAACGCGCAGATGATCCCCGGCTGGCCGTACTCGCTGGTCGCCGCGCTGGAGCCCGGCCGGACGTCGTGGGTCCTTCCGCTGGACGCGGTGCGGCTCGGCCCGGCCGATGACCCAACCGAGGTCACGGCCGCCCAGGTCCGCGAGGTGGTGACCCGGATCATCGCGGCCGGGCACTGGCACGACGGCGACCCGGACATCATGGTGATCTTCGACGCCGGCTATGACCTGACCAGGCTGGCCTGGCTGCTGGCTGACCTGCCCGTGGAGGTTCTCGGGCGGCTGCGCAGCGACCGGGTCATGTACTTCCCGGCCCCGCCGCGCCCGGCCGGCACGAACGGCCGCCCGTCCCGGCACGGGGCCGCGCTCAAGCTCGCGGACCCGGAAACCTGGCCCGCCCCGGCGGTGACCACCGTCACCGAGACAACCAGGTACGGCGCCGCCCGGGCCAGCGCGTGGGTCCGGCTGCACCAGCGGCTGGCCAGCCGCGCCGGGTGGGAGGACCACGACGGCGAGCTGCCCGTCATCGAGGGCACCCTCATCCGCCTGGCCGTCGATCACCTGCCCGGCGACCGCAGCCCCGAGCCGCTGTGGCTCTGGTCATCACGCGCCGGGACCTCCGCCGCCGAGGTGGACCGTGCCTGGCAGGCGTTCCTGCGCCGGTTTGATATCGAACACACGTTCCGGTTCTTCAAGCAGGTGCTCGGCTGGACCCGCCCGAAGCTGCGCGACCCGGCCGCCGCCGACCGGTGGACCTGGCTGATCATCGCCTGCTACGCCCAGCTCTGGCTCGCCCGCGGCCTCGCCGCCGACCTGCGGCTGCCCTGGCAGCGGCCCTGCCCGCCGGGCCGCCTGACCCCGGCCCGGGTCCGGCGCGGGTTCCGCAACATCCGCCAGACGCTGCCTGGCCTGGCTAGCGCGCCGAAACCCGGCAAACCTGGCCCCCGGCCGCCCGCCAGGCTCGAAGAACCGGCGCCCGGCCACCCGCCACGACGTGGGCAAGACCGTCAAACGAGACGAGAACAAGAAAACCGCCCGCAAGTAGGCAGGTTAAACAACAAGCTAAGTCGTGGCGGCCATCACGTCGAGTTCGCCCGCTCTGCCTCCATCCAGCAGCAGCGGACCTCTGGTGCAAAGCAAGCATTCACACAGGTTCATGTCAACGAGGAACCTTCGGATAAACACCCCTCATTGAACCCCGTATACCGCTAACGTTTGGAGCATGACAGATGATACGGCCAGCGGGCCGTACGAATGGACTGAAGTTCACATCGTGCCAGCGGCGGGGAGTCCCAAGGAGAGATTGCTTCTACAGCTTGTCGACCCGCTGATTCATAACAGACTTGCTGGGCGCGTAGAGAGCTGGCACTACTTCTGGGAGCCGGAACTCCTGCTACGAATCCGCTGGCAGAGGCAGGGGAATGCAGAGGGTCAGGCGGAACTGAGAGCCGCGCTGGAGGAAGCCAGGAGCGCTGGCGAGTTGGTGAGCTGGGAGTTTAGGCCCTACCCGGAAGAGGCTCCAGAGTACGGTCACGAGATCTGGGACGACACCTTCCACGACTGGATGTGGGGAAGCGAATTTGCCCTGGCCATAATAAGGTTTGAGTCCGAGGGCCGCCTGAGCAGGCCCCGTCCGTACCATTGGAATCGGCGGATCCATATATTTTCCAATCAACTTGGGCTTGATTGGTTCGGCGAGGGCCTTTTGTCCCTCAATCAGGCTTTCGGTTACTTTGATCTCGCAGTGGGGCCCGAAGAGAACCTACCTCCCGACCGGAGGCGGATCGCCAGAGAGACCGTCGCCGAGATCGAGCGCATTCTCAGACAGATAGAAGCTTCATTGCAGGCCATTCAGGGCCAGAACTGAGGACGAAGAAAACGGGGGATAGGGTGCTCGCCCGAGGTCACGGACCGTTCTGAACGGTCCGGACGCCTGCTCGGGTATCTACGGGTTAGACGGCTGCGGTTCGATTTCCGCGTCCAGGGTCCGCTCAAGCAGGGTGATCGCCTCATCGGTGCGGCCCGCGTCGGTGTTGGCAAGAGCAAGGTGATGACGTGTGGACAGCGTGTCGGGGTGGTCGGCGCCCAGCACCCGCACCCGGTCGGCCAGGGCTTGCTCAAGCAGGGTGATCGCCTCAGCAGTGCGGCCCGCGTCCCGGTAGGCAAGAGCAAGGTGATGACGCGAGGCCAGCGTGTATGGGTGGTCGGCGCCCACCACTCGCACCCGGTCGGCCAGGGTCTGCTCAAGCAGCGTAACCGCCTCAGCTGTCCGGCCCGCGTCCCGGTAGGCAAGAGCAAGATTGTTACGCGTCGACAGCGTGTATGGGTGGTCAGCGCCCACCACTCGCACCCGGTCGGCCAGGGTCTGCTCAAGCAGCGTAACCGCCTCAACTGTCCGGCCCGCGCGCCGGTAGGCATGAGCGAGGCTATTGCGCGAGGCCAGCGTGTCGGGGTGGTCGGCGCCCAGCACCCGCACCCGGTCGGCCAGGGTCTGCTCATGCAGGGTGACCGCCTCGGCCATGCGGCCCGCGTCCCGGTAGGCAAGAGCAAGATTGTTACGCGTCGACAGCGTGTATGGGTGGTCAGCGCCCAGCACCCGCACCCGGTCGGCCAGGGTCTGCTCAAGCAGCGTAACCGCCTCAGCTGTCCGGCCCGCGTCCAGGTAGGCAAGAGCAAGGTATTGACGCGAGGCCATAGTGTCGGGGTGGTCAGCGCCCAGTACCTGCATCCGGTCGGCTAGGGTCTGCCCATGCAGGGTGACCGCCTCAGCTGTCCGGCCCGCGCGCCGGTAAGCAAGAGCAAGGTTCTTGCGGGTGTCCATGGTGTCGGGGTGGTCGGCGCCCAGCACCCGCACCCGGTCGGCCAGGGTCTGCTCAAGCAAGGTGACCGCCTCGACTGTCCGGCCCGCGTCCCGGTAGGCAAGAGCGAGGCTATTGCGCGTGTCCATGGTGTCGGGGTGGTCGGCGCCCAGCACCCGCACCCGATCGGCCAGGGTCTGCTCAAGCAGGGTAACCGCCTCAGCTATCCGGCCCGCGTCCAGGTAGGCAAGAGCAAGGTATTGACGCGAGGCCATGCTGTCGGGGTGGTTGGCGCCCAGGACCCGCTCTTGGTCCGCTAGCAGCGGCTCCGCGATCTGGATGGACCGCGCCGCACTGTCACCTAGACGATTAAGGAACCAGACGGCCCATCTTCTGAGACGGAGTATGCGGCCGAGCAGGGCGCTGCCACTCGGCTGTCCGGCCCACGACTCGTACAGGGCCATGATCTGCTCAACTAGATCCCTAACGGTGGCCCGGTCCTGGTGCCAGGTCTCACTAAGTGGTGACGCCAGCCCATCAAGCAGCTGCGTGGCCACCGCGCAGACGGCCATGAGGGAGTTCTCGGCTACCAACTGCTCGCGGATTACCCGCATCACCAGACGGTGCGCGCTCACACTGGAGCCATCCACGCTGAAGGTCAGCAGCGAGGCCCTGGCCAGTCGAGCCAGCGCCCGGTCCACCACCTCAGCGGACAGCGCGCCAGCCTGCCCGTCCCTGGCCAGGACACCTTGGTGACCGGCGGCATGCACTTGTGACCGGCGGACCCCGGCGGGCGACAGCACAGCCAGTAGCTCCATCACCGGGATACACACTCCGGTGTCATCACCAGTCCGGGCAGTATCAAGAGACAACAAGACTGCCGCCGCCACCCCGCGTGGATACTGGCCCGCTTCCTCCGGCCTCAGGAACTCGCCCACCCGCATGCCGCGTATCCGGTCCAGGTAGGTGCCGTACGCCAGGTGCTGATCCGCGATTACGGCAGCAGCCTGCGCCAGCGCTAGCGGGAGATACCCCATCTCATCAGCTACCGCGCGAGCACCCTCGACATCAGGCAGGCCGGTCCGCTCGGCCAGGAACGCCAGCGCCTCCAGCTCGGAAAACGCATCCACGGGAACGGCCGCACCCAGGGCCGCCATCGATCGCTGATTACTCGTGATGATGACCCTGGCCGTCCCCGTCGCGGGAATGAACCGTTGCAGCGCCTTCGGGTCGATGGCGTTGTCGAACACCAGCAAGCAGCGGTCCCCGTCGATCTCCAGCCGGTGCCGCACTGCCACGCCAGCTGCCTCCTCGTCCCCTTCGGCCGCGTTGATTCTCAGACCGACGGCAACCGCAGCCAGGCCAGCCAATATCCTGCCTGCGTCCTCGGCGTCGATCCACGCCACCAACCGCCAACCCTCATTGATACACGACCGCGCGTATGCCGCTGCGACCTGGGACTTGCCGACCCCGCGCATCCCGGTCACAGCACGCACGACCACAACCCGCGATCCAGGCCCGGGCGCGCCCAGCGCAGCCAGCAGCTCAGCGCGCGGCTGGAACCCCAGCGGCTCTTGCGGGACCTCCCCGACCACCACCGCCGCCGGGACCTGCCTGCCCTCGATCCCCCGGCCGGGACGCCGCCGGGCCCCTGCCAGCTCCCGCAGCGACCGTTCCATCAGCTGTCCCAGCCCGGCCGGGCTCGCAAACGACCCCGTGACAAGTCCGCTATCCCGAACCCGGCGGCGGAAGGCTTCCTGCCGCGCGCCGTACTCGTGATCGATCAAATCCTTCACCGGGATACCTACGTCGGCAGCATCGGGGTCCAACAAGAACACCAGCCGGTCCAGGCCCGCAGCGGTGGCAGTGTCGAACTCCAGCTCGGTGTACGACACCTCGGGCTTGTCCCGCACCGGGGAACCGTACCGCGTGCCCAACACCCCCACATACACGTCGCACCCCCGCACCCGGTCGATGCACAGCTGCGCGGGAGGCTGATCGGCGGCGGGGAAGTCGGCCATGTTCACGATCACGTGCCCGGCCGCGGAAATCGCCCGCTCTGCCGTGGCCACATACGAACTCCCCGGCGGGTGAGCCCGCAGCTCGGAGGCATGAGACACGAACACCCGCCACCGGCCACCCTCACCAGAACTATCCGAGCCAGCCACGCCCACCCCCTCTACCGGTCAGCACTTCCGCCCGGTCGGGCACCCCGGTCAGCTAGCGCGGCACCAAGGTACAACAGCAAAGTACAGCAACAATCGCTGTCAGCCACCGGCATCAGCGAGCACCCGCACTTTGCGTCAGCCGGATGGCATTCAACCGCCCAGCGCCGCCACTAAGTCGGGACGAAGACGCCAATCACTGCCCTTACGGGTTATGCGCGGGATGAACTTGGATGACGTAGAAGGCGGACACCTAGCCGGGCAGCAAGCCGTCTTCCTCGTTGTCCCAGCCGCAGCAGCCGACCCACGGCGTGCTCGGCGGCGATCGATACTCCACCGAGTCAGGGATCCAGCGGGCCGTTCATAGCCTCGTAGTGACATCCGGGAAGATGGCACAGCACCAGGACCATCGAGGGCGGCGTCAAGAACTACCATCCGCCTCGCCCAGCTCTCGGAGGTCGTTGGCCAGGTTGCCCGCGACGTTCAGGTCGCTGGTGGGGTCCTTGCCGAGCACCCGCCGGCGGCGGTCAAGGGTGTCCCGGTCCAGGTCCCGGGCCGCCTGCACCTCACCCAGGTCGCGCAGGTCGATGGCCAACCAGCCCGCGACGTTCAGGGTGCTGGGGTGGTCGGCGCCGAGCACCCGGCGGCTGCGGTCCAGGGTGTCCTGGTGAAGGTCCCGGGCCGCCTGTACCTCACCCAGGAGGCGCAGGTCGTTGGCCAGGTTGTTCGCGAAGCTCAGGGTGCTGGGGTGGTCGGCGCCGAGCACCCGGCGGCTGCGGTCCAGGGTGTCCTGGTCCAGGTCCCGGGCCGCCCGCACCTCACCCAGCTCGCGCAGGTCGATGGCCAGGTTGCCCGCGGTGCTCAGGGTGCTGGGGTCGTCGGCGCCGAGCACCCGGCGGCTGCGGTCCAGGGTGTCCTGGTCCAGGTCCCGGGCCGCCCGCACCTCACCCAGGAGGCGCAGGTCGATGGCCAGGTTGCCCGCGGTGCTCAGGGTGCTGGGGTCGTCGGCGCCGAGCACCCGGCGGCTGCGGTCCAGGGTGTCCTGGTGAAGGTCCCGGGCCGCCCGCACCTCACCCAGGAGGCGCAGGTCGATGGCGAGCTGATTGGCGTAGGCCAGGGCATGGCTGTGGTCCTCACCCAGCAGCCTGCGGGCGCGATCCACGAGGTCCTGGTGCAGATCGCGGGCCTCGGCGTAGCGGCCCATTTCCATGAGCGCCACGCCAAGCCAGTACGCGACCGACTGCACGGTTTCGTCGTCGTCCCCGAGCCGGGCCCGCCAATGCTGGTGCAGGTCGCGGGTCAGATCATGCGCGGTGCGGGTGTCACCGCGCGCCAGCAGGTACCAGCACGCGTAACAGGCCATCCAGCGCAGGTTCGAGCTGCCGGTAGCGGCCAGGTCGGCGGCCAGCAGGTGCGGCATCAGGACCGCCCAATGCGGCCAGGTGGCCGGATTGCCCGGGTCGCGCGGGTTGCTGGCGGCCAGGATCGCCTCGGCGCACTGGCGGGCAGCGGCCGCTTCCTCAGATGTGAGCCGGTCACGCAGGATGGTCTGGGTCAGCCGGTGCATCACCAGCCTCCGCCGGTCAACCCGGGCCAGCGACTGGCGGGCCAGCCGGGCCAGGGTCTGCAGCCAGGCCAGCGGATCGGCCGCCCGGGCCGCCAGCTCACCGGGCAGCTCGCTAGCCGCGCCGGTGAACAGGTCCGCGGGGATCGGCTCGGGCGCCAGGAACGCGCACACGCTGGCCAGCCCGGCCGCGGCCGGATCCTCAGCAGCGAGCCGGTCCGCGATCAGCCCGGTGGCCGCAGCCAGCGACCAGGGGTAGGACCCGGTCTCCCCCTGAGCCGGCAGCTGCCCGGCCCGGGACCCCAGCAGCCCCAGATACTCACCCGCCGTCATCCCGGTCTCGGCTATGAACCCGGCCGCCTGCGCGACGGCCAGCGGCAGGTCCCCCAACTCGGCGGCCAGCCGGGCCGCATCAGCCTCGCCCAGCCCGGCCACCCGGTCCCGCAAGATCGCCACCGACTCGGCCCGGGCCAGCACGTCCACCTCGACCGGCACAGCGATCTCCGCCCAGCGGTGCTCCCGGGAAGTGATCAGCACGTGCCCGGCCCCGCCCGGCAGCCACGGCCGGACGTCCGCTGGGTCCTCGGCGTTGTCGAACACCAGCAGCCACCGGTCCCGCTGGTCCAGCTCGCCCAGCACCTCCGCCCGCACCACCTCGACACCCGCCCCCGCCTGCACGCAGCCCAGCGCCATCCCGAGGCCGGCGAACTGGTCCCCGATCAGCCCGCCTTGCTCGGCGTTGACCCACCAGACCAAGTCATAGTCTCCGGCGAACCGGTGCGCGTACTCGATCGCCAGCTGGGTCTTGCCCACCCCGCCCATCCCCGCCAGCGCCTCCACCACCGCCCGGTCCCCCGCCACCAGCCGCTCCCGCACCGCCGCCAGCAGCCCCTCCCGCCCGGTAAACCCCGGGTTCCGCGCCGGGACGTTCAACACCGGCCGCATCCGCTCCCGCGCCCGCGTTTCCGGGTGTCTGGCGGCCAGCTCCCGTAGCGACCGTTCCACCAGTTGCCCCAGCCCCGCCGGGCTCGCAAACGACCCGGCGACCAGGCCGCTATCGCGGATCCGGTGCCGGAATGCCTCCTGCCGGGCGCCGAACTCCAGGTCGATCAACCCAGACGGCGGGATCCCCGCATCAGCCGCGCTGATGTCCAGCACGAACACAAGCCGGGGAAGGCCCGCCTCAGTAGCAGTGTCAAACTCTAGCTCGGTATACGACACCTCCTGCCTATCCCGCACCGGCGAGCCGTACCGGGTGCCCAGCACCCCTACATACACATCGCACCCTCGCACCCGCTCCGCGCACAGCTGCGCCGGAAGCTGATCCGCGGCGGGGAAGTCGGCCATGTCCACGATCACGTGCCCGGCCGCGGAGACCGCCCGCTCGGCCGCAGCCACGTACGACATCCCGTCCGGGAACTCCCGCAGCTCGGAGGTATGCGAGAGGAACACCCGCCACCCGCTGGCCGAACCACCCGAGCCAACCACGCCCATCCCCTCCGCTCGCACCCGGCGCACGCGGGGCCACGGTCATCCAACACCTGCCCGCCTGAGACGGTGACCCACGGTAATCCCGCCATCTCGGTCTGAGGAAGCACGACAGGAACCGCACACCCCTGGCCGCGCGAATCAGGGGTCACAACGAATCGTAGGCGCAACAGCCAGGCCGGACTCAGGTCCGGGGATGGCCCGCTGAGTGTATATGTCCGTCCTCCAGCCTAATGGGGATATGGCAGGCCGCCGCTACACGCCACTAGGAGCTTGCATTTTCTGATCGACAAAATGTTGTCTATGCGGCTGCGGGGAGCGTCTCTATGCCGACGTGCTGGAACAGGGTGTGCATGCCGATGCGCAGAGCCTCGTAGTCGCGGTCGACGGCGGTCCAGATCTTGGGCTTGCGGCCCATGCGAGGGCTGCGGACCCCGGCCAGGATGGGCGCGATGACGTGATCGCGGAGTGTAAGCAGCGCGGCGATGGTACGGGCGCCGTCCGGCGGGACATGGTAGCGGCGGGTCCTGCCGGGTTTATCGATGAGTTGCTTGCCCCGGAGCTTGCGCAGGTCGTAAGCGGCCTGCCGGGTGGTATAGCCGTCGTGCCCGGCCATCGCGCGGACCTTGGCGGCGTGCTCGGCGACGGTGAACCCGCCAGGTGCCGGGGCCAGGGCGAGCGCCGCAGACAGGGCGGCCCGGATCCGCGGCTTGTTCAGGTCGACCCCGGCGATCGTGCCGGTCCCGGTCTGGGCGGGCAGCGGCAGTTCATCCAGCACCCCGTCGGGCAGGAAGCCGATGTCGGCGCAATCTAGCGTGGTGGCGAACCGGTCCGCCATCTCGGCCAGCAAGGTGATGATCTCGGCGAAGTTCTCCAGGCTGCGGCGGCAGCGCAGCTCTTTGGTGTTGTGCACGGTGGCCTCGAAGCGCAGGACGTGCTCGCCCTTGGTGTAGGCCTTCAGCTGGAGCCGCCCGAAGCGGATCTGGAACCAGCTCAGGCCGTACTGCGGTTTCTCGATCACGATGTCCTGCGCGGGCGGGCCGTGCTTGCGGTTGTGATGGGGCCGGGTCTTGAGGCCGAACAGGGTCCGCAGCGCTGGGATGTCCAGCCGGGACCGGGTCCTGTCGAGGATCCGGTCGAACAGGGCCTCCATCTGCGCCCCAGATCGGAACAGCAGGTTCCGGGAGTACTCGGCCTGGTAGACCGAGTAGGCGTAGCAGAACCCGCTGGCCTGCTGCTCGGCCAGGTCCAGGCCGAAGCACAGGCAGGCGCTGTAGATCCACCGGTCGCAGACCTGGCCCAGGCGCCCTACAGCCGCGTCACGCGGCCAGGCATCTGCGACCCGGGCCAGGTGCTGCGGATCCGCGATCTCAGTAAAACAGTTCCCCTCCTTCGTGAAGCCGATGCCCTCCCCCTGCGCGGCGACCGCGACGTACTCGTGGCCGTTGAGCATCACCTGCGCCCCGAACGGCGGGTGCCCGGACATCTTGATGGCCCGGTGCCCGAACGCGGGGTCCATGATGTGGAAGCTGTAGTGATAGACGTACTCCCTCTTCTTCTCCAGGTTCGTGATGACCCCGCGCGCGGACCGGTGCACCTTCCAGACCGCGGCCGGCGCCTTGGCCGCCAGGATCAAGAACACCCCTGTGGTGACCACGTGCGTCTCCAGGTACTCCTCGGCGATCAGGTGCTTACGCTGCCCGGCCTTGCAGAAGATGACCGGGACGCCGTTCGCAGCCGCCCAGGCCTTGACCCGGCGGGCGAACCGCCCGGCCATCCGCATCAGGTGCGTGTTATCCAGCTGATCATCGCCGCTGTGCAGCCGCCGCCACCAGGTCCGGAACCCGCCCGGGTTCACCCCCATCGGGAACCAGGCGTTCAGCACCACCCGGTCCACGCAGTCATAACTGCCGTTGATCAGATCGCCGTACCGCACGGAGAAGTCATCAGCCACGCGCCAAACGTGCCAGCCTGCGCGCCAGCCGTCAGCCGAACGGCGCGAAGCGCCACTCCTTCCGGGCGAAGTCCCGGACGGAGCGTAGCGACCCTTTGGGGCGACGACTCCGGCAGATGAGCTGAGTTTCTCAGGCTGCGGCGGGCAGCCGGGCGTCGGCGAGGCGCTGGTCGATGTGCTGTTCGATTGTGCGGAGGGCGTCACGTAGCTGGGGCGGGGCTTGCGGCTGTCCTGCGGTGAACAGCGGGGCGAGGATCCGGTCGTGGACTTTGGTGTAGAAGATGGCGAAGGCCAGGCCGTCGGGGGTCAGGTCGTAGGTGCTGGCGTGCGGGCGGCGGGTGATCAGCCCGTTGCGGCACAGCCGGGCCAGGTCGTAGCTGGCCTGGGTCATGGTGTATGGGGCGCCGAGCAGTCCGGTCATCAGGGCGCGCAGGCTCCTGTTGGTGATGCCGGTGACGGCGCC
>Ga0116216_10001744_pt1 | contig 14804 bp, 12 predicted proteins | sample Sb_taG_11_FD_89696 | JGI IMG/M metagenome (GOLD analysis project Ga0116216, IMG submission 89696) | Peat soil microbial communities from Weissenstadt, Germany - Sb_50d_3_AS metaG | ecosystem: Environmental > Terrestrial > Soil > Wetlands > Peat | place: Germany: Weissenstadt | collected 2010-09-21
CCCCCATGTGTTTCGAGGGCGACGCGATCCGCGAAAAATCAGGTTGCGACGGCGTCTCCACTCTTGTGTCGCGCACCCCTGTTTTGGAGCACCGCGCCGTAGAATTCCTCACAGCTTCTAAGCGAGCGGTTTCGTATTCGCACCGAATCTCGCGGTCATGATACTAGCTGGCAGCGGGCGCGCTACTCGTTCCTTAACGCATCCGCGGGCGCAATCCGCGTCGCTCTCCGGACCGGCACGAAACTCGCCACCAGAATCACCAACGTCAAGACTGCCAGGGCTCCGCAGAAGGTCGCGGGATCGAAGGCTCCGGCGCCGTACGTCAAATCGGGCGCATCCGCCAGCACCACCATCTTCGCCAGCAGCGTCGAGATGCCGAGCGCGCCCGCGAGGCCGATGGCCGCGCCCAGAATCACGGGCCGCAGGGTCTGCCCCATCACCATCCGGATGACGTCCCGAATCTGCGCGCCCAGGGAAACGCGGATGGCGATTTCGCGCGTCCTCTGCGTGACAAGCTGCGAGACCAGTCCGAAAATTCCCAGGGATGCGAGCAGCAGCGCCAGCGTCCCCAGGATGACGGCAACCACGGCGGGCGCTTCCGCCATCATGCGCTGGAGCTGCAGGGGCGCCTGGTCCACGCCGATCACGAAACTCCGCGACGGCAGGCTTGAATCGACCGCTCCGATCGCCGCCAGGATGGACCGCGATGCCGCCTGCGGGGACGAACGAGTCCGCACCAGCGGGCCGCCCCAAGCGCTGGAAAGAGGCTTGGGGTAGTAGATGTAGGGCTGATCCAGCTTGGAAAGATAAGTGCTCCGGACGCTCTTCACCACGCCAATCACCGTGTACGCGTCGCGTGGCAACATACCCTTGAGTTGCTGGTCGCGGGGGATGGTGCGGCCCAACGGATCCTTCCTCGGCCACAGCCGCCGCGCCGCCACATCGCTGATCACGATTACCGGCGCCGCGCTCTCGATCTCCTCGGGAGTAAAAGTGCGGCCCGCCAGCACGGGAATTCCGATCGTCTCGAAATAGCGGTCGGACACCAGGTTGAACAGGCAATTGACCCACGCGCCATGTTCGTCTCGGACGTCGTACGATCCGTGGCCCACAAACGGAGGCCGGTCCGCCCAAGCAACCGAAGCCACTTCCGGCAGGTCATGGAGCCGGTCCATTACCTGGCGCAACATCGCACCCCGCGCCTCGGGCGATGGCGCAATGGCTCGCACATCCACCCCCACCAGCGCCAGGTTTTTCATGTCGAAACCGGGATCGATCGAAGCGGAGCGAAAGACGCCGCGGAACAGCAGACCCGCGCCCGCCAGCAGCATCAGGCACGCGGCTACCTGCGCGCTGATCAGCAGATTGCGTTTGCGGCGTCCGCCCTCCGGCCCGGCGGATGCCTGCTTCAACGCGGAGATCACGTCGCGGCGGCTGGCCTTGAGCGAAGGCCAGATTCCGATGGCGATGCCGGTGACGGTGGAGATCGCCGCGGAATAGGCGAACACGTGCCAGTCCGGAGAGATATCGAGATAGACTCCCAAGAGGCCGCCGGTGATACGTTGCAGGGTCGCTGTGATCGCCACGCGGATCCATTCGCAGGCCCACAGCGAGAGCACCAGGCCCGCCGCCCCGCCGAAGATTCCCCGCAGCAGGCTCTCGGTACACAGTTGGCGCACCAGGTGGAAGCGTCCGGCTCCCAGCGCGAGGCGAACGGCGAACTCCCGCTCGCGTGCGCTGTGGCGCGCGAATAAGAGGTTCACCAGGTTGATGGCGCCGATCAGCAGGATGAGCCCCACCGCCACCATCAGGATTTCGCAGATCAGGGCGAAGGTTTCGAATTCGCCGGCATCGGCCTGGAAAAAGGTCGCGGGGCGGGCCGACAGATGCGCGGGCCGGCCCTCGACTAACTGCCAGCCGCCGGCCAGGACTGCCAATTCGGCCGAAGCTTGTTCCACCCGAATGCCGGGCTTGCGGCGCGCCAGCAGTTGCAACTGGCGTGCACTGTCGTCGTGCAGCCAGTCCGCGCCCGGCAGGACCTGTGCCTGTGCGGCCAGCGGAATCCACACGTCCGGCATCTGCGGCGGCACACCGGTGCCGGCAAACTTCTCCGGCGCCACGCCGATTACCGGAAGCGCGATGCCCTGCACTTGAATGGTGCGGGTGAGGACGGCTGGATCGGATTCGAGTTTGTTCGTCCAGAAATCGTGGCTGAGGACGGCGGCCTCGCGGTCGCCAGGCAGGAATCCGCGCCCGATTTGGGGAGAGACGCCCAGGGCGGCGAAGTAGTTATCGGACACCAGGCGGGCATGGAATACTTCGGGTTCGGGCAGGCGGCCGACGACGGTCTGCGGCTCCGAAGAGGCGATCACGCCGGTGAAGGATTGCGTCTGGCTGCGGATCTGCTGGTACTGCGCGAAGGTGAATAGCTGGTCGCCCGAGATGCGCACCAGCTCGTGGGGCTCGCGGGCGGCAATCGGCTTCAATGCCACGGCTCCGTAGAGCGTGAACACGATGGTGTTGATCCCGATTCCGAGCGCCAGCGTGAGGACCGCGACAGCGGTGAATCCGGGCGAGCGCGACAGCATGCGGAGTGCGTAACGAAGGTCCATTGGCGCTACGCAGGTGCAATTCAAAGGCCGCGCCCACCGCCCGTGCGGCGCCGGTTCTCCGAGGGTGTGAGGAGACGCGGCGCCGCGGCTGTGTCCGATTCCGGGACAGGTAGGACAGGTGGTGGCTCCGTTCAGAGCCACGACCGTGAGGGAGTGGTCCCCGTGCTACGCGCTCATCACGCGGGGCTTGAGGTCGTCCTTGAGCATTTCGACCTTCAGCATTTCACCCGCCCACCGCTGGAGCATGGAATCCTGGCGCATGACTCCGGCCGCCTGGAACGTGCGGGCTTGCGTGCGAAACTCGTATTTATCGATGGTGCACACGGTCTTGCGGCCCTGGCTGCGCAGCACTCTTCCGAAGACGATCAGGCGCATGGGGCAGGTATCGTCGAGCATAGCGGGCCAACTGACCGAAAGCTCGATGAAGGCTCCAGGCTTCAGCTCGTGATCGATCGCAAAGGCAAGGCCGCCGCTACTGACGTTCATGGTCTGGCCCGTGCCGGAATCCACGATCACGCGGTCAACCAACACCTTGTACCGTAGCTCGCGGCGGATGGGAAAGCGCTTCTTCTCACGCCGGTCGGTAGCTTGAAACAGTTTTTCGATGGTCATGTGGCCTTTTTGTCCTCCGAACTGCTGCCGGACCAATTGCACCTGTTGGCCCAAAGGCGAGCTCCAATGGAATCAAGCAGTTGGGGGTCATGGCCGAAGGTGGTGTCAAGCGCTTGGACACTACGTGGCCGAGTGGTTGTAAAGCGGGTGTACACGGGAGCCACGTGATAAGCTGAAGCAAAACCGCATGCGAAGAATCCTGCTGTCCGTGTGGCTGGCCGTGAGCCTTCTGGCGGCTGCGCCGAAAAAGCCCAAGCTGGTGGTGGCCATCGTTATCGACCAGTTCCGCTACGATTACGTCACGCGATTCCGCACCGAATACACCGCCGGCTTCGACCGGCTGCTGACCAAAGGCGCGCTGTTTTCGAACGCCAATTACATCCATTTCCCCAACATCACGGCGGTGGGGCACAGCACTTTCCTGACGGGCGCGACACCTTCGGTGAGCGGGATTGTGGGGAACGACTGGTTCGACCGCGAAGAGCGCAAGCACGTCACCAGCGTCTCCGACAGCGGGACGCGGTTGCTGGGCGGAAGTGGCGAAGGCGCATCGCCGCACCGCCTGCTGGTCAGCACCGTGGGCGACGAATTGAAGATGGCGCACGGCGCGGCGTCGCATGTGATCGGAGTCTCGCTGAAGGACCGCGCCGCCATTCTGCCCGCCGGCCACATGGCCAACGGGGCGTATTGGTTCGATCTGAATACCGGGAACTTCGTAAGCAGCACGTATTACTTTTCCGATTTGCCGGCGTGGGTGAAGGAGTTTAACAACGGCCGTCCCGGCGAAAGATATCGCGGCGTCACCTGGCTCGGGCACAAATTGCCCACCGATCTCAAGCAGCTATACGGCAACAGTGAAGTGAGCCCGCTCGAATCCAGCCCCTTCGGCAACGAGCTGGTGGAGATGCTGGCGGAGCAGGCGCTGGCCGCGGAGCACCTGGGCATGCATGATTCTCCCGACCTGCTGGCGGTCAGTTTCTCGTCGAACGACAAGGTGGGTCACGACTACGGAATGTACTCACGCGAGGAGCACGAGATCACGGTGCGGACCGACAACATCCTCGAACAGTTGTTTCGGGCGATCGACCGGCAGGTGGGGTTGGACAACGTGCTGATCGTTCTGACCGGGGACCACGGGGTCTCGCCATCGGCCGAGGAAGCCGCCGCGAACCACATGCCGGGCGGGCGTCAGGCGGACACTACGGTGAGGAACGCCGTACAGGCCGGGCTCGTCAAGAAGTACGGCGGGGGCCAGTGGGTGGCGGGAAGTTGGGACCTTTCGATCTATCTCGACCACGACCTGATCGCGAAGAAGAATCTCGATCCGGCGGAGGTGCGGCGCGTGGCGGCCGAGGCCGCGTACGGTGTGGCCCACATCCTGCGGATCTACACGCGGGACCAGCTTCTGATTGGGGCGGTGCCGGGGGACGAAGTCAGCCGCCGGGTGATGAACGGCTTCAACGTGCGGCGCGGCGCGGACATCGAGTTTGTGCCCGAGCCGTACTGGGTATTCACCAAGAGTGTCGCGACCCACGGCGCGCCGTACAGCTACGATGCCCACGTCCCGGTAATCTTCCTGGGACAGGGAATTCGCGCGGGGCGTTACGACGGAACGATCGCGGTGAACGACATCGCTCCGACGCTGGCCACGATTCTGGAAGTCGAGACGCCGAGTGGCTCCGTGGGGCGCGTGCTGACGGAGATGTTCGAGAAGTAGGGCGGGAACGCCGCGGCGGTTGGGCGATACTGGAAAACGGTGAACTTCGAAAACGTCGCGGAGAACCTGCGGGAATCGTTTCGCGTCATCGCCGACAGCCGGGGTGCGGGCGAGGTCCGCGAGCTGCCGGGGGTGAGCATCGCCTCCGCGGGCGTCACCTTCCAGATGTTCAACGCGGCATTTCTCTCCGCGCCGGTGGCCACCGAGGCCGAGCTGGCGCAGCGCATCCTGCTGCCTTCGCTCTACTTCGACGCGCGCGGGCTGGAGTGGGCCTACTGGGTGTGCGAAGACTTCCTGGGGCCGAAGGCGCAGCGGCGCTCGCGGCAGATTTTCGAGCGCCACGGCCTGCGCCACTCGGTGGATCTGCCGGGCATGGTGGCCGAGTGCATTTATCCGCCCGTGAAACGATTGCCGCGGATGGATGTGAGGCGGGTCGGCGACCACGCTACGTGGGACGCCTTTTGCGCCATCGGATCGGTGTGCTTTCACGTGCCGATCGCGTGGTTCTGCGAGGTCTTCGACAGCGCCCCGGTGTGGGAGCGATTCGCCGCGTACGTGGGATACGCGAACCAGGAGCCGGTATCGACGGCCGCGGTGGTGATCGGCGGCGGCGTGGTGGGGGTTTACAACGTCGCGACCATGCCGGGCCACCAGCGCCGCGGATACGGCGAGGCGGTCATGCGGCAGGCGCTGGCGGATATTCAGCAACGGCACGGGAACGGGCCGGTGATTCTGCAATCCACACCGGCGGGCTTCCGGCTGTATGAACGGATGGGGTTCCGGACGGTGACCACGGTGGCGGTGTACGCGACGTAGGGGGATGGATTTCCGCATGCCTGTGTTCGACATCTTAGATCTCGTCTTCAGTTTGCTCGGCTTCACCGGTTCGGATATAGCCATCCGCCTGGGCCGTAGAGCCCGCCGCTGGTTCCGGAAGCGCGTCTCCGAATCCTGGCCCACCGCCCCCACGACCGTGCTGTCCTGGCGCATCGAGTCCGGGGGCTACTACGTTGTGTCGGCGCCCTATTCGTTCTACGTCGCCGGTGATCGCTATGGTAGACGGTACGAACGCGAGTTCGCCAGTGAGTCGAGGGCCCAGGAAGTGCTCCAGCGTTTGCTCGGATCGCCACCCATGGTCCGCTATAAACCGGGTCACCCCGGCACGTCCGTGCTCGATGAGGGCTAAGTGTGATCGGCAGGCGGTGACCACGGCGGCCGTATACGCGACGTAGAGCGGATTGATTTAACGTCCAGAATAGTATACGTTAAATAGGATAAAGCCCATTCTTCTGGACGTTATGCTCTCAGTACCCATACCCGTAATCCGCGCTCTCCGGAAGCTGGGGCAGGATATCCGTGATGCGCGCCGCCGCCGCCGCATACCCGTCGCGATCCTGGCCGAGCGCGCTTCAATCAGCCGGACGACCCTGAGCAAGGTGGAGAAAGGCGACTCCGGAGTCTCGATGGGCACGTACGCTACGGTGCTCTTCGCGCTGGGAATGATCGACCGGCTGGCCGATCTGGCGGATGCCAGGCACGATGCGGTCGGCCTTCAGCTCGATGAGGAGCACCTGCCGGAGCGCATACGGCTCTCGCGCCGGCGGACCCATGGCTAAGGACATCTGCGTCTACGTGGACCTCGCAGGCACGCCCCACCTCGCCGGGCGGCTCTGGACGCGCGTGCGCAAGGATCGCGAAAGCGCCACCTTTGAATACGACAGGAACTGGCTCAGCCATCCCGATCGATTTGCCCTGGACCCCGCACTGAAGCTCGGGCCGGGCCCTTTTCATACGGCCTCGGACAAACCGCTCTTCGGCGCCATCGGCGACTCCGCGCCCGATCGCTGGGGACGGACTTTGATGCGGCGCGCCGAGCGCCGCCGAGCGGAGCGCCAGCGGGAGGCGCCGCGCACCGTTACGGAAATCGACTACCTGCTAGGGGTGGATGACGAAGCGCGCCAGGGCGCTCTGCGCTTCGCCGAGCGCGAAGGCGGACCCTTTCTTGCCGCGCACGGACCTGGGAAGATACCACCGCTGATCGAATTGCCGCGCCTCCTTACCGCCGCCAAGCGCGTATTGAGCGACTGCGACACCGATGAAGATTTGCGTCTGCTCCTGGCGCCGGGCTCGTCACTCGGCGGCGCTCGGCCGAAGGCATCGGTCCGGGACCGCGGCGGCCATCTGGCGATCGCCAAGTTCCCTCGCGAGGGAGACGAGATCCACGCAGTCCTTTGGGAGGCCGTCGCACTGACGCTCGCGGCGAAGGCAGGGATTGCGGTGCCCGCGTGGCGCCTGGTAACCGCCGCCCGCAAGCCCGTGCTCTTGCTGCGCCGCTTTGATCGGGCGGGCGAACTGCGGCTCCCGTATTTGTCGGCGATGAGCATGCTCGACGCAAGAGACAACGAGACGCGCAGCTATCTGGAATTCGTGGACGTGCTCCGCCGGCACGGCGCGGAGCCGAAACTGGACATGCACGCGCTGTGGCGGCGGATCGTGCTCAGCATCCTGATTTCCAACACGGACGACCATCTGCGCAATCACGGCTTTCTGTATGACGGTCCGGCGGGGTGGCGGCTGGCCCCGGTCTACGATCTCAACCCCGTGCCCACCGACATCAAGCCGCGCATTCTGAGCACGGCGATCGATGCGGACGATGCCACAGCCTCGCTCGATCTGGCGCTGGAGGTCGCCCCGTATTTCGAGCTGGGCGCGGGTGAGGCGCGCCAAATCGCGGCGCAAGTGGGAAGGGCTGTTGCCACCTGGCGCCGGCAGGCGGCCAGGCTTGGCGTCGCTCGCACGGAGATCCACCGCATGGCCTCGGCCTTCGAGCATGAAGATCTGAAGGCAGCGAGGCGGCTAGCCTAGCCCGTGAGCCCGCCCGGCCTTTCCAGCAGCCCCTCCAAAGCCGCGATGTCCTTGTAGAACGGGCGGTCGCCTTCGATGGGCGGCGACACGCTTCGAATCCGCGCGCGCGCTGCTTCGAGAGACGGGCTGCTCTTCAGCGGCGCCAGCAGATCCAGCGCCCGGGCCGCGGCCAGCGCTTCGATCGCAAGCACGGCGCGGGTATTGCGCACCACGCGCTGGAACTTGGTGGCCGAGGTCATCCCCATGCTGACGAAGTCTTCCTTATTGCCGCTGGTGGTGATCGATCCGGTGGAAGCAGGATGCGCGAGGACCCGATTCTCGGCCACCAGGCTGGCGGCCGTCACCTGCGCCATCATGAGCCCCGACTCCAGACCCGCGTGGCCTGCCAGGAACGGCGGCAGGTCTTCGTTGAGCGCGGGGTTCACCAGGCGGTCGATACGCCGCTCGGAGATGCCGGCCAGCGCGCTGAGCGCCACCGCCAGGAAATCCAGTTGGAAGGCCAGCGGCTCGCCATGGAAATTGCCGCCCGAGAGGATCTCATCGCCGAAGACCAGCGGATTATCGGTGGCCGCATTCAACTCGATGGCGAAAACGCGCCGCGCTTCGGCTAGGGCGTCGCGGACGGCACCGTGCACTTGGGGCACGCAGCGCAGCGAATAGGCATCCTGCACGCGGTGACAGGCGATGTGGCTCTGGCGGATTTCGCTGCCTTCCAGCAGCGCGCGCAGGCGGGCGGCGCTTTCCACCTGTCCGGGATGCGGCCGCGCGGCGTGAATGCGCTCGTCGAACGCGCGGGGAGTGCCGCGCAGGGCATCCAGCGTGAGCGCGCAAATCACTTCGGCGGATTCGACCAGGCTTTGCGCGGCTTCCAACTCCAGGCAGCCAATGGCGAGCATGGCCTGCGTGCCGTTAATCAGGCTGATGCCTTCCTTGGGATGAAGGTCGATGGTCTCGATGCCTGATCGAGCCAGGGCTTCGGCGCCGGGCAGGACGGCGCCTTCGAATTCGGCTTCGCCTTCACCAATCAGCACCAGCGCCATATGGGCCAGGGGCGCGAGGTCGCCGGACGCGCCCACGCTGCCCTGCGACGGAACCACGGGGGTGACGCCGCGGTTGAGCAGGTCGCAAAGACGCTCGGCCACCAGCGGGCGGATCCCCGAGAAACCCTTGGCGAGGACATTGGCGCGGATCAGCATCATGGCGCGCACCACGTCGCGAGCCAGCGGGTCGCCGACGCCGGCGGAGTGCGAGCGAATCACGTTGCGCTGGAGCTGATCGAGATCCTCGCGCGGGATGCGCACGTTGGCCAGCAGCCCTACTCCGGTGTTGACGGCATAGATGGGTTCGTCGCCGGAGGCCAGGCGATCGATAAGGGCGCGCGACGCCTGCATGTTTTCGATGGCCGCGGGGGCGAGCGAAACTTCCGCGGTCCTGGCTCGGGCGATGGCGCAGACATCGGATATGGTGAGCCGGTTACCGTCGAGAGCGAGGCGCGGCTTACTCAGAGCCATCAGTGGCGTTTCTGACGCGCGGAGATCAACTCTTCGATGTTGATCAGCTCGGTCGGATAGTCGCCGGTGTAGCAGGCGTAGCAGTATTCGTGGCGCTGGTCGTCGTCCACCGCCTTGCGCAGCGACGCGAGCGAGAGGTAGCCCAGGGTATCGGCTTCCACGAAACGGCGGATCTCCTCCACGTTGTGGCTGGAGGCGATCAGCTCGCTGCGCGTGGGCGTATCGACACCGTAGAAACACGGGGAGATGGTGGGCGGGCAGGAGATCCGCAGATGCACTTCGCGCGCGCCGGCCTGGCGCACCATGCGGACGATCTTGCGGCTGGTGGTGCCGCGCACGATGGAGTCGTCGACCAGGACCACGCGCCGCCCCTGCAACAGGTGGCGCACCGGGTTGAGCTTGAGCTTGACTCCGAAATCGCGGATGGCCTGCGAGGGCTCGATGAACGTGCGGCCCACGTAGTGGTTGCGGATCAGCGCCTGGCGGAACGGCAGGCCCGACTCATCGGAATAGCCGATGGCCGCGGCGACGCCCGAATCGGGAACGGGAACCACGAGGTCGGCATCGGCGGGACACTCGCGGGCCAGCAGGCGTCCCAGGTTTTCGCGCGATTCCTCCACGGCGCGGCCGAACACGATGGAATCGGGGCGGGCAAAGTAGACGTGCTCGAAGACGCACTGGGAGCGCGCCTGCTCGGGAGCCCAGCGCTCACGCGTCACGCCTTCGGGACCCACGATCACCATCTCGCCGGGCTCCACGTCGTGGAGATAGACGGCGCCAATCAGATCGAACGCGCAGGTCTCCGAAGCGAAGACGTGGCACTTGCGGCCGCCCGAAAATTCCATTTCGCCCACCGCCAGCGGGCGGAAGCCGTGCGGGTCGCGGGCCACGATGACGCGGTCCTGGGCCAGGAAGACCAGCGAAAATGCGCCCTCGAGTTGCAGCAGGGCGTCGCGCAGGGCGCCGGCCAGCGTGCGCTCCGAAGAGTGGGCCATCAGGTGGAGGATGACTTCGGTGTCGCTCGACGCCTGAAAGATGGAGCCGCGGCGGCCGAGGTCCTTGCGCAGCTCGGTGGCGTTGGTGATGTTGCCGTTGTGCGCCACGGCCACGCGCCCCTTGTTGCAGGCCACGGAGAAGGGCTGGGCGTTGAGCAGCACGGTATCGCCCGCGGTGGAGTAGCGGGTGTGTCCGATGGCCAGTTCGCCGGGGAGCGTTGCGAGGACCGGGCTGGTGAAGATATCGGCGACGTGGCCCATGGCTTTGTGGCAGTAGATCTCGGTGCCATCGGTGGTGCAGACGCCGGCGCTTTCCTGGCCGCGATGTTGGAGGGCGTAGAGGCCGAGGTAGGCGAGCTTGGCGGCTTCGGGGTGGCCGTAGATGGCGACGACGCCGCATTCGTCGTGGAATTTGTCAGGGGCGGGAAAAAAAGGGGTTAGGGGTTGGGGGTTGGGGGCCGGGGAAAAGGGGGTTGGGGGTTGGGGGTTGGGGGTTGGGGTTGTGTCCGCTCGCTGACGCTCGCGGCTCTGATCGGGGCCACGCGCGCCGCCCGCGCACGGCGCCCAACTCTCGGGCCCCAACCCCAAACCCCCAACCCCCAACCCCCGTTTATCGGACATAGTTTTCCATGGCTCCCTCATAGGCGGATTTCAGCGCGGCAATTTCCCAGGCGCCCAGCGTGATCGTTCGCTGCCGGATCTCGAGTCCCTTCTCAATTGTAACCCCCACTACCGGCGCCTCGATCTGATACTTCTTGGCAATCGCGGCCACGCGCTTGGGATTGGCCGTCGAAATCAGAATCCGCGAAGGCGCTTCGTGAAATGCCAGCACCTCGGGCCGCAGGTGCGACTCCAGCTCGATCTGCGCGCCGATCTCGGCCGGACCGAAAGAACACTCCGCCAGCGCCACCGCGAAGCCGCCATCGCTCAGGTCGTGTGCCGATTCCGCCAGGTCCTCGGAGAGGATCTTGCGAATGGCATATTGCACGCGCAGCTCGTACTCGATATCCAGCGCGGGAGGCAATCCCCAGAGCTGCTTCAGCATCTCCTTGGCATACTGCGAGCTGCCGAAGCGCGTGTCGTCGCAGGTGCCGATGCCGCCCAGCAGCACCACCGAGCGGCCCGCGTTCTGGAACGGGATGCTGACCGGGGCCGCGGTCTTCATCAAGCCCACAATGCCGAGAACCGGTGTGGGGTAGATGCCTTCCCCGAGCGTCTCGTTATAGAGGCTGACGTTGCCGCCGGTGATGGGGGTGTCGAAGAAGCGGCAGGCTTCCGCCATGCCTTCGATGGCCTCGACGAGTTGCGCCATGATCTCGGGCTTCTCGGGGTTGCCGAAGTTCAGGCAATTGGTGGCCGCCACCGGCTTCGCACCCACCGTGGCGACGTTGCGGCAAGCCTCGGCCACCGCCAGCATGGCGCCCTCGCGCGGCGAAAGATAGCAGTAGCGGCCGTTTCCATCGAGCGACATCGCCACCGAAGTACCGGTCTCTTTGATGCGGATGATGGCCGCATCCGTCCGTTCGGGGCCGGCCACCGTGTTGGTGCGCACCTGGTGGTCGTACTGCTGCCAGATCCAGCGCTTCGAGCAGATATCCGGAGAGGCGAGCAGGGCGGGCAGCGCGGTTTGGACGTCTATCTCGCTAAGAAAACCGGGCACGCCGATCGGATCGGGGGCCTGCTTCACTGCGGGCGGCACGGTGTGGGGGCGGTCGTAAAGCGGGGCTTCATCGGCCAGCTCGCGGTTGGGGATTTCGGCGACCGTCACACCGTGGTGCTTCACGCGCAGCTTGCCATCGCTGGTGACGGCGCCGATCTCGACCGATTCGAGGCCCCACTTGCGGAAGACCTCGAAGACCTCTTCCTCGCGGCCTTTGGCAGCCACCAGCAGCATGCGCTCCTGGCTCTCGGAGAGCATGATCTCGTAGGGTGTCATGCCGGTTTCGCGCTGGGGAACGCGGTCCAGCTCGATTTCGATGCCCACGCCGCCGCGGCTGCCCATCTCGCAGGTGGAACACGTGAGACCCGCCGCGCCCATGTCCTGAATGCCCACGATGGCGCCGGTCTGCATGGCTTCCAGGCAGGCCTCAAGCAGCAGCTTCTCCATGAAGGGGTCGCCCACCTGCACGTTGGGGCGTTTCTGTTTGGACTCCTCGGTGAATTCGGCGCTGGCCATGGAGGCGCCGTGGATGCCGTCGCGCCCGGTGCGCGCGCCTACGTAGATGACCGGGTTGCCCGCGCCCGCGGCCTTGGCGTAGAAGACGTCTTCCTTGCGGCAGACGCCCAAGGCGAAGACATTCACCAGCGGATTGCCGTCGTAGCAGGGCTCGAAGATGCACTCGCCGCCGACGGTGGGTACGCCGAAACAATTGCCGTAATGCGCGATGCCCGAGACGACGCCGCCGAGGATGCGGCGATTGCGCGCCCCGGTTACAGGGTCATCGGGGCGCCCGAAACGCAACGAATCGAGGACCGCGATAGGGCGCGCGCCCATGGTGAAGATGTCGCGCAGGATGCCGCCGACCCCGGTGGCCGCGCCCTGAAACGGCTCGATGAAGCTGGGATGGTTGTGCGACTCGATCTTGAACGCGATCACGTAGCCGCCGCCGATATCGACGATCCCGGCATTTTCGCCGGGGCCCTGCACCACCAGTTTGCCGCGCGTGGGGAGCTTCTTCAGATGCAGGCGGGAGCTTTTGTAGGAGCAGTGCTCGCTCCACATCACGCTGAAGATACCCAGCTCGGTGTAGCTGGGCTCGCGGCCGAGGATGTCCACGATCTTCTGGTACTCGGCGGGCGTGAGTTGATGCTGGGTGATGAGATCGGGCGTGATGGTGGTCATCGCTTAACCGCCGGCGCTAAAACAGGCCGGGAGGCCTGTCCCACTCGCAGCATCGATTCGAACACAGTCAAACCGTCTGACGATCCCATGAGCGGCTCGGTCGAGCGCTCGGGATGCGGCATCATCCCCATCACGTTGCGCCCCGGGTTCAGGATGCCGGCGATGTCGCGCAGCGATCCGTTAGGGTTGTCCAGGTAGCGGAAGGCGATGCGGTCCTCGGCTTCGAGCTCGTCGAGGGTACGGTCTTCGGCGAAATAACAGCCTTCGCCGTGCGCGATGGGCATGCGCAGAATCTCCCCCTTGAACGCGGCGCAGGTGAAGGGCGAGTGGGTGGTCTCGGTGCGCAGGTGGACGTCACGGCAACTGAACTTGAGGCTGCGATTGCGGATCAGCGCGCCCGGCAGCAGGCCGGCCTCAACCAGGATCTGGAAGCCGTTACAGACGCCGAGCACCAGGCCGCCATCGGTTGCGAACTGGCGGACGGCCTGCATCACGCGCGAAAACTTGGCGATGGCGCCGCAGCGCAGGTAGTCGCCATAGGCGAAGCCGCCCGGCAGGATGACGGCGTCCACGTCGCCGAGCGACGTGGAGTCGTGCCAGATGAACTCGGCCTTCTGGTGCAGGTTGGCGGAGACGGCGTAGAAGGCGTCGTGGTCGCAATTGCTGCCGGGAAATACGATGACACCAAATTTCATGCGTAATGTTTTGGGGAGGCGCAGATTCATTTTATCAGAAAAGGCGGGGCGGACTTTGGGGGCCATGCTCGCCAAATCGCGAGGGCTCGCCAAAGCGCGAGTGGGCCAGGCTCGCCAAGCGGCAGTGGGCCGGGGGGCGCAAAATTTCGGGTGAGTCAGTTTATTTTTCATGAGGTGGTAACCTCTTCTGTTTCTGTGGGTTGCGGAGGTCGATCGAAATCGGGGGGCGCAAAAAGAGGGTCGCTTTTACAATTTGCGCCCCCACAGGCCGGGGTTGGGAGCTACGCGGGTGACGCATCTTTTGCGGGTATGTCAGTTTATTTTTCATTGCGTTTTAACCTCCTCTGTTTCTGCGGGTTGCGGATGGGGCTTGAAATCGGGAGACGCATCTGGAGGGTGGTTTTTACAATATGCGTCACCCGGATTTGATCGACTCCATGAATATTCTCCCCGAAAGCAAAACCGCTCCAGTGAGCGGTCGGTTTAGTTTAGAATCAATAATTTACAAGAGAAAACCGCTCACCGTTGAGCGGTTTGGGTTGGCAGGCGGAAGCGCCGGCGGAAGCGCCTGCCCCACCTACGCGGGGCGCAAATCCCTTCCTGATTTAAATCTAGCAGACAGACTTGCGGCTACGGGCGTGTGCGGTGCCTGGCTGGTGAGGTAAGTAGTTTTAGAATCAGCGAAAGCGATTTGAAAAATAAAGTTGCTTTCGCGGTGACCCAGTTATCCGGCTAACTCAGGCTTTTCCGAAATTCCAGCGCAAGCGATAGAAAACAAAGCCGGTTGGTCCGGTAATCGCGCCACATATCGGGTCCAATGTTTTGGGAGCGTATCAAGTCATTTCCGATGAGTGTCTTACCGAAGATAGCGACTGAAACATTGGCCGGATATGTGACCGAGCTGTTGGTGGCGCCGTGTCCCGATTTCCGCTCGGATTGCGCTTAAATGTCTGAG
>Ga0116216_10001745_pt1 | contig 14784 bp, 11 predicted proteins | sample Sb_taG_11_FD_89696 | JGI IMG/M metagenome (GOLD analysis project Ga0116216, IMG submission 89696) | Peat soil microbial communities from Weissenstadt, Germany - Sb_50d_3_AS metaG | ecosystem: Environmental > Terrestrial > Soil > Wetlands > Peat | place: Germany: Weissenstadt | collected 2010-09-21
ACCGACGTCATCACCGGCTTTTATTACCTGCAGACGCTCCCGCTGCTGCTCGGCGCGAGCTACGAGTTCCCGATCAGTGACGGGAAGACGACGATCGTCCACGCCACGGTGGAAAAGCGGGAACAGATCATAGTGCCTGCCGGAACGTTCCCGGCGGTGCTGGTTACGGCTGAGGCCACTTCCGGCTCGCTGCAGTCGAAGGGCAAAGTGTGGGTGTGGTATTCGGAGGATCCGAGTCATACGCCGGTGCAAATGCGCGCCAAGCTGGGATGGGGCACACTGCTGTTTCGCCTGCAGCGGATCGAGAAGTGAATCCCCGAGTCTGGGTCAACAAACTGATTTTGTTTCGTGTGTTTACGTTTAGGGTAATGGCGCGGCTGAAAGCCGCGCCCTTTCAAACAAACCTGGGCTGCATTTTTCTACTGCAGGCGGAAGCGTTCATTCATCAGGCGCTGCAGGCGCGGGCGATAGATGAGATCGTAGGCAAGTTCTTTGTCGGGAAACATGGTCAGGGCGGCGCGGCGTGCATTCGCGGCCATGTCCGCGGCTTCTTCCACGGTCAGATCGGGATCCTGGCTGATCACGGACATCACCATGCTCATCATGAGCTGAAGGCGACGCAGCCTTCGGGTCTCCTCGTTGTTTTTGTTCTTGTCCCAGTCGTTGTCCTTGGGCTCATTCTGTTCTCCGGCCCGTTGAACTTCCATGCTGCCCCCGTCCCGCGTCTGCGCACCCGTGGTTTACTGTGCTAGCCCCATTGTGCCAGCTTCCGGCTGCGAATCAAGCTGCCCTTGGCCGTACACCTTGGTGATCGGCAAGACAGAGGGATAGTGACTGCCGTAATCTGTTGATAGACAGTCTACGGAGGACGCATGCCAGGGCCGACTAATCTCTCGCCTCAACCGGATCCCAATGAGAAGCTGGTCAAGATTTTTGATACAGAGCAGGAATCCGAAGCCATCGTGGTGCAGGGCCTGCTGCAATCCGCCGGCATTGAATCGGACTTGAAGTCCATTGACGCAGTCCAGGACGCGTTTCCCGGCGTCGGTGGAACGGTCATTCTGGTGCGCGAAGACGACGCGGCCGAAGCGGAAAAGATTATCGACGCTTACCGTAAATTGCCGCCGCTGGATGATGAGACGGCGGATATCCCTGGGTGAGCATCAGCCACCGGGGCTGAAGCCCGCGTTATCTCACACGGCATACGCGGCCCTGAAGGGCCGCTCTTCCACGTTGCATACGCGGCCTGAAGGGCCGGTCTTCCCCGTTGATGGACGCATCATTGGTGGGCATCACCCTAATTCACGTTCGCGAGTTCTTGCGCAGTGTGCAAGGCTTGATTCAGTGCAGAATGGCTATGTCCGGAGTCACGGACTTGCCGTCCAGATAAAAACTGACTGCGCCTTGTGCGTCGGTGCGGTAGGTTTTCACCCCGGTCTGCTGTAGCCGTTCCAGCACTTCGCGCCGAGGATGTCCGTACACATTGCGCGCGCCTACGGAGATCACGGCATAGCGGGGATGAACTGTGCGGAGCAGATCGGTGGAGGTTCCGCTGGCGCTTCCGTGATGCGCTACCTTCAACAGCATGGCCTCCGGGTGCTCTTCCACGACGCGCTTTTCCGCTGGACGTTCCGCGTCACCTTCGAGCAAAGCGGTCGTGCCCCCAAAGGTGGCGGTAAACACCAGGCAATCGTCGTTCGGACGCATGGAGCCGGTGATTTGGTCTCGTCCGGGTGCGAACATTTGGAAATGCGCTCCGCCATAATCGAATTGATCGCCGTCTTTTTTTACGGAGACTTTCATTGCCGCTCTTTGGGCTTGCTCGACGATCGGCAGCAATTGGCCTACCGGCTTATCGATACTCAGCCAGAGTTCTCGCGGGTGGAAATTTGCGATCACCGCGGGCATGCCGCCGAGGTGGTCAGCATGAGGATGCGTGATCACGACCACGTCGAGACGATCGATGCCTCGATGCCACAGATAGGAAGAGACCACCTGTTCGCCGAGATCAAAGTCGGAATGCATCCACTGCGGAAGGCCTCCGGCATCAATGAGCAGGGTGCGGCCCTGGGGCGTGACAAGCAGAATGGAATCGCCTTGTCCGACGTCGATGGCTGTCATCTCCATAACGCCGGGGTGAAGGTGGCGGTGCGAGGGGACGAAGGCGATCCAAGCCGCCACACCAAAAAGTAACGCGACAGATGCGAAGGCCGGAAGGCGAGTGCGACGGAACTGCGCTGCCAGCATGGCGAGCGCCAGGGCCGCGATCGACGCCAGGATCATCGCAAGCGAGGGCATGGCTACACGAAGGTCGGCGATGGATGCGCCCGCGAGATGGGCACCGCCGAGAAAGTGCACGGTTCCGGCGATGCCCTCGAGCGCGAGGCCGGAAATCCAAACCGCGGGCTTGGCCAGCGTGGTCGAGATGTATCCCAAGCCTACGGCGGCGGCAGCGGCGGGCATCAGCACCTGGGTGAGTGGAATCACAGCCATATTGGCCGGCATTCCCATGGTGGTCGCGCGATGAAAGTGGTAGGCCATCAGCAGCGCCAGTCCAGCCTGCATCAACGCCGAAATGAAGATCAATTCAACCAGACCAATTGCTACTCGCATGATGATTGCGGGCAGTGCCAGGCCGAGGCGGTCGCCCATGAATCTCTTCAGGCGCCCTCCGATCAACCTTAGATCGAGCCGGAACTGCGCCACCGCTGGAGGGACATGCAAGTCGTAGCTGGCGACTGGCAACAATCGCAGACCTCGCGCGAAGGGCAAAGTTGTCCATTCCAGAATCGGCGAGCCGATGCCGGCGATGATGAAGACGGCGAGAAACGTCAGTTGAAAGCTGGCGCCAAACAGGGCGTGTGGATCGGCGATCAGAATTCCCATGGCCGCCGCGCCAATGGCGTTCATCATGTTGCGGCCGCGGTACATGAGACGCGCTCCCAGGTAGGTCGCCAGCATCAGAGCGGCGCGCCACACCGGTGGACCAACGCCGACCACGAATGCATATGCGAACGACACCACGACGGTGGTGATCGCCGCTACTGCGGGATCGACGCGAAACTGGCGTAGTGTCCAAAAAATGGCGAACGCCAGAATGCTCAGGTTCATTCCGGAGACAACCAGCACGTGATACGTGCCCGAGCGCTGATATTCGGTGCGCGTCGCGTTGCGCAGGAATGATTCTTCGCCTAGAACCATGGCGTCCATGAGCGAGGCCTGCGACGCGGGCCACAGCTGGTGAATTTTGGCTATGATGCTGGAATGAACGCGGGTGCGCCAGAGTTCAATCCGGCTGCCGGAAAACCCGGTCAGGCGCTCAATGCCTGTTGCTTCCGCCGAGCCGAGGACGTTGATGCCGTTGTCGCGCAGATAGCCTTCATAATCGAAGGCTCCAGGATTGCGGTAGTTGCGGGCTGGATGCAGCTTGGCGCGAATGCGCAGGCGCGTGCCGTAGGTGAATAACATCGGGTGATCGGGTGATCGGGTGATCGGGTCATTGAAATTCACAGGCCCTTGGCCCTCCGCTTGTTCTACCGCTTCGGAGTTCTCTAGTTTCTTGTAAATCGTCAGGCGAACTCCGGCTTGCACCGTCCAGCTTTCGCCCTGGCTGGCGACTTTTTCCGTTTCTATATCAATCGCCTCACGAATCTGTCGCGCTCCTGCGGCTCGGGCATATCCTTCGCGAAGTACACGCGCCGTCAGTGTGACTTCTCGGCCATCCGCAACGGTAAAAATCCTGAAGGCGTCCCGCTGAAGTTTGTCCGGCGATTGGCCCCGAACCTGAAACAGGAAAGCACCGAGGAGAAACCACGCGCCTAGGGAAAGCGCCTTGGCCAGCCAGGCCCGCTGGGCAAGAAACCATAACGCAGCGAAGACGAAGGCGAGGAGCGCGATCATCCACCACGACGGCGGGCGCCAGGCGTGCACACCCGTCCACAGACCGAGCGAGAATGCCAGCGCCGCCCAGAACAACGGCTGCCGCGGCGGGTTGTGGTTGCGCATCATTCTGTAGGTCGATGTGAGGAGGGGAATTGGGCGACGTGAAAGCGGTCAGCGCGCCAGCAGCATCACCGATTCGATGTGAAACGTCTCGGGAAAGAGATCGAATAAGTGAGCTTCCTCGATGTGGTAACCGGCCGCCAGTAAAGGGGCGAGGTCCCTGGCCAGCGTCGCCGGATCACACGAAACATATCGGACACGGGGCGCTCCGAGTTCCACCAGAGAGCGGATCACCATCTTGCCGGCGCCGGCGCGGGGAGGGTCCAGGACGACCAAGTCCGGACTTTTTCGCACCGGCCGGCCTTTCGGGAAATCGCTCCCCAGGGAATCGTTCCTAAGGAAATCCTCGGTTCGCGCGCCGACCGCTTTCACGTTCGCAGGCACATTGTGCACAAGATCGCCGTACGCTGTCTGTGACGCCTCTACACCAAGAATGTGATGAAAGTTCCGCGCCAAAACCGCGGAAAACAACCCCACTCCGGCATACAGGTCGAGAGCGAAATGCCCGCTGGCATTGCTGGTCACGACTGAAACCAGTTCGTCCACCAGATAGCGGTTGCCCTGGAAGAAGGATGCGGCGCTGACCTGATACTCGTGAACCTTGGTTCGATAGCGAATTGACTTTGCCCCGGACTGGGCCAGCGATCTCAAGTCGGCCGGCGCTCCATCTTCTTCTATTCGGAGCTCTGAAGATCGTCGTTCTGCGGACCGCCGCCGCGAAGAGAAAAACGTCACGCCGCTGATCTCCGGCAACTCGTGCTGGAGCGACTGCGCCCAGCGCACTAGATGCTGGTTGTCTGACTCGCCGCCGCAGAATGCCCACGCGAGCAAATGCTGGTCGGCTGCGTCCGCGAAAAGTTCAATCTCCTCAACTGCCGCGGGGCAGCTCAAACCGCCGAGCTCGACCAGCCTTGCCATGACGTGATTGATTAGCGGCGAGCTGATCGGACATTCGCGCACCGGAAGGAATTCGCGCGAGCTAATGCGGAAGTACCCCAGAGCAAAGTCAGGCACAGTCCGCACCTGCAGGCGCGTGCGGTTGCGGTAGTTCCAGGGAGGAGAAGGATGCAGGAGAATTTCGGATTTCAGTTCAATTTTCGCGATCCGCTGCAGCGTCTCGCGCAGAATTCCAGCTTTGAATTCGAGTTGGCGCTCGTAAGGAATGTGCTGGTAATGGCATCCTCCGCATTGGCGGAAGTACGGACAGCGAGCCTCGACGCGATCGGGCGACGCTTCGATCATTTGTGTTATCGAGCCGCGGGCGATGCCGGGCTTCTCCTGGTTTATGTCGGCTTCAACCCGCTCCCCCGGCAGCACAAAGGGCATAAACACGGTCATGCTGCGGCCGTCCGCGCCGGGGGGCGTGCGCGCCAGGCCGTCGCCGCCGTAGATCAGTTTTTCGATGGAAAGGAGCAAGTGGCAAGTGTAGCGCGGGCGCCCTATAGCGCGGCGGAGCTTCGCCCGCCGGACAGCCGAGGGCGGCTGTCCCTACGTTAGTGCATGTAGAACAAACTCAGCCTCGGCACGCCGCAGCGCTCTAGCAGCCGCTTGTGTACGTACTGTTTGTGCAACTGCTCAACCTGAGCGGCCGTCATGTTTCGCCGGTAGGGAGCTATATCCCGATCTGCTTCGACGCGAACCTGTACCAGGTCTTCATCGGGAGTCGCCGCCATCAACACCGCGAACAGCTTTTCCTCCATCACTGTCAGCCGCCGCTCCAGATCTTCCAGGCGCGGAAGGTTGCCATTGCTCTCGATTTCCTCCGCCATCTTACGCAGCGAAGCTGCTTCTTCACGTGCCATCGCTACGGTCGCGAATCCGGCGCGCTCTGGCGGCTTCGCTTTCTCGAGCTTCTCGGCATTTCCATGCAGGAACGCCGCAATCTGCGCCGCCTCAAATCCCGGCTCGCGCTGAGCTTTTTCTTTGCTGGTCGCACCCACCGCCGCTTCCTTCATATCTTCGGCCGCAGCCAGCACAGCCTGCGAGCAATACGCGAGACTATTTACTTTCTTTGATTTCGAGGGACGCTGGTCATATTTATCAAAGGCGTCATCCACCCCGCGCAACACAGCCTGCAGCGGAATGCCCGCGTTCTTCCAAGTTTCAATCAGCGCCCAATCCAAGGTAGAAAGAAGGAGGATTGTCCCCCGCCGGCGCTGGTAGTGTTCTTCGATTTCGGTGAAGTAATTGAAGTAATTTTCCACGATGCTTCAACGCGATTTCGCTCAGCGCGATTTAGGAGACTTCGGCGAGGGCCACGGTTTCGCACCGGCATCCGCGGGCTTGGCCGGAGTCGTCGATTTTGCGGCTTTGGGCGAGGCTTCACGGCGGACGGACTGGTTCCGATCCCATATGATGCGCAGCCCGTCGAGGGTGAGAAACTCGTCCACGTCTTTGATGAAGTGCGAAGCGGTGCCAATCAGCGAGCCCAGTCCACCGGTTGCAACCACGCGTGTTTCCGCACCCAGTTCATCCACCAACCGCTCGAGGATGCCATCGACGAGGCCGAGATAGCCGTAGTAAAGCCCGGACTGCAAACTGCCCACCGTATTCGATCCGATCATGCGCGCGGGCTTGCGAATCTCCACACGCGGCAGACGCGCCGTGCGCTGAAACAGGGCGTCCGCGGAGATCCCTATCCCGGGACAAATCACGCCGCCCATGTATTCGCCCTTTTTCGAAATGCAGTCGAAGGTTGTCGCTGTGCCGAAGTCCACAATCACGCAGGGCCCGCCGTATTTTTCAAATGCGGCCACCGCGTTCACGATGCGGTCCGCGCCCACTTCGGCGGGATTGTCGTACAACACCTGCATGCCGGTCTTTACGCCCGGCTCGATGAACAGCGGCTTGGTGTTGAAGTAGCGCTCGCACACCTGCCGCAGCACCGAATCGAGAGGCGGCACCACCGACGAAATTACGATCCCATGCACGGCCGACACTTCCAGGGAGGCCATGGCGAAGAGGTCGCGGAAGATCACTCCGTATTCGTCGACGGTACGGGTCAGATGCGAACCGACGCGCCAGTTCGCAACCAGCCGCTCGTAGCGGGGCGGGTCAGTGGTCACATCCTCGCCCGAACGGTGCGCCACCTGTTCGAAAACGCCCAGCACCGTATTCGTGTTTCCGACATCGATGACTAGCAGCATATAAATTTCACAAGTAGATACCGCCGCGGTCGCCCTCAGCGGCTAAAGCCGACACTGAAAAAAGACAGTTATCGCAGCGCTCAAGCGCTGCGCCACCCAAAAACTGAACAAAATCGAATTTGTCATCCGTCCAGCTTCACCGTTCCACTCACAACGGTTTGCACGCCGTGCGGCGTTCTTATCCGCAAGAATCCTCGCTCATCCAACCCCTCGGTAATGCCCGCCAGGCCGTCGTTCTCCGCGATGCTGACTTTTCTGCCGCGCACCGACGAAGAGCTTTTCTCGAACCGGTGCAGGATCGCATCTCGCGCTCCCGCATCCTCAACCAAGCTGCGATATTCCCGGTCGAGTGATTTTAGCAAAGCGGTACAGAGCTCCACGCGCGACCACTCGGTGCCAGTCTCGATGCGCAGCGAAGTCGCGAGTTCACGCAGGTCGGCCGGAAACTTTACCTGGTTTACGTTGATACCGACGCCCACCACCAGATGGCGCACACGCGTTGCCTCGGCATTCATCTCGGTAAGAATGCCGCAGAACTTTTTGCCGCCAAGCAGCAAGTCGTTTGGCCATTTCAGGTCCGCCTGGAGCTGCGGCGCAAGCTCCGCCACGGCGGCGCGCACCGCCAGGCCGGCAGCCAGCGAAAAAATCAGCGCATCCGAAGGTGGCATCACCGGACGCAGGATCACCGAGCAGTAGATTCCCGTCGACCGCGCTGAATGCCAGGTGTTAGTGCCGCGTCCCCGACCGGCCAGCTGTTCTTCGGCTAGAAATACGCTGCCTTCTGGCGAATCCTCTGCCGCGGATCGCATGGCCTCGGAATTGGTCGAGCCGATTTTGTAATAGTGATGGATCTGCTTGGCTCCGCCACTTCCAAAGATTGTGCCCTTCAACGACGGTGCCAACATCTCCGGCAGCAGCAAGTCCGGAACCGCGCGTAGTTGATAACCCGTCGCCGGATGTCCGGCAACGTCCACACCCAAGCCGCGCAGCTGCTGAATCAGGCGCCAAACTTCCGAGCGGCTGGTGCCGATCTCTTCGGCAATCTTCGTGCCGCTGACGACGACGATGGCGTGGTCCATCAGCAGACGCACGATGCGGCCGAGGCGGACGTCCGTCGCTTTATGCACGGACGGCAGGCTGCGAGTTTTGACGGAAGCGGAGATGGAGGGATTATAAACAGTCGATGGTCGTTCGTCGCCGGTCGTTGGCCAATCGAATTCCCGGACGATCCAGCCCGCGAACGACTAACGACTAACGACCAGCGACCGACGACTGGGGTCTTACGCCGGAGTGACGCGCAAACTCATATCGACGGCTGTCGATGAATGCGTCAGCGCCCCTACCGAGATGAAATCCACGCCCGTTTCGGCGTACGACCTTACGTTCTCCAGATTGATCCCGCCGGCGCACTCCAGCGGAATCCTCCTCGACTGGCGCGAACAAATCTCGACCGCCTTGCGCACATTCTCAACGTTTACATGGTCGAGCAGAATCGCCTCCGCACCGTGCTCGAGCGCCTGCTGCAGTTCTCCGAGCGACCGCACTTCAATCTCGATCGGCTGGCGGCCACGCCGGTTGTGGATTGCGCGCTCCAGCGCCGGAACCGCGCCTCCGGCCAGCGCGATGTGATTGCTCTTGATCAACACGCCGTCGGAGAGATCCAGACGGTGATTCTGCCCGCCGCCGCAGCGCACCGCGTATTTGTCAATCACGCGCAGCCCGGGCGCCGTCTTACGGGTGTCGAGAATGCGCACGTGCGTGCCCTCTACCGCGTCCACAAACTTGCGGGTAGTGGTCGCGATTCCGGCCATGCGCTGCAGAAAATTCAGGATCACCCGCTCACACGACAGAATCACTCGCGCGTTGTGCTGGATGACCGCGATCTGCTGCCCGGGGTGCACGCGGATGCCATCGAAGATGGAAGGATGGCTGGTCACCTCGTAATGCGACGTGACCGCGCCGTCGAGCGCCGCATAAACGTCGAGAATTCTCGGCACACATCCGAGGCCGGCGAGAATGCACTCCTGTTTGGCGACGATCGTTGCCGACGCGCGCTGATTGGGGTCGATGCAGGCATAACTGGTCGCGTCGCGCGTCGCCCGATCTTCGTTCAGCGCGTTCTCGAGAATTGCGGTAATGCGTCGTGAATTCCAGTCCATGGCTTGCGTAGGGCCATCCCTACGTGGTCCCTGCCTCTCCTAACTCTTTCAACTTCGCAAGGATCTTATCTCGCAAAACCGTCCATTCCTCAACTTGCTTGCGCAAGCCTTCCACTACGTGCGACGGAGCCTTGCTCAAGAACTGCTGATCGCTGAGCCTCGCTTGCGCACTCGCCAATTGCTTTTCAATCTTCTCCAATTCTTTGGTTAGACGCTCACGCTCGGCCGCGACGTCGATCTTTTTTTCGTAGATCGCGTGGACATCGAACCGCGACGTGCTGCGCGCGCCCGGCAAGTTCGCCAGGGAATTGCCCACAAACGTGATCCGCTCCACATTCGCGGGACGATCCAGCAGAACTGCGGCGAGATTCTTTTCGAGCATCGCGCGAATCTCCGGTTCGTGGGCAAACACTTCGATCGGCACTCTAGCCTTCGGTTCAATTTTCAGTTCCGCACGCAAATTGCGCACGCTGACAATCAGGTCCTGTAAAATCGCCATCTCTGTTTCCGCGCCCAGATCAATCTGATCTTCTCTCGCCGTCGGATACGCAGCCAGTGCAATCGACCTCAACGGAGGTTTGCCATCGTAGATTGCATGCCAGATTTCTTCCGTGATAAACGGCATCACCGGATGCAGCAGCCGCAGCGAAGCCTCGAAAATATTGACCAGATTTGCACATGCAACTCGCGCTGGCCCAGCGTCTGCGCCTTCCTCAAAATTCAGGCGCGGCTTGATCAGCTCGATGTACCAGTCACAGAAGTCGCCCCAGAAGAAATCGTAGATGCGGTTAGCCGCTTCATCGAAACGATAAGTCTGCAGTGATTCGTTTACGTCGCGAGCCGCGCGATTGAAGCGCGACAATATCCAACGGTCTTCCAGCAATGAGGCCTGAGCCCCGGTGATACCGCCGGCTAGGTCGGTACCGATATCGTGGCCATCGCCGGGCCGCAGGCTTGCGTCGATCCTGCCCACATTCATGAACAGGAAGCGCGCCGCATTCCATATTTTGTTGGCAAAATTACGATAGCCTGCGGTGCGGCTCTCGTTGAAGGCGATATCGGTGCCCGGCGCCGCCATCGCCGCCAGAGTGAAACGTGTCGCGTCCGTCCCGTATTGCCCGATCACCTCGATCGGATCGAGCACGTTCCCCTTCGTCTTCGACATCTTCTGGCGGTCGGCATCACGCACCAGCGCGTGGATGTAGACCTCGCGAAAGGGAACGCCGGCGCGCAAGGCGTCGTCTTCTGATTCCGGGTGCCCCATCCTAAACGCCTCGCTTTTTGAGGCGTTTAGGGTGGGTTTGTGCGGCGGCATCATGAACCAGCAGCCGAGCATGACCATCCGCGCCACCCAGAAAAACAGAATGTCGAAGCCGGTGATCATCAGCGAATTGGGATAGAACACTTCCAGGTCGCGCGTTGCTTCTGGCCAACCCAGCGTTGTGAAGGGCAAAAGGCCCGACGAAAACCAGGTGTCGAGCACGTCTGTGTCTTGCTCGAGTTTTATGCAGCCGCATTTGCACGCCGACGGGGCCTCGCGCGCCACGACCACTTCCTTGCAGTCGTTGTTCGTGCAGTACCACGCCGGAATCCGGTGTCCCCACCACAACTGGCGCGAGATGCACCAGTCGTGGATGTTGCGCATCCAGTTCAAATAAATCTGGCCGTAATTCTCCGGCGTGAAACGGATATATCCCTTCTCGACCACTTCAATGGCGCGCTTCGCCAGTGGCGCAATCCTGATGAACCACTGCGTCGAGAGCCGCGGCTCGACGATCGTGCCCGAGCGGTCGCACTTGCCGAGCGCAATCGTGTAATCCTTGGTGCCCACCAGGAAGCCTTGCTCGGATAGGTCTTCGATGATATGCGCGCGCGCGGCAAAGCGATTCAGCCCCGCATAGGGACCGGCATTCGCATTCATTTTTGCATGTTCATCAATCACTTCGATCTGCGGCAGGTTGTGACGCAAGCCGGCCTCGAAGTCGTTGGGATCATGCGCCGGCGTCACCTTCACCGCGCCGGTGCCGAATTCCGGCTGCGCGAGTTCGTCGGCGATGATGGGAATCTCGTGATTCATCAGCGGCAGCAGCAGATGCTTGCCGTGCAGATGCGTGTAACGCTCGTCCTTCGGATTCACTGCGACCGCCGTGTCGCCGAGCATCGTCTCCGGACGCGTGGTCGCCACGACAATAAATTCCTGCTCTCCAGCTTGTGTGGTGACGGGGCTCAGTCCCGTCCGATCCTCCGTCCGAACCACCGGGTACCGGATCTCGTACAACTTGCCCGCGACGTCCTCGTGCTTGACTTCCAGGTCCGAGATGGCGGTGCCGCAGTCGGGGCACCAGTTCACGATGTACTTTCCGCGATAAATCAACCCGTCTTCATACAGACGCAGGAACACTTCTTTCACCGCGCGCGACAGGTTGTCGTCCATGGTGAAGTACTCGCGGCCCCAATCGACCGACGCACCTAGGCGCTTCATCTGGTCGAGGATCGCGCCGCCATACTCGCGCCGCCATTCCCAAACGCGCTCGAGAAACTTCTCGCGTCCCATCTCGCGACGCTTCTTGCCTTCCTTCGCCAACTGGCGCTCGACCATCATCTGCGTCGCGATGCCGGCGTGGTCCGTGCCCGGAAGCCAGAGTGCCACATGGCCGCGCATGCGGTGCCAGCGCACGATGATGTCCATCTGCGTCTGGTTCAGCATGTGGCCCATGTGAAGCCGCCCGGTCACATTCGGCGGCGGCAAGAGGAGTGTGAACACGGGACGCGAATCTCCGGGCGCGGGCGTTTCCACGTGAAACAGTTTTTCCCGGACCCAATATTCGGCCCAGCGCGCTTCAATCGCGCCTGGTTCGTAAGCTTTCGGCAATTCGTGCGGCATGTTGATCGTGTAGGGACGGCCGCCCTCGGCCGTCCAAGCCGAGCAAAGCTCGGCAGACTTTCCGGCTGAAGGAGGGAATCCTCGATCTTACAGGCGCGAGAAAAGAAGGGTCAAACGGGAGGGGGTAGTATCCTTTGTGAAGAATTGTCGATCACCCACCACGGGTTTGGACCTTGGGGCCGAGGCAGCGCAGGGTTAGCAATTCTCAGTTAGTGTAGTCGCCCATTAACAGCAGTAATCGTGCTCCCACCTTTCGCGTGATGCGAAAAAAAGCCGCCCAAACATCGAACGGCTCATTGGTAACTCTCCTTCATGCAAGCGACTCCGGCCAATTCCGACCGATACTCGGTGTCACCATGTCACTTCACTGCTGCCGCTTGAGCCGCGGTAGCGGAGCAGTTCGTTTGGATGCACCGGCTTGAGCTGAGGGGGCGGGGCAATTCGTTGTGCCGTACGTTGCCGCCTGAATGTTCCCCGCTACGCTGTACTGGCCTCCACACCAGATGTCCGCTCCGTTTCCAGTAAACGTCCCACCGGAGAAATCTGCGAGCGACAAATCGCCAATCGAGACTCCGTTATATCCATTAGTGGTGACGGTGTTTTGCAGCAGGAGCACTTCAGATTGAAAACCAGCATCGATCCCGTTGTAGGCGTTGTTGTTGAGAGTACTTACTCCCAATTCCATGTGGGACTGGCTGAGCACCGCAATCCCATCGCCCCTGTTGTCCTGTATGTTCATTTGATATGCTTCCAGAACACTGCCGTCAGCGTCGTAGATTCCGGCTCCAAGGCTCCTTTGGACCGTGACGCCGCTCGCAGAGACGTTTGACGCCTCGATGGCCAGCCCCGGATCTCCGGTGTCTTGAAAGACGTCACCTGAAAACGTTGCCTGGGAATGGTTAACCCACACACCGGCGTTCGTGCTGCCTTCGATGGTGTTACCGCTGAGTCTGCAAAGGCTCCCATCGAAGCACAACACCCCGGAGGAGCCACCGCTGATGGTAAACCCTTGAATGTATATCCGCCGTGAATCGGTTATGTTGATGACAGGCTCTTGACCGCCGGAAGCATCCTTTAGCACCGCACCCGGCTCTGCAATCAACGAAAGACGATCAAAAGCTTGGATGACAATGTTTTCATGACACGTACCGCTGATCCTGAGGGTATTCGGCCCTTGCGGGTTCAGCAGTTTCAGATACGTGCGTACCTTTCCCGCAGGTCCTGGTTTGTTACAGTCAATCGGGACCGTCACCGCGTTTGTCATGATAGAAAACAGGAGGAATACGAAAGTACAAAGCAGAGTTCTTTTCATAACATTCTCCTTAACAGCGAAGGTGCTCTATTCGCAAAGTAATTCTGTTTTCGCTAGAGTTGTTTCAGGTTGTGACCCTCCATGCCGAGCGATCTCAACCCGAACGGTTCACTTCATTGGAAACTCGACAGTTTCCGCGACGTAGGCAGTCATGGGCGTGCCCTCGGGGATCTTGACCTCGCGCCCTCTCGCCGACAGAAAGCCGCTCAGCCCAAACAAGATGGTCATGCCCACGACTCTGCCGCTGGCCCGCTTCTCAGTACGTGAATCGGCGCCGGTGAGTTTCACCATATTTCCGCGTGTGCGGACCGCTTCCATGCGAATCTCCATCGTGCCGCCCTTGCCAGTTCCGCTCGCCGACTCCGTATTCGCCACATAGCCGATGCTGCGGGCGCCTTGCTTGATCAGCAACACGCCATCCACGACTACCGGTTCGGCGACTACAAACTCGATCATCTGACCCGGCCGGGTCACACGGGACGTGACATTCTGTGCGAACTTGAGCTTGATCTCTGTGCCCTCTTTCAATACGAGTACGGGTGGTTTCTGACTTTCTTGCGGCGCGGCACTTCTTTCTTGTTCCGGCGTCCTTGTGGCCTCTGGAGAGGACTGCGAGGGCGCACTGTTCTCCTGGGAAAGGCAGAGGCAGGAAAGGCAGAATAGTAAGGCTAGTTTGAAAATTCCAGTTCGCATGGTCGCTTCACCTCTTCCGCTCTTCGTTCTGCACCTCAACTGTCTTTGGGCCTTCCGATTGAGGTAGACACTCGGTGCCAAGTTTGGGCGCGAGTCTCGACGTCAGTTTCTTTACCGCCTTTTGTACGTGGCCGGTGGATGTGAACTGATTAGCGCCTGAGCCGCGTTCCTCCCATAACTGCTTCCCCTGAAGATCGAAGCACTGCATCGTGAGTTCGATCCAGGAAGTGGCCGGGCGATCGACCGTGAGTTGCAGAACATAGCTGGCGCCGGCATCTTCGGCCACATGGATCAGGTTCTCCTTTGACATCGTGCTCTCAAGGCGGAATTTCGTGCGCACCGGGTCTTCGCGCAGCACGACTTTGTTGGACGTTAGGAATTGTTCTACGCTATCCACTGCTTCGTTGAACTTGTTGGAATCGCTGCGTGCGATGTGATTCTGGGTTCGCAATGCTGCGAAAAACACGCCGCCGGGCTGGATTGGTTCTTCAGAGCCTGGTGAACGGTTTTCTATGCTGGTCGATTGGCTTTTGTTGTCGGGTACGGCCGTCTGCGGGACCTGTGAATAAGCTGCAACCGTCAAAAGAA